>Ga0129313_1000088_pt1 | contig 90012 bp, 67 predicted proteins | sample O1105metagenome_FD_94436 | JGI IMG/M metagenome (GOLD analysis project Ga0129313, IMG submission 94436) | Orangutan group fecal microbial communities from fecal samples from Wisconsin, USA - O1105 metagenome | ecosystem: Host-associated > Mammals > Digestive system > Large intestine > Fecal...
AAACCTCTATCGTTGATAAAAATGGGGTCGCAGGGGCGTAGCCCCCGACAGGGTCTAGGGGCGGTAGCCCCAGTAATATAGCCCCTTCCCACGGGGAAGGGGTTTGGGGTTAGGGATAGAGAATTTGCTCTATTTTTATAAAAATAGACTTTTTCGACAAACTGAAAGTCCGTTGCAACCAACGGACTTTTTCGGGTATATATAACCCCCTCCGATTTTAATCCGACTTTAATCCGAAAGGAATGTTTTTTAATGGATACTCCGATATTCGACTGTTTCGACTTAAACTATAAAAGCCCATTCGGAGCAATACGACAGTATCAGCCCAGCACATTCTCCCTGCGTTTTCCGAAGGAATGGAACGTCAGCGACCCTACTCTTGTAATGTTCCGTCCCGGCGAAAAGGAACGCTTCATACCGCTTGAAATTACCGATACGACTACAGAATGCAACGTGTTTACCTGTAATTTCAACCCCTTGCATAAAGGTCTGCACCACTATTATTTCTCGTTGATGATAGACGGCAACAGGAGATATGTAAAGCGTGGCGGAGCAAGGTTCGGCGTTCTTGATAACGGAGAGCTGTTCCAGCTTACCGTTTTTGACAAGGATATGGCGGCTCCCGACTGGATAAAGGGCGGAATTATGTATCAGATATTCCCTGACAGATTCTGCCGTAGCGGAGAAAAACACGAAAACGTTCCTACAGACAGAATAATCCACGAAAACTGGGAGGATACCCCGTTCTTCCGTCCGGATGACAGAGGAGTTATCCGCAACAACGATTATTTCGCAGGAGATTTCAAAGGCATAGAAAGCAAGCTCCCTTATCTTCGGAGTTTAGGTGTTACCTGCATTTATCTCAACCCTGTTTTCGAGTCGCACGAAAATCACCGTTATTCGACCGCCTGCTATGAGCATATCGACCCTATGCTCGGCACGGACGAAGACTTTGAGCATCTGTGCAAGCAGGCCAAAACATACGGTATAGACATTATCCTTGACGGCGTGTTCTCGCATACGGGCGCAGACAGCATCTATTTCAACAAGTTCGGCAGATACGGAGATCACGAGGGCGCATACAGAGATCCCGACAGCAAATATAAAAACTGGTACTGCTTCTCACGCTATCCTTTCGATTATGAATCGTGGTGGGGTATTACCACACTTCCCAACGTAAATGAGAACAACCCCGACTACACAGAATATATCTGCGGTGAAAACGGTATATTACAGCACTGGATAGACAAGGGCGCAAGAGGCTGGCGACTTGACGTTGCCGATGAGCTTCCCGATGAATTCCTTGACAATCTCAACAAGGCGGTAAAAGCCAAGGGCGACGATAAGGTCATCTACGGTGAGGTATGGGAGGATGCGTCCAACAAGGAGAGCTACGGTGTACGCAGACGTTATCTCATAGGCGGTCAGCTTGACAGCGTTATGAACTATCCGTTCAAGGAGGTTATCATAAACTACTGCAAGTACGGCGATGCAAGAGGCCTTGAGGACGGTGTAATGACGATACTTGAGCATTACCCCAAGCCCAGTGCCGATATGCTGATGAACTTCCTGTCAACCCACGATACCGAGCGTATCCTGACAAGGCTTGCCGGCGAGGATGTAGGCTGGCACGACAGAGAATGGCAGGCTGAACGCTACCTTTCGCCCGAACAGTACGTTTACGGCCTTTCACTGCTTAAATGCGCTATGGTACTGCAATTCTTCCTGCCCGGTGTGCCGTGCATCTATTACGGCGATGAAGCAGGTCTTGAGGGCTATAAGGACCCGTTCAACAGACGCTGTTACCCGTGGGGCAAAGAGAATATAGATATGATAGACTTCACAAAACAGCTTGCCGGGATAAGAAAGTCAAGCAAGGCATTCGCTCAGGGCGAAATGAAGTTTTTAAGCTGTACGCCTGAGGAATGCGTATTTGCAAGAATCGACAAGCTAAACCGTGAGGCAGCCGTTATATTCCTGAACAAGTCAAAATATCCTAAGACGTTTAAGCTTGACGACTATATGAAGGGCGAATATACCGACCCGAAATTCCTCAGAAAGCCTCACGAGAGCGAAGAAAAGACGATAAAGCTCTCTCCGTTTGATTACGGTGTGCTTGTATGCAGTATATAAATATTTGCTTGTTTTTTTACACACGATAGTGTATAATCTATTTGTAACCACTATGTGACGTCTGCCCTCAGGCAGAACGGAAAGGAAAGAAAAATGGGAAAAGCATTGATAATCGGTGCCGGCGGTGTTGCCGGAGTAGTAGTCCATAAGTGCTGTCAGAACAGTGAGGTTTTCACTGAGATCTGCATTGCCAGCCGTACAAAGTCAAAGTGCGATGCGCTGAAAAAGCAGGTAGAGGAAAAGGGTACAAAGACAAAGGTAACGACCGCACAGGTAGACGCAGACAGCGTTCCTCAGCTTGTTGAGCTTATAAATAAGGAAAAGCCCGACATTGTCATAAACGTTGCGCTTCCTTATCAGGATCTTACAATAATGGATGCCTGCCTTGAAACAAAGACAGACTATGTTGATACAGCAAACTACGAGCATCCCGACACGGCTAAGTTTGAGTACAAGTATCAGTGGGCATACAGAGAAAAGTTTGAAAAGGCGGGCATCACCGCACTTCTCGGAAGCGGATTCGACCCCGGTGTAACCGGTGTATTCTGCGCCTATGCCCAGAAGCATTACTTTGATGAGATCAATTACATTGACATTCTCGACTGCAACGGCGGCGACCACGGTTACCCGTTTGCGACAAACTTCAACCCCGAGATAAATATCCGTGAGGTATCCGCAAAGGGCAGTTATATCGAGGACGGCAAGTGGGTAGAAACCGAGCCTATGGAGATAAAGAGAGAGTACGACTTTGAGCAGGTCGGCAAGAAGGATATGTACCTTCTGCACCACGAGGAGCTTGAATCGCTCGCACTCAATATCAAGGGTATCAAGCGTATCCGTTTCTTTATGACATTCGGACAGAGCTACCTCACACATCTGAAGTGCCTCGAAAATGTCGGTATGACATCTATCAAGCCCATTATGTACGAGGGCAGGGAGATAGTACCGCTCCAGTTCCTTAAGGCAGTTTTACCCGACCCCGCATCGCTCGGCCCCAGAACAGTCGGCAAGACCAATATCGGCTGTATCTGCATAGGCAAGAAGGACGGCAAGGAAGTACACTACAAGGTTTACAACTGTTGCGATCATCAGGAGTGCTACAAGGAGGTCGGCTCGCAGGCTATCAGCTACACGACCGGTGTTCCTGCTATGATAGGAGCAATGATGGTAATGACAGGCAAGTGGAAGAAGCCCGGTGTCTACAACATCGAGGAATTCGATCCCGATCCGTTTATGGACGCACTGAACAAGTGGGGACTTCCGTGGCACGAAACATTCGACCCCGAGCTTGTAGACTGATTAGTAACCGAATACTATGCCCGTCACGCTTTGCGTGACGGGCTTTCTATTTATTCAGCATATTGCCCGGAAGCGAAACCACCGCCTTTGATTTCGGCACGGCAAGCCCCGTCAACAGCACGGCATTCTTGATCATTCCCTCCCCGAATCTTTTGCGTATATCCCTGATACAGCCATCCGCCTTTTCCATTTTTTCAAGCCTTACCGTATCGTTGAAAAAGCTGTTCTGTATCACCGCACCGCCGTCCACAAGAGAAAATGCGGTTACCGTAAGCGACCGCACAGGATTTACCCAATCGTAATTGTCGCAGAACAGCCTGTATGCCGTATCCGCAATTATCATCGGTGAGCGTGTCGCTGTCGGAAGCTCCGTCTGCCACTCCCTGTTTCTGAGAATACTCGACCTTGCGTTCACACAAACCTTAGTCGCATACTTGTTTTGAAGCATCAGCCTTTTTCCTATATCCTGAGCCAGTTCAAGAAGCAACGGCTTTGCGTCCTCGCACCGTGTTATGTCCGCTGTGGTCGTCACACCGTGACCCACGCTTTTTGCAGGCATCGAAAAATCAGCAGGCATGACCTGCGAGTTATCCGTTCCGTTAGCGTAGCATCTTAGCATATATCCGTTCTTGCCAAGCACCTTTGTTATCCACTGAGCGTCGCACTGCGCAAGCTCACCAAGCGTATATATCCCGTAATCGTTCAGCTTTGCGGTAGTCGCTCTGCCTGCCCCTATCATATCGCTGAGCGGAAGATCCCATATCTTCTCACGGAACGTTTCTCTCGGTATCACCGTCACCGCATCCGGCTTTTTCATATCGCTCCCGAGCTTTGCAAACACCTTGTTGAACGATACCCCGACCGATATGGTAAGCCCAAGTTCCTCCTTTACGGTACGCCTTATCTCGTCCGCAACCTTTTCGGGTGCGCCGAACAGCCTTCTCGTACCGCTTATATCAAGCCAGCATTCGTCCATTCCGAAAGGCTCGATAAGATCCGTATACCGCTCGTATATCTTCCTTGCAAGCCTGCTGTACCTGAGATATTCCTCAAAGTGCGGCGGTACGATAACAAGTCCCCTGCACTTTGACCTTGCCGATGCCACCGTTTCAGCCGTCTTTACTCCCTGCGCCTTTGCAAGCTCGTTTTTCGCAAGCACTATTCCGTGCCGTTCCTCGACAGAGCCGCACACTGCCACAGGATATTTCTTAAGCTCAGGGTTAAGCCTGCATTCCACCGAAGCAAAGAAATTGTTCATATCGCAGTGAAGTATATCACGTTCCATTTTATCGCCTCTTATCTGTTTTGCTTGACACGATACGCAATCTATGGTATCATAAATACGCAATTAAGTTTCTAATCAAGATTATACGCAATTATTTTGCGCTTGTCAAGAGAAAAATGCAATGTATTTGCATATTTTTGAATTTTAAGGAGGATACGTTTATGATTGAACGTTATGATGTAAACGAAGAATGGGCGCATAGCGGAATTATCAAAGCGGGCGATTTCTGCTTTCTCAATTACTGTGTAGGAAATGTCGGCGGAAGTATCGAACAGCAGGTAAACGGCGCATTTGACGAAATGGAAAAACGGCTTGCCCTTGTCGGACTTACGCTTGAAAACGTAGTGCAGATGGATTGTCTTTTCAGGGATATATGGGATATTCCCGTTATGGAAAAGGTAATAAAGGAGCGTTTCGGCGGCAAATATCCTGTTCGTAAATCCATACAGACCGAATTTGCCCATTTCGGCGGAGAAAACGGACTTAAATTTCAGGCAGACGCAGTAGCATACTGCAAGTAAAAGGAGTAATTATGAAATTCTGTGATAAAGTAAAAAAAGAGCGCCGTGCAAAAGGTCTTACACAACAGCAGTTTGCGGATATGCTCGGCGTATCGCTCAGAACAATAACAAACTACGAGAAAGGCGAAAGCTACCCCAAACAGCGTGAGATATACGGAAAAATGGCTGAGATACTCGGCGTTGACATTAATTATCTGCTTACCGAGAACGAGGAATTCTACATAAGCGCAAACGAAAAGTACGGCGCTACAGGCGCACAGCAGGCGCAAGCACTGATGCAGGAGGTAACAGGACTTTTCGCAGGCGGAGAGCTTGACCAGGATGATATGGACGAGATGATGAAGGCCATACAGGATGCCTACTGGATAGCAAAAGAGAAGAACAGAAAATATGCTTCAAAGCGGAAAGAGCACGAATGTTAAGCTGTTTTAACGAGGCGGTCAACAAGGCTGATGAGCTGATAGCCCTTTACGGCAGATGCTCTCCTAAAAGGCTCGCACGGGAGCTTGATATAGAGGTTCTCGAAAGGGATTTTTCAAAGCAGAAAGGCGCATACAAGCTGATACTGAAAAACCCGTTTATCTTTATAAAGCGTGACCTTTGCGACAGCATGAAAAAAATCGTCCTGATGCACGAGATCGGTCACGACAGGCTCCACAGGGATAAGGCGGACGACAGCGGCGGCTTTGCCGAATATGACATATTCGATATGTGCGATCATGCTATGGAGTATGAGGCAAATCTCTTTGCGGCACAGTTTCTTATATCCGATGAAGAGCTTTACGATTGCATAAATTGCGGCTACGATATTGACAAAACTGCGGCGGCACTCTGCACCGACCGTAATCTTGTTGCGCTCAAGGTAGATATTCTGAAAAAGCAGGGTGTGAAACTGCGCTCCCAGCTTCACAACAATAAATTTCTTGCAGGCGACTGAGAACGAGGTTTTTTATGAATAAATTACTTACACGCTTCAAGGCAAGCGAACACGGCGGCGAATACCTTATGCGTTTTATTTCTGCGTGGCTGTGTTCGCTCGTTTTGATATTGCTTTTCAGACCGGTAAGCGAGGTGTTTAACAAGGAATACGCAGGCGAAGCGCCGTATCTGTTGCTTATCATATTTTTCGCAGTATTCTACGCCTTACTTACCGTATTGCGTTTTATTCCAAAGCTCAGAGATATGAAAACCGACTGCGCCGCATTGCTTATATCAATCGCACAGTTTGCAGTCGCTTATGCTGTAGTTATGTTCCGTGAAAAAGGTACGAATATTGATTTTTTTCTCGGAGTTGTCCTGTTTATAGCCCTCGCTGTATGGTATACTGTAGGAAAGCAAAGGATAAGGCTTCCGAAATTCACAAAGAAATGCTGGATAGCGGTTCTTGTGCTGTCCGCTGTGTTTATGCTTGTGTTCACTGCACTTGCAATGTCACTGCGGTATTACAAGCTGTGTACGCCGTGCTTTGACTTCGGGATATTCACGCAGATGTTCGAGAATATGAAGGACGGACTTGGACCTGTCACAACAGTCGAACGTAATTATGAGCTGTCACACTTTGCTGTGCATTTTTCTCCTGCGTATTATCTGATGCTGCCGTTCTATATGCTTTTTCCTCATCCGGTAACATTACAGATACTGCAGGGAATATTCGTTACAAGCGGAATTATCCCCGTGTTCCTTATCGCAAGAAAGTACGGCTTTTCGCTTATACATTCCTCGCTTTTTTCAGCAATATATGCCTTATATCCGGCATTCACAGGCGGCTGCAGCTACGACATTCACGAAAACTGTATGCTTCCGGCGTTCCTGCTGTGGCTGATATGGGCTGTTGAACGCGAAAAGACTGTACCGATGCTCGTCTTTGCATTGCTGACGCTTCTTGTAAAAGAAGATGCCGCCGTATATGTTGCGGTGATCGGGCTTTATCTTATACTGTCAGACCGCAGTGAAAAGACAAGAGCGCTCGGTGCTGTGATTTTCGGAGCGGCCTGCGTTTATTTCTTTGCAGTATGCGCTTATCTCAATTACAGCGGGCTTGGGATCATGGAATGGCGGTACAAGGACTATATGTACCGAGGCGGTGCGCTCATCACGTCAATAGTCGTTACGGCGTTTACAAATCCGGGCTACATTCTGTCAAACCTGTTCACAGGCGAAAAGCTGACCTTTACAGTGCAGACGCTCGGCGTACTCGGCGGTATACCGCTTGTAAGCCGGAAGATAGCACGTTATATATTACTGATACCGTTTGTACTGGTAAATCTTATGCCGACCTATTCGTATCAGCACTCGATTTATTTCCAGTACGTTTTCGGCTCGTGCGTTCTTGTTATCTGGCTTTTCATAATGAATATGTCGGAGCTGTCATATAACAGGGCAAGGTGCTTTACCGTGTTTTCGCTTATTGCCTGTGCGGTTATGTTTATGTCAACAATGACAGGCTACTGGAGCAATTTCTATGATAACGACTATGAGGCGCACGGTGCAGTAATATCCTATCTTGAACAGCTTCCCGACAACGAAAACGAGAGCATCACAGCAAACACGTTCTTTATCCCTCCGCTGTATAAGCAAAAAGAGCTTTATACGATAAATGACCGTGATGTGCCGACAGACGAATCCGCTCCGCTTGCCGATATTGTTTTACTTGACAGGGCAAATGTAAAGTTTGAAACCAATTACAATTATTTCACCTCACTCGGAATGAAAGAGGTAACGATAGAGGACGAAAGGGTTGCATGCCTTGTATGCAGACTTGAATTATAAATTTTTTCACGAAAGGACTAAGGAAATATGCAGGAAATAAGATGCCCGAAATGTAATGAGGTCTTTCAGGTGGATGACAGCGGTTATTCACAGATAGTTCAGCAGGTGAGAGATAAGGAATTCGAAAAAGAAGCGGCACGCAGAGCAGAGGAGCTTGAAAAGGCGAAGAACAGCGAGCTTAAAATAATCGAGATGGAGTATGAAAAGAAGCTGGAATCGGCTCTTTCGGAAAAGTCGGACGATATTACGGATAAAGAAAAAAGGATAACCGAGCTTGAAGCAAGGCTTGAAAGCATAGAAAGCGAAAAACAGCTTGCCGTTGCAACTGCGGTCAGAGAGCGTGAAAACAACTTCAGCGAGGAAAACCGCAAGGCACAGAAGACTATCAGCGATAAGGATATAGAAATTGCCGAGCTTACAGCAAAGCTAAAGCAGGCTGACAACGAAAGAGCTTTCGCCGTTGACAAGGCAAACAGCGAAAAGGAGAGCCTTATAAAACAGCTTGAATTACAGCTTCAGCAGGCACAGAGCTTACAGCAGGCGGCTCTTGACAAGGTAAGCAGTGAAAACGCACTTGCCCTTGCAAAAAAGGATAACGAAATAAACGAGCTTAACAGCAAGCTTCGCAGCAAGGATAACGAGGCGGAGCTAAGATGCAGGTCGATAGAAGAAAAGTACGCTATTGAGCTTAAAAACAAGGACGAGCTGATAGAACAGTACAAGGACTTCAAGGCAAGGCTGTCAACGAAAATGGTGGGCGAAACCCTTGAACAGCATTGCCTGACGCAGTTCAATTCTCTCAGAATGTCGGCATTTCCCAATGCCTATTTTGAAAAGGATAACGATGCAAGGAGCGGTAGTAAGGGCGATTTCATTTTCAGAGAATCGTCAGAGGACGGCATAGAATTCATCTCAATTATGTTCGAGATGAAGAATGAGATGGACACCACCGCCACAAAGCATAAGAATGAGGACTTCTTCAAGGAGCTTGACAAGGACAGAAATGAAAAGGGCTGTGAATATGCCGTTCTCGTTTCAATGCTTGAAGCCGATAACGAGTTCTATAATGCAGGCATAGTCGATGTTTCGTATAAGTACCCCAAGATGTACGTTATCCGTCCGCAGTTCTTTATTCCGCTTATCTCTCTGCTGAGAAATGCCGCAAGAAACAGCCTTGAATACAAGCGTGAGCTTGCTATGGCAAAGGCTCAGCAGGTTGACCTTACTAATTTCGAGAAAAATATAACCGACTTCAAAACGGCGTTTTCAAGAAATTATCAGCTTGCCAGCGATAAGTTCAAGACTGCGATTGATGAGATAGACAAGACTATTACACATTTGCAAAAGACAAAGGACGCACTTCTGTCTTCCGAAAACAATCTCCGTCTTGCAAATAACAAGGCGGAAGAACAGCTTACTATCAAAAAGCTGACAAAGGACGCTCCGAGCATCAAGGAGGAGTTCGCAAGACTTGCAAGCGAACAGACAGCATTGCCAGGCGGCGCAGACGAATAATTCAGAATACGGCGGAGCAGACCTTGTATTTGCTCCGCTTTGCTGTATATACGGATGCCATCGTTCCCTCGGCTCTTGCATTTTACCGTAATTATGGTATACTATAATCATAAATCACCGAAAAAATCAATCTGACCTCTGCTCGAAAGGATAAATATGGGATTTCTTATTATTGACGGCAACAGCATATTAAACCGTGCATTCTACGGTATCCGTGTGCTGACAAATTCAAGAGGCGTTGCCACAAATGCCGTAACAGGCTTTATGAACACTCTGCTTATGCTTGAAAAGGACGTAGATCCGGATATGATAGCGGTAGCTTTCGACCTTAAAGCACCGACATTCCGCCATAAGATGTATGACGGCTATAAGGCTAACCGCAAGGGTATGCCCGAAGACCTCGCTCAACAGCTTCCCTATATGAAAAAGATAATCACAGCAATGGGAATAACCATTATCGAAAAAGAGGGCTATGAAGCCGATGATATAATCGGAACTGTTTCAGCAGCCTGTGCGAATAAGAAGATACCCTGTACAGTGTCAACGGGCGACCGTGACTCGTTCCAGCTTGTTAATGATTACGTTACCGTAAGACTTGCCAAGACAAAAGGCGACATTTACTACACGCCCGATGTTATTATGGAGGAGTACGGTGTGACTCCGAAACAGATGATAGAAGTAAAGGCGCTTATGGGCGATTCGAGCGACAATATTCCCGGTGTTCCCGGCATCGGTGAAAAGACCGCTCTTTCACTTATAAAAGAATTTGCAAGCGTGGACGGAGTTTATGAAAACATCGGCTCAACGCTTATCACAAAGGGTGTACGCACAAAGCTTGAAAACGGCAAGGAAAGCTGTTATATGAGCAGACAGCTTGCCGAAATATGCCTTACCGCACCTATTGATACCGAACTTACGCATTATGTTCCGAAAGAACGTGACGATGCCGAGCTTGCAAAATTGCTGTCGGAGCTTGAAATGTACAAGATGCTCCAGAAGCTGAAGCTGCACCCGACTTCCGCTCCGGCAGGTTCAAAAGAGGCTTTGGAAGAATCCGCCGCAAAGCAGATACCTGCAATGCCCGCAGGGGACATAGTTCTGACGCAGGAGGGGAGCGTATGCGCAGGCACAGTAGGCGCTCCGGTACAATTATCGGACGGGGAACTTAAAACCTATGCCGACAGCGACAGCACGAAGTACACCTTTGATATAAAGGATACGCTTACAGTTTCCGGACTTGAAAAGCTCAATAACAATAAATTTGATACAACTCTTGCGGCTTACCTTGTCGACCCCGATTCAAACGATTACAGCCTGTCAAGGCTCTGCGCTCAGTACGGAGTTCCGGAGGGAAACAGCATACAGGAAAAGTCGATAACCGTTGCCGCCCTCAACGATATACTTAATTGCAAAATCGGTGAAACAGGCTCTGCGGCAGTCCTTACCGATATAGAGATACCTCTTGCCACTGTGCTTGTGGCTATGGAGCGTGAGGGCGTAAGCATTGACGCAGAAGGAATAAAGGCTTTCGGTAAAGAGGTTTGCGAAAAGGCAGAAAAAATCAGCCGTGAGATCTATGATTACGCAGGTTACGAATTCAATATAGGCTCGCCCAAACAGCTCGGAAGCGTGCTTTTTGAAAAGCTTGCATTGCCCAGTGCAAAAAAGACAAAAACAGGCTATTCCACAAATGCAGAGGTGCTTGAAAGCCTTATGGACAAGCACCCTATAGTTCCTCTGATAACCGAATACCGTGCGCTTACAAAGTTGCAGAACACTTATGTTACGGGACTTCTTAAGGTAGTCGGCGAGGACGGCAGGATCCATTCGACCTTCAAGCAGACAGAAACAAGGACAGGAAGAATTTCAAGCGCCGAGCCGAACATTCAGAACATACCCGTAAGAACACCGCTCGGCAGGGAGATGAGAAGATTCTTCACCGCAAAGGACGGCTACCTGCTTGTCGATGCCGACTATTCGCAGATCGAACTGCGTGTGCTGGCTCATATTTCGGGCGATGAGATAATGAAGAAGGCGTTCCTTGACGGAGTGGATATTCATACCGTTACCGCCTCTCAGGTGTTCAATCAGCCGATAGAGTGGGTAACACCCGACCTAAGAAGCAAGGCGAAAGCGGTCAACTTCGGCATCGTCTACGGAATAGGCGCATTCTCGCTGTCAAAGGACATCGGCGTTTCAGTGCCGAAAGCAAGCGAATATATCCGCTCCTATCTTTCCAAATATTCCGGCATAGCTCACTATATGGAGCAGACCGTTGCAAAGGCTAAGCGTGACGGCTATGTTGAAACCATGTTCGGCAGAAGAAGATATATCAAAGAACTTGCCGCAAAGAATAAGAATCTGCAGGCTTTCGGTGAGCGTGTCGCAAAGAACACCCCCATACAGGGTACAGCCGCCGATATAATTAAAATTGCAATGATAAAAGTTTACAACAGACTGAAAGAAAGCGGTCTTGACGCAAGGCTGATACTTCAGGTTCACGATGAACTTATTGTTGAGGCAAAAGAAGATTGTGCAGAAAAGGTAGCTTTACTTTTAAAGGAAGAAATGGAGAATGCCGTAAAACTCACCGTTCCTATGACGGTAGATGTAAATATTGGCAAAACGTGGTATGATACTCATTGAAAGCAACTTTTTGACAGATAAAGTCAAAATCACGGCTTTAAATCATCATAATTCATCAATCTGCAGCGACATTGCAGTGATTGAAAAAAAGTGTTTTTCAGTGCCGTGGACAGAGCGAAGTATTGAGTCGCAGGTGTTCACAGAAGGCTCGATAAATGCCGTAATTCGTGATGATAAAGCCGAAAACAAGCCGGTAGGCTTTATCTGCGGTCAGAGCGTATCCGATGAATGCGAGCTGTATCGCATTGCTGTGCTTCCCGAATACAGACATCAGTGCATCGCCACACAATTAATGGAATATTTTATAAATAAATGCAAAAATAACGGCATAAAAAGCATTTTCCTAGAAGTCCGCTGTGATAACGAACCGGCAAAAAAGCTCTATGAAAAACACGGCTTTTCTGAGGTCGGACGGCGCAGAAACTATTACACAGAGCCAATCTGCGACGCTTTGATATATAAAGCGGAATTGTAAAACGTCATATTTACGGCAGGGCGGTATTTCTCCGCACCTGCCGTTTTTATAAACCCCAATAAACCGCATAACAAAGCCATTTGTGGCACTTCGGCAACAGCAGGAAAACCTCGTTTGCAACCGTACATTCCCGTTCCTGCCGTATTTCTGCTTACATTCTCCGAATGCCACAAACCGCATAACAAAGCCATTTACGGCACTTCGGCAATAGCAGGAATATCTCGTCCGAATCCACATATTCCCGTTCCTGCCGTATATCTGCGTACATTCTTCGATTGCCACAAACCGCATAACAAAGCCATTTATGGCACTTCGGCAACAGCAGGAATATCTCGTCCGAAACCGTATATTCCCGTTCCTGCCGTATTACTGCTTACATTCTCCGATTGCTACAAACCGCATAACAAAGCCATTTATGGCACTTAGCAACAGTAGGAAAATCTCAACCGAAGCCGTACTTTCCCGTTCCTGCCGTATTACTGCTTACATTCTCCGATTGCCACAAACCGCATAACAAAGCTAAATACGGCATATCCCCCCACAAATGCAAAGACGGCAGACATGAGAAATCATGTCTGCCGTTTATCGTATCAATTGTATATCCCATCAAACCGCATTGTAAAGCCAAATACTCGCTATACACGGCAACCCGCTTCACACGATTTTCCGTTTTACTCTGCACCTGACAAATCATACGTCTTAACCGCTACAAACCGCATTGCTGTGCGATTTGCAGTGCGTTCAGCCCCACCGTTTCGCTATCGCACGAAACGCTCCGACAATTCCAAAGGCAGAATTTGAAGCGGCTCACAGCCGCAAAAACGGCAGACACATTTTATCCGTGCCTGCCGTCTTATTTTTATCAATATCACGCTGTCAAACCGCATTGTAAAGCCAAATAATCGCAATACACGGCAATCCGCTTCACACGATTTTCCGTTTTACTCTGCTTATGCCAAAGTATATGCCTTAACCGCCGCAAACCGCATTGCTATGCGATTTGCAGTACGTTCAGCCCCGCCGCTAAGCTATCCTGCGGATAGCTCCGACAATTCCAAAGGCGGAATTTGAAGCGGCTCACAGCCGCAAAAACGGCAGACACATTTTATCCGTGCCTGCCGTCTTATTTTTATCAATATCACGCTGTCAAACCGCATTGTAAAGCCAAATAATCGCTATACACGGCAATCCGCTTCACACGATTTTCTGTTTTACTCTGCATCTGACAAAGTATATGCCTTAACCGCCACAAACCGCATTGCTATGCGATTTGTCGCACATTGCCACCCGCCGTTTCGCTATCCTGCGGATAGCTCCGACAATGCCAAAGGCGGAACTTGAAGCGTTACATTGCCGCCCCGCCGGTAACGGAAGTTGAGCCAAGCTCAATCCGTCAGAACGGCGGAATTTGAGGCGGCACATTGTCGCCCGCCGCTTAGATCATGCTTTCCTGCCAGCAGTCAGGCGCTGTAAGACCAAGCATCTTAACGATGGTGGGAGCAACGTTTGCCAGACCGTACTTGGTGGGAACGCCGGGAGCGTACTTTGTATCGTCCTTGATAGTGTACTTGACTTCCTTATCATAGATTATGAAAGGAACGGGGTTGAGCGAGTGGGCTGTTCTTACCTGAACCTCACCCTTCTTGTTCTTTTCGAGCATCTCGTCTGCGTTGCCGTGATCGGCGGTTACTACGAGTGTAACACCGTACTCATCGCAAACCTTGATAAGTCTTGAAAGGCCGAGGTCAACCGCTTCAACACCGATTATTGTTGAGTCGAGGCTGCCTGTGTGTCCGACCATATCGCCGTTGGGGTAGTTGCAACGGATAAAGTCATACTTCTTGCTCTTTATTACTTCGATAAGATCGTCTGTTATCTCAGCGGACTTCATCCACGGACGCTGATCGAATGAAACGTTGTCGGAGGGAATTTCCTTGTATGTTTCAAGTTCTTCGCTGAACTTATCGCTCTTATTGCCGTTCCAGAAGTAAGTTACATGGCCATACTTCTGTGTTTCGGATACTGCATATTCGTTAAGGCCTGCGGCAACGAGTACCTCTGTGAGAGTGTTTGTAATCTCAGGAGGATTTACAAGGAAGCGTGCAGGGAGCTTTAAGTCGCCGTCATACTGCAGCATACCCGCGAAGCATACGTCGGGCTTTGCGCCTCTGTCGAATGCAGTGAAGTCGTCATCGTCAAATGCCATTGAAAGCTCGATAGCACGGTCGCCTCTGAAGTTGAAGAGGATAACGCTGTCCTTGTCAGCTATCTTGCCTACAGGCTCGCCGTTCTCAGCGATTACGAATGCAGGGAGATCCTGGTCGATGATGCCGTCGTTTTCCTTACGGTAGGTTTCAACAGCTTCCATAGCTGATGCAAACTGTCTGCCCTCGCCCTTGACGTGAGTCTTCCAGCCGAGTTCAACCATAGGCCAGTCAGCTTGATAACGATCCATAGTAACCTTCATACGTCCGCCGCCGCTTGCTATCTTACCGTCAAAAGCGCCGTCCGCATTAAGCTCCTTGAGGAAGCTCTCAAGCTGTTCGATATATATCGGAGCAGAAGTGGCGGGTACATCTCTGCCGTCGAGCAGAATGTGTACTCTTGCCTTGCTGATACCCTCGTTCTTGGCTTCTGTCAGCATCTTGAACAGATGCTTGATATTTGAGTGAACGTTACCGTCCGATAAAAGACCGATGAAGTGCAGGGTGCTGTTGTTAGCCTTGCAGTTGTCAACGAGTTCCTTCCAAGCCTCAGACTGATACATCTTTCCGCTTTCTATTGATTCGTTAACGAGCTTTGCGCCCTGTGAGTAGATCTGACCGCAGCCGAGTGCGTTGTGACCTACCTCTGAGTTGCCCATATCGTCATCTGTAGGCAGACCTACAGCGTCACCGTGAGCCTTTAAACGAGTGTTGGGGCATTCTCTTAAAAGTCTGTCAAGTGTAGGAGTGTTGGCGAGTGTAACTGCATCGCCAAGACCTGTCTTTGAAAAGCCTACGCCGTCCATAACAACGAGTAAAACGGGTTTTGCCATTTGTTTAGTCGTCCTTTCGTAAATATCCGATTTTTGATTAGCCGTTTACGGCAGCCTTGATGATAGTTGTGAAATCAGCAGCCTTGAGTGAAGCACCGCCGATAAGACCGCCGTCAACGTTTGTCTTTGAGAGAAGTTCTTCAGCGTTCTTTGCGTTCATAGAGCCGCCGTACTGGATCGTGATCGTTTCTGCAACATCTGCGCCGTAGAGCTTAGCGAGTGTAGCACGGATGAAAGCGCAAACCTCTTCAGCCTGATCTGCTGTAGCTGTCTTGCCTGTACCGATAGCCCAGACGGGTTCGTAAGCGATTATGCACTTCTTGAGGTCGTCTGCGGAGATGCCGAAGAAATCAAGCTTTATCTGACGTGCGATAACCTCTTCTGTAATGTTGCATTCACGCTCCCAGAGAAGCTCGCCTACGCATACGATGGGCTTTAAGCCTGCTTCAAGAGCAGCCTTTGTTCTCTTGTTTACTGTTTCGTCTGTTTCAGCAAAATACTGACGGCGCTCGGAGTGACCGAGTACAACATATTCAACGCCCATTTCAGCGAGCATATCAGCTGAAATTTCGCCAGTGAAAGCGCCGCTCTTTTCAAAGTGGCAGTTCTCAGCGCCGATCTTTATGTTTGTGCCTGCTGTTACAGCGAGAGCTGTTTCAAGGTTTGTAAAGGGAACGCAGGCTACGACCTCAACGTCCTTTACATCAGCAACCATAGGCTTTAATTCTTCTAAAAGAGCCTTAGCCTCGGGTCTTGTCTTATTCATCTTCCAGTTACCTGCGATAACTGCTTTTCTTACTGTCTTTTTCATGATACAGTGTTCCTTTCGTTTTTTATTATAAATTGCTTATTACACAACAATAAGGGCGGAGAATATCCGCCCTCGTTATTTTTACTTGTCCTGAATGCAAGCGATACCGGGAAGTACCTTACCTTCGAGGTATTCAAGAGAAGCACCGCCGCCTGTTGAGATGTGGCTCATCTTGTCTGCATAACCGAGGTTGATAGCAGCTGTAGCCGAGTCGCCGCCGCCGATGATCGTTGTAGCGTCTGCCTCTGCAAGAGCTTCGCAGACAGCAACTGTACCCTTCTTTAATACGGGGTTCTCAAATACGCCCATAGGACCGTTCCATACAACTGTCTTAGCTGACTTAGCTGCATCAGCGAACAGAGCCATTGTCTTAGGACCGATGTCAAGACCCATCATATCAGCAGGAATCTTGTCAGCGTCAACAACGCTTACTTCGATCTCAGCGTCGATAGGATCGGGGAAGTCCTTTGCAATTGTTGTATCAATGGGGAGAAGGAGCTTCTTGCCGAGCTTTTCAGCCTTTTCAATCATTTCCTTGCAGTAGTCAATCTTCTCGTTGTCAACGAGTGATGTACCTACTTCATAGCCCTTAGCCTTTAAGAATGTGTAAGCCATACCGCCGCCGATGATAAGTGTGTCGCACTTTTCGAGGAGGTTTGATATAACGTTCAGCTTGTCTGCAACCTTAGCACCGCCGAGGATAGCAACGAAAGGTCTTACGGGGTTTTCAACAGCGTTGCCTAAGAACTCGATTTCCTTGTTCATAAGGTAGCCTACTGCTGTTTCCTTAACAAACTTTGTAACGCCTGCTGTAGAAGCGTGTGCTCTGTGTGCAGAACCGAAAGCGTCCATTACGAATACATCGTCGTCAACGAGATCTGCAAGTTCCTTAGCGAATGCTTCACCGTTCTTTGTTTCTTCAGCGCCGCGGAAACGTGTGTTTTCAAGAACAACTATCTCGCCGTCCTTCATTTCTGCAACTGCCTTCTTTGCGTTCTCGCCTACTACTGTATCGTCCTTAGCGAAAACTACCTTTGTATTAACAAGCTCTGCAAGTCTTTCTGCAGCAGCCTTAAGAGAGAACTTGTCCTCGGGACCGTTCTTCGGCTTGCCGAGATGTGAACAAAGAACTATCTTTGCGCCGTTCTCAACTAACTTATTGATTGTGGGAAGTGCGGCCTGGATTCTGTTGTCGTTTGTGATTTTGCCGTCCTTCATAGGTACGTTGAAGTCTACACGAACAAGGACTTTTCTGCCCTTTACCTGTAAATCTTCTACATTCTTCTTGTTTAATTTGCTCATGGTAATGATCCTTTCGCTTTTACTTTATTTGTATGAGGCTGTCCTCAAGAAATACAAATTCCACGCATATTTTTATACTTCTGCGCTCATATTTTATTTTACCAAAAAAGCGGATAAAATGCAAGTACTTTTTATAAAGAAATCAAATAAAACAACACGGCGGGGAAGTCTTCCCGCCGTGTGTTTATTTATAATCGTTTGTTATGCACATTACCGTCTGTGTGACAGTTAATATCCTTTGTTGTTATGATAGCTGTTATCTGCCCATATTCTGTCCCTGAACATACTGTACGGATAAGAGGCTTCAAAGGTTATGCCGTCATCGGAAATGTTGTAAACGCAAACGGAGTAATTATCACCGATACGGTTATCGCTGATGTCGCTTTCTTTAATTATGACGGCAGAGCCGGAATAGAGCAGGAATCCGTGCTCTACCAACACACCGTCACCGTTTGGATCTTCTGTCCGTGTGGGTATCATACCGTTTTTATCCGTATTGAAGCGGTCGTCTTCGTATGCCGGATCATAGGCGGCAAATCTGCTTGTCAGAGGGGTATTGTTTTTGAGAAAATATCTGTCGACAGAATCAAGGTAATAAACGGCGAAACTCTCATTTGCTATCGGCTTGCCGTTCTTGTCCTTGACACCGAATTTGGTATTTTCTCCGAGTATGTATACCTCTGCTGAATCATTATAATTCGTGTTTGCCGCAAGTGCGGTAACAGACTTTGCACCGGTCGCCTTTTGGATATATCGGCAGAAGCTTTCCTTGACATATATCCTGTAATAATCTGACTTTCCGCCGAGCGGGTGGTGCTTGCAGAGAAGAACGTTCTGCTTTATTTCTTCCCGTGTAAGTTCTTTACCGCATATATTTACTCTTGTGCCTGAATCCGGCAGGTAATAAATCTTCCTGAATTTGCGGTCGTCGGACGCTATATCTTTCAGATAGTTTCCGTCAGCCTTGAAATAAGTATCTTCACTGCCGCATATACGGTATTTTTCATTTTCAAATGTAATGCTGTCGTCAAAAACCATAGCAAGCTTATCGGATTCCGGCAGAGGTTCTTCTTCTCTTACCGGCTCAACAACCTTTATTTTGTCCTTTGCAACCGTTCCGTTGTTAAGATCGATATTTATTATGCCGTTGCTGTTGCTCTCTGTTACACGGAATACGGCATATCCGCTGTCGCTTGTCGCACAGATCCACGGACCTGCAATAATATATGTGCCGCATTCTATGCTGTCAAATGTGTGATCGCTGCCGTCAGTGTTGAACATAGGATATTCGCTCATCTTGTCCGAGGTATATTCCAGAACATCTGAGTTGTTTATAAATTCATTGTCGACCTTGAGATAATACAGATATCCTCTCTGAAGATACGATTCATCGCCTGTCATTCTGAGCGTTACATTAGTCGCAGTACCTGTCGGCTCGGGGGCGGGCTTTGCAGTTGCCGATGTTGTCGGTGCTTTTGATGTTGCTGTAGTTGTCGTGGTTACGGTGGTTGTCGTGGTTGTTGTGGTTGCGGTGGTCGTTGTGGTTGCGGTGGTCTGAGGTGCGGTGGAAGTTGTGGAAACTGTTGTTCCTGCTTTGGTTTCTTCGGGCTGAGATAAGTTGTCACTGTCACCTGCCACAGAGGTTATATCAATGGTTTTTGCGTCTGATTCTATTTCACTTGCCACTCCGCAATTGTACATAAAATCGGAGAATGCTTTTATGTCCATAAAAATCGTGTTGTATATCTCAACTACTATACGAAGTTTTCCGTCAACATATTTCATAGGTATATATTTAAGCTCAAACGTTTTGCTGTCGTTATTGCCCTCTTTTGCGGTAAGCGATAACAGTATCAATGAATTATGGCTTTCATCTGTATAAACAGCCGTACAATACTGTGTGTGCGCAGAGTACGGTTCTGTTATGGGAAGCTCTTTGATATTTATGCCGAACTTTGATTTAGTGTTATTTTTATCCGCCGGCTGAATGTAATCGGGGCAGTAATCATAAAAATCTTCCGTGAAATTATCTGAGTAATTTCCCGTATATACCTGTGATACGGTGTTTATAAATTCCTCCGAGGTGTCAAAACCGAAATACGCTTTGTCGGCATAATAAAAACGTTCATTTTCATAATAGCCCGTACCGACAAAGTAGTTGGCACTGTTGTTTTTGAAGCTTTCTATTTCCTGCGCATTCATATCCGATGATATGCCTACCGCCGCATTGCTGTCGGGAAGAACGATATATTTGTTTGTGATGTCAATTGCATTATCGAACAGATCAAGTATTTCGCTCTGAACCTGCTTATCCGTGCAGAAAAGACTGTCAAAATCATCAGCCACATTGATTTGAGCAGTATCTATGGTGGGTGTATTATCTATCCGGCGATAAGTTATTTTTCCGAGCTGTGCCCAGAATGTCTTGTTGTCAACGAAAGTCATTCCGCTCTTTTCGGAATGTACCTTTGTGTTTTCCGAGGGTGTAACTATGCTGTCAGCTGTGCTGTTGCCGCCTATTGATACGTTGATAGGTCCGCCCTGATTGTTTGTTACCGCAAAATGTATACCGACACCCGCCGTGCCTGCGGCGACAACTACTGCGGCGGCCGCTGCAGCATAACGTTTTATCTGCGGTATGAAGCTACGTTTCTTGTCGCTTTGCAACAGCCTGTCAAGGCCGTTTTTCTTCTGCTCGTCTGTAGCGTTTACTTCATCGAATGCCTGTTTAATTGTCATTTTATTCAACGCTCCTTTCATCACTGAGGACATTTCTCAGCTGCTCCCTCGCTTTCTGCAATCTTGTGCGGACCGCAGAAGAGCTTATGTGCAACATCTGTCCTATTTCTTCGCTTGAGTATCCGTCATAATAGAACAGATACACGGGTATTTTCAGCTTGTCGGGCAGTTTTGAAAGCTCGCTGAGAAGCTCTTTTGCTTCATTGCTTATATTGCTGTCGGGAATATTGTCGTTGAGCGGCTCGTTTTTTCTGCACGCCGCCTTGAGCATATTCTTGCAGATATTTGAAGCAACACGGATGAGCCATGCTTTTTCGTGGTTTTCGCTTTCAAACTGTTTTCTTGTTTCGATTGCTTTCAGAAAAGCGTTATGTACAGCGTCTTCTGTATCCTGTATATTTTTCATATACATATAGCACACCCTGTAGAGAGTGTCGAAATTGCGTTCATAAAGCTCTCTGATGCTCTCGGAAGAATAATCTGACGTCATAAATCGTTCCCCCTGAGTTTTTTCTCTTTGAATGTAATACAACTGACAGATGTGTTTTGTCTGTCGGAGAATAAAAAAATGCGGTTGAAAGTTCAACCGCAAAACAAGGACGGGGGAAACCCGTCCTTTATATCATCTTTCTTCCCTGAAGTACGCTTCACCGAGCGCCTTAGGAGGCTGATTCTCTTTCTTCTTTCTCATTGCTATGAAAATCAGCACTATAATTGTGGCGATGTAAGGGAGCATTGTTAAAAACTGCGAGGGTATCTGTATCTCCCAGCCCTGCATCTTGTAGTTAAGACCTCTCAGCATACCGAAAAGGTAGGCGGCGAATATCGCCTTGAGGGGATTCCATGTGCTGAATATGATGAGAGCAACGGCTATCCAGCCTGCGCCTGCCGTAACGTTATCCTGCCACGTTGTCAGGAATGCGGTTGACAGATAAGCGCCGCCGAGTCCGCAAAGGAAACCGCCGAGCAGAATATTTATATACTTATGGAGCGTAACATTTATGCCCGAAGCGTCAGCTGCACCGGGATTTTCGCCAATCGCCCTTACATAAAGTCCGAGCTTTGTCTTGTTGAGGTAGAAATACGCAAGCACGGCTATGACAAGTCCGAGCCATACATATATATCCTGCGAGAAAACAGCCTCGCCGAGAATCGGTATCTTGCTTAAAAGCGGTATTTCTACAGGGCGGAATGCCGAGCTTACCGACTGGGGTATCTGTTCGCTTGATACCCAGCCGCCTATAAGACCGGAAACGCCCGTGCCGAATATAGTCAGCACAAGGCCGGTAACTACTTGGTTTCCTCTGAGCGTGACGGTTATAAAGGCATATATAAGCGCACCTGCCGCACCTGCCGCACCTGCCGCCAGCATAGCGAGCAGAGGATTTCCCGTAGTGCACGCAACGGTGAAGCCGAGTGACGCACCCATAAGCATCATACCCTCGACACCGAGGTTCATGTGACCTACCTTTTCACAAAGTATACCGCCGACAATGGCAAACAGTATCGGAGTACCTGTCTGAATGGCGGTCTGTAAAAACAGACCTATCTGATGAAGAATCTCCATTATTCAGCCTCCTTTACTGCGGTATGCTTGCGAAACGATATTTTATAGTTTATAAAGAACTCGCACGCAAGAACGAAGAATATTATGACACCCTGCATTATTTCCGTAATGGACGAGGGTATCTTCATTACCTGAAGCGAGCTTCCGCTCTGGAGAAGTATCGAGAACATAAACGATGCAACCACGATAACGGGCGGCTTCAGCTTTGCAAGCCAGGCGGTGATTACCGCAGTAAAGCCAAGACCTGCCGACATCGAATCGGTTATCGACTTCTCAACGGCGCTCGACTGCATAAAGCCTGCCATTCCGCAAAGACCGCCGGAGATAAGAACTGCAATCACCAGTATTTTAACCGTATTCATACCGGCATATTTTGCGGTGGTTTCGCTTTCACCGATAACGTCGATCTGATAGCCGAGCTTTGTGTAGCGGAGCAGTATCGTCATAATAATTACGAGTACCAGCATAATTATCCAGCCTGCGTGAATGCCGAATACATCGGGCAGTACCGCATTTTCCGAGAAGTTAGGCACCTTTGCCGCACCGAGTGCCGCAGGGTCTTTCCACGGGCCGTATTGCAGGTAGCTTATAAAGGCTATCGCAATATAGTTCATCATCAGCGTTACAAGCGTTTCGCTCGCACCGAATCTTGCCTTGATGACCGCAGGGATAAGCGCCCATAAGCCGCCGCAGACAAAGCCCGCAACGCACATAAGCGGTAACAGGAGTATCGGCGGCAGATCGGGACACATAAAAGCCATTGATGCCGCACCGAATGCGCCCATATAGAACTGACCCTCAGCGCCGATATTCCAGAACTTCATTCTGAACGCTATCGCTATACCGAGCGAAAGAGTGGTAAGCATTATCGTTTTGTTCATAACGTCCTTGAAACGCTTGAACGGGGTCTGTATTATTTTGCCGAAAACCTTGAAAGGATCATAACCCATTATGGCAAGAACAATGCCGATAAATATCAGCGACAGCACGATGGCGCCTATTCTTATAAGAACGTCAACGAGCTTTGATGTGCCTTTCTGCCGCTTTGAAATCTGTATCATGCTCATACGGCTTTCTCCTTTCCCTTGTTGATATGGTCGCCCACCATCATAAGACCTATGTCTTCCTTAGTGACGGTCGTGGGGTCTACTATGTCGATTATCTCACCGTCGTGTATTACCATAAGTCTGTCGGAAATGCTTTTCAGCACGTCAAGATCCTCGCCTATGAACAGCACGGCAACGCCTTTTTTCTTCTGCTCGTTGAGCATATGATATATATTGTATGACGCACCTATATCAAGACCTCTTACAGGATAAGCTGTTATAAGCACCTTGGGCGAGAGCCATATTTCTCTGCCGAGAAGCACCTTCTGTATATTACCGCCGGACAGCTTCTTTACCGTGTAGTTTACCGACGGGGTGTAAATATCAAAATCGTGTACGATCTGCTCTGCGAGCTTCTTTGCAAACTTGCTGTCTATGAACGGGCCGGGATTATGATTATAGGACTTTAAGATAACGTTGTTCGTTATGCTCATTCCTGCCACAAGACCCATACCGAGTCTGTCCTCGGGAACAAAGCTCATACTTATGCCCTTGCGGATTATCGCTCTGGGATCGAGTCCCTTTATGCTGTCGCCGTCAAACTCAATATCGCCGTCGGTCATTTTGTCAAGACCTGCGATTATCTCGCAAAGCTCCTTCTGACCGCTTCCTGCTATACCTGCGACACCGAGTATCTCACCGCCGTATACGTCAAAGTTCACGTTATCAAGCACATTTACGCCGTCTGTGTTTTTCTTAGTGAGATTTTTCACGGAAAGCATCGGCTTTGCGTTATAGTCACAGCACTGCGGACGCTCTATTTCAAGAGTTACCGCCTTGCCGACCATCATCTCGGTAAGCTGTTGGGGGGTGGTTTCGCTCGTCTTTACCGTACCGATACATTCGCCCTTACGCAAAACAGTAACACGGTCGGAAATATCCATAACTTCCGCCATCTTATGAGTGATAATGATTATTGTACAGCCCTGCTCCTTCATCTTTCTGAGAATAGCAAACAGTGCGGTTATCTCCTGCGGGGTAAGCACCGCTGTAGGCTCGTCAAGGATAAGAACGTTTGCGCCTCTGTAGAACACCTTCATTATCTCTACAGCCTGTTTTTCGCTGACAGACATATTGTATATCTTCTTGTCGGGGGTAACGTTAAGGCCGTATTTCTCGTTCAGCTTGTTCACATGGTGAGCCATACGCTTTTTCGATGTGACAAAATGCTTTATGTGACCCATTACCACGTTTTCTGCGGCGGTCATTACATCGACCAGCTTGAAGTGCTGATGTACCATACCGATGCCTGCCTTTATAGCGTCACCGGGTGAGCCGAAGTGCATCTTCTTACCGTCAATCGAGATAGTACCGCTGTCGGGCGTATATATGCCGCTGAGCATATTTACAAGGGTACTCTTGCCCGAACCGTTTTCGCCGAGCAGGGCAAGTATCTCGCCCTTGTATACGTCAACGGAAATATCCTTGTTTGCGTATACCGAGTCAAACGACTTGGTTATGTGTTCAAGTTTTATATAAGGGTCTGCCATATAACCTCCTTGAAAATAGCGATTTGTCTTTTTAAAACATCGCAGATATTCCGGTGCTTTAAAAAGACAAATCGGGCAGTCGCAAAGGACTGCTCGTATTGTCTTTAATAGTGTTTAATAGTCTTAAGATTCTGTAAACTGTAGATTATGCGGGGATAGTACCTGTTACACCCTTAACAAACCAGTTCATGTTCCAGATCTCTTCATCTGTCATCTTAACGCCGTCTTCAACCTTCTTGTTGCCTTCCTGATCGTAAAGAGGACCTGTGAAGGGTTCGAGTGTGCCGTCAATGATAGCCTTCTGAGCCGCATCTACCTTTTCCTGTGTGCCTTCTGCGCAGAGGTCTGTCAGCTTGTCAAGGTATGTCATGTTAGCGGCAAGACCTTCCCAGTATGCACGGCTTGTCCATGTACCGTCCATAGCCTTCTTTACATCGTCTGTGTAGAATGTCTTCCAGTCGAAGCAAGCGGCTGTGAGGTAAGCCTTGGGAGCAGCGTCTGAAGTGGGGAAGTTGTAGCCGATGCAGTATGCGCCCTTTTCTTCAGCGGCAACCTGAGGAGCTGTTGTATCCTGGTGCTGAGCGATTATGTCAACACCCTTGTTGAGAAGCTCAAGTGCTGCCTGCTTTTCAACAGTGGGGTCATACCATGTATCTGTGAATACTACTTCTACCTTAGCGTCGGGGTTTACAGACTGTACACCGAGTGTAAATGCGTTGATACCACGGATAACCTCGGGGATACCCTTAGCGGCAACATAACCGATGTAGTTCTTCTTTGTCTTCATACCTGCAACGATACCTGCAAGGTAACGAGCCTGATATACCTTACCGAAGTAGGTTGACATATTTTTTTCTGTCATATAGCCTGAGCAGTGAGCAAACTTTACATCGGGATGCTCCTTTGCCATCTGGTCTGTACCTTCCATAAAGCCGAATGAGTTTGTGTAGATAAGGTTGCAGCCTTCATCGATAAGCGTCTGGATAGCTTCCTTTGTGTCGGCAACGGTTTCGGGTACGTCCTCAACGTAGAAGGTCTTTACGCCCATAGCCTCAACTGCAAGTCTGCCTGCATCGTGAGCCTGTGTGTAACCGCCGTCGTTGATCTTGCCGATGTAAACAAAGCCTGCTACAACATCGCTCTTGGCTGTGCTGTCGCCTGTGCTCTGTGCGTCGGAAGTCTTGCTTTCGTCCGTACCGCTTGTTGCGGCATTGCCGGAGCAGCCTGTGAGTCCTGCTGTAAGTGCGCAGGTTGCCGCCAGTAAAATGGCGATAAGTTTCTTTTTCATGTTTTTCCTCCCTATTAAAACAGTAAAAGATATATTAACGGCATTTTGCCGCTAAATACGGTTATTTACGGCTCAGTGTCTGAAAATACAGCCGCCGTCAACGCTCATTGAGTCAACTATTGCGAGCGATTCTACCCTGATGCCTTTCGAGCGGACAAGGTCTCCGCCCTTCTGGAAGCCCTTTTCTATAACGATACCTGCGCCTGCTATACTTGCGCCTGCACCCTTTACTATGTCGATAAGGCCGAGTAAAGCACAGCCGTTTGCAAGGAAGTCGTCGATTATAAGCACGTTGTCATCGGGCGACAGGAACTTCTTGCTGACTATTACGTTATATGTACGCTTGTGAGTGAAGCTCTCGATAGAGGTCGAATAAACCTCGCCGTCTATGTTTACGCTCTGCGCCTTCTTCGCAAACACGACAGGACATCCGAAATACTGCGCCGTAACGCACGCAATGCCGATGCCCGACGCTTCTATAGTCAGTATCTTGTTTATACTCTTGTCGGGGAACAGTCTGCGGAACTCCTTGCCGATCTCGTTGTAAAGCTCAATATCCATCTGATGATTGAGAAAGCTGTCGACCTTGAGTACGTTTCCCTCTTTTACTATACCGTCCTTGTTTATGCGTTCTTCCAGTAACTGCATTTTACTTTTCCTCCGTTTATTTCAGTAATTCACGTCCCATAAGCACGCCCATTACAGACGCCATCATAAGTCCTCTTGTCCAGCCGCTTGAGTCGCCTAAGCAATGCAGTCCCTTTACGTTCGTGTTGAAATGCTCGTCCATCTTTATACGGTTGCTGTAGAATTTAAGCTCGGGTGAATATAAAAGCGTTTCACGGCTTGCAAAACCGGGAACGACCATATCCACAGCCTTTATGAAATTGATAATGTTCGTCATTGTACGGTAAGGCATAGCCGCCGTGATGTCGCCTGCGACCGCATCGGGCAGGGTGGGTCTTACGTTGGAGAAATTAAGCTCCTTCGGCCATGTACGCTTTCCGTCAAGAATATCGCCGTAACGCTGTACAAGAATGTGACCGTTGCCGAGCATATTGGTAAGCTCGCCGACCTTCTTGGCATATTCGATAGGCTGGTTGAACGGTACGCTGAAATTGTGCGAGCAAAGTATAGCAAGGTTTGTGTTGTTGCTCTTAAGCTCTTTATATGAGTGACCGTTTACAACGGCTAAATTGTTATCGTAGTTCTCCTGGCTTACAAATCCGCCGGGGTTCTGGCAGAATGTGCGAACCTTGTTCTTAAACGGCAGAGGATAGCCGATGAGTTTTGACTCGTAAAGGACGGCATTTATCTCCTCCATTACCTCGTTTCTGACTTCTACTCTTACGCCGATGTCAACAGTACCCGGTGTATGCTCTACATTATGCGCCTCGCAGGTCTTTTCGAGCCAGTCTGCACCCTTACGGCCTGTTGCGACTACTATCTCGTCGCCGTATACGGTTTCCTGTTCGCCGCCGTCACGGGCATTTGAAATGATAACACCCTTACATACGCCGTCTTCTATTATAATATCCTCGCAGTTCTTGCCGAACAGCACCTCAACTCCGCTTTCGATAAGATACTTTTCTATCTTGAAATAAAGCTCGTGTGCCATTTCCGTTCCTAAGTGGCGGATAGGACAGTCAACCAGCTTCAGGTTTGCGTTTATGGCTTTCTTTCTTATATCTCTTATCTTGTCGGGGTCGCTTACACCCTCAACGTGCTTATCCGCACCGAATTCAAGATATATCTTGTCTGTGTAGTCGATGGTTTCCTGTGCAAGCTCCTCGCCGATAAGCTCGGGGAGCGTTCCGCCGACCTCGCACGACAGCGACAGCTTGCCGTCCGAGAATGCACCTGCGCCCGAAAAGCCCGTTGTGATATGACAGTAGGGCTTACAGTTCATACAGTGCTTTGTTTTTGCCTTAGGACAGCTCCTTTTCTCTACCGAAGCGCCCTTTTCGATTATCAGAATTTTTTTGTCTGAGCCGTTTCTGACCATTTCAATTGCGGTGAAGATGCCCGCAGGTCCCGCTCCTACAATTACTACATCGTATTTCAATTACTTCTCTCGCCTTTCCGATTTGCAACAATAAGGCGTTTTACCGCTCCTTTGCAGAAAAACGCCGAATTTACATTAATATAATTATTTTGACACAATTCGAGCCTAAAGTCAATATCAAACCGACACAAAAATGAACTTTTGTGAATAATTTTTATGCCGCTTCCGATAAAGCGGAGAATATAGTACAGTTTGCGGAAGAATAAACATACTTTACCGATACAACGAACAGCTGTTCAATGCGTATATCCCTATTCTATTATCTTCTATTATCTGTAATTATTATACGGAAATTATATCCGAAGACCGACAAAAGTAATTTTTTCGAAAAAACTCTTGACAATAGTCCGAAATCGGATTATAATATCTCTCAGTCCGATTTCGGACTTAAACATTTGCCGACAAGGAGAATCAGCTTGGATAATAAAAACAACAGAAAAAAACTGTATGAATATAACAATGTACTGAAATCAATAGATGATTGCTACCGGAATATAGCAAAGCGCTACGGTTTTTCGGAAGCGGCTTTCTGGACGCTGTACACACTGCGTATGGAGCCGGGCAACATAACGCAGAGCGATGTCTGCACCGTGCTGTATCAGCCTAAGCAGACGGTAAACTCCGCACTGAAAAAGCTCGAAAGCGAGGGGTATATAACGCTTACTCCGGCAGGTGCGCACACAAAGAATATCAGCCTTACAAAAAGCGGAACAAAACTGTGCGAACAGACGGTAGATAAGGTGATAGAGGCGGAATGTGCCGCACTCGGCAATATGACAGATGAAGAAAGTGAGAATATGACTGCGCTTATGAAGCTGTACAGCGTACTTCTTAAAAGTCAGACGGCAAAAATATAAAGATACAAAAGGAGAACAAAGAGAAAATGAGCAAGATAAAACTTTCGGATCACTTTACTGCGGGACGGCTTTTCAGATTTGTACTGCCGTCGGTGGCTATGATGGTGTTTATATCCATATACGGCGTGGTTGACGGCTTTTTCGTATCGAATTTTGCCGGCAAGACCTCTTTCGCATCTATCAATCTTATAATGCCGTTTGTAATGATACTCGGCGGTGTGGGCTTTATGGTCGGCACGGGCGGAACGGCGCTTGTTTCGCAGAAGCTCGGAGAAGGTGACGAAAAGACGGCAAAACGCTATTTCACGATGATGATAATGCTGACGGTGATACTCGGTGCGGTACTCACAACATTCGGCCTTATCTTCACCGAAAACGTTGCGGTGTTCTTCGGCGCAACTCCCGAAATGCTGGGCGACTGTGTGCTTTACGGCAGAATAGTAATCTCCTTTACAACGGCTTTTATGCTCCAGAACGTATTCCAGAGCTTTTTTATTGCCGCCGAAAAGCCTAAACTCGGACTTATTTCAACTATTATGGCAGGCTGTACGAATATCATACTTGACGCTGTATTTGTGGGTCTTATGGGCTTTGGTGTTGCAGGTGCGGCATTTGCTACGGGCATCAGCGAATGTGTCGGCGGAATATTCCCTCTTATCTACTTTCTCCGTCCGAACTCAAGCATACTGCGTCTTACTAAGACAAGGCTTGAGATAAGACCGCTCCTGCGTGCCTGTGCGAACGGTTCGTCGGAACTTATGTCGAGCATTTCCTCATCGGTCGTAAGTATAATCTACAACTTCCAGCTTATGAAATACATAGGCGAAAACGGCGTTTCAACCTTTGGCGTAATGATGTATGTGCAGTTCATTTTCATAGCGATATTTGTCGGCTATTCTATCGGTTGTGCGCCCGTTATTGGCTTCAACTACGGAGCGCAGAACCGTTATGAACTGAACAATATGCTCAAAAAGAGCCTTTGCTTTGCGGCGATAGCAGGAGTTACGCTTGTCGCATTGTCGGCGGTACTTGCAAGCCCTCTCGCAAAGATATTTGTCGGCTATGACGCAGAGCTTTACGAGCAGACACGTCACGCTTTCAGAATATTCTCGCTGTGCTTTTTACTTGCCGGCTTCAATATATTCACCTCATCGTTCTTCACCGCACTCGGAAACGGCGCTATCTCTGCGGCTGTGTCGTTTATGAGAACGCTTATTTTCCAGGTTTCAAGCATCCTTATACTGCCCCTTATTTTCGGTGTTGACGGTATATGGATGGCGAATGTTGTAGCGGAATTTTTCGCTTTCCTGCTGTCGCTGATGTTCCTTATCGTAAAGAGGAAGAAGTACGGATATTGGCAGAAAGGTGTTGCTTTGCCGGTTGGATCTGAAGCGGCAATGACAAACAAAAACGCAGATTAAGCGGTTATATAAAGCAATATAGAGCGGCGGCTCGGTAGTGTTACCGGGCCGCCGATATTTTTATATCCGTTATCCGAGCTTACTTCCTCCCATTCAGCCCGAACTTCCTTGTATACGCATCGAAGTCAACATAGCAGTGATCCATATCAACATCGCCGTCGATTCCGCTGATACTGCCCTCCCACGAATACTGCCACATAAAATATGTTCCGCTGTATGCAGGCTTGTCGGTGTCAACGTGAGCCACCCACACGGGATACTTTGAAAGCGCCGTCATATCAAGGTAGCTGTTGAAAAACGAAGCGTAGGAATATACGACAGGCAGATAGCCTGCGTTTGCTATCTCCTCGCAGAACGCTTCTGCCATTGCGGTGAGGGTCTGCTTTGAATAGCCGTTCTTTACATACCACTGATCCTCTATGTCAAATACTACGGGGTAGCTTATCTCATAGCCGGAAATAAGGCTGAGTACGAATTTAGCCTCATCTCTCGCTTCTTCGACCGTTTCGGCATAGCAGTAGTGATACACTCCGGCAGGAATGCCGTTTTGCATAGCACCCTTCATATTTTCGTGGAAATATGTATCGCTCGTCATAGGGTAATCATCGCTTATCCTGCCACGGCTTGAACGTATCATAGCAAAGTCAATGCCAGAACTTTTCACCTTTGCCCAGTCTATCGTGTCGCCCTGCGCCCACGAAACGTCAATTCCCGTCAGTGCGTCTGTTGTATACAGCGATATAGTTTCGACAGACATTGCCGAGTTGTCATAGGCTCTGCGGTTGTCGGTGACGCTGCCGTTTTCGCTGTTTGTGAACATACCCTTCAGCGTATATGAACAATCGTTTCCGAGCGTCATAGAGCCTGTGTTTATGACCTGTGCGTTATTTCTTATCTCCAGCTTTCCGCCGATGTAGCTTTTCGCATTAAAGCGTGCAGTGCCTGTCACACCTATCTCGCCGTAAGAGGTAAAGCCCGAATTCACATCAAGGGTGCCTGCGAATGCCGTCTGTGCCGTATCGGAAAACAGCGTAACGCCAGACAGCGAAACCGCAGATCTTCCGCTTGCTGACATCGTACCGTCAATATCCAGAGCAGAACCGCCGTAGGTATTGAGCGTGCCGTTTATTATAAGCGATGCGCCGTTATCCGCAACAAGTCTGCCCTTTATATCAAGGGTAATGCCGTATGGTACGGTAACGGATGTTCCGCTGAGCAGTACCATCACCGTACCTGCCGGTACAGTAAGGCTTTTGCTAAGTGTTATATTGCTTTTTATGTAATAGGTTCTGTCCGCCGCAAGCACGGAGGTGCCGTCCCATGTGTATGGGTCAGCCGCCGCCGCAACCGGAAGCGACACGGAACATAATATGAACAGTGCCGACAGAAAACCGGCGATTATCCGTTTTCTTAATTTCATTTGCTTTTCCTTTCGGATCATCTCAGCTGTTTTGTTTACCGGATACTTATCCAAGATAATTATGTCATATTCCGCACCGTTTGTCAATATTCACGGCGGTGCGACAATTCCCGCCGTTACATTTTTCGTCATTCCGACAGTATTCCCCGTTCTTATTTGTACACAGTTACAATATATTAAGCACGATGCGTTATTGACAGCACCGTAAAAAAGGGTTATAATCTCTATATCTATGGGCTTTGCCCGAACAAAACGAAACAAAGTTGTACGGTAGAATATATGAACAAATATGTAAGAAATATGACGCAGGGAAGTGAGCTTAAGCACATACTTATGTTCACTCTGCCCTTGCTTGCTGGAAATCTGTTCCAGCAGTTTTATAATATAGTCGATTCGGTAATAGTCGGACGTTATCTCGGTCACGAGGCACTGGCGGCAGTCGGTGCGACAGGCTCGATAACGTTCCTGTTTTACACGCTGTGTAACGGACTTTCGGCAGGTGCGGGAATACTGATAGCGCAGAGCTTCGGTGCGGGACGGCACGACGATGTAAAGCGTTTTATCGCAAACTCGGCTTATGCGCTCGGCTTTGTGGGGCTGGGGCTGACGATTATTTCGGTAGTCTTTGCAAATCTTCTTTTGCAGATGCTCGACACTCCGCAGAACATACTCGCAAACGCTACGGACTATATGCGTACAGCCTGTGCCGGAACGATTGCGGTAGCAGGCTACAACTGGATAAACTCGGTGCTTCGTGCGCTCGGAGATTCGAAAACTCCGCTGTATTTTCTTATTGTCGCAAGTATACTGAATGTCGGGCTTGATCTGCTTTTTGTAATGGTATTCGGTATGGGGGTAGTCGGTGCGGCGCTCGCTACAGTTATCGCACAGGGAGTTTCCGCTGTCGGAAGTATTTTGTTTGCGGTAAAGAAGAACGAATATTTCCGGCTGAAAAGAGAGCATCTCAGGCTTCGCAGGGAGCAGTTTGTACGCTGTATGAAAACGGGTACTCCCATAGCTTTGCAGAATGCGCTTGTTTCCGTGTCGATGATCTCACTTCAGAAGACCGCAAACTCATTCGGAGATATAGTAGTTGCCGCATACACTGCGACAATGCGTGTCGAACAGCTTATACAACAGCCCTTCAATTCGCTCGGCACGGCACTTTCGACCTTTGCGGGTCAGAATGTCGGAGCGGCAAAGCCCGACAGAGTGGTGAAAGGCTATCACCGTTCAATGCTTATATCGACTGCTTTCGGCTTGCTGATGCTCGGTGTGTTCGCATTTACAAGCAGATACATAGTCGGCTTCTTCGTTACCGAAGAACAGGTTATAGATATAGGCGCAAAGGCGCTTTTGCTGTCTGCCTGCTTCTATGTTCCGCTGGGCTTTATCCACACGACAAGAGGACTTTTAAACGGTGCGGGCGATGTAGGGTTTGCCTTCCTGAACGGACTTGCCGAGGTAATAGGCAGAATAGGCTTTGCGGCAATACTTGTCAATATACCCGGAGTTGGAATGTGGGCTGTATGGACAACGACCTGTCTTACCTGGGTTCTGACAGCTGTAATGTGTCTTATCAGATATAAGGGCGGCAAATGGCGGAAAAAATGTCTTGTTGATATTGAAGCCGCAGAAACGGAGGTAATTCATGCTGAGCAATAAAACACAAAACGAAAAAAGCGAAACGTTTCTGCTGGCGCACGCATTGCTATTGCTTGTGCTGTCACTGCTTGTCGGGGTTCAGGGCGTATTCGAGATAATCGACTATATGCCGCACATTATATCGGCAGGCTGTGTAAACTGCGGAGCGTATGCGGCATCTATACCGTCTACTCTTATAATGTATCTGTGGTTTTCAGTTTCTGTAGCGGTCTTTTATTACAGGGAAAGCAGAAAAATGTTCACCCTTATCCCCTATATGTGCATTATAGGCATAGCACCGAGCCTTGTGTATGACTTGTCGTTCATATCGGAAAACGGTTTTGTTTCCGGCGGAGAATATAACGTAACGCTGTATCTTGTTATGGATATATTTCTTCTTCTGGACTCGATAGTTATGATACAGCTTGTGCGAGGTACAATGAGCAGAAAAGCCGCTATGATATGTCCTGCGATATATCTTGTTACGGGGCTTATATACTTTTCGAGCGTTTTCGTTTTTTACGGCTCGGTCGAAAGAACTAATTTTATGGGATATTATTTCTGCAACAGCGTGACGAATATTGTATTTTCGCTGTCGCTGTTCCGCTTTGTAGATGTGTTGTATCCCGCAAGAAAAAAAGGAGCAGAAGATGGAGAATAAGTACATAGCGCTTACATTTGACGACGGACCGAACACCGTCACAACGCCGCAGGTGCTTGAAATGCTGAAAAAGCACAACGTTACGGGCAGTTTTTTCCTTGTAGGCGATAACATAAACGAGGAAAGCGCAAAGATAGCCCGTGAATGCTTTGAGTACGGCTGTGAGATATGCAACCACAGCAGGACGCACAGTGCGATGCCTCAGCAGACAAGCGAAGAAATAAAGGCTGAAATTGAATACACGAACGACAAGATAAAGCAGATAACAGGCGGTATCGCACCGAAATTTTTCCGTCCGCCGTATATTGCGCTTTGCGACAGTATGTATGACGATATACCGCTGACATTTATCTGCGGAGCGGGTGCAGAGGACTGGCTTGACGAAATATCCGCAGAAGAACGCAGTAAGCGAATAATTAAACAGGCGCAAAACGGTATGATAATACTTCTGCACGATATGGAGGGCAATTTCCGCACGGTACAGGCGCTCGATACGATAATCCCCGAACTTAAAAGGCAGGGATATACTTTTGTGACGGTAAGCGATCTTTTCGCAAAGTGCAAGATAACACCCCGAAAAAGAGTGATATATTCAAATGTGCTGACAGACTGAAAAAATTTAAGTCAAACTACTTGACAACCGCATTTTAATATGATATAATAATCACGCTGTTCTAAAGACAGCAGGTCGGTTTACCGCTAACGAGCATATGCTCACCTGCCGAGGAATGGGAAGAATACTGAATTTTCTGCCCTTTTCTGTCTTACAGAGGAGGGCATTTTTATTAAATGTTTTTCCTTTTTACGAACAGTAAATCACGAAAGGAGAAAACAATATGCCTAGTGAGAAAGTTTTACAGGTAAAGCAGAATTACGTTGCTGAACTCGCTGAAAAGCTCAAGAAGTCCGCTTGCGGTGTGCTCGTTGATTACAGCGGTATCACAGTTGCCGATGACACAGTTCTGAGAAAGGAACTTCGTGAGGCAGGTATCGACTACTTTGTAGTTAAGAACACTCTTTTAAAGCGTGCAGCTGAGATGGCAGGCGTTGAGGGTATTGAGGATGTTCTCGAAGGAACAACAGCTCTCGCACTCGCAGAGGAAGACATCGTAACTGCTCCTAAGATCCTGTACAAGCAGGAAGAAGCAAGCAACGGATCATTCTCAATCAAGAAGGGATTCGTTGACGGTAAGGGCATCAGCAAGGACGAAGTTGTTGCATACGCAAAGCTTCCTACAAAGGAAACACTGCTTGCACAGCTGGTATTTATGCTTCAGTCCCCTATCCAGAAGCTCGCTATCGCAGTAAGCGAGATCGAGAAGAAGCAGTCCGAATCAGCAGAATAATTTCTGTACGGACGAAATCGGCGGCATAAACCTGCCGTAACACAAACAATGAAAACATATTAACGGAGGATAATTAAAATGGCTTCAGAGAAAATTTTAGCTATGATTGAAGAAGTAAAGGGCTTATCAGTATTAGAGCTCAACGAGCTCGTTAAGGCTCTCGAAGAAGAATTCGGTGTATCTGCAGCAGCAGTTTCAGTAGCAGGCCCCGCAGCAGGCGGCGCAGCAGCAGCTGAAGAAAAGACAGAATTTGACGTAGTTCTCGCATCATTCGGTGATGCTAAGATGGCTGTTATCAAGGCAGTTAAGGACGTTTGCGGTCTTGGCCTTAAGGAAGCTAAGGAGCTCGTTGAAGCTGCTCCTAAGGCTATCAAGGAAGGCGCTTCTAAGGCTGAAGCTGAGGAAATCAAGGCTAAGCTCGAAGAAGCAGGCGCTAAGATCGAACTCAAGTAAGTTCTGCGCTGAATACGCTTTTTCAAAGGACGGGTTCTGCCCGTCCTTTTCTATATGCAAAAATATAAAGAAATACCCTTGCAAACTCCAAAACGGTTTTGCAAGGGTATTTCAGCTTAATTAAAACTATATTGTTTGATGTGTTTCTGTTATATCTTTAGTATTTATCTATAATAACAAGCTACCGATAGTTCTGTTTGTCGGACAGCACTTCTCGGGTTCGCTATTCGAATCAATGCACCTGTCAATATGAAAGAGGGAGACAACCAAAGGGATCAGGGAGAGGGACTGCTGCCCCTATCCCTGTCCCTTAGGTTTTCTCCCTCTTGCTCCCACTTTCCTTACCCATACCCTTACCCCGCTGGGGTGTTGGTGGAACTCGAATAACCACCGGAACATTGTATATCCTGTCAATGCAGGGACGCTTAACGCTACACGTCCGCATATTAGTACATATATCTTAAGTTAGTGGCGTTTTTTTGAAAGGTTAATGTCAGTGAAGTTGTACCGATGCACTCACGAAATTATTAATACCTTGTCATTAAGGAAAGTGTTTTAAGCAGTGTTGGTGAAATATTTCACAGTACAGCTTCAATAATAGGTTTTTTCTACAAACTGAAACACCCTTGCAAACTCCAGAACGGTTTCGCAAGGGTATTTTACAGATATATAATTACTTCTGCTTTGAATTGAGATATTCCTCGCAGGCTTTTAAAATCGCCTTGTCCTGCTCCCAGTTCAGCTTGTTCATAGCCTCCCCGTAGCTTAACAGCCAGTCGCCTATTACTTCTTCCTGCTGAATTTTCACGGCGGCATCCCTGTCAAACCTTCCTGCAAAGAATACGCTTGTCTTTTCGGTATTGTCAAGCGTATGGAATGTGTACTCCGCACGGAAATCTTCATCTAATTCGGCTTCAAGTCCGCACTCCTCGAAAACCTCACGCAGAGCGGTTTCACGCTCATTCTCGCCGTACTCGATGTGACCCTTCGGAAAGCCGATATGACCGCTGTTGTTCTTGATAAGGAAATATCTGCGGTCATCGCCGCTTCCTGTGTACATTACCGCACCGCAGGTCTTTTCATATAAGGCGAATATCTCAGAGGTGTGGAACTGCTCCTGAAAATGAACGGCATTTACTATATTGCACTCACAGCAAATCTCAGAGCCGACAAGCTCAGACGGCACTCCTACCCACTTGTCCTCGTTATCGTCTGTACGCATAACAGTTGCGATGATAACGCACTCCGCCTTGTTGGCGGGCTTATCAACACCGAGAATATATACGTCCTGTTCCTCGCCGTCACCGCCGAGAAGCCCCTCGACATAGCCGTAGTTTATCGGATATACTATCTCCCTGTGCTTTGGGTGATGCGTGCCTATCGGTCGGTCAACCGTCACAGTGACAGTCTTTCCGATATATGATTTGTCACCTCTCGGTATCTTTGTCATAGCTTTTCCTTTCAGCGTTACTGCTTTCTTGCAAGTTCGTATTCATCATCGTTTCTGAAATACGGACAGTTGTAGTTGTCGCCCGTTATAAAACGGCGCATTTCGTCCTCGTCAAGATTTACAAGGCAGGTGTAGCAGTCGTACTCATCGTCATAAACATAGTTTACGCAACAATCACAGTTGGTCATGCTTTTTTCTTCCACTTCATCGAAATATCAAAAGCTGTCACGCTGTGAGTAAGCGCACCGAGGCTGATTATATCAACGCCCGTCAGCGCAACGTCACGGATATTGTCGAGCGTTACGTTTCCGCTGGCTTCCAGCTTCGCTCTGCCTGCGGTTATCTCTACCGCCTTCTTCATATCCTCACAGCTCATATTATCAAGCATAATAACGTCTGCCTTTACCGCAAGAGCCTCGTTCAGTTCGTCAAAGTTACGCACCTCGACCTCGATCTGAAGCATATGTCCCGCTTTTTTACGCAGAGCGGTAACAGCCTGTGTTATACCGCCGTATGCGTCAATGTGGTTGTCCTTGAGCATTGCCGCATCGGTAAGATTGTAGCGGTGGTTTCTTCCGCCGCCTGCCACTACGGAATATTTCTGTAAGGGACGTAAGCCGGGGAGCGTTTTTCTCGTATCTGCGATAGAAGCATCAGTGCCCTCGACTGCCTTTACGCACTTGTTTGTGTAGCTTGCAATACCGCTCATGTGCTGTAAAAGATTGAGCGCTGTACGCTCCGCCTTCAGCATAGCGCAGGTGTGACCCTTGAACTCGGCGATAACATCGCCCTTCTTTATAGCGTCGCCGTCCTTGAAATGAATATTCATCTCGATAGTGTCGTCAAGTAAGGTGAACACACGCATAGCAACATCAATTCCTGCAAGCACGCCGTCAGCCTTTGACACAAAATATGCCTCGGATATATCATCCTCGTCAATAAGCAGGTCGGTGGTGCTGTCAATGTAGTTTATATCCTCTGTTATCGCTCTTTTTATCAGATCGTCAACGTAAAACTGTAATAATTTCATTATATAATGCCCTTTTCCTTTCCCTCTGCAACTACTTCGCTGAGGATTATGTAAGCAACTGTCGTCAGTGATTTTGCCTCGATATAGTCGGGGGTTACCTCGAAGCCGCCGTTATCGAGTAGATTTTTCAGCTCCGTTACACGCTTTATATCCTTTGCCGCCTCAACATAGTCGGGTACAACGAAATAAGAACGCTGCATTATGTGTCTTATCTCAGTGCGTATTCCCTTGGGGAGCGGCTTGCCGTCGGGCGAGGGATAATCTGCCTCAAGCGTTCCAAGCTCTCTGTGGGTATTGTTCTTGTTTATGTCCTCTGCGATAAGACGGCTGAATACCAGCGCTTCAAGCAGAGAATTGCTTGCAAGGCGGTTGATGCCGTGAACGCCGGTATGCGCACATTCTCCTGCGGCATATAAGCCCTTTACATTCGTAGCACCGTGTCCGTTTACGCCGATACCGCCCATAAGATAGTGCTGGCAGGGGTATATCGGGATAGGCTCTTTGGTCATATCGTAGCCCTTTTCAAGAACCTTGTTATATATCATAGGGAAGCGGTTTTTGATAAATTCGGGATCCTTGTACGAAATATCAAGATAGAATTTGTCACTGCCCGTTTCCTTCTGCTCTTTCATCATATCCTTTGAAACTACGTCACGGGGAGCAAGCTCCTTGCGTTCAGGCTCATACTTGTGCATGAAACGTTCCTTGTTGCAGTTGAGCAGATATGCGCCCTCGCCTCGTACCGCCTCGGATACAAGGAAGCACTCACGGTTTTCATGGTCGGCAAAGGCTGTGGGGTGGAACTGCACATAGCTTAAATGCTGAATATCAGCCCCCATATTATAAGCGAACTGTATGCCGTCGCCCGTTGCTATCGCAGAGTTTGTGGTATAATCGTAAACTCTGCCTATACCGCCTGTTGCAAGAATGGTGTTCTTTGTGGTATAATAGCTGTGCTTCCCTTCGTGAAGCACATCAAACAGGAAATCGTCGCCTCGCTTGGTAAGACCGAGCAGGTGAGTGTTTTCAAGAATTGTGACATTGGACAGCTTCTTTACACCCTCGATAAGCGAAGTAACTATCTCAAAGCCGGTGCTGTCCTTGTGGTGAGCGATTCTGTGACGGCAGTGACCGCCCTCAAGGGTAAGGTCGATTGAGCCGTCCTGCTTTCTGTCAAAGTCAACTCCGTAATTGAGCAGATTCTTAACATCCTTCGGACCCTGCTCGACAAGTATGCGTACATTGTCGATATTGTTCTTGTAGCCGCCGGCTATAAGAGTGTCCTTGATGTGCAGCTCGTAGTTGTCGTTTGACGTGTCCATTACAGCGGCGACACCGCCCTGTGCGAGAGCCGAGTTACACAGCGTCAGCTCACGCTTTGAGAGCATAAGTATCTGCATACTGCTGTCAAGGTTGAGTGCGGCATAAAGACCTGAAACGCCTGTGCCGACAATTATTACGTCGTATTCTTTGAACTTCATAAAGATTACCACCTTTTGCGGATTACCGCATAAATTTACTTTATTGATTATTTAAAAACCGGAAAGGAACATTATGAACGAATCAACCGTAAACAATCCGATTTTAAAGGAAAACGAATCGACCCGTGCCATACTCGCAGGAGTAGATACCGGCGAATATGATGCGGAAATATCTATGGACGAGCTTGAAGAACTGGCTGAAACCGCAGGTGCGGTGACCGTGTGCCGTATTATTCAGAAACGTCCTGCTATCGAAAGTGCGACCATTCTGGGCGAGGGCAAGATCGAAGAACTCAGTGCCGCCGCAAAGGATCTTGACGCACAGCTTATTATATTTGATATGGAACTAAGCTCAAGCCAGATACGCAATATCGAGGATATAACCTCGGTGCGTGTTATCGACCGCACAATGCTTATCCTTGACATATTCGCCGGCAGAGCAGTGACAAACGAGGGAAAGCTTCAGGTTGAGCTGGCTCAGCTTAAATACCGTCTGCCACGTCTTATGGGAATAGGTACGTCATTGTCACGTCTTGGCGGCGGTATAGGAACGAGAGGACCGGGTGAAACCCAGCTTGAAACCGATCGCCGTCACATAAGACGCAGAATAGATAAACTCAGCGATGAGCTTAAAGAACTTGAAAAACGCCGTGATCTGTCACGCCGCCGCCGTAAGAAAGACAGCGTATGCGTCGGTGCTATCGTAGGATATACGAATGCCGGAAAATCGACCCTGCTCAACGCCCTTACAGGTGCAGGTGTTCTTGCCGAGGACAAGCTGTTCGCAACGCTGGATCTTACCTCAAGGGCAATAGAACTGCCCGACGGAAGAAGTCTTACGCTTGTAGATACCGTAGGGCTTATAAGACGGCTTCCTCACCACCTTGTAGAAGCGTTCAAGTCAACGCTTGAAGAAGCGGCAAGTGCGGATATTATCCTGCACGTCTGCGATGCGTCCGATCCCGAGGCAAGAGAAAAGGCAGAAACAACGCTTTCTTTGCTGTCGGAACTTGGATGCGGCGAAATACCGGTAATAACCGTTCTCAATAAATGCGACAAGCTTGATTATGAACTGCCGCCCGCAGAAAATACCGTAATGATTTCCGCAAAGAACGGCACGGGATTTGACGAACTGCTGAAAGCCATATCGGATAACCTTACCGACAAGGTAAGCCGCATGGAAATGCTGATACCGTATGACAAGTCGGGACTTGCGGCGGCTCTCCACTCGCACGGAAAGGTGCTGAGCGAGGAGTACCTCGAAAACGGCATTGCCGTAACCGCCCTTGTGGACAAGCTGCATAAGTATGAGTATGAGGAGTTTGTCATCTGACATATACATTACTACATTACAGCCCGAAAGGGCTGTTTTGTTTTACCGTCACAATCAGATCTCCACCTCAGTACCTCCGACGGGACGAATAGAAAGAACGTGACAGCTTCCTGCGCCGAATACCTTTTCTATATCAACTATAAAGCTCTTTAAAATATCCTGCGGAACGAATGCCTGTATAGTACCCGCAAAGCCTCCGCCGTGAACTCTGCACGCACCCTTTCTTGTAAGAGCGTGTTCCGCAACGTTCAGTGCGATGCCTACCGCCTGATGCGTATAGTCCGAAACGGCAAAAATATTCTGTAAGTACTTGTAGCTTGAGTTTCCGCTTTCGTTTATCGAACTTAAGAAATCATCAAAATGCCCGTGCTTGAGCGAATGTACCAGCTTGTCCACACGCTCGTTTTCTTCAAAGAAGTGGAGCGCACGCAAAACGGCACGGTCGCCGTACTTTTGCCTTAAGATGCCCATATTGAGTATAACATCCGCACGGGAGATCTCACGCAGACATTCTGCGGAGAAGTAGCCTGCTATAGCCTTCATCTCACGGGGGATAGCGGCATATTCGTCTGTAAGGTCGGCATGGTCTGCCTTTGTATCAATTATGCACAGTGCGTGTCCGTATGACGAGAAATCAACGGGGATATTCTCGATGATAGGTGCCTGCGTATTCTTGAAGTCGATAGCAACGAAACCGCCTACCGAGCTTGCCATCTGATCCATAAGTCCGCTGGGCTTGCCGAAATATTCGTTCTCGGCGTACTGTGCTATCTGGGCGATTTTCACAGCGCTGATACCGCCTGCGTTGTATATGCCCGAAAGTATATTTCCTATAAGTACCTCAAATGCCGCAGAGCTTGAAAGACCGGAGCCTTTCATAACGTTTGACGTTGTGTAAGCCTTGAAACCGCCTATAGTAAGACCGTTGTTCTTGAAACCGGCGGCAACGCCTCTTATAAGAGCGGCAGATGAATTTTTTTCGTCCTCGTGAACAGAAAGGTCGGATATGTCAACCGAATCTTCGGGGAAGCCCTCGCTCTTTATCGTGATGATGTTGTCGTCTGTAGGCTCTACAACGGCGATAACGTCAAGGTTTACACTTGCCGCAAGCACCTTGCCGTGATTGTGGTCGGTGTGGTTGCCTCCTACTTCTGTACGGCCGGGTGCGGAAAAATAACGAAGCTGTTCGCTGTCGCCGAAGATGCTCCTGAATTCCTCCGCAGATTTTTCATATCTTTCCCTCTGCGCCGCTACAGCACTTTCCGGATAAATCTCCTCAAGTGTGTGAATTGTCTTTTTTGCCATGATCGTTTCCTTTCATTTTGCTTTATCTGCTTTATCTTTTCTCCCGTAGGGAGTTTAATCCTTTTCCGTATAGAACATTCTGTACTTGGTCGAATTATGATAGCTTACGCTCAGCACAAGCCCTATCGCCGCAAACAGACACATTCCCGATGTGCCGCCTGCACTGAAAAACGGGAGCGGTATGCCGATAACAGGAGCAACGCCGAGTACCATTCCGATATTTACTGTTGTGTGGAATACTATAAGAGCAAATACGCCTATGCAGATAAGTCTGCCGAGAGTATCCTTTGCACCGCTTGCGTTTGACAGAATCTTAAGCGACAGAGCCGCTATAAGCCCTACCACCAGAAGACAGCCGAGCAGTCCCATAGTCATTCCGATATATGAAAAAATGAAGTCGTTGTGAATTTCGGGAACATAGGTATAATCTCCTCCCGAAAGCCCAAGCCCCGTAAGTCCGCCCGAGCCTAAGGCTATTTTTCCCACACGCTGCTGCATATATATTCCCAGTGCCTCGTCCTCCTGCATCTGTGTGTCCCACAGTACCTGAAAACGCTTCTGCTGGTGCGGCTGCATAAGGTAATTCCACAAAACATAGACAGCCGGAGGGATAGCCACCGCTATCATTACAAGATATTTCCACGAAAGACCTGCCGCAAACATCATGCAAAGGAAGATGAACAGGAATACCAAAGCCGAGCCGTCGTCGCCCGTCTGCCTTATAAGCAGTGTGGGTATCGCTCCGTGAATGCACAGCAGGATAAAGTGTATCGGCTCGTTCATTCTGTCCTCAACCTTTGACAGATGAACGGCAAGCGAAAGTATAAAAGCGAGCTTCAGTATCTCAGACGGCTGTATTGTCATTATGCCGAGATCGAGCCAGCCTATATCGTCTGCGCCTTCACGCTGTATTCCGAGAGGTGTGAACAGCAATAATGTCAGCCCCATTGCCAGCGGAACGTATATAAACCAGAGCTTCGCCAGATATTTATAGTTGATAGCCGCCAGTGCCATTGCTATTACAAGTCCTGCAATAAAGGCTATGATCTGCGTCTTATACTGGCTTGCGGTAACTGCCGAGCTTATATCGTTTTCATAAAGGGTATACTGGATAAATACGGCAAAGCAAGCAATGCCCATACACATGAACAGCAGCAGCTTATCAAGTTTTCCGAAATAAGTCTTAATTTTGCTTAGAATAAGTTTCATAAAGCTGTGTTCCTTTTAATATAAATGCGGTTTCAGCCGCAGTCGATTTTACAATTACAGATAAGTATATTATACTCGAAAAATGCGCTCTTTTCAAGCGAATTGCAAATAAAAGCGTTCTTTACATCAATTTTGCAAATTAAATACAAAAAGCCGAAGAATTATCAACAATTCTTCGACTTTTTCAACAAGTAACATTAAAATACATCCTGCGGTCTTACAGCAAGCAACGGGCAGAATACGCTCAGCATCCCTTTATTCTTATACTTTCGGTAAATACTGTCTTTGCTTCCGTCAGCGACAGAGGACGTGAACAGTAGTAGCCCTGTATCCTGTCAATATCGAACTTCTGCACGGTATCAAGCTGTTCCTTGTCCTCAATGCCCTTTACACATACGGTAAGATTACGGCATTTTGCAAGATGGATGACCGAGCTTACAAGCTCAGTGTCAAATTCGTCCTCGTGATTCATAAACAGCTTTGCCGGAAGATTCACAAGGTTGACGTATGAGTTTCTGAGGACCTTTAACGAAATATTCCCTGTGCCGTATTTATCTATGGCGATATTTACACCGAGAGTACGCAGATCATGCAGAATGTGGGTGCTGTCGCTGTAGAAAATGTTAGCCTTTACAGGAATTTCGAGTATCAGTGAGGATGGAGGGAGTGCGCTTTCTTCAAGAGCGTGACGTACCTGCGTTACGATTTCGGCAGATTGCGGTTCGCCTGCGGTAAGATTTACGCTGACGGTAAAATTCTCAAAGCCTGCGTCCTGTATCTCCTTGCAGAATTCGCACGAACGTTCCATTACCCAGCCGTCTATGACGTGGGATAAGCCGAGATTTTCAGCCATAGGGAACAAAGTTGAGTTAGGAATATTGCCGTACTGATCGTCGTGCCAGCGTACAAAGCTCTCACAGCCGATTATACTGCCGTCAACCGCACTGAAGGACGGCTGAAAACGCAGTGAAAAGCCCCTCATACCGTCGTTTATACATTCTCTTATATGCTGTTCAAGGCTTGCCGCAAACATTCTTGTACGCTCAAGCGAACCTGAATAGAAGGCATAGCTGTTCTGCTTAAATTCTCTTGCACGGTACATTGCCGTGCTTGCCGCCTTGCAAAGCTCCTCGGCGTCCTCGCCGTTTTCGGGATAGAACGCTATGCCAAGACTGCAATGGATGGAATGCTCATCCTCACCGAATTTCCACGGCTTTGAAAAACGGTGTATCAGCATTTCGACAAGATTTTTAGCTTCATTGTCGGTACAATCCGGAAGATTAAGCATAAAAATCGCATTCGTGAAATAATATACACCAATGTCCTTTACGGGCAGGTCCTTAAGATACTGAGCGATACTACGCAGCAGCATATCCGAATAGGTGTGACCGTAAACTGCGGAAAGAGTGCGTGTGTTGGTGACCTTGAAAGCGATAAGCGAGCCTTTTGTATTACGCTTCATTATCTTGTCAAGATCCTTGTTCAGCCTTGCACGGTTCGGAATATTGTAGATAGCGTCATAAAAGGCAAGCTGACGCATACGCTTCTGCGATTGCTCCAGCTTATCCTGCGTTTCCTTACGCATCATAAGCGAGGAGATTATCTGCGAGATGTTGCGGAGCTGTTTACGCTCACGCTGTGTCCAGTTATGCTCCTTTTCAATCGTCTGGAACATTATAAGACTGTCAAAAGCTCCTGAATTTATCAGCTTGAAGATGGCATACGACTTGATACCGAACTTTGTAAGATCGTTGGTATCCGTATCCGAAAAAGCCGATGACGTAAGGCTCAGATCCTCACGGATCGAGGTGCAGTCAAGTGCGGTGTCGCCGTCTATTTCAAGAGGGAGGTGGCGGTACTTGTAATCCTTGCACCAGCACAGCTCCTGAGTAAAATCGTCACGGTCGATTATGGTTATCCTGTCAAGGTGAAAGTAATCGCCTATAAGCTCTGTAACGGAGTTTAACGCAATATCTGCGCTTTTGCTCTGCATTATGATAGCATAGATATTATTCAGCAATATCTGCTCCTCGACATTCTGACCCAGCAGCTTGTTTGCGTTCTGCGAATTGTCCATCTCCGAAAGAACTACAACAAATGCGTTTGCCATACGGGAAACTGTCTGCACAAGCGTTTCCCACAGCTGAATGTTGTCATCGAGCAATTCCTGCGTTTTCGCTCCCAGTATCCACGTTCCGCTGACAAGGTGATTTATGCGGATATTCTTTTTCTTCTGATATGCAAAATCATCGGGAGAGAGGGATTTATGCTGTGTTTTCGGCGCACATATCAGCTTTCCTTTTTCGTCAAATATGGCGGAATAAAGCTGTGGCACGGCAAAAGGACGCTGTATGCTTGTGAGGTAGTCGACATCAAGCACATCGGCAAGACCCGGTGCGCCTTTTTTAAGTTCGGACAGCTTTATGTTGTGCTTTTTGCGGAATTCGTTATATACAAGGTCGTCACCCGCTGTTTCGAGGTAGGTCGATACATCGCACATCGTTCCCTCAAAACGCACAGGTCTGCCGTACTCGGCATATACCGCCTTGCACGAAAGGAAAAACCAGTGATATTCATCGTTCACCATAAAACGACAATGCGCTTCAAAACGCTTTTCCTCGTCCTGTGATACATCGGTGAACATTTCGGTTATCGGAGGAATATCATCGGGATTTATCAGCTCTAAAAGAGAAGGGTAGGTTTTCTCGGAATGTTCGCCCGGATTTACGGTAAAGGGAAAATCCCGTGAAAAGCCGATTATTATATTTATAAACTTCTGACCGTTGGTGTTTAACTGCACCTTATTCGCCTCCTTGGGCTAATGTGTATGTAATAGTTCAACGTGGTAAACTGTTAAAGTGGGGCAACGCAATTAAAATAACTGAGATCAAAGGCAGTGAAATATGATTGTTTTACAGATATACGCAGTACCGCCATTATGATTTTATTTAATTTTACCATAAAAAAGAACGTAAATCAAGCTATTTTGTAAATTTTCACAACATTTTCGTTTTATTTTTTGATTATATTCGGGAAAAAGCGTCAAAAAAGCCCGTAGCCTAAGCCTACGGGCGCAGTCTGTCAATAAACCTATATTTTTTTGAAAATGGGGTCGCAGGGGCGAAGCCCCCGACAGGGACTAGGGGCGGTAGCCCCAGTAATATAGCCCCTTCCCACTGGGAAGGGGTTTGGGGTTAGGGTTAGAGAATTTGCTTTATTTTTTATAAAAACAGACTTTTTCTGCAATCTGAGCCCGTAGCCTAAGCCTACGGGCGATGCTTATAATTTACTCTGCGTCTGACTTATCCGCACTTTCCTGTACCTGAGGCTTACTTACCGAGGCAATATCATTCATATGCGTTACGGTCATAAGATAATCTACCTTGCTTTGTACGCCGTCCTTTGTGGCGGTGCCGGTCTGCTCCATTGAGGTGCAGTATCCGTCTTTATCAATCGTATACACAACGCTGAAGCTGTCAAGGTCGCCGACAAGCCCGAGCTGAGAAGCCATTGAGCTGTTGAGCTTTGAAACATCGTACTGCATAGTGATTACCTTTGCGTCCGCTGTATTCTTGACCTCAGAGCTTGTCACGCTTTCGGGCTTTATGAATATCATACCCTCTGCGGTCATAGACATCTTGTTTGTGCGTGTGTAGCATACATAATCCTTATCGCCGCTCACAAGAGTATGCCATTCGCCGTCGGAATAATAGTTGTACTCCGAGCCGTTGTGATATTCATAGTATTTTGTTTTGCCGTCTGTGCCGAAATAGCTGTACGATAGAGTATCGCTCTCATCGTAGCAGAATGTCAGTTCCTGCGTAACTGTACCCGTCTGCTTATCCGTAACCGTGATCTCGGCTGAATACAGAGAGGAATACAGCTTTCGTGCGTTTTCTATATCGCTGTAGCCGTCAATATGCGAATAATCGGCACTGCACGCCGTTATTGACGCTACAGCCGTTAAAGCCGTGATAAATGCGGCTGCGATTTTTCCTGTTCTTTTCAATATAATGCTCCTTTGAAATCTAAACAGTAAAGACTGTTAAATAAAAATACAGCGGGTGACCTGCTTTACGCAAAATCCCCGCTGTTTCTTTATAAATGTAATTCTGTCCGTCTACACTTTTCTACACGTCTACACATCGGGTTATTACCCGATATACACTACTTGGTCGGGAGTGTGAATTATTCGGCAAAACCGCTTTCAACGAGCTTTACAAGGCCGTCAACAGCAAGCTGCTCATCAGAGCCGTCAGCAATGATTCTGATTGTTGTACCGCCTACAATGCCGAGTGAAAGGATACCGAGAAGGCTCTTTGCGTTTACTCTTCTTTCTTCCTTTTCAACCCAGATCGATGACTTGTACTCGTTAGCCTTCTGGATGAAGAATGTTGCGGGTCTTGCGTGTAAACCTACCTGATTCTTAACGCTTACTTCTTTAACAAACATGATTGGTTACCTCCGTAAATTCGTATTATCTTTCCGTCGAGCCGTCCGCATTGAGATGTTATGCGGTATCTCTGCTCTGTACCTATAGTATATCCAAATGTTCTTTGTTCGTCAACAAAGATTTTTCAATTTGTCAATTTTTCTACGATTATTTTTCACTTTTGTTCAATAGTCCTTAAACATTTCACGATAGTTTGTGCGATATGCACAAAAAACTTTCAACAAAGTATTCAACATATACATTAGTTTTCAACCGTTTTGCTTATTTCGGCTGTTTTAGCCGTCAAAATGCTTTACCCATATGGAAATGACTGTCGCTGAAAACAGGGCATTTTGATAGTCTGTTTTAAGCCGACATCACAGCCTGCACCTGAAATCCTCATAAGAGAACTCCCTTATTTTCCGCATACCGAGCGAGGTATTATAATATATTGACGGCAGAGCCATACCGTTGAACGTGTTGTTCTTTACCATTGAATATATCGACATATCGCACAGCACAAGTCGGTCGCCCGGCCCCAGCGGCTCATCGAATGAATAATCTCCTATCACATCGCCTGCAAGGCAGGTGTTACCGCCAAGCCGCACAGTGACGGCCCTTTCGCCCTTTTCTCCGGCAATGCTACCGTTTGGCTGAATGATAACGGGGCGGTACGGCATTTCAAGCACATCGGGCATATGGCAGGCGGCTGAAGCGTCAAGTATCGCTATATCGTCCTCGCCGTTTACTTTTCCGTCTATCACGTCAAGTACCGTTGTTACAAGGAATCCTGCATTCAGAGCGACAGCCTCGCCCGGCTCAAGATACACCTCAAGCCCGTATTCATTCTTGAAATGGTTTATAACCTCAACAAGCGTGTCGATATCGTAGTCGTCCCTTGTTATATGGTGTCCGCCGCCGAAATTTATAACGCTCATCTTATCAAGATACTTGCCGAACTGCACCTCGACCTCTTTTGCGGTACGCTTTAAGTCGTCGCTGTTCTGCTCGCAGAGCGTGTGAAAATGAAGTCCGTCTATTTCGTCAAGGATGCCCTCGCCGTAACGCTTTATATCCTCCTCGAATGATGCAAGCGTCTGTCCGAGCCTTGAACCCGGGGCGCACGGATCGTATATCTCGTGTCCCTCCTGCGTGGAAAACCTCGGATTCACACGGATAAGGCAGTGCTTGTCCTTTACTGCGTCACGGTGCAGGGCAAACTGCCTTATTGAATTGAACACAAAATGTCCTGCGTACTTTACAAGCTCGTTTATTTCGCTGTCTGTATAGGCAGGAGAGAAAACGTGCGTTTCGTTGCCGAAATATTCATATCCGAGCCGAGCCTCGTAAAGTCCGCTTGCGGTAGTACCGCTGAGATAGCCGCTTATCAGAGGGTATGTGCTGTACATTGAAAACGCTTTCTGCGCTAGAAGTATCTTACAGCCTGTCATATCCTGTACGCTTTTCAGTATCTCGCAGTTGCGTCTGAGATAGCATTCTTCTGTGACATAGCACGGGGTATCTACCTTGTTTATATCAAAAGTCGGTGTGTTCATATTTTTCTCCGTCCGTTTCATATTTAAATAAGCAAAAACTTAGTCTGCAACCGTATTTTAGCACAATGCAAAGGAAAATGCAATATAAAGCCGTAACGGATCAAGGCTGTCCGCCGCACTTTATCCCCTGATAAGTATCCCTCAGCTTCATCTGACGGTCTATGCCGCCCAGTACCGCAATCTTGTCCGCACTCCACTGTGGTGCAACAAGATATTTTTTATCCGCATCGCCGGTAATGCGCTCTATGACTATATCTGCGGGGAGATATTCAAGCTGTGAGATCACTATATCTATGTACTCGTCACGGGTGAGCGGAACGCAACCGCCCGACAGGAAGAGCCGTTCAAGAGCGGTGCCGTGATTTATATGAAGAAGGTGTATCTTCACGGCGGCAGGGTGCAGACGGGCGACCTCCTTTGCGGTATCTAACATATCGGCTTTTGTTTCGCCCGGCAAGCCGTCAATCAGGTGCAGGCAGGTGCGTATGCCGGATTCCTGCAGTTTACGGTAGCCCTCCCAAAACTCGTCATAGGTGTAGCATCTGTTGATGATTTGTGCTGATTTATCGTGTATTGTCTGCAAGCCAAGCTCAACGGTAAGGTGGGTCTGGCTGTTAATGTCACAGAGCAGGGCAATAACCTCATCGGGAAGGCAGTCAGCCCTTGTGCCGATTGAAATTCCGTGTACTCCGAAATCAAGCGCCGCAGTGTATGCCTCCTTAAGCATTGCGACAGGTGCGTATGTGTTGGTGTTTGCCTGAAAGTAGGCTGTAATGAAGCTGTCCGGATGTTTCTTGTATATACGTTCCTTTTCGGCGGCAAGCTGACGCTTTACGCTGTCGTAGATTTCACCGTCCGATTTTTCAGTGAAGTAGCCGCTTCCGCCCATACAGTAGATACATCCGCCTGTGCCTTTTGTGCCGTCTTTATTCGGGCAGGTGAAGCCTGCGTCAATGACCGCCTTGAACACTTTGCTGTTGAACGATGATTTATTATAGTAATTCAACGTGTGATAACGCTTGTTGTCATCGGAATATATAAAAGGGTTTGTACTGTTCATAGTTCTCCTTAAGCTGTTAATAAATTAATGATACACGGCGAAACAAATATACCCGTGTAAATGCAATAGCCAAATTAATCAATGCTTCCGTATTCCTTAATCAGACTTTACAATTGCGGTATTGACTTTAATGCCGTTGGGGTGTATAATAAACTGGTATCTGCATACAGCGGATATAATACAGAGGTATAGACATAAACAGGAGGAAATAATTATGCCATTTTGTCCTAAATGCGGAACAGAGTATCAGGACGGCTCAAAGTTCTGTGCAAAGTGCGGTGCAAACCTTGACGGTTCGGTAGCTCCCGTTCCTGTAAATCAGGGACCGGGATTTTTCCAGAAAATACTTGATACTAAGAATGTAACATCAACAATGGACGCCAACGATATAAATGCAGGTAAAGCAATGTCAATACTCGCTTATTGTGCGGTACTGGCTTACATACTTGTAACGTGGCTGTTAGGCGATTTTTTTGCTGTGATTGTACTCGCAGGCTTGCTCATAGCTCCCTGTATCACCGCTAAGAAGTCGGGCTTTGTAAAGTATCACCTTTCGATGATATTCCCCGCAATACTTGCCGTAATGGTGGTCCGTGCTGTAGAAGGCTCGATTGCCGCTTTCTTCTATAATCTTATATCCAATCCCGTATATGATTATATAAGCAACTATGTCGGTATGGTGAGAACAGAAATGGTAATAGGCACGATCGTTGCGTGGGTAATACATATTATATTCATGGCAATACCGGTTCTTGTGCTTGTTGCAGGACTTATAAACTCTGCCAACGGTAAAGCTAAGGATCTTCCGCTTATCGGCAGATTCAAGATGACATTTGAAAAGTAAGCATATGCTTAAACAGCCTTCGCTTTTTGCGGAGGCTGTAGCTTGTAGAAAAACCCCGATTCGTTTGCGAATCGGGGTTTTTCTACATTCTGAGCGTAAATCCGTGTCCGGATTTACGCTTTCGCTACTCGACTGTATTTATTTTAGCATTTTGATTTCGTTTTTGTCAAGCCTACAGAAAAAATTCGGCATTTTTATAATTCTGCGGCGGCAAAAACGAGGCTGATTTGTCTGATATTTCACCGCACTATATAAATATAATAAAGCGGTAAAATGACGGTTATTTCCCTGCACCCCAGTATTTCCTGTCAAGGCTTCTGAAATTTACCGCCGAGGATATATCCTGCCGCCTTATTATCTCGCTTCCTGCAAGGTCAGCGCAGGTGCGTGCTACTTTAAGTATCCTGTCGTATGCCCTTGCCGACAGCCCCATTTTATCAAAGCAGTCGGAGAGCATCTTCTTTGCGTTTTCGTCCATAGGACACATTTCGTGAAGATGTGCAGGAGGTATCTTGGAGTTCGAGCGTATTTCCGTACCCGCAAAACGCTTTTGCTGTATTTCTCTTGCTTTCATTATGCGTTCAAGCACGGCACTGCTCGGTTCGCCCTTTTTCGCACTGCTTATTTCCTCGTAAGATAACTGCGGCATTTCCACCTGTATATCTATCCTGTCAAGAACAGGACGGCTTATCTTGCCGAGATAGTTCTGTATCATATTCTGAGAGCAGGTGCATTTTCCCTTCGGGTTACCGAAGTTTCCGCAAGGGCAGGGGTTCATTGCGGCAACAAGCATAATATCGCACGGATATGACACCGACCCTTGCGCTCTTGATATGGTTATAATTCCGTCCTCAAGCGGTTGTCTGAGCGTTTCAAGCGTCCTGCGGTCAAATTCCGGCAGCTCGTCAAGAAATAATACTCCGTTATGCGCAAGTGATATTTCACCCGGACGTGGGATACTTCCGCCGCCGATAAGACCTACTGCCGAGGCGGTATGTGATACGCTTCTGAACGGACGAACCGTGACAATCGGCTTTTCACGGTCGAGCATACCTGCTATTGAATGTATTCCTGTTGTTTCGATGCTTTCGTCAAAGGTCATCGGAGGAAGTATAGAAGGTATACGCTTTGCTATCATGCTTTTTCCCGTACCGGGAGGACCGATAAGCAATACGTTATGGAAGCCTGCGGCGGCTACCTCCAGAGCGTGACGAGCGAGCGCCTGACCCTTTACATCGGATAAGTCCTCCGTTTCAAACATCTCTGCGGACGGAACGTAGGGAGGTTCGGGCGATATACGCTTCTTTCCTGTGAAATGGTTTATAAGGTCGGAAATGTGGCTTATGCCGTATACGGACAGCCCCTCGACAACGGACGCTTCCTTAGCGTTTTCGGCAGGGAGGAACAGCCTTTTTATACCGCATTTCTTTGCTTCTATCGCCATGCTGATAATTCCGCCCGTGAAAACAAGCGAGCCTCCGAGTGAAACCTCTCCGATAAAGGCACAGTCTGATAAATCGTCGGTTATTATATTGTTTACCGCAAGAATGGCGGCGATAATCGTAAAATCGTACAGCGAGCCGCATTTACGCACGTCTGCAGGAGCAAGATTTACCGTGAGGCGCTGACCGCTGACGGAGATCCCGATACCCGATAACGCACCCTTGATACGCATTTTGCTTTCCTGTACCGCAAGGTCGCCCAGACCTACTATATCGAAGGACGGCTGACCTCTTGAGGATATTATTTCTGCGGTGACTTTAAAGGCATTCATACCGAAAAGTCCCATACCGTTTACCTGAGAATACATACTTACACCCGTTTCATATCATTTTAAGTGATCGCTATGTAATGATTATACAACGTTTTAGGTATATTTTCAACAAAAACGGGAATTTTTGATTCCAAAAAATTTAATATTATTTTTACGATTTTATTTGCATTTACGGCGGAAAAATGTTATACTGTTTGGTGAATGGAATTTTAGGTTAGCCACAGCTATATTTAGCTAATTTTCAAATACAGCGAACTGTGCTACCGTTTTATACAGAAAGGACGACTATTATGGCAAACACTACAGAGCTTTATAACGAATGGCTTGAAAAAGCGGTCAAGGATCCCGATTTAAAGACAGAGCTTGAAAGCGTAAAGGGCAAGGACGAAGAAATAAACGACCGTTTCTACCGTGATCTTGAATTCGGCACGGGCGGTCTTAGAGGTGTTATCGGTGCAGGTACAAACAGAATGAACGTTTATACCGTAGGTAAGGCTACTCAGGGTCTTGCAAACTACCTCAAGAATACAGGCAAGAGCGATCTTAAGGTTGCTGTTGCATACGACAGCAGAATAAAGTCTGACGTATTCGCAAAGCACGCCGCTTCTATCTTTGCCGCAAACGGCATTACAGCAAACATCTACACAGAACTTATGCCCACTCCTATGCTTTCTTGGGCTGTAAGAGCGCTCGGCTGTGACGCAGGTATCATTGTTACCGCAAGCCACAACCCTGCAAAGTACAACGGCTATAAGGTTTACGGAAGCGACGGCTGTCAGGTTACTCTTGAAGCCGCTGAAAAGATTCTCGGCGAGATCGAGAAGCTCAATATCTTCGCAGACGTAAAGAGCGGCGATTTCGAGCAGTTTGTAAACGAAGGAAAAATAAAGTACATCGGTCAGGATGTTATTGACGAATATATCGCAAACGTTAAAAAGCAGTCCATCCACCCCGAGCTTTGCGCAAAGAGCGGACTGAAGGTTGTTTATACTCCTCTTAACGGTGCAGGCAACAAGCCCGTCCGCCGTATCTTAAAGGAAATCGGTATAAACAACGTTGTAGTTGTTAAGGAACAGGAAATGCCCGACGGCAACTTCACTACCTGCCCCTATCCCAACCCCGAGATAAAGGAAGCTCTGCACTTAGGTCTTGAGCTTTGCAAGACAGAAAAGCCCGACTTACTGCTTGCTACCGACCCCGACAGCGACCGTGTAGGTATCGCAGTTCCCGACGGCGACAACTATGTACTGTTCACAGGTAACGAGGTAGGCGCAATGCTGCTCGAATATATCTGCAAGGAGCGTACAGCAGCCGGCACAATGCCCGCAAACCCCGTTGCAGTAAAGACTATAGTTACTACCGATCTTGTAAAGGCTATCGCCGCTAAGTACGGCGTAGAGCTCAGAGAAGTTCTCACAGGCTTCAAGTTCATCGGTGAGCAGATAGGCTTCTTAGAGGCAAAGGGCGAGGAAAACAGATATATATTCGGTTTTGAGGAAAGCTACGGCTACCTTGCAGGCTCTTATGTAAGAGATAAGGACGCTGTTGTAGCATCTATGCTTATCTGCGAGATGGCGGCATTCTATCGTTCACAGGGTATTTCTCTTGTACAGGCAAGAGCAAAGATGTACAGCGACTACGGCTTCTACTGCAACAAGCTCGATACGTTCACATTCGAGGGCGAAACAGGTATGAAGAAGATGAACGCTATTATGGATACTCTCAGAAACGAAAAGCTTGATGCTGTTGCAGGCCTTAAGGTTATCGGCAAGGCTGACTACAAGCTCAGCGTAAAGACAGATTACGAAAGCGGCAAGACAGAAGAGCTCACACTTCCTAAGTCAAACGTTATCACATTCTACCTTGAGGATAATGCAAGTGTAGTAATAAGACCCTCAGGTACTGAGCCTAAAATCAAGCTTTACTACACAACAGTAGGCACAAGCGTTGAAGATGCTGCCGAAAAGCAGGTTAAACTCTCGGCAGATTTCACAAAGATTGTAGGCTGAAACTGTCTGTGATATAAATTTTTCGGGAAATTTGAAAAAACTATTGCAAAACAGTTTTGTATATGTTATAATAGTAACCTAAGCGTGAAAGCGCAGTATTCTGAAATCATAGCGAAAGCTGTAATTTAGATTAATTCTAAAGGTCAGGAGGTGACAGCATGAAAGAAGGTATCCACCCTAACTACCAGCCCACCACTATCAAGTGTGCTTGCGGCGAGGTTATCGAAACAAGATCAACCAAGCAGGATATAAAGGTTGAAATCTGCTCGAAGTGCCACCCTTTCTTTACAGGAAAGCAGAAGTTGGTTGACACAGGCGGACGTGTTGACAAGTTCAAGAAGAAGTACAATCTTGACAAGTAATGAAAAAAGAGGATCGTGGTTTTCACGATCCTTTTTGTTTTAAGCATGGTGTATAGCTGTGCTTGTTTTTTTGCTATGCCTGCATTTGATTCTTTTAAATGCAAAGGGAGTATTTAGTAAGGCTGTTGCGAAAAAGTAAAAAATCAGCCGTGCATCGCCTTGATGCACGGCTCAGTTTGTAGAAAAAGTATGTTTTTCAAAAAAGTGCTTGTCCTCAATCCCTATCCCCAAACCCCTTTCCCCGGGAAAGGGGCTATATTACTGGGGCTACCGCCCCTAGACCCTGTCGGGGGCTACGCCCCTGCGACCCCTTTTTTATCAACGATAGAGGTTTTTCGACAGTCTAAGCCGTGCATCGCCTTGATGCACGGCTGTCTTGTTTATTGACTGTTCTTTTCAAAGGTCGGCGTACCCTTTGCGTAGCTTCCGTCACGCTGTCTTACAAGCGATTCATTCTTACTGCAGTCGATTATTGCGACCTTGCCGAGAATTTCTCCGCTTTCGTTGCTGAGTATCAATGTTTCGCCTGTTTTAAGGCTGAAATTAGTCTGCATTTTCATCAGCGTATTTTCAGACTTGTTGTTCTTGCACACTATCGTAAGCGTTGAATGAGGCTTTACGTTGACGGTGGGTATCTTGTAGCGGTTAAGCATATCTTCCTTATCTGTAAGATAAAGACCTTTTGTTGATACGTCGTTGTCATTGGGGTTGTAAAGCTCTATCCAGTCGTCATCGCCGCCCGTGTACACTTCGCTTATATACAGCAGTTCGCCTGTGGACGAAGTTTTTTCGCTTCGTGCGTTTATTGTTATCTTGCCCTTTTTAGCCATTGAGCTGTCTATCGTTATCTCACGGTCGGTATAGGTCTTGCCGTTTATCTCCCAGCTTGTGAAGGTGTAGCCCGACATATCCTCGGCTGTCAGCTTTACCTTGTAGGGCATGAAATATTCGGCGGTTACCGTATTTGAGTCCTTGACGGTCTGAATGTTCATAGTGAGCTTAAGACCCTTTGCACCGTTCAGCTTTACCTTGTATGTATCGTCCTTGTCGATTCCGAAATTCTTGCAGATGTCGCCGAGAATGATATTTGCACGCTTGTCGGCGAATTCTCTTATTTCGTTTCTGCTGTTTTCAAACGTACCCTCGTTTGCCCACGTTGACGTGATGCCCTTGTTCAGAGCATAAAGCTGTTCCTTATCGCTGTCTGCGAGCTTCTGCTCAAGCGTTGCCAGAATATTTTCAGAGCTGAATGCGCCGCCTATAAGGTCGCAGAGGTTGTTCGCCAGCTTTTCACGCATATCCGCACGTTCCATAAGTGCCGATATAAGCACTGAGCCGCCTGCGGGGTGTGTGCCGTTTAAAATCTTGGTCAACGTCCTGTTTGCGTATCCGTCCGAATAAAGTCCCCAGGCAAATTCTGCATCATAGAAGAAATATCTCCACTTGCCGTCCTGATACTTGCTTGTGACTTCTTCGCCGTCCGACGCAACATACCGCCACACTTTATAGTTGTTTCCGGGCCAGTCACGGTTGTCGATAAATAACTGCATTGCGAGGTAGTGCATATAGTTGTCTATATCAACCATAGAGCAGAACTGCTCGAATTTCTTGTCGTCGGTAAGTCCGCTCTTTGCAAGTTCAAGAACCTTGTTATAATCGTCTGCCGCACCTTCTGCGTTTTCATCGACTATCTCGCCCTCGGCTTTTCCTACCACCTGATAGTTGTCCTTCGTACCGCCGTAGCGTTCTTCAAGATATGCACGGCTGAAATTCTGATGGAGCCACGCAAAGCCGTAATACTTTCCGTTAAGGAATACTGCCGCAGGGGCGGTTGACTGTGCGTCAAGGTAGCCCGACTGCTTCGCAAGCGACATCGAAAGTTCGTCACGCACACCTGCGAATTCACGGTCGTTTGCGCCGTTACGCAAAACTATGCGGTCAATCTTTGTGAGTATCGCTCCGTTTTCATCTGTAGCGTCACTGAAGAACGGGTAGCTGAATTTTCCTTTATCTGCGGTGTACATCGTTCTCGCAATCAGCTTCCACGATTTCTGGTCAACTGCGGCAGAATATGCACCTGCAACTCTTGCACCTGCCTGCTGTGAAACAAGAAGCTCTCCGCTGCTTGAAAAAGCCTCGACATACATAGGTCTTTCGCCTGCCATACCTTCCTGATTCCAGTTTGCAGGGTCGTTTGGCGTGATTTCGCTTTTTCCGTCATACTCGTTTGCTATCCACTCGTCACGGATCTTTCCCGCTATGGCGATGCCTTTTTCATAATCGTAAAGGTTTGCACTGTCGGTCGAAAGCACGAATACATAAGTGCCTTTTTCAAAACGTTCCGACACATCCTTGCCTGTGACATAGCTTTTTGTGAATACTTCGGAAGTGCCGTTTTCACTTACCGCAATGGCTTTTATCGTCTTTGCGGCGACCTCTGCCGAGCTGTGCACCGTTATGGGATTTGTATATCTGTTTGATTTTTCCGTGGGGGTCTCGCCGTTTGTGGTATAGTAGATCGTTGCCGTTTTATCCTTTGCTTTAAGTTCGACCGATATGTCTTCATCGAAAAAACTGCCGTCTGGAGAGAAGGCAATATCTGTTTTCTGCTTTACCTCGCCGTCCTCGTCCTTTACTATCGGCTGAAGCGGGCTTAACACTTCGGGAAGTCCGCCCTCCGACGATAAAAAAGCATTATAGGTTATTGCGGCGGCTGTACCTACAGCAACCACTGCGGCAAGAATGCCTGCACGTTTTAATGTTCCGCTGTGAATAAACATGATTCCTCCGTTTAGAATCCAAGGGTTAATGGCACTAAGCCTGTATAGATTCTATTGTAACAGAAAACGTTGTCAAAATCAACGATAATTACAAGAATTCCGCCAAATATTTTGTGAAAAATCAAATGTAAAGATATGGTAACATATTCAAGGAAAATCTGACATACACTTGTAAAAAAGAAAACACAACGAGGAAGGAACGGTATTTCAAATGACGGAATTTTTACCGGAGGGAAGAAGACTCGCATACAAAGAGAACACGGCGGCATTGCAATCAGCCGGAACGCTTATGCAGGCGGCGGTGTCGGGGGCGATACTTGAGGCTTCGTGTACGGTGTGCGATGCGGAGCATAATATGCACGTCGATCTTGGCTGTATGAAGGGGATAATACCTCGCAGTGAGGGCGCAATAGGCATAGAAAGCGGTGCGACACGGGATATAGCGCTTATATCAAGAGTGGGAAAGCCTGTCTGCTTCAAGATAACGAAGATAGACGAAACCGGAAGCGAGCCGTTGGCGATCCTGTCAAGAAAAGCGGCGCAGGAGGAGGCGGACAGGGAATATGTATCTAAGCTTATTCCCGGTGATATTATAGGGGCGAGGGTAACGCATCTTGAACAGTTCGGCTGTTTTGTGGATATAGGCTGCGGCATTGCGTCAATGATACCGATCGATGCTATCTCGGTATCAAGAATAGTTCATCCTGCAAACAGGTTTTCGGTAGGCGATGATATTTTTGCGGTGGTGAAAGGAAGGGATCAGGGACATATCTGCCTTACGCACAAGGAACTGCTCGGAACGTGGCAACAGAACGCAGAACGTTTTGCGGTGGGCGAAACCGTCCCCGGCATTGTAAGGTCGATAGAGGACTACGGGATTTTTATAGAGCTTGCGCCGAATCTCGCAGGGCTGGCGGAGCTTAAAAGCGGAATAAAGGTGGGAGATTGCGCCTGCGTGTATATCAAGGCGATCATACCCGAAAAGATGAAAATCAAGCTGATAATAGTAAACTGCTGTGATGACGGCTGTGTTCCGCTTGAAGCGCCGTATTTCATTACTAAGGGGCATATTGACAGGTGGGTGTATTCAACTCCCGGTGCGCCGAAGTACATAGTTACGGATTTCAGCGAATAACGGGTGCCGAAGCGGCACGCCAAATTCCGCCTGCGGCAATGTGCCGCCTCAAATTCCGCCTTTGGAATTGTCCGAGATTGGCAGACGGTAGCAAGACGGCGGAGTTACACAAAGCAATTAATTAATAAAGCGGTTACAGTGATACGCTGTGACCGCCTTTGGAACCGTCCGAGCTATTCACAGGATAGCAAAACGGCGGGCGGCAATGTGCCGCTTCAAATTCGCCGTTCTGACGGATTGATTCCGGCTCAACCTCCGCTGACGGCGGTAAAATATGTTGGACTTTTGCAAAAAATAAAGCCGTTGCGGTGTTCCGTAACGGCTTTTGGCTCATTCTCTTTTCATCTTTAAAAGCGGCACAAATTCGTATTCTGTGATTTTTTCGCCTGTAAGGCTGAATCCGTTGCGGCGATAAAAATCTATTCCACGCTTGTTGTATTCAAGCACCCATAATTCATTGACGTCAAAGTTGTTGATAGCGTAACCGAGAAGCACTGCGCCTATGCCATGATTCTGAAAAAGCGGCTCTACATACAGCTTTTCGACCTCATTGCCCGAAATGCGTATAATGCCTTTTATTACACCGTCGTCATAGACAAATGTGTTTTTAAGTGCGGCTGAGCCTGCGGAATATTCTTTGGCTGTGTCAAATACGTTCAGTTCACCGAAGTAAAAGGTGTCATTTCTGAAAAACGGGTAGAAATTTACCCTGTAATTTGTAACGATTATTTCTGCGATGCGTGAAGCATCGGACTCGGTTGCGGGGCGGATATGTGTCATTTCTGTTCTCCGATGGATTTTATTAAAGCCGTTGCGGTATTTCCGTAACGGCTTTAGTGTTATATGCTGATTACTTTATATCAAGTGCCGATTTAAGCTCGTCAACCTTGTCTGTCTTTTCCCATGCAACGTCAAGGTCTGTGCGTCCCATGTGACCGTAAGCGGCAAGAGGGCCGTACTTGGTGCTTCTCAGGTTCAGTGAGCTGATTATCGCACTGGGGCGAAGGTCGAACACCTTGCTTACAGCGGCTGAAATTTCGCTGTCGGGCTTTATGCCCGTGCCGAATGTATCAACAAAGACAGATACGGGCTGTGCAACGCCGATAGCATACGCAAGTTCGACCTCGCAACGCTTTGCTATACCTGCGGCTACAATGTTCTTTGCAACGTGTCTTGCGGCATAAGCGGCTGAACGGTCAACCTTTGTGGGATCTTTTCCCGAGAATGCGCCGCCGCCGTGTCTGCCGACACCGCCGTATGTATCTACTATTATCTTTCTGCCCGTAAGACCGCTGTCGCCCTGAGGACCGCCTACTACAAAGCGTCCTGTGGGATTTATCAGCATCTTTGTGTTTTCGTCAAGCAGTGAAGCGGGAACGGTAGTCTTTATAACCTTTTCGATAATATCGGCTCTTAACTGTTCCTGCGTAGCCTCTGCCTTGTGCTGAGAGGAAACAACGACAGTGTCAATTCTTGAGGGAGTGCCGTCCTCATTATATTCTACCGTTACCTGCGTCTTTCCGTCTGGGAGAAGATAGGGTATCTCGCCTGACTTTCTTACTGCTGTGAGCTTCTTTGAAAGTGCGTGAGCAAGCGAAATTGTAAGGGGCATAAGCTCCTCGGTTTCATCACACGCATAGCCGAACATCATACCCTGATCGCCTGCGCCTGTGTCAAACTCATTGTTATCTCTGCCCTCAAGAGCGTTGTCAACGCCCATAGCTATATCGGGGCTCTGCTTGTCAAGGGTCGTGAGTATAGCGCAGGTCTTGTAGTCAAAGCCGTAGTCGCTGTTATCGTAGCCTGTTTCCTTTATGACATCTCTTGCTATTGCAGGAATGTCAACGTTTGCCGTTGTCGTAATCTCGCCCATAATCAGAACCATACCTGTTGTGGCACAGGTTTCACAGGCTACACGGGCGTTCTTGTCCTGTGCTAATATCGCATCAAGCACACCGTCTGAGATCCTGTCGCAGATCTTGTCGGGGTGACCCTCTGTTACGCTTTCGGAAGTGAATAAGTATTTTGCCATTGATTTTTCCTTTCATATAGCGGTTTTAAACCGTATCCCATACGCATATATCTGCGTAAAACTGCATTAAAAAAAGCCCCTTTCGGAGCTTGCTGACTGCCTGCTCCTCATCTTTCGGTCACAGCCCTTGCCGTGCCGTAGGAATTAGCACCATTTTTCGCAAAGAAAGCTCAAGCGAAACGGTTGCTGGGTTTACGGAGCCTGACTCCCAATCTGCATTTTAATGCAGAAAATGTAAACCGCTCTTGATAAGGGATTTTTCCGATTGATATTGTAGCATAAGCAAATGCGTTTGTCAAGTAAAATGAGAATAATTTTTATTTTAACGGCATTGAAATTTAAAGGGAGTTAAAAATGTCGGAATACACTATAAATAAATATAGAACGGCTGTTGAATTGTACCGTGAAAAATGGTATAATTTAATAGAGTGACGATTTCAGAAAACAACGGACGAAAGGTTGCAAGGAATTACAATGAGTTTTGTTACGCTGAGCGATATTACAAAGCAGTACCGTATGGGCGATATAATAATCAACGCAAACGATAAGGTCAGCTTTGACATTGAAAAGGGCGAATTCGCAATAATCGTAGGACCGAGCGGTTCGGGCAAGACTACGGTGCTTAATATACTGGGCGGTATGGATACCGCTACATCGGGCAGTTTTTATGTAGACGGAAGCAAGATAAGCGGTTACAGTAGAAAAGAGCTTATCGACTACAGAAGATACGATATAGGATTTATATTCCAGTTCTATAATCTCATCCCGAACCTTACGGCAAAGGAGAATATAGAGCTGTCTACTCAGACGGTGGAGGACTATATACCTGCTGTAGAGATACTTGAAAAGGTCGGACTTACCGACAGAATAAACAACTTCCCGGCTCAGCTTTCGGGCGGTGAACAGCAGAGAGTGGCTATAGCGAGAGCGCTTGCGAAAAAGCCAAAGCTGTTGCTGTGCGACGAGCCTACGGGTGCGCTTGATTACAACACCGGCAAGATGATTCTGAAATTGCTTCAGGACACCTGCCGCAGTGAAAATATGACTGTAATACTCGTAACGCACAATACGGCGATATGCCCTATGGCCGACAGAGTCATACATATGAAAAGCAGTAAGGTGAGCGAAATAGTCGTAAACGAGCATCCGACACCCGTTGAAGAAATAGAGTGGTAAGCAGGGAAAGGGAACGGATATGAAAAATGCAATGCTGAAAAATGCGTTTGCCGAGATGAAGAAAACGAAAAGCCGTTTTCTTTCGATATTCGGTATAATCGCTATCGGCACAGGATTTTTTGCGGGACTTCTGCAGAGCGCTCCTGCGATGAAGATATCGTCGGATCATTATTACGACAGGACTTCCCTGTCGGATAACAGGCTGGTATCTACATACGGATTTGACGATAACGATATAGACGCTTTGAAAAAAGGGCTTCCGGATGTTGATATTTATCCCGGATATTTCACGGACGCATACGTCAACACGGATTCGGGTGAAAAGAAGGTCGCAAGGGTATATTCTCTTGACAAAACGGGCGAAAACAATCCGTACAGCTCTTTGCAGATAATTGACGGCAGACTTCCCGAAAAAGAAAACGAGTGCGTCATCGACAGCAGTAAGCTGCTTACTCATTATAGAGTCGGGGACAAGCTGACGCTGTGCGGTGATGAAGACACGGATATAGACGGAACTTTGTCGGTCAAGGAATTTACTATAGTCGGAAAATTCGCATCGCCGATGTATATATCCGATGCGGAGCGTGGAAACACGACCATAGGAAGCGGTTCAGTCTATATGATCTGTTATATACCGGAAAGCTGTTTTAAGACAGAGGTATATACTCAGGTTATGATAAACTCGGACGAGCTAAAGCAGTACAGCTGTTACAGCGATGAATATGAGGACGCCCGTGACGCTCTTGAAAAGAAGATACAGAAAATAGCGGATGTAAGAGAAGAAGAACGTTTCGACGAAATAGCAGGCGACGCAAAGAAGGAGCTTGACGACGGGCAGAAGGAACTTGATAAAAAGAAGAGCGAGGCATACGCAGAAATAGAGAAAAACGAAAAGAAGCTGTCTGACGCAAAAAAACAGCTTGACGAAGCAAAGCCTCAGCTTGAAAGCGGCAAGAAAACGCTTGATGAATCGAAAAAACAGCTTGATGAGGCTAAAAAGGAGCTTGACGAAAACGGGGCTACTCTGACGGCGACAAAAGATGTGCTTGACAGCACAAAGAAGAAGCTGGACGAAACGAAGCTGCAGCTTGAAGCCGGAAAGAAAACGCTTGATGAAAGCTATATACAGCTTGTTACGGCTAAAATACAGCTTGAAAACGCAGACTCACAGTTAAAATCGAGCAAGGCTCAGCTTGACGATGCAAACGCAAAGATAACAAGTCAGCAGGCGATTATAAATACGAGCCGTGAAACGCTGGAGGAATCCTACAAGAAGGGTAACATCACCAAAGAGGCTTATGATTCCGGAGTTAAGCTGCTCGACAGCTCGCAGGCGGAGCTTGACAAGCAGAAAAAACAGTATGAAAGCGGACTTGAGCAGTATAATGACGGGCTTAAGCAATATAATGACGGAAAACTGCAGTACGAAATCGGTTATGCCAAATATGAGGACGGAAAAAAGCAGTACGAGGACGGATATTCTCAGTACACAAGCGGGCTTGCACAGTACGAAAGCGCAAAGGCGCAGTATGATGCAGGAAAGGCACAGTATGACGCAGGTTATGCCCAGTACCGCTCGGGTAAGGCAAAGTATGACAGCGGTAAAGCGGAGTATGACAAGAATTATGCCGATTATGAAAAGGGTCTGAAGGAGTATAACGAGGGCAAGACGGCTCTTGAAACGGCAAAAACCGATGCAGACAAGCAGTTTGCCGATGCTCAGAAGAAGATAGACGACGGCAGGGAAAAGCTCGAAAAGACGAGTAAACCTGAGTGGTATCTGTTTACCCGTGATGATAATCCGGGATACAGTGAATACGGTCAGAATGCCGAAAGAATAGGCAATATAGCTATGGTGTTCCCCCTGTTCTTTGTAATGGTGGCGGCGCTTGTATGTCTTACCACAATGACAAGAATGGTAGAGGAACAGCGTACTCAGATAGGAACGCTCAAGGCGCTTGGCTATAAAAACGGCGCTATTATATTCAAATATCTGCTTTATGCGCTGACAGCGGCAACGGCGGGCGCTGTATCGGGTATGCTTGTGGGAATGAAGATATTCCCGGCGATCATTATTACCGCATACGGAATGATGTACGTTATTCCCGATATTCTTCTGCCGTATGACTATATACTTATGATATGTACCACAGGAGTGGCTGTACTGCTTACTGCTGTTACGGTCTATTTCTCGTGCGGCGGCATACTTCACGACTGCCCTGCGGCGCTTATGCGACCGAAAACGCCAAAGAGCGGTAAGAAGATACTGCTTGAACGTATAGGCTTTATATGGAACAGGCTTTCGTTCAGTTATAAGGTAACGATGCGTAATATATTCCGTTACAAGAGAAGAATGCTTATGACGATAGTGGGCATTGCAGGCTGTACGGCGCTTGTGCTGACGGGCTTCGGCGTGTATGACAGCGTAAACGATATTCTGCAAAAGCAGTTCGGCGAGATAAGCAATTATACCGGTATTACCGCTTATGACAATACAGTGACCGACGAACAGACAGCGAAGATAGGAAAGATGCTTGAACGTTATGACTGTGAGGGCAACAGGATATATCAAAAGCAGATAACGGTATATAACGGCAAGAAAAGCACCGAAGCGTATATATTCGGCGGAGCGGACAACGAAACCATCGCACAGTTTGTAACGGTAAAGGACAGACGGACAGGCGAGCAGTACACGGTAACCGACGACGGCGTTATAATAAACGAGAAGCTGGCAACATTGCTCGGCGGTATAAAGAAGGGTGATACGGTAACGATAGCTCTTTCAGAAACGAAGCGGGTTACTGCTACGGTAACCGAGATATGCGAAAACTACGCTCATCACTATGTGTATATCACGGAAAAGCTGTACAAGGAGCTTAGCGGCGAGGAAGGACTGCCGTATAACTGCTTCTTCTTCAACTCGGAGGACGGCGACGATATGACCGAAAGCGACAGGGACGAGCTTGCACAGGAGCTTATGAAGATAGACGGAGTTATGGGAGTGAGCTTCAAGACAAGCGTTGCAGGAACATTCAGGTCTATGCTCAATTCACTGCTTTTTGTAATAGTGGTTCTTATAGTGAGTGCAGGTGCGCTTGCGTTCATAGTGCTTTATAATCTTACGAACATCAATATAAACGAGCGTATAAGGGAGATCGCATCGCTCAAGGTGCTTGGCTTCTATGATAAGGAAGTATCGATGTATGTGTTCAGGGAAACGGTGATACTTACTCTTATAGGAACGGCGGTAGGTATGATATTCGGAAGATTCCTTGTTGACTTTGTTGTAAAGACGGCTGAAATCGATATGGTTATGTTCGGCAGAACGGTGCATCCGATGAGCTTCGTATTTTCGGGTCTTATAACGATATGCTTTGCCGTGATAGTAATGCTGTTTATGCACAGACGGCTTATGAAGGTCAATATGGTCGAGGCACTCAAGAGTGTTGAATAATATTTCGGCGTTAGCCGGGAGGTTGATAATATATGAAGATAAGTAAGGCGATTGTTGCCGCTGTAGGTACGGCGGCTGCCGTAGGTGCGGCTGTATATGCCAAGAAAAAGCTGGAGGAAACGCAGACTCCGCTCAGAAAGAAAAGCCTGACCGTATGGAAAAACGGCGAAGTAACTCATAAGGAGATAATCAGAAAGCCTATAAGCGAGGAAGAACAGACCGAGGTTATAAACAGCCGCATTGATGAGGCTGTACGCCGGTATAAGCCTATGTCCGAAAGGGATAACGGCGAAACCGAAACCGAGCCTGAGATAGCACCTGTAAGTTTTACATTTACTCAGAGTGAAGATGACGGCGATCCCGAGGTCAGCTTTGAGCGTGTATTCGACCATTTCAACAGGCTTGAATCGTCTGTCGGTAATGATGGCGAGGATGCAGGCAAAAGCGGCAAAAAAGCTGAGGATACAGCCGAAGAAGCCTTACCCGCAGTAACGGCAACAGTAGCGGCAGTTGAGGAAAATTTTGACAAGCAAGCCGAAATGCCGAAGCAGATGCTGCTTGAAAAGGGGATAATGACATCCGCTCCGATAGCAAATGCGGTTCAGGAGCTTGCAGAAATGCCGTCTGTTATACAGAATAATGAAGAAATTGAAGACGTAAATCTGCCTGTTGATGAGAGTATTTTCGATTTATACGCAAGTGAGCCTGTCGAGGACACAGTAAAGGCTTTTGAAGAAATCGCACAGCAGGAAGAAACCGCCGACAGCGAAGTTGAAATTGACGATGAACAAAATGACACTGCCACCGAAGAAACGGTAAGCGAGCCTGTCGAGGAGGCAGTAAAGGCATTTGAAGAAATCGCAGAGCAGGAAGAAACCGCTGACAGCGAAGCTGAAATTGACGATGAACAAAATGACACCGCTTTAGCAGAACCCGTAAGCGAGCCTGTCGAGGACGCAGTAAAGGCTTTTGAAGAAATCGCACAGCAGGAAGAAACCGCCGACAATGAAACTGAAATTGACAGCGAACAAAATGACGCCGCTACCGAAGAAGCCGTAAGCGAGCCTGTAGAGGACGCAGTAAAGGCTTTTGAGGAAATCGCAGAGCAGGAAGAAACCGCCGACAGCGAAGCTGAAATTGACGATGAGCAAAATGACATCGCTACCGAAGAAGCCGTAAGCGAGCCTGTTGAGGACGCTGTAAAGGCTTTTGAAGAAATAGCAGAGCAGGAAGAAACCGCCGACAGCGAAACTGAAATTGACAGAGAACAAAATGACACCGCCGCAGAACCCGTAAGCGAGCCTGTCGAGGACGCAGTAAAGGCGTTTGAAGAAATAGCCGAGCAGGAAGAAGCTGCCGACAGCGAAACCGAAATTGGCAATGAACAAAATGACACTGCCACCGAAGAAATGGTAAGCGAGCCTGTCGAGGACGCAGTAAAGGCTTTTGAAGAAATCGCCGAGCAGGAAGAAACCGCCGACAGCAAAGCTGAAATTGACGATGAACAAAATGACACTGCTACCGAAGAAGCTGTAAGCGAGCCTGTCGAGGAGGCAGTAAAGGCTTTTGAGGAAATCGCCGAGCAGGAAGAAACTGCAGACAGCGAAGCTGAAATTGACAGCGAACAAAATGACACCGCTTTAGCAGAAGCCGTAAGCGAGCCTGTCGTGGACGCTGTAAAGGCTTTTGAAGAAATTGCCGAGCAGGAAGAAACCGCCGACAGCGAAGCTGAAATTGACGATGAGCAAAATAACACTGCCACCGAAGAACCCGTAAGCGAGCCTGTCGAGGAGGTAGTAAAGACATTCGAAGAAATAGCACAGCAGGAAGAAACTGCCGACATTGAAACTGAAAGCGAACAAAATGACACTGCCACCGAAGAAGCCGTAAGCGAGCCTGTCGAGGACGCAGTAAAGGCATTTGAAGAAATAGCCGAGCAGAAAGAAACTGACGACAGCGAAGAAGAATCGCTTGAAGAACAGTTCCACGCTATAATGGAGGAGGAAACCGCAAGCGAGCCTGTTTCTTCTGTTCGTACAGCGGAGTCTGTAGAGGACGCATTGAAAGAATTCGGTGACTTTATAGGAATATCCGAAATCGCTGACAGCACCGATAGCATCGGTAGCACCGATAGCATCGGAGGCATCGAAAGCATCGGAAGCACCGAAGATATTTCGGACGACGATCTTGAACAGACAAGCGGTATTTTTGAGGAAAGTACGGTATCCGATGAGCTGTCAGAAACTCCGGACGAGCCGATTGACGTTGACGAAAAGCCGAGAACTATGGACTTCTTCGATCTGCCGGACGAAGCATATACGCCTGCACAAGTTACTGAAGAAAAGCACGATGAGAATGTCGCCGAGGTAGAGGATCTGTTCGGAAATCTGCTTATGGATGACGAGCCTGAGGTAAAGAAAACATTCAACGATCCCTCAGAAGTATTTTCAATGTTTGATACGGCTGACGGCGGACAGGACGATTTCGACAAGTACAGCGATGAAAAGATAGAGGAAGAAAACGAGAAAAAGAAGACCAGCGATACAAGAAAGTACATAGCGCAGGATATTGCGGATAATATCGCATCGTTTGCACAGCTGCTTGAACCGCTCAATGCCATCAAGGAGAACAAGATACGCAGTAAGAGCGGTATACTGTTCGACTGGGAAATGAGGATACAGGCGCTTATAGGCGATCTGCCGATAAAGACGTACTGGAGAAACAACTTCCGCAATTATGAGATATGGAGCGATGAGAAGTGCATGGAAAAGGCAGGCGAGCTGCTCTCTATGCTTGAGCTTGTCGGAATAGTGCGTGATAAGGCAAAAGAGGTCGTCATAGACAAGGATACGCTTGATTTCTATTCGGCACAGAGCGAGCATCTCAACAATGATTTCCATATAGGTGAAACGGTTGTTGTTACACGGCCGTGCTGGAAAATAAACGGACACCCTGCAAGAAAGGGCGAAATTGCAAAGAAAGCTCCGTTTGCGGAATTCAGCCGTAAGAAAGTATCGCCGCTTGAAACAATGCTGAGAGAAAACAGCTGTTCTGACGGGGATGTTAATATTCCCGTTACGGAGGATAATTTCTGTACATATGACCGTGATATACCTTATGTAAAGAGGGCTATCTCCGAGGGATTCTGCAAGTGCGCCGTAAGACGTATGGATGGCGGAGGCGCTCTGGCATTCTTCTATGAGGTTATTTCAGAAGGCGAAAATGCTCATTATTCGCCGTGCACGCTGAGATTTGAGGTCAACATTGACAAGAATGCAAATGTTGTCGGAAGATTCAGAAGTGAAAAAGTGTAAAAAGTAAAAGTGATATGTATACAAAAAGGCACCGCCACAGCGGTGCTTTTTTCGTTTCACTTCACAATTGACTATGGGTACGGAATATGTTAAAATCTATAACGTAAAAAGAATATTGGTCTAATTGGAAACGCACATCCCCCGGATGATAACGAACAACACAATAAAGTGCAAATTGTTATTATCAGGAGGAATTTTTTATGCCCAAAAACTTATTTCAGGAAATCGTGTTTACTGTTATGATGGTGTTCGTTATGGTGTACGCCATGATATGCTATAATATAGCACTTAATATCGGCGGCATGACAAACGAGGTCTTTTTACTTGCTTTCAAAGAACTTGTGATAATGGGACCTATTGCTTTCGTGCTTGATATTTTTTTAGTCGGCAGGATAGCAAAGTACAAGACTTTTAAAATAATTAATCCTGAACGTGATAATCCGTTTTTCATAGTTCTCGGTATCTCGGTTATTTCAGTTATCTTTATGTGTCCGCTTATGAGCCTTGCCGCAACTCTTCTGTTCAAAAATGCAGGAAGCAAAGTTATTGCGGTGTGGATTCAGACAACGATAACCAATTTTCCTATGGCTCTGTGCTGGCAACTCTTTTTTGCGGGTCCTGTTGTAAGAGCTGTTTTCTCACTTATATTTAGAGAGAAGAAAGCTTTACAGAAGGATGAAATGAAAGAAATGCCTGAGATAGAGGTACAGTAATATTAAAGCCACGATTTTTTATCATCGTGGCTTTAGTTATATTTATTTGCCGGATTTATTTAATCAGTGAAAAGCCGAGAACTACAATTCCCGGTATTACAAGGATAATGCCGGTCACACGGTTAAGCGTTTCTGGACTTGCCTTATTCGCTATCTTTGTTCAAGATGACGGGAAATATGCAAGCGTGCGGCAAAGGCGAAAGCCGTTAATTGTGCGGTATTGCCTTAAATACAAACATTTTTAAAACACCTCTTGACAAATATAAAAATAGTGTTATAATATATTTTAGCACTCAGAGTGATAGAGTGCTAAACCGGTTACGATCGGTGTAAATTCAGTATTATCGCCGCTGATATAAGGCGCAGGCATAGAAAGGAAATGATTTTTATGGCAAAAAAGGCATTCAAGGCAGAATCAAAGCGTTTGCTTGATATGATGATCAATTCGATCTACACTCATAAGGAGATATTTCTGCGTGAGCTTATTTCAAATGCAAGCGATGCGCTTGACAAGCTGTATTTCAAGTCATTGACGGAGAATCTCGGCATAGAGAGAAAAGACCTCGGCATAGACCTTGCGGTCGACAAGGAAAACCGTCTTATAACAATTACCGATAACGGTATCGGTATGACAAAGGACGAGCTTGAAAATAATCTCGGTGTTATCGCAAACAGCGGTTCCTTCAAATTCAAGAATGACAATACCGATACTGAAAAGGACGATATAAACGTTATCGGTCAGTTCGGCGTAGGCTTCTACTCTGCGTTTATGGTAGCGTCTGAGGTTACTGTCGAGTCTAAGGCTTACGGCAGTGAGCAGGCTTACAAGTGGTATTCACAGGGTGTAGACGGTTACACTATCACAGACTGTGACAAGGAAGATGTCGGTACAAAGATAACCCTTAAGATAAAGGAAAATACCGAAGAAGAGGAGTACGACGAGTATCTGCAGGACTACAAGCTCCGTATGATAGTAAAGAAGTATTCCGACTATATCCGTTATCCTATCAGGATGGAAGTAAGTCATCAGCACCTCAAGGAAGGCACTGAGAACGAGTATGAAACACATACCGAGATAGAAACTCTCAACAGTATGGTGCCTATCTGGAACAAGAGCAAGTCTGAGCTTAAAGACGAGGACTATAATCAGTTCTACAAGGAAAAGTTCTTCGACTATGACGATCCTATCGCACATATCCACACAAAGGCAGAGGGTACAGCAACATATAATGCACTGATGTACATTCCGTCAAAAGCCCCCTTCGACTACTATTCAAAGGACTATGAAAAGGGCTTACAGCTTTATTCGAACGGCGTTCTTATAATGGATAAATGCCCCGATCTGCTCCCCGATTATTTCAGCTTTGTAAAGGGTCTTGTTGACTCTGCGGATCTGTCGCTCAATATCTCCCGTGAGATGCTGCAGCACGACAGACAGCTTAAGATAATCGAAAAGAGCCTTGAGCGTTCTATCAAGAACGAGCTTACAAAGATGCTCCGCAACGACCGTGAGAGATACGAAAAGTTCTGGAAGGTATTCGGACTTCAGATAAAGTTCGGCGTATACAACGGCTTCGGCGCAGGCAAGGAATTGCTCAAGGATCTGTTGCTGTTCTATTCTTCATACGAAAAGAAGCTCGTTACTCTTGAAGAATATGTTTCAAGAATGAAGGAAGATCAGAAATATATTTACTTTGCAAGCGGCGAAACTGTAGACAAGATAGACAAGCTCCCTCAGACCGAGCTTGTAAAGGATAAGGGCTACGAGATACTTTATCTTATCGACAGCGTTGACGAATTCGCTTTACAGATGATGGTCGACTATAACGAAAAGCAGTTCAAGTCAGTATCCGCAGGCGACCTTGACCTTGAAACTCCCGAAGAAAAGGAAGAAATGAAGGCTAAGGCTGAGGAAAGCAAGGATATGTTTGCTTTTATGAAGGAATCTCTCGGCGGTAAGGTAAAGGACGTAAGACTGTCAAAGATACTGAAGTCCCACGCAGTATGCCTGACCAGTGACGGCCTGCTTTCAATAGAGATGGAGAAGGTGCTCAGCCAGATGCCCGCAGAGCATGACGCAAAGGCTGAAAAGGTGCTGGAGATCAATGCGGAGCATCCTATCTATGAAACGCTGAAAAAGCTGTATGAAACAGATAAGGACAAGCTGAAAACATACAGCGAGATTCTGTACGATCAGGCACTTCTTGTTGAGGGTATGCCTATAGAAGACCCCGTTGAGTACAGCAACAAAATATGCTCGCTTATGGTATGATAATTATATCAAAAACGCTAATAAAAACGCTCCGACAGGTGTTCCTGTCGGAGCGTTTTCAGCTTATGTCAATAGATTTTCGGAAGCGATCCGAGAGTTAAGGAGTATTTGCTAGCGTACATTTTCTTTATGACCGATTTTTCGGTGTATTTTTCACTGTAATTACTGCCGTTAACGGTAAACTCGTCGCCCCATGTCATAAACCAGCACCACAGTGCGTTTATGCTCACGGCGGAATCTATATCAAAGATACAGCCGTTTTCTGTGAGAGCCGTTATCTTTGTTTTACTGCCGTAGTTTATTGCCTGTCTGAAACGGCTTACCTGAGGATCGTAGACGTGATTTCCTGGATAGATGTCCTCGCCTACAATATCAACATATTCGTCACCCGGATACCAGTCGGCGCTCTGACCGTTATAGACCCAGATAAGATTGTTACAGCCGTATGTATTTGTAAGCTCGTTATAAAGGTATTTCCACAGCTTTTTGTAAGCGTCGGGACCTTGTGCGCCCCACCAGAACCAGCCGCCTGACGCTTCGTGCAGGGGTCGCCATATAACAGGCACGCCCGCTTTTTCAAGGCGCTTTAACTGCTTAGCTATTTCCTTGATGTCACGGTCGATCAGTTTTTTGCCTTTTGCATCCTGACCGTTCATAACCTTTGCAATGTCAAATTTGCTGCTCTTGGTGTAGAATCCGCCCCACCAGCCGTCAGAATTGTTGGCGGTGCTGTAAAGGTATTCGGTCGGAGCGTTCCAGTGCCAGCACAATGTTACGATACCGCCCTTGTCGGCAAATTCTATTGCCTTTTCAACAGCGGAGGATGATGCGCCGAATGCCGTTCTTGACGGAGTGTAGTCCATCAGGTCGAGTCCGAGCAGGGCGGGGTAGTCGCCGGTAAGATTTTTTATCGCTTTGAATTCGTTGCCGTTTATTCCGCCGTCACACTGCTGACCTGTGATTACATATTTTCCGTAGCTGTCCTTAAGGAAACTGTACAGCTTCTTCGTGTTTGCGGTGGAGTTCTTGTTGACAAGAGATGATGTGACGTTATAGGTGCTGTTGCTTATTTTTGCACCCGTCTTTACTGTTATTTTATCAAGCTCTATCCAGCCCCATGACTTTTTGACGGTAAGAGTGTGACTGCCTTTTTTGAAAGTTACGGCGCATACGGTATAGTCGGAGAAATTATCTTGTTTGCTTACGAAAGTGCCGACTTTTTTACCGTCTGCGTAAAGGTCATTCTCTTTATAGGAACCGATAGCCTTTGAACGAATCACTATATCGTAAACCGCATCGGCAGGAACGGTTATACTAATCTGACAGTATGAGCTGTTGCTTTCGAATTTTCCTACCGATTTTCCGCCGGATGCGTTGCTGTCGGATATGACGGACATATCGTTTGACAGCTTTCCGTTTTCCGCTTCATAGGTTTCCGAAAAGCTCAGCGGCTTGTCGCTTGTCTGCTTTACGGTTGTTGTGGTAGTCGTTGAGGAAGGCTTTTTCGTTGTAGTCGTTGCGGAAGGCTTTTTGGTGGTATCGGCGGCAGTTGCAGACGCAGGCTTGCTTGTTGCAGTGCCGGCGCTGTTTGTCGGCTTGCTTGTTGCTGTGCCTGTGTTGTTTGCAGGCTTGCTTGCCGTTGCGGCAGAAGAACCGGTTTCCTGCTTGTTTGTTGAAGGCTTTGACGTTTCAGAAGAAGTATCGGACGAGCTGTTTTGCTTGTCTGAGCTGTCAGCCGATGAGTTGTCCTGCTTGTCGGAGCTTGTTTTATCAGAAGCGTCTGACGAGGTATCCGAGGACGAACCGCTGTCTAAGGAGGTATCCTGCGATGCGGTTTCGGCAGAGGATACTGCCGAAGCTGATGAGCTGTCGGCTGACAATGTGCCGTTATCGGCACTGCAGCCGCAGGCGGATATTATTACCGCCGCACATAAGATAAGGGAGATGATGCGTTTTTTCATTTTTCTTTTCCTTTTCCATTTCCGTTTGCCTGCCGTAAACGTGATAAGACAGGGCTTGTATTCGATTACAATATGATTATACTATATAAGCACGCAAAAGTCACGCCCATATTTTTCTTGTTGCAAAATCCGTGATTATCACCAATAGTGGCTACAAGGATTTATTACATATTCACAAAATAGCAAAACAAGTCTTGCAAATTTAACTTAAATGGTGCATAATACTTGTGTAAAGGTTTACATGAAAATTAAGCAAGTCTGCTTTAATTAAGAAAGGAATAAGAAATGAAGTACAGAAAAATAACAGCGGTCATACTTGCAGTCGCAACGGCAATATGTGCCGCAGGCTGTAACGGAAACGATAATTCGGGAACATCGTCAAGCGGCGATGTGACCTCATCGGGCAGTGGTGACAGCAGTATGACAAGCGATAATACAACATCGGGCGGCAATTCGGGAACAGCACAGGCACAGTTTACGTTCAGCCAGGTAGCTATGGGCGGCGGCGGATTCGTAAGCGGCGTATTTGCAACAAGCGAGCAGGGCTTATATTATGCCCGTACAGACGTCGGCGGCGCATACCGTTATAATAAGGATACTCAGAAGTGGGAAGCAATGTCGTACGATATAAGCGAGGAAGACAGAGGTCTGCTCGGTATAGACGGTCTTGCATTCGGAGAAAAAGATCCTAACAAGGTATATATGCTTGCAGGCACGGAGTATTTCAGCAACGGTAAAACCTGCCTCTTATACTCCGACGATTACGGCAAAACGTGGAACCGTACCGAACTTACCGATATGATAAAGGCACACGGAAACGGTATGGGCAGAGGAAACGGCGAGCGTATTGCGGTTGACCCCAAGAACAGTGACATAGTATATGTCGGCGGAAGAACAGGCGGTATAATAAAGTCGACCGACGGCGGAAAGACGTTCACTGCACTTGATATGGGAACAAAGACGACAACGTCAAACGGCAACGGTATATGCAGTATCCTGATTGACCCCAAGTCGGGCGATGACAGCGCCTGCACAACGATATATGCGGCAATCTCAAGAATCAAGGAGGATAACCTCTATAAGTCAACGGACGGCGGCGCTACCTGGACAGCCGTTTCGGGCGCACCTAAGGGAATCATGGTCCAGAGAATGAAGTATAGCGGGGACGGCAAGATCGTCATTACCTATGCCAATACCGAAGGACCGTGGAACAATAACAGAATTGCCGGCGGCGTAAGAATTCTCGATATGTCGAACGATTCATTGGCAGATATTTCTCCTGCAAAAAAGAGCTTCGGTGATGTGGTTATAGATCCATCGAACCCCGACAGAATGGTTGCCTGCACGGAGAATATATATGTCCCTCAGCCTAACGGTCAGTACGGCGATGAATTCTATGTTACTACGGACGGCGGTAAGAAATGGACGCTTCTCAACGATAAGATGAAGATGAGCAGCGGCGGAGTTGAGTGGATAACAACAGCGTCTATGCACTGGTGCAGTTCAATGGCGATTGATCCCAATAACACAAATAAGATAATGGTGGTATCGGGTAACGGCGTGTTCACCTGCGATAATATATGGGATGAAAGCCCCGAATTCTACTTCTTCTCAAAGGGCATAGAGGAAACTGTTCCGTATGATATAATCAGCATACCCGGCGGTAAGCTGGTAAGCGTTATAGGCGACTATGACGGCTTTGTACAGGATAGTGCCGAAGAATACGGTATGGTACACAACAGCGTTGCAGGCTCAATGACCGGTCTTGCGATAGCGGCAAAGGCAACTGATATATGGGTAAAGTGCGGTGGCAGTGAAGAAAAGCCTGGCTTCTGGTATACTCTTGACGCAGGCAAGAAATGGGTGAATGTTACCGTTTCGCCTCTTGAGAGCGGAAAGATTGCTTACGGCGGCTATGTGGCAGTTTCCGCTGACGGAAAGAGATTCTTCTGGGCACCCGGAAACGACAGCAACATCTATTATTCCGACGATCAGGGCAAGACCTGGACAAAGAGCGAGGGCGGAGTAGGCTCAAAGAAAATCATCTGCGACCCTGTAAACCCCGATTATGTATATGCCGCAAGCGGCGGTGCGTTCTTCTACAGTGAGGACGGCGGAAAGACATTTACTCAGAATATGACGCTTTCTGTATTCACTGCGGCAAGACCTGTGGTTGCACCCGGCAAGGAGGGCGTTGTATACTATCCTTCAATGGGACTTCAGGTATCAACCGACTATGGCAAAACGTTCACAAGATTGGATTCTTTAGCCGCTTGTCTGGCAGTAGGTCTTGGCAAGGGCAAGACGGACAGCGATCCTTATACCATATTCGTATGGGGCAAGCCCACAAACGATGATCCTATAGGTCTTTACTGGTCTGAGGACGAGGGTAAGACATGGAGCAAGGTAAACGATGATCAGCATCAGTTCGGCGGCCCCGGCAACGGATATTTTGTTGTGGGCGATATGAACAAATACGGCAGAGTTTATATGAGCACAGTCGGACTTGGCATTGTTTACGGAGATCTTGTGCAGTAAGCAGGACAAAAAGATACAATATAAGCGGAGCAGATGGGAATCTGCTCCGCTTTAGTCTGTCGAAAAACCGATTATTAAAACAGTATAATGAAATATATCGCCAACACCGCTTAAAACCGTTTCCATACCGACAAGGAATTAATATTTTCGTGAGTGTATCTGTGCAACTGCTCTAACATTGACTCTTCAAAAAAACGCCACTAACCTGAGATATATGTACTAACCTGCGGACGTGTAGCGTTAAGCGTCCCTGAATTGACAGGATATACAATGTTCAGGTGGTTTTACGAGTTTTGCCAACACCCCGACGGGGTGTGGGTATGGGTAAGGAAAGAGGGAGCCACGAGGGAGAAAACCTAAGGGACAGGGAGAGGGGCTGTCAAGTCCAGCGGAGCTTTAGCGAAGCGCACGAGCCTTGCGTAAGCGAGGCTCAGACTTGTACCTGATCCCTTTGGTTGTCTCCCGCGTGAATAGCAGCAACGTTATTAAATGGAATAGCGAACCCGAGAAGTGCTATCCGACAAAAAGAACTATCGGTAGGCTTGCTATCATGGTCTAAGCTGAATGATATAACAGAAGCACATTAAACAAAAGGCTTTTTCTACAATCTGAAGCGGAGCAGATTTCCACCTGCTCCGCTTTTGTTTATCGGTTATTTACTTTGCAACCTTGCACGGATTCTTGCAAAGAGTGACTTTCTCGGCTCTTTATATAGCTTTTGTGCCTGCTCGGCTTCCTGATATGCACGTTCATAGAACAGCTTGTGTACCTCTGTGTGTTCCTCGCCCGGCATAGCTTTTTTATGACGGTAGATTCCGTCGCTTCCCTGCACACGAGCCTTGACGTTATCCTTGAGCATCGTGTTGAATATATCAACCGCCTTATCGGCAATTATCTTATCCTTAAGCGGTACGGCAACCTCCACACGTCGCTCGGTATTTCTGGTCATAAAGTCTGCGGAAGAAATATATACCTTCCTGCGTTCGCCCTTGCCGAAAATATAGATACGGCTGTGTTCAAGGAAACGTCCGACTATCGAAATGACCGATATGTTTTCGGTGTAACCCGGCACTCCTGCAATAAGACAGCAGATACCTCTTATTATCAGTTCTATCTTTACTCCCTGACAGCTTGCTTCTATCAGCTTGTCTATAATATCCTTGTCGGTGAGCGAGTTCATTTTAAGGCCGATATAGCCGTCCGTACCGTAGGTTATCTCGTTGTCGATCATTTCCACAATGCGTGACTTGAGGCATTTCGGTGCAACAAGCAGTGTTGTACTGCTCTCAACTGTCGTGCCGAGCGACAGTGCATTGAACACGGTGCTTGCGTCCGCACCTATGTCCTTATCCGATGTCATCAGCGTAAGGTCGGTGTAAAGACGTGAGGTTTTCTCGTTATAGTTACCTGTGCCTATCTGAGTATAATATCTGATATTGCTTCCCTGCTTGCGTGTTATCAGCAGCAGTTTTGAGTGTACCTTCAGAGCGTCAAGGCCGTATATTATCTTAACGCCTGCCTCCTCCATCTTCTTGCTCCAGCCGATGTTGTTTTCCTCGTCAAATCTGGCACGAAGCTCAACAAGCGCCATTACCTGTTTGCCGTTTTCGGCGGCTCTTATGAGAGCGCTTACGATCTCGCTGTTTCTTGCAACACGGTAAAGCGTTATCTTTATGGAAGAAACATAAGGATCGTCAGCCGCCTCATCAAGCAGACGCAGGAAGTTCTTGAACTTGTTGTAGGGGTACGACAGAAGTATATCGTGCTGTGAAAGCTGGGCGAACATACTCTCATACGGATTTACCATTATTGAATTCTGCGGTGAAACCTGATTGTAGAAAAGCTCGCTCCTGTTTTCGAGCTTATCCTCAAGTGCGGACATAAAGCCGAAATCAAGAGGACAGCTCTGCATAAATGAGAAGCTGTCGGACAGCTCAAGATAATCAAGCATACGCTTTACAAGCTCCGGTGAAGCGTCATATGAAAACTCGGCTCTTACCGGCATCAGCTTCTTTCTCTTGCGGCACAGCTCCTCCATTACGTTTCTGAAGTCCATATCGTGATCGTAAAGAGCCTCGTTCACGTCAATGTCGGCATTTCTCGTAACACGCATGATACAGCGGTTTTCAACGAAGAAATTCGGGAACAGGGTATCAATGTAATGCAGTATCACATCCTCCGCCAGCACATATCTCAGATTCTGTCCGGGCAGGAAAATAACACGGGGGAAATCCCTGTCGCATTCCGCACTCAATATTCCCACAAGCTGCTTTTTCTTTTCCTCGTTTTTGCTTTTGAGCAGAGTGCCGATATATATCGCTCTGTTCTTTAAGAACGGGAACGGGTGGTTCTTGTCTATAATGCTCGGTGAAAGCAAAGGGAGAATTTCTCTTTCGAAATACAGCCTTAAGAACAGCTTATCGTCGCCTTTAAGGTCGGTGGGCTTTTTAAGCTCGGCATACTCGCTGAGCTTTGCCGAAACCTCTGAAAAGGCGCAGTCCTTTATATAGAGCAGATCCTTTACCCTGCGTGCGATTTCCTTAAGCTGTCTTGCGGCGGTCATACCCGTCTTGTTCTCGCACTTTCGGGGGTCTACCAGATCCTGATCGTACAGTGAGCCGACACGGACCATAAAGAATTCGTCCAGGTTGCTTGTGAATATTGATATAAACCTCATTCTCTCAAAGAGCGGAACATTTACGTCCTGCGCTTCTTCAAGTACACGCTGATTGAATTTCAGCCACGATAATTCACGGTTATCGTAAACGTTGCTGTCTGTCATAAATTACCTCTTTTAATGGATCAAATACGGTCTGAAGGTGTAAAGGGAATGTAAAATATCCCGTAATATGAATATAACCGCCCGCTTTCACGGGCAGTTATTGTTCGTTCTTTACTTGTTTGCCTGTTCAAGCGACGCTCTTATAAAGTCCTTGAATAAGGGGTGCGATCTGTTGGGACGTGACTTGAATTCGGGGTGGAACTGAACAGCCACGAACCAGGGGTGAACGCTTCTCGGAAGTTCAACTATTTCAACGAGTTTTCCGTCGGGCGACTGACCTGCGATAACAAGACCGCTCTCTGTCAGCTGTTTGCGGAATACGTTGTTGAACTCATAACGGTGGCGGTGTCTTTCGTAGATAAGTTCATCGCCGTAAACCTCACGGGAAATAGTGCCTGCTTCGAGCTTGCAGGGGTATAAGCCGAGACGCATTGTACCGCCCATATCAACATCCTTCTGGTCGGGCATAAGGTCGATAACGTTCTGCTCGCCTTCGTGGAATTCGCTTGAATTTGCGTCTGTAAGACCTGCCACATGACGTGCAAATTCTATCGTAGCCATGTGCATACCAAGACAAAGACCAAGGTAGGGTTTCTTATGCTCTCTTGCGTAACGGACAGCTTCGATCTTGCCCTCGATGCCTCTGTCGCCGAAGCCGCCGGGAACGAGAATGCCGTCACAATCATGCAGAAGCTCGTCTGCCGTTTCGGGAGTAACTTCTTCTGAATTGATTAGCTTTATTTCAACGTGCGATTCGTTTTCGAAGCCTGCGTGACGCAGGGATTCCATAACGGAAATGTAAGCGTCGGGGAGTGCAACGTACTTGCCTACAAGACCGATTACGGTATTCTTTGTGGCGTTGTACTGACGCTGAACCATATCCTCCCATTCCTTGAGATCGGGAACACGGGGATCAAGTCCGAGATGATCGCATACTACCTTTGCAAGACCTTCCTTTTCAAGCATAAGAGGTACTTCGTAAAGAGAAGGAGCGGTAAGGTTCTGTATAACGTCATGCTTGCGAACATTACAGAAGCTGGCAATCTTATCTCTCATATCCTGAGGGATCTCCATCTCGCTTCTGCAAACGAGAATGTCGGGCTGAATACCGAGTGAGAGAAGCTCCTTTACACTGTGCTGTGTGGGCTTTGTCTTCATCTCGTTGCTGCCTGTGATGAAGGGGAGGAGAGTAACGTGGATATAAACAACGTTTTCTCTGCCTACATCCGAAACTACCTGACGGATAGCCTCGAGGAAGGGAGTGCTTTCGATATCTCCGACCGTACCGCCGATTTCTGTTATAACAACATCTGCGGTGGTTTCGGCTGAGTTTGCAACTCTGTATATTCTTGATTTGATTTCGTTTGTTATGTGGGGGATTACCTGAACCGTGCCGCCGAGATAATCTCCGCGACGTTCCTTATTAAGAACTGTCCAGTAAATCTTACCTGTTGTTACATTGCTGTACTTTGAAAGGTTTTCGTCTATAAAACGTTCATAGTGACCGAGGTCGAGGTCGGTTTCGGCACCGTCGTCTGTTACGAAAACTTCACCGTGCTGATAAGGACTCATCGTACCGGGGTCAACGTTTATATAGGGGTCGAACTTCTGGATAGTTACCTTGTAACCTCTCATCTTGAGCAGTCTTCCGAGTGAAGCTGCCGTGATACCTTTTCCGAGTCCCGACACAACGCCGCCGGTGACGAATACATACTTTGTAGCCATTATTTTGTTCCTTCCCTTGAGCTTTTCCTGCCCGTCGTATTGATTTTATATGTCAATTTGAAAAATAAACACTACTCACTATTATACTAAATCCGTTCGGCTTTTTCAAGTGCTTTTCGATTATTTAAAGTTGCTTTACGGTGTACAAAATAAACAAATAACCTTTTTGGTATTTGTGCATATCGTTTAATTTTGAAAAAGTGTAGAAAATTTATGTGAAAAATGCTAAAATTAAAATAAGCATCTCTATAGTGTTTTTTAAATTTTGTACATATAAAATCAGCAAAATCCTTGATTTTCTATAAACGGAAAAAGATGCAAAAATCCCTTTGTTCAAAGGAAAGGAAAGTAAAAATGAAAAAGACTGTTTTGCGTGCCGCCGCAATAGCTGTAGTGCTTGCTATGGCAAGCTCTGCTTCCGGATGCTATTTTTTCCCGGAGGAAGAAAAGCTGCTCGATCCGCCTGTGCTTAAGGTGGAGGATGTTACATATTCTACCTATAAGGCGGTAAAGAAGACTATAATAAACAAGGCGAGTGCGACCGGCTACTGCGTATCAGAGCTTCAGCAGGACTGTTCGTTTACAGAGCGTGACGGTACTCTTAAAACGATATATGTCAGAGCAGGAGATACGGTAAAGAAGGGCGACCTTATTGCCGAATACAACACAGGAGATCTTGAATACGAGATACGCACACAGGAGCTTAAGGTTCAGCAGGCACAGAATACATACGGCTCAAGCGGTGCGGAGAATGACCGTTTACAGCTTGAGATCGAGAAGAATACACTGGCACAGCTTCAGAACGAGTACGATACCTCCAAGCTGTATGCACCGTGTGACGGACTTGTCAGCTTTGCGGAGCGTATGAACGCCGGCTCGAAGGTACAGGCGTACAAGGTCATCGCCACAATAATAGATCCTGATAAGATATATGTAAAGGCGACCGTCAACGATGATAAAAAATTCACAAAAGGTCAGGAAGTTACAATAACTATCGACGAGCAGGAGTACAAGGGTACTATAGTAAAAACGCCCGTTGAGGCTAAGGAACAGGGCGACGAGGATACAAGCTCGATATACGCCGAGTTCAAGGGCAGCCTGCCCGGTTTCGGTAAGGTAGGAACGGTTGCGGATATAAGCTATATCAAGGAACAGGCGGATAATGCAATCGTCATACCGAAGTATCTTGTAAAGACGCTGTCGGGCAAGAACTATGTACAGGTCTATAAGGACGGTGTCAAGAAGGAAACGGATGTCGAAACCGGCATAAGCAATGCTACGGAGATCCAGATAGTATCGGGACTTTCCGAGGGTGACGAGGTTGTTGTCAAGTAAGACGGCAAACTGAACAGGCTTTACTTTCGGAAGGAATAATACAAGATGTTTACTTTATTATGGCGCAAAATGCGCAATACAAAATGGATGGTGCTGTGTCTTTTCATCGGCTTCCTGCTTGCCGCAGGTATGATGAGCACTATTCCGATATATATGGACGCATCCTTACAGCGTATGCTGATAAAGGATATGGAGCAGTACCAGATCGACAACAACAAATATCCCGGTCTGTATTCCGTTACAAAGACGCTTCAGATAACGACAGATACGAATACCCAGCAGGCAACGATAGACGATGTTGTATCAAAGTCGGATTCAAGGATAAATGCTATAGGAATCGCTTCGGAGAACACCAAGACAACGCTTATCGACGATTGCCTTTATATCGTAAACGGCGAGCGTAACGGTTCTGAGCTGTCTACAAGGCTGAAGCTTATAGGAATGACCGACAGCCTTGACCATATGAAACTCGTCAGAGGCGAGCTGCCCTCAAAGACCTCTGTTGACGGTGTTTACGAGGGACTTGCTTCAGAGGACGCACTCAAAACGCTCGGCATAAATATGGGCAATACATATAAGATAGTTTCGCTTGCGGCAGGTGTTGAGCCGTACTATGTGAAAATCACCGGCGTATATGAGCAGAAGACCGACAACGACAGCTACTGGGCAGAAACGCTCGACAGCTATCTTAATGCCATATTCGTTGATTACGATATGGTAAGAAACGACCTTATGCCCGCAGGCAGATTCAATGCGGTAAACATTGCAAGAAGATATTCTCTTGACTATCATACGCTTGATATGAACAGAATATCCGCTGTTACTGCGGAGCTTGAAAAGGACGATGCGTTCTATAAAGAGGCAGGATATGCACACGAATTCAACGTTGCTGATATAATCGGCAACTATACCGAGCGTGCGGAAAAGCTTACCCGTATACTGTGGATACTCCAGATACCCGCAATGGTAATGCTTGCATTCTATCTGTTCATGGTATCTCAGCTGAACGTTGACAGAGAGCGCAACGAGATTGCCGTATTCAAGAGCCGTGGCGCAAGTTCGTGGCAGATATTCGGTATGTATGCCGCAGAGTCGGGCATACTCGGTATTGTGACGCTTGTGGTCGCACCGTTCATCGGACTTATACTCTGCCAGTTCCTCGGTGTATCAAACGGATTTTTAGAGTTCGTAAACCGCACGGGAATTGCCGCAAAGATAACCGGAATAAGCATTATTTACGCACTGCTTGCGGTAGTGGTATTCTTCCTTACCACAATGATACCGATTATCCCTGCGTCTAAGCTGACTATCGTACAGTATAAGCAGAGCAGGACAAAGGTCGTAAAGATGTCGCTGTGGGAAAAGTGCGGTGTCGATATTGTACTTCTTGCGGTGTCATTCGGCTTCCTTTACTTCTACACAACGAATATCACAAAGTCGAAAGCTGAGGGTACTTTTGAAGCGACAGGCGAGCTTGACCCGCTTCTGTTCATATTCTCAACGCTTATGATACTGGGCTTCGGTCTGCTGTTTATCCGTATCTATCCGTATCTTTTAAGGCTTGTGTATTATGTACTGCGTCCGTTCTGGACACCCTCACAGTATATGGCTGTTACTACCGTTTGTCGTTCACAGGGCGGCAAGGAACGTTTCCTTATGCTGTTCCTTGTAATGACCTTCTCATTCGGTCTGTTCTCGGCAAATACGGCGAGAGCTATAAACAACAATATAAGCGACAGGATTTATTACGAGAACGGTGCAGATGTCGTAATGACGGAATACTCGCTTTCGACCTCGGAGGAGGGCGGCTCAAGCACCTATGTAGAAACCGACTTTTCACGTTATGAGGCGCTTGACGGCGTGGAGATCGCCACAAGAGTTCTTGTAAACGATAATGTTAAGCTGAGAATTGCAAACAAGAATGTTGCAGAGCTTACGCTTATGGCAATAGAGCCTGATAAATTCGCACAGACGGCGTGGTTCAGAAACGATCTTCTGCCTATCCACTGGTGGAACTACTGTAACGCACTTGTAGAGAGCCGTTCCGGTGTTATAATTTCAAGAGGACTTGCGGAAAAGTCAAATGTTTCGCAGGGTGATGTAATCTCGCTCAAGTGGGGCGGAAACGACAGCCTTGACACCACTGTTATGGCTATAGTTGACTACTGGCCCGGACTTAACCCCAACGAGTGCGACTTTGCGGTAATGAATTATAATTATGTAAGGGCGAGAACTGAACTTGAGCCTTATCAGATATGGCTCAAGATGAAAGACGGCGCAACAAGCGAGGCTCTATACAAGAGCATAGAGGAGTCTATGCTGCCGCTCGAAAGCGTGAAGGACAGCTCACAGATGCTGATAAGCGAAAAGACGGATCCTTCACTGCAGGGTATGAACGGTGCGCTGACGCTCGGATTTATAATCATAATGGTAATGACTATAATCGGCTTCCTTATCTACTGGATACTGTCCATAAAGGGCAGGACGCTGCAGTTCGGTATTTTAAGGGCTATGGGTGTTTCATTCGGTGAGATAATAGGAATACTGGGATATGAACAGCTTCTGGTATCGGGTGTTTCGATAATCTGCGCATTTATCATAGGCGGAGTTACAAGCGACCTGTTTGTACCGCTGTTCCAGTATATGTATAATGTAAACGAGCAGATACCGCCGTACAGAGTAGCGGCAATGCAGGCAGACTACATTAAGATGTATATACTTATTGCGATAATGCTGCTCGGAGGATTTGCGATACTCGGTGCTATTATCAGAAAGATAAATATCAACAAGGCACTGAAGCTCGGCGAGGATTAATGCCGGTATAAAGGAGGAGTGTTTTTGGAGCTTGCTCTGGGAATATTCAAGAAAACACGTTTTTTGTTTGCACTGATCGCCGCAGGGGCGGGAGGTGTAGCAATTGCTACAAATAATAATACGGCTTATGTTATCTGCATAATCTTCATTGCGCTGACCATCGCTTCGGACGCAACCGTAATGGTGCTGAGCAGAAAGCTGAACATCCCGATAAAGTACCGTGAGAATTATTTCAGATTCGGCAAGAACAAAAAGGATAAGAAATAATGCAGAAGATACTGGGATATATAAGAAAAGCAGTACAGGATTTCGACCTTATACAAAAGGGCGACAAAATCGCAGTGGGAGTATCCGGCGGCAAGGACAGCCTTGTTTTGCTTGCCGGACTTGCACAAATGAGAAGGTTTGCGGAGTTTGATTATGACATAACGGCTGTCACTATTGACCCCGGTTTCAACGGTGTGCCGAATGACTATGAGGCGGTGGCAAGGCTTTGCGAAAAGCTGGACGTGCCTTTCAGCCTTGTTCATACGCAGATAGGCGAGATAGTATTCGATATAAGAAAAGAGCCTAACCCCTGTTCGCTGTGTGCGAATATGAGGAGAGGTGCGCTTCATGATGCGGCAAAGGCGGCAGGCTGTAACAAGCTGGCGCTCGGACATAACAATGACGATGTTATCGAAACATTTATAATGAACCTGTTTAACGAGGGCAGGATAGGATGTTTTTCGCCTAAGACCCACCTTGACCGCAAGGATATAACGGTTATCCGACCGCTTGTGCTTGCGCCTGAGTCACAGGTGTTATCCGCCTGCAACCGCAACGGGTTTGAGATTGTAAAGTCGGTCTGCCCTGCGGACAAGACAACGTCAAGGCAGAAAACAAAAGAGTTTTTAAGGGATATGGAGCATAAGGACAAGGGCTTCAAGCTCAGGATGTTCACGGCACTCAGGAAGAGCGGCGTGGACGGCTGGGGATACCCCGATAAATAAGCAACAAGAGGTGACCGTACTTGGCTGTTAAAAGACAGACGCTGAATATTCCCGAGCAGGCATTGCAGGTGCTGAAAATGCTTGAACGTGCAGGTAACAAGGCGTATTTTGTCGGACAGTGTGTAGCTGAACTGCTGAGAGGCGGCTCGCCTATGGATTATGATATTATAACTACGGCGGACTTTAGCGAAATGCTGTATGTGTTCCGTGATATGCGAATAGTTTCGCAAAACGAGGATATGAGCAGTGTTATGGTGTCGTCACTTGGTCTTGTAGTACAGGTGTCAAGCTATTGCGGCGAAATAAAGGACGGGAAAGCGGTCTATGCCGACAATTACATTTTCGACCTTGTTCACCGTGATTTTTCCGCATTTGCGATTGCATATCATCCAAGAAAAGGATTCAGAGATCCGTTTGACGGTATGCCGTGCATAAAGGACGGAGTGATAACGCTGAAAGCAATAGGCGAATATCCCGTTGTGATGTGGCACGAAAACGACCTTGACGAAAACGAGCTGACGCTTAAACTAGAACCCAAGTCGAGCCTTGTTACAAACCCGTTCAATATGCTGACAGCGCTTGAACTGCTCGGCGCAGAGAATTATGAGATCGACAGCGTTACAGCCGACGCAATAAAGGCGGACGCACCGCTTCTGCGTGAGGCGGATAAGCACGAGCTGTCAAGACGCTTTACAAAAATTCTTCTTACAAGAAATATTTCGGGCGTGATGGCTCGGTTTCCGGAGGTATTTTCCGCAATAGAGCCTGAACTGCTGAAAGCACAGAGATATAAGGAAAGATATTACGACAGCACGCTGTGGGAGCATATTTCCAAAAGCGTTGAGTTTGCGCCTCCGCAGGCTGATATACGGTATGCTATGCTGTTCCACAATGTCGGTATTCCCGATTGCAGATGCCGTGATTCGCACGGCAACACATTCTTTTACGGTCACGGGGAGTACGGCAGGATAACAGCGGCGAATTTCTTCGAAAAGTACAGGGCGGAGCTTAAACTGCGCAGTGACACGGATATGCTGATAGAATCGCACGATATAAGCATCACGGAGGACAGGACGGCTGTTAAAAGGCTGCTTTGCGAGTATTCTCACGAGGAGCTTAAAAAGCTGATAAAGCTCCGTATAGCTGATGATACGGCGAAGCCGACGGTGCATGAGGGCGTTATAGCAATGTACCGCAGAACATTGACAATGCTTGACGATATAATTGCATCGGGCGAATGCTACAGTATATCACAGCTTGCCATAAAAGAAAACGATCTTATCACGCATCGCCTTGTCGCAAACAAGGCACAGGCGAGAGCTGTTATAGAGTCGCTGTATGAAGCGGTGCTGGTCGAGCCGTCGCTGAACGTTGCTCCGATACTGCTTGATATGGTGAGAAAAAGCGTGCGCCGCTGAAAAAGGTACGCTTACGAAAGGATTGATGTTATGCAGAACTGTTGCCTCTGGATAGGCGGAGTAAAGGTATCCGACCTTGACGGTATCAGGGACAATTTCAATATAACCGATGTTAAAGGCTATTATCTCGGCGGCAGACTTGCCGACTGGCTAAGGCTCGGAGGCTATGATAAAGAAGCGGCAAGAATTGATAACATCGACAGAAACGGCGACGTGGACAAGGCTCTTGAGGATATATTCACAGGCTTGGCGGAAGAATCAGACAGCGATAATAAGGACGGCGAATACGGCGGTTATCATTTCAGGACGGTGACTCCTCCGTTTTTAAAGCGTGAATCGGGAACGGTTATTTTATCGGCAGACGGTTCGTTCAGATTTCCCGTTATGACGGGAAGCGGTTCGTTTACCGGTTCTTTCACGGCATCTTCGTTTGCAGGTTCGTTCGGTTCTTATAAGCATCAATATGAATACGAATATGAGTACGGCTCCGGTAAAACGAGTTTCGGCTCGTTCAATATCGGCAGTTTTGATATAACGAGCTTTCTTTCGGGCAGTTTTTCGTATGACGAGTTGTGCGTGGGCGGCAGCTTTACGCCTAAGGCGCTTATGCTTTTTTTCTCATCCGAACCGCTTAACCGCTACGGATACGGGATACATCTTATATGAACGGATTTCATTCTTTCTCATCGGCGGCTTTTTTCGCCAAAAATCCGGGTAAGAAGCTCACTATGAGCCTACCCGACATATACTGCACAGTGATTTCGGCTTTGCAATGGCGCAAAAACGGCAACAGCATAACTATGCTTACCGACAGCGCAGGAGCAGAGCTTTTTTCCGCTCTCGGCATAAACGATATATGGAACGATATAAAAGTTGTCATTCCCGATGATCTTGACGGGATAGACCCTGTTATGTTCTGGGCTGGGGGAAAGCTGATTGCTTTACAGCAGTTTCCCGCACCGTGTGCAATGATAGATACGGATTTTATCGTGTGGGAGGATCCGCCGTTTGAGAATAAGATAATTGCGGCACACGAGGAGGAGCTTATGCCGTCCGTCTACCCCGATGTTTCATCGTTCAGGCTGAAAGGCAAGGTGCTTGACGAGGGACTTGATTATACAACGTTACCGCTCAATACGGCGTTTTTGTATATTCCCGACGAGGATTTCAAGCAGTATTACACATCACGCTCGATAGCGTTTATGAAGTCGGCGGTATACGGCGGAGATTATCTTACCTATATGGTTTTTGCAGAGCAGAGATTGCTTCCTATGCTTGCAAAAAGGTGCGGCATCGGATACACAACGCTTCTTGACAAGGACAGGCTGTTCCTGCCTCAAAGCAGATATACGCATCTGTGGGGTGCAAAGCAGAAAATGCGTGACGACAAGGCACAGCTCGACAAGTTCTGCGAGCGGTGCAGGGAAAGGATAAGAAAATCGTACCCTGAGTATGAATATATTATCGGGAATATCGAAAGAGCAGAAAAATAAGCTGTATACTACGGCCATCCGCAGTATACAGCTTATTCTGTCGAAAAACCGATTATTAAAACAGTATAATGAAATGTATCACCAACACCGCTGAAAACATTTTCCATACCGACAAGGTATTAATATTTTCGTGAGTGCATCTGTACAACTGCTCTAACATTGACTCTTCAAAAAAACGCTACTAACCTAAGATATATGTACTAACCTGCGGACGTGTAGCGTTAAGCGTCCCTGCATCGACAGGATATACAATGTTCAGGTGGTTATTCGAGTTTAGCCAACACCCCGACGGGGTGTGGGTATGGGTAAGGAAAGAGGGAGCAAGAGGGAGAAAACCTAAGGGACAGGGAGAGGGGCTGTCAAGTCCCTTGTCCTGATCCCTT
>Ga0129313_1000089_pt1 | contig 90007 bp, 84 predicted proteins | sample O1105metagenome_FD_94436 | JGI IMG/M metagenome (GOLD analysis project Ga0129313, IMG submission 94436) | Orangutan group fecal microbial communities from fecal samples from Wisconsin, USA - O1105 metagenome | ecosystem: Host-associated > Mammals > Digestive system > Large intestine > Fecal...
CGTGGGCAGGGTACGCACTGCCCTCTGCGATGGCACCGTTTGCAGGACTCGGACCTGCGGCATCCGGTTTTGGAGACCGGCGCTCTGCCAACTGAGCTAAAACGGTATAAAAAAGCACGGTGCAAAATTGCATCGTGCTAAAAATGGGCAAACAAAAACCACGGTGCGGGTGCATCGTGGTTCAGTCGTCAACGTAGTTGTCTACGTCAATCCAGTCGGTCAACTTGTCGCTTTCTTCAATCGCTTTACGAATCCGTTCTTCAATGACCTCAGGAGGATCATTAGATGGGATAGGACAATCGATCAAGTCAATTCCCTCCATTCAATTCCATGCGTTTTGGAAATGGACTCCAATGCTTTTTGCGCAGCACGAATCCTATCCAGATTATAAGGCGGTTTCAAATACTTGTCAACCGTTTCGTCTATGAGAGCGGGAAGAAAAGGTCGTGCGTGGGCGGATGAATAATAGTACACTTTTCCATCATGGCAGGCAACAATACCAAAGGCATATCTCTTTTCTCCGGCACTGCCGAAATCGGCACCGGAAGGAGGAACATTCGTGCCATGGTTATGGATGGAAACCAGCGTGTACGGCGGAGCAGATTTGACCGCAGCTTTCAAGGTCTGCGTGTACTGCGTTTCGTTTCTGACCTTACTTGACGTTTGCCCCAAAAGAGAGCCATCCATACGCAAGATGGTCAAATCCTCGTAGTAATCGCCAGACTGATGCGTTACAGCAGCCTTGCAATATTTATAGATCGACTGGTTCAGTGCTGGATCGTCCGATGCAGAGTTGAACTTAGCTCGGTAGCGTTCGCTGTTTATGTAGTCAAAATCGGTTTTGCAGGAACCAATACCGGCACTGTAACTTTTTTCGCTCGAGTTATTCTTCTTTGCCGCCCACGTCGCCTTACTGCCCTCGCTTCTGCCAAACCCCGGCACGCCGGTACGGGCGGTGTCCACCCTGCCGCCGGTGGCTTTTGCAAAGTCGGCAAGGCTCTGGCGGGCGGCTTTCAGCCGCACAGCGCTTTCGGTGGTGTCCAGCCCGGCGGCGTCCTGCGCAAGGTACCGCTTTTTCCAGCGGCGGACGTTGCGCTCCCGTGCCCGCTGCATCTGGCTGATCTCGTAGGCGGTGTACTTTTTGCCCTTCCACGGGATGTCCCGGCGGTCCAGTGCTGCAAGCGCCTCCCGGGTCCATGCGGGGCTGTCCCCCAGCTCCGGGTAGCAGGCATAAAAGCTGTGGCGGCAGTTCCAGCCGCACAGCCCCTCGCCAGTGCCGTAGCCGGTGGCGGCTTCAAAATCCGGGTAGTGCCTGCCCCTGTAGTCCACAGCGCCGCCCCGGCACGCTTTACAGGGCGGCACAAAAAAAGCACGGTGCAAAGCTGCATCGTGCTGTATAGGTCCTGTATATTCCCTGTTCTGCCGGGGCAGGTGCGGCGTCTTAGCCCTTCAGGGCGGTCTGGATGGCGGCAAAGTCCTCCAGAGTCAGTGCCTCCGGACGGACCCGGGGGTCAAAGCCTGCCTGCTGGATTGCGACGGTGACGGCGTCCTTGGACAGCCCCAGTCCTCCCGCAATGGCGTTGGCGGCGGTCTTGCGGCGCTGCCCAAAAGCGGCACGGATGAGGGCAAAATAGCCTTCCTCGTCCTCCACCTGCACCGCGGGGGCGGAGCGGATGTCCATCCGCACCACGGCGCTGGTGACCTTGGGGGCGGGGTAGAAGCTGCCCGGGGCGGCGGTGAACATGAGCCGGGAGGTGGCGTAGTAGTTCACAGCGCAGCTGATGGCGCTGGATGCACGGGTGCCGGGCACCGCAGCAAGGCGGTCTGCCGCCTCCTTCTGGACCATGACCGTAAGGCTCTCCACCGGCAGCCGGTCGCTCAGCAGCTTCATGACGATGGGGCTGGTGATGTAGTAGGGCAGGTTTGCGCACACTGCCACCGGCATCCCGGGAAATTCCTGCCGGATCAGGGCGTGGAGGTCCACCTTCAGCACATCCTGCAGCACCAACTTGAAGTTGTCCACCCCTGCCATGGTCTCGGCAAGCAGAGGCGGCAGACGCTCGTCCACCTCAATGGACACCACCTTGCCGGCACGTTTGGCAAGCTCCTTGGTCAGCACGCCGATGCCGGGTCCGATCTCGATGACCCCGTAGCGCTTGTCCACCCCACTGGCATCCACGATCTTGGTGGGGATGCCCGGGTTGATGATAAAGTTCTGTCCAAAGCCCTTGGAAAGGGAGAAGTCGTATTTCTCGCACAGGGCACGGATCACGGAAATGTCGGTCAGCTCGGGCATAGATCCCATCCTTTTCTGTTCCAAAACGTTTCTGGTATACTCACCAAAAGGCTTCCCCCTTTACAGGGGAAGCCTTTTGCCGGACCCGGACTTTCTGCAACGGGTCCTTTTCTTTGTTCAAATTTTTATGCTGCGGTAGAGGAAGCCGCCGGTTCAGAGGCAGCGGACTGCTCCCCGGCTTCTGCCGTCTCCTCAGAGTCAGCAGGCTCTGCCTGCTCCCCTGCTGCGGCGCTGTCTGCCGGGGCAGAGGATGCGTCGTTTGCCGCCACCACCGTGGAGGTGCCGCTGAGCTGCTGTGCAGCGCTGACGGCACGCTGGACCTGGGGGTCGGTCTCCGGGGTGTAATCGTAGATGGACGCTGCCTCGTCGGGGCTGAGGGCACGCTCCACGTCCACCGTAAGACCGGTGCCGTCAAAGCAGCTGCCGTCGCCGCAGATGAGCTTTGCCACCGTGACGCTGACGGCGCTGCCGTCGGAGAGCCGCTGGGGGCTGCTCTGGATGGTGCCCTTGCCGTAGGTGGTGGTGCCCACCAGACGGGCACCGTTCAGGGTCCGGAGGGTAGCGGCAAAGAGCTCGGCAGCGCTGGCGGTGTTGCCGTTGACCAGACAGACGATGGGCAGATCCACGGTGCTTTCCCCGTCGCTGCTGCCCAGGATGGTGCGGTTGCCGTTCTTATCCTCGGCGTAGGCGACGGTGCCTTCCTGCGCTACCAGATCGATGCAGCTGATTGCCTCGTCCAGAATGCCGCCTGCGTTGTCCCGCAGGTCGAACACCAGACTCTGGGCACCGCTGCCGGTGAGGGCGCGGAGGGCATAGTCCAGATCGCTGGGGGTGGTGGCATCAAACTGACGGATCCGGACATAGCCCACGTTGTCCAGCATCTGGTAGTCCACCGTGGTGCTGTTGTAGCCGGAGTGGGTCAGCTCTGCGGTCTGGGAGGCTGCCTCGCTGTTGAGCCAGGTGACGCTGACGGTGGTGCCCACCTCGCCCCGGAGCCGTGCCTGCACCGCATCCACGCCGTTCATGGTCTTTACGTCGGTGCCGTCCACAGCGGTGATGTAATCCCCCACCGCAATGCCTGCTTCCAGAGCGGGAGAGTCCTCGTAGACCCTTGTGACCTTGGCGTAACCGGTCTGGTCCACGCCAAGCTCCACGCCGATGCCCACGATGGTGCCGTTCTGGATGTTCAGCAGCTCGGCGTAGGCGGTGGCGGTGTAGTACTTGGCGTACTTGTCACCAGTGCCCAGCAAATAGCCGGCGGTAAGGCGGTCGTACAGCAGGTTCTCGTCAATGGTGTAGTAATCGTTGCTGCGGACGTAGCGGTCCACCTCTGCGATCTTATTGTACATGCTCTCCTTTTCCTTTACGCTGCTGACGGTGCTGTCAAACAGGCGCATTGCCACCAGCATGGTGATGGAAAAGGTGACAGTGATCGCCAGGATCACGATGGTAACTGCCATGCCCAGAGTAATTTTACGGTTCATGCCTGTTTCCTCCTTGTCAGAACAGCATCACAAGGATACTTGCCAGCAGCGAGAGCACAAACACGCCTGCCATTACAAGGCATGCAATGCGCATGGCATTCTTGCGTTTTCTTTCTTTCATACGATACCAGACTCCTTCTTAGTTGTGGGGAATGGGGATGTAGTTCCGGGGGTTCACGGCGTTTGCCTTGCTGCCGCCCTTCCACACCTCCAGATGCAGGTGGTTGCCGGTGGAATTGCCGGTGCTGCCCACGTAACCAATGAGTTCACCCTGCTGGACATACTTGCCGGCGCTGGTTGCCACCGAACGCATGTGCCCGTAAAGGGTGGTGTAGCTGTTGCCGTCCGACATCTTGCCGTGGTAGATGATGACATAGTTGCCGTAGCCGCCGCTGGACCAGCCTGCCACCTGCACGTAACCGCTGGCGGCTGCGTAGATGGGGGTGCCGCCGGGAGCGGCAAAGTCGGTGCCGGCGTGGAGCTTGTTGACGCCGGACACCGGGTTCTTCCGCCAGCCGTACTCGCTGGACACCCGGCTGTAGCTCTTCAGGGGGCAGATGAAGCCGGTAAAGCTCAGCTGGGGCTTGCTTGCCGCCGCCGCCGCAATGAGCTTCTGGATCTCCTTTTTCACTGCCTGATAGTTCATCTCGTCGGACTCGATTGCCGCCTGGGCGGTCTTTTGCGCCGCCTGCGCCTCTGCGGCGGAGAGCTGGGCTGCAGAGATGCTGCTGTTCAGCTCGCTCTGCTTTGCCTTCATCTGGGAGTTCTGGGCATCCAGATCCGCCTTTTTGCTCTTCAGCTCCGCCCGCTGGCTTTCCAGCTGGGACTTGTCTGCTTCCAGAGCCGCCTTGGCGTTCTTCATGTTGTCCATGATCTCGGTGTCCTTGATGGAGATGTCCTGCATGACTTCGTTGAAGGTCAGCAGCTCATACAGGTCGTTCACGGCGCTGAGCATGGCGATGCTGCCGCCGTCCCGCAGCTCCTGCATTGCTGCCATGTGCTGCTTGAAATCGCTCCACTGATCCTGGATCTCTGCTTCCTTCTGGGTGATCTCCGCTTCCTTGGCGGTGATCTGCTGCTCTTTTTCGCCAATGCTGTTCTGCACCGTGGCGATCTGGCTGCTGAGCACGGTGATCTGGTCCTGAATGACCCCCACCTTCTCCTTCAGCTCACCCTCCAGCGCCTTTGCCGCCTGTTCCTTCTTTTTGGCGTCCGAAAGCTCTTTTTTGTGCTGGTTGATGGACTGAGAAAGCTTGTCCAGCCGGTTCTGCAGCGAGGACATGCTGTTGCTGCTGCGGGTCGCCGCCGAGGCGGGATACACCGTGGCGGTAAACAACAGGCACAGGCACGCCAGACCCAGACTTACCGCCCGCACCAGTTTGCTGCGGGTGCTTTCCGGTCTGGCATGGCGGGGGGTATAGCCTCCCATCTTCAGGCGGAAGGGTTTTGCATGGCTTGCTTTTTTCAAAATGTGCCCCTCCCTTTCCTCAGACGTTCAGATGCTTGCGGATGGAGAACATACTGCCCACGCCGCCTACGATGGCGCCGCCCACAAGGCTGTAGGTAAGGATGGTGGGCCACACGTTTGCCACCGGCACCAGTGCGGTGCCCATCAGCAGCTTCCACAAGCCACCCAGGGTGCTGGCAGCACTGACCAGATAAGAATAGACGCCGATGCCTGCTGCAGCGGTGATGATGCCGGAGATCAGACCCATGGCAAGACCTTCGATGACAAAGGGCAGGGTCACCAGTCCATTGGTGGCACCCACGTATTTCATGATCTCGATCTCCCGGCGGCGGGCAAAGACGCTGAGCCGGATGGTGCTGCCCACGGTGATGATGCTGACTGCCATCAGCACCAGCACGATGAGCCGTCCCCCCTTGGTGACAGCCTGCTGCACCTGCACAAAGGTATCGGTAAGCTCCAGCGGTGCGGTGACGCTGTACACGCCGGGGATCGCCTGCATCTTTTTGCTCATGGAGGACATCCGGCTCAGGTCGCTGATGGCGACCCGGTAATTTGCTTTAAAGGGATTGTCGGTCTCAAATTCGTCCCACAGGGAGGAATAATCCGCCATGTAGCCCCGGTAGGTGTCCAGCACATCCTGCTTGGAAACATACTGGACACTGTTGACCCCCGGCATGGCGGCAAGGGTGTCCCCCACCTGCTGGATGGTGGCGTCGTCGCTTTCCGGGTCCAGATAGACCACGGTCTCGTTCTGGCTGCCCAGATAGGCGACCATGCTGCCCACGTTGACCTCTACAAGGCTGGCAAAGACGTTCAGGGTCATGCAGACGCTGAGGGAGGCGATGCAGGCAATGGTCATTGCCCAGTGCTTGCCCAGGTTCAGGATGCCCCGGCGGGTAAGGAAGAAAAAGGTAGACACTCTCATACCGCTGCCACCTCCATTTTTTCCTGACGCTTCCGGATGGCTTCCGGGTCTGCAGGCACATCCGAGATGATGCGCCCGTCTTTTAAGGTGACCACCCGCTGATGGAACCGGTGCACCAGCTCATGCTCGTGGGTCACCACCAGCACCGTAATGCCCATCCGGCTCACCCGCTCCAGCAGCTCCATCATTTCCAGACTCAGCTCCGGGTCGATGTTGCCGGTGGGCTCGTCGGCGATCACCAGCTTGGGGGTATGTGCCAGCGCCCGCGCCACGGCAATGCGCTGCTGCTCACCGCCGGACAGGGTGTCCGGGTAGACCTTTGCCTTGTCCTCCAGATGTACCAGTTCCAGCATGTACTCCACCCGGTCCCGGATCTCCTTACGGCGGACATTGGTGACGTGCATGGCAAAGGCGATGTTCTCGTACACGGTCATGGAGGGGATCAGGCGGAAGTCCTGAAAGATAATGCCCATCTGCCGGCGCAGGAAGGGCACCTTGCTGCGCCGCAGCCGTGCCACATCCTTGCCCAGCACCGTTACCTTGCCGGAGGTGGGCAGTTCCTCCCGGAGGATGAGTTTCAGCAGGGTGGATTTGCCTGCGCCGGAGTGACCCAGCAGAAAAACGAACTCGCCGTCGTCCACATGGAGGTTGATGTCCTCCAGTGCAAGACGTCCGCCCTTTTTGTATTCCTTGGAGACATGTTCAAAATCGATCATGGGATAATCTAGCTCCTGACATCAAAGATTTTTGATGGTCCCTGCCGCTGGTCCTGACACAAAAAGAACCGGCCTGCGCCGGTTCTGCGCCGACAGCGGACTGACGGCAAAAAATCAGTATTTCGCCGGATTGTTGGACAGGTACTTCTTGACCATCAGCGCTACCTTAAAGACGATAGCGTCGTCGAACTCACGCAGATCCAGACCGGTCAGCTTTTTGATCTTTTCCAGACGATACACCAGCGTGTTGCGGTGCACGAACAGACCGCGGCTGGTTTCGGAGACGTTCAGGTTGTTCTCAAAGAAGCGCTGGATGGTGAACAGGGTCTCCTGGTCCAGGCTCTCGATGCTGCCCTGCTTGAATACCTCCCGCAGGAACATCTCGCACACGGTGGTGGGCAGCTGATAGATCAGACGGGCAATGCCAAGGTTGTCGTAGCGGATGATCTGCTTCTCGGTGTCAAACACCTTGCTGACCTCCATGGCGATCTGCGCTTCCTTAAAGGAAGTGGCAAGATCCTTGACATTGGAGATAGGAGTGCCGATGCCCACCACAGCCTTGATGTAGTGCTCGCCGGAAAGGGTATCCACGATGCTGGCGGCAAGCTTTTCCATATCGGTGCGGTCGATGCCCTTGCGGATCTCTTTTACCAGCACGGTATCGGTCTCGCTGATATTGAACACAAAGTCCTTCTGCTTATCGGGGAACAGGCTGCTGACCACATCGTAGGCAGAGATATCGCCGCCGCTGGTGACCCGCACGATGAACACCACCCGGGAAACGTCGGTGGCAAAGTGCAGCTCCCGTGCCTTGGCGTAGATATCGCCGGGCAGGATGTTGTCCAGCACTACGTTCTTGATGAAGTTGGACTTGTCGAACTTCTCGTCATGGTACTGCTTGATGCTCTGAAGGCTGATGGAAAGCACGGCGGCAAACTGCCCTGCAGTCTCGTCTGCGCCCTCCACGAACACAGCATAGTCGTTATGCTTTGCGCTGGAGAACTGCTGGTAGGTGTAACCATCCCGGACAAAGCGGTCGCCTGCGGTCAGACGCTCCGCCATAAAGCCCTCCCGGACCTCGCCGATCAGGTTCAGCTCCGAGCAGGAGATAACAGCGCCGGTCTCATCCACCACGCCGACCACCCGGTTGATCGCGTCTTTCATCTGGTAGATCACGCTTTGAAATACTCTATTCGCCATAATGGATACCCCTTTTCCTCGTTTGTGCAAAACCGCAGTGGCAGCGATTGTGATTTTAACCAATTTAGCTGCATTACAATCTATATTTTACACAAAAGAATTTACTTTTGCAACATATTTCAACAAAAAAAATAAATCTTTCTTGTTGAAAATATCTTTCAGGGGTTTTTCACGCCAAAAAAGAGCATTTTTGCGTGGTTCTTGGGTCTATTTTAGCCTCAAATTGTGATGTTTTTTTGAAATCCCGGTGAAAAGCCCCGGGGTTCAGCTGGTAATTTTTGACACTTCCTCCAAAGAAAGCTCCCGCCACTGCCCCGGGGCAAGGTCCGGGTCCAGCCCAAGGGAGCCGATTGCCTCCCGGTGCAGTCCGTTGACCCCGGCGCCGTAGACCCCGAACATCCGCTTGATCTGGTGGTACACCCCCTGCTTCAGCACCACCTGCACCGTAAGCCGGTCCTGGGACAGCGCCGTCACCTGTGCCGGCGAAAGGGCGGTGCCGTCTGCCAGAGTGACTCCGGCGGCAAAACCGGCGCACATCTCCTCCGTAAGGGGGGTGTCCAGAACGACGGTGTAGGTCTTGGACACATGGCGTTTGGGGGCAAGGATGTCGTGGGCAAAGCCCCCATCGTCGGTGAGCAGCACAAAGCCGGTGCTGGTCTTGTCCAGCCGCCCGGCGGGGAACAGCTGCCGCCGGGGATAGGCGTCCCCCACAAGGTCCACCACCGTGGTGTCCCGCTTGTCGGTGGCGGCGCTGACCACCCCCTCGGGCTTATTGAGCATGATGTACACATACTGCTGGTACTGCAGGGGCTGCCCGTCCACCGCCACAGCGTCCCCCTCTTTCAGCTGGGTATCCCCTTTTTTGCACACGGTGCCGTTTACCTGCACCCTGCCCTTTGCCAGCAGGGTCTTTGCCTCGCTGCGGGTGCACTGGGCGGTCTCGGCAAGATATTTATCCAATCGCATCAGCGTTTCTCCTTTTTGCTGTAATGACACCAGTGTAACATTTCATAGAGATTTTCTCAAGGGGAACTACCTCGAATACGCTCCGCTGCGCCCTGAACCCTCTCAGGCAAAACCTTACAGCTTTATTAGTTTCTGACCGGAAGATACATAAAAGCTCTCCCTTCGGGAGAGCTGGCATCGCACAGCGATGACTGAGAGGGTTCTCCCGCAAAAAAAGAGCCAAGCCGATCGGCTTGACTCTTTTGTGTTTTATACCGTTATCAGACACTCAGTGCGGCGTGCTGTTCCACAGCATCGGGGTTGGCGTCAAAGATGGGCTGGAGCACCTTTGCCACAAACTCCTCCACCTGCTGGGGTGCACGACCCACAAAGTTCTCCGGCACCAGACCTGCCACGATCTCCTCACGGGTAAGACCAAAGGCGGGGTCGGCGGCAATGCGGTCCACCATGTCGTTGGGCAGACCCTCTTCCTTTACCTGCTTGCCGGCGGCAATGGCGTGCTGACGCAGGCGCTCGTGGAGCTCCTGACGGTTGCCGCCCTTTTCCACGGCCTGCATCATGATGTTCTCGCTTGACATGAAGGGCAGCTCTGCCATGAGGCGGCTGCGCACCACCTTGGGGTACACCACCAGACCGTCGGTGACGTTGAGCATGATGTTCAGGATGGCGTCGGTGGCAAGGAAGCCCTCTGCCATCGCCACACGCTTGTTGGCGCTGTCGTCCAGAGTACGCTCAAACCACTGGGTGCCGGTGGTGAAGCTGGGGTTCAGCACGTCCACCATCAGATACCGTGCCAGAGCACAGATCCGCTCGCAGCGCATGGGGTTGCGCTTGTAGGGCATGGCGGAAGAACCGATCTGATTCTTCTCAAAGGGCTCCTCCATCTCCTTGAAGTTTGCCAGCAGACGCAGGTCGGTGGCAAACTTCATGCAGCTCTGACCGATGCCGGCAAGGGCGTTGAGAATAAAGGCATCCACCTTGCGGCTGTAGGTCTGACCGGACACCGGGATCACCGCATCCGGGGCAAAGCCCATCTCCTTGGCGATGGAAGCGTCCACGGCACGGATCTTGTCCGCATCCCCCTTGAACAGCTCCATAAAGGATGCCTGGGTGCCGGTGGTGCCCTTGACGCCCCGCAGCTGCAGGGTGGCAAGGCGGTGGTCGATCTCGGCAAGGTCCATTACCAGCTCGTTTGCCCACAGGGTGGCACGCTTGCCCACGGTGGTGGGCTGGGCAGGCTGGCAGTGAGTGTATGCCATGCAGGGCATGTCCTTGTACTCCTGGGCAAAGCGACCCAGCTTTGCCAGCACGCCGATGAGCTTTTTGCGCACCAGCTCCAGACCCTGCCGCATGACGATGATGTCGGTGTTATCGCCCACATAGCAGCTGGTGGCACCCAGATGGATGATGCCGGCTGCCTTGGGGCACTGCTGACCGTAGGCGTAGACGTGGCTCATAACGTCGTGGCGCACCAGCTTTTCCCGGGCAATGGCGACCTCATAGTTGATGTCGTCCACATGCTCCTCCAGCTCTGCCACCATCTCCGGGGTGATATTGGTCAGACCCTGCTCCATTTCGGCACGTGCCAGCGCCACCCACAGACGGCGCCAGGTGCGGAACTTGTTGTCATCCGAAAAGATGTACTGCATCTCATCGGAGGAATAGCGGGTGGAAAAGGGGCTGATATAACGATCATGCTGTGACATTGGTTGTTTCCTCCTGTGATCTGACGGAACTCAAAGTCGGCTGTCTGCGGTGCGCCCTCATCCGGCGCTTGCGCGCCACCTTCCCCCGGACGGGGGAAGGCTTTCCCTGGGCTGCGGCTTTTCCATAGCCATCACGCAATGGGGACGGTACCACCGCAGGCAGCTTTCCTTTTTGTTTATTGTACCATCAAACCTTGAAATAGTCCACGCCGCCCTCAAAGATCGGCTGGTATTTGTCGCCGGTGACGTTCTTGTACAGGTACTCGCCGCTGCGCTCGGAGTGACCCATCTTGCCAAGGACACGACCGTCGGGGCTTGTGATGCCCTCGATCGCCAGCACAGAACCGTTGGGGTTGTAGCGCTGGTCCATGGTGGGAGTGCCGCTCTGGTCCACATACTGGGTGGCGACCTGACCGTTCTTCAGCAGGGTATCCAGCACCGGCTGGGGAGCAACGAAGCGACCCTCGCCGTGGCTGATGGCGACGGTGTGCTCATCTCCCACCTGGCACTTGGACAGCCAGGGGCTGCCGGTGGAAGCGATGCGGGTGCGCACCAGCATGCTCTGGTGGCGACCGATGGTGTTAAAGGTCAGGGTGGGGTCGCTGTCGGTGATGGGACGGATATCGCCGTACTGTGCCAGACCCAGCTTGATCAGTGCCTGGAAGCCGTTGCAGATACCCAGCATCAGACCATCCCGCTGCTGCAGCAGGCGGCGCACAGCCTCGGTGACCTCCGGATTGCGGAAGAAGGAGGCAATGAACTTGGCGCTGCCGTCGGGCTCGTCGCCGCCGGAGAAGCCGCCGGGCAGCATAACGATCTGGCTGTTGTCGATTGCCTTTACCAGAGCCTCGCAGCTCTCGGCAACGTCGGCAGGGGTCAGGTTGCGGACCACCAGGATCTCCGGGTCTGCACCGGCACGGGCAAATGCCTTGGCGGTGTCATACTCGCAGTTGGTGCCGGGGAACACCGGGATGATGACCTTGGGTTTTGCCACCCCGATCTTGGGGGCAGCGGGGGCGGTGAGGCTGCCGTTGATCTTCTCCACGGCGGAGCCTGCCTTGCGGTAGGGGTACACCGGCTCCAGCTTTGCCTCCCAGATCTCCTGCAGCTGTGCCATATCCAGCTTTTCGCCGCATGCCTCAAAGACGTATTCCTTGGTGGTCTCGCCCAGCAGCTCGCCGGCGGGAGAATCGGAGACCATTTCCAGCACGATGGAGCCGTACATAGGCTCAAACATCTGGTGAGTGGTCATGTCCGCCCGCATCTTGAAGCCGATGTGGTTGCCCAGACCCATCTTGAACAGAGCCTCGGCAATGCCGCCGTAGCCCACGGAGCAGGCAGAAGCCACCATGCCCTCGTCGATCAAGCTCTCCACCATTCTGTAGTTTGCCTTCAGGGAGAAGTAGTTGGGGCAGCCGGTGTGGGGGTCAATGATGGGACGCACCAGCACCACGGTGCTTTCGGGCTTCTTGAACTCGGTGGAGATCACCTGATTTGCCTTGCCGATGGCGGTAGCAAAGGACACCAGCGTGGGGGGCACATCCAGCTGCTCAAAGGAGCCGGACATGCTGTCCTTGCCGCCGATGGAAGCGATGCCCAGACCCATCTGTGCATCCAGTGCGCCCAGCAGAGCGCCCAAAGGCTTGCCCCAACGCTCCGGCACATTGCCCAGACGCTCGAAGTACTCCTGGAAGGTCAGGTAGGCGTCCTCGTAACGGAAGCCGGATGCCACCAACTTGGTGACGCTCTCGATGACAGCCATCTGTGCGCCCACATACTGGTTGGCGCTCATCAGGTAGGGGTTGTAGCCCCATGCCATGCCGGAGCAGGTGTTGGTCTCACCGTCCACCGGCAGCTTTGCCACCATGGCGTTCTGGGGGGTCAGCTGGTATGCGCCGCCAAAGGGCATGAGAACGGTGGCGGCACCGATGGTGGAGTCGAACCGCTCGGAAAGTCCCTTCTTGCTGCAGACGTTCAGGTCGCCCACCATGGTCTTCATCTTCTGGCTGAAGGTGAGACCCTGCCACTGGGGCTGCCAGACGGTGCCCTTTTCCACATGGACCTTCTGGTGCTTCTCGGCACCGTTGGAGTTGAGGAATTCACGGCTGATGTTCACGATGGACACGCCGTTCCACACCATGTTCAGGCGCTTTTCCTCGGTGACCTTTGCCACAGGGGTAGCCTCCAGATTTTCCTCGGTGGCGATGGCGATGAACTTGTCCACATCCTCCGGGGCAAGGGCAACTGCCATGCGCTCCTGGCTCTCGCTGATCGCCAGCTCGGTGCCGTCCAGACCGTCATACTTCTTGGTAACCTTGTTCAGGTCGATGAACAGACCGTCTGCCAGCTCACCGATGGCAACGGACACGCCGCCGGCACCAAAGTCGTTGCAGCGCTTGATCATCTTGCAGGCGTCCTCCCGGCGGAACAGACGCTGGAGCTTGCGCTCGATGGGGGCATTGCCCTTCTGGACCTCGGCACCGCAGTGCTCCAGACTGTCCAGCTTGTGTGCCTTGGAGGAGCCGGTGGCACCGCCGATGCCGTCACGACCGGTGCGGCCGCCCAGCAGCACGATAACGTCCCCGGGGGCAGGGCACTCCCGGCGGACGTGGGAGGCGGGAGTAGCGCCTACAACGGCACCGATCTCCATGCGCTTTGCCACATAACCGGGGTGATAGATTTCGTCCACCTGACCGGTGGCAAGACCGATCTGGTTGCCGTAGGAGGAATAGCCTGCGGCAGCGGTGGTCACCAGCTTGCGCTGAGGCAGCTTGCCGGGCAGGGTCTCGCTTACCGGCACCAGCGGATCTCCGGCACCGGTGACACGCATTGCCTGATACACATAGCTGCGACCGGACAGGGGGTCACGGATGGCACCGCCGATGCAGGTGGCAGCGCCGCCGAAGGGCTCGATCTCGGTGGGGTGGTTGTGGGTCTCGTTCTTGAACAGGAACAGCCAGTCCTCGTCCTTGCCGTTGACGTCGCACTTGATCTTGACGGTGCAGGCGTTGATCTCCTCGGACTCGTCCAGATTCTTCAGGATGCCCTGCTTCTTCAGCTCCTTGGCACCGATGGTGGCAAGGTCCATCATGCAGCGGGGCTTGTTCTGGCGACCCAGATCCTCCCGCATTGCCATGTAGCGGTCAAATGCCTCCTGCACCAGTGCATCATCGATCTGCACATCGTCCAGAATGGTGCCAAAGGTGGTGTGGCGGCAGTGATCGGACCAGTAGGTGTCGATCATCTTGATCTCGGTGATGGTGGGGTCCCGCTGCTCGGAGCGGAAGTACTCCTGGCAGAACTTGATGTCTCCCAGATCCATGGCGAGACCCTTTTCCTCGATGAACTTGGCAAGACCTGCCTCATCCAGCTGGTTGAAGCCCTCCAGCACTGCCACGGCAGTGGGCACCGGGTGCTCCATCTTCAGGGTAGACTTCTCGTCCAGAGATGCCTCCCGTGCCTCCACGGGGTTGATGACATACTTTTTGATCTGCTCCAGCTGCTGCTGGGTGAGGCTGCCTTCCAGCAGGTAGACCCGTGCAGAGCGCACCAGCGGGCGCTCGCCCTGACTGATGAGCTGGATGCACTCGGCAGCAGAGTCGGCACGCTGATCAAACTGACCGGGCAGGTACTCCACCGCAAAGGTGATGCCGTCGGTCATGGGCAGCTCTGCGTAGGTGTTGTCCACCGGCGGCTCGCTGAACACGGTGTCCACGCAGCGGTCGAACAGCTCCTGGTCAATGCCCTCCACATCGTAGCGGTTCAGCAGACGCAGACCGGTAAGCTCCTTGATGCCCAGCAGAGACACCAGCTCGTTTTTCAAGCCGTTTGCCTCGACGTCAAAGCCGGACTTTTTTTCCACATAAATACGATAGACCATTGGGTAGGTTCCCCCTTATGATTCATTTCTTCTGTAGGTGCGCCCTCATCCGGCTCGCAAGCTCGCCACCTTCCCCCGTCCGGGGGAAGGCTGCTGCAGCGTCATCTCACGGAAAAGGCTTCCCCCAGCCGGGGGAGCTGCCACCGCAGGTGACGGATGAGGGTGTCTTTTTACTTACTGCTGATCTGCCAGAGCCTTCAGCGCACGCATACCGATGTCGCTGCGCTTGTGCAGCTTATCAAAGTGGATCTTCTCCGCTGCCTCATAGGCATGGGTCAGGGCAGCGGTGAGCCGGGGTCCGGTGGCGGTAACGCCCAGCACCCGACCGCCGTTGGTCACCAGAGTGCCGTCCTCCGTAAGAGCGGTGCCGGAGTGGTACACCGTCACGTTCTCTTCCTCCGGCAGCTGACCCTCCACCAGACCCGAGATGGGCTTGCCCTTCTCGTAGCTGACGGGATAGCCTCCGGAAGCCAGAATGACACAGGCAGCGGCACCGTCGGAGAACTTTACCTCCTGCTGGTCCAGCGTGCCGTTGGTGCATGCCTCCATGATGTGGAGCAGGTCCCCTTCCAGCAGGGGCAGCACCACCTGCGTCTCCGGGTCACCAAAGCGGCAGTTGTACTCAATGACCTTGGGTCCATCCGGGGTCAGCATCAAGCCGAAGTACAGGCAGCCCTTAAAGGGGCAGCCCTCGGCGTTCATGGCGTGGATGGTGGGCAGGAAGATCTTTTCCATGCACTCCGCCGCCACTTCCGGGGTGTAGTAGGGGTTGGGGGCGATGGTGCCCATGCCGCCGGTGTTCAAGCCGGTGTCGTGGTCGTTGGCACGCTTGTGGTCCATGCTGGACACCATGGGCTTTACCACCTTGCCGTCGGTAAAGCTCAGGACGCTGACCTCGGGACCGGTAAGGAACTCTTCCACCACCACGTGGTTGCCAGAAGCGCCGAACTTTTTGTCCAGCATGATCTCCCGGACACCCTCTTCTGCCTGCTGCTCATCCTCGCAGATCAGCACGCCCTTGCCCAGAGCAAGACCGTCTGCCTTGATGACCACCGGGTACTTGCCCTCGGCACGGATGTATTCCATGACCTTGGCGGGGTCGTCAAAGGTCTCGTACTTGGCGGTGGGGATGCCGTACTTCTTCATCAGGTCCTTGGAGAACACCTTGGAAGCCTCGATGCGGGCGGCAGCCTTGTCCGGACCAAAGGCGGGGATGCCTGCCTTTGCCAGTGCGTCCACCATGCCCAGTGCCAGCGGATCGTCCTGTGCCACCACTACATAATCGAACTTTTCTTCTGCTGCAAAGCCCACCATGGTGTCCAGATCCGTAGCCTTGATGTTCTTGCACTTGGCATCGTAGCTGATGCCGCCGTTGCCCGGTGCGCACCAGATCTCGCCGCAGTCCGGGCTCTTTTTCAGCGCCTTGATGATGGCGTGCTCACGACCGCCGCCACCTACTACCAAGATTTTTTTAGCCATATCGTTCTCTCCTAAACTTTCGTTCTTTCCGTCAGCTGCCTCGCCCTCTCAGTCCGCTTCGCGTCCAGCTCTCCCAAGGGGAGAGCCCTTGGCAAAACCAGAAACCTTGCCGTCCTGCCAAAGCCTCTCCCCTTGGGAGAGGTGGCATTGCGAAGCAATGACGGAGAGGGCTAGGACGTTCCCCCTCAGTGATGGAACAGCCGCAGACCACAGAATGCCATGGCGATGCCGTACTTGTTGCAGGTATCGATGACCTGCTGGTCCCGGATGGAACCGCCGGGCTGCACGATGGCAGTGACGCCGGAGCGGCGGGCACGCTCGATGTTGTCGCCAAAGGGGAAGAAGGCATCGGAGCCAAGGCAGACGCCGGTAACGTGGCTCAGGTACTCCTTCTTTTCCTCTGCGGTCAGAGGCTCCGGCTGACGGGTAAAGGTCTCTGCCCAGACATCGTCACCGATGACATCCTCCGGGGTGTCCCCGATGTACACGTCAATGGCGTTGTCCCGGTTGGGCTTTGCCACGTCCTCCCGGAAGGGCAGGTCCAGCACCTTGTCCATGTGGCGCAGCTGCCAGTTGTCCGCCTTCTGACCTGCCAGACGGGTGCAGTGGATGCGGCTCTGCTGTCCGGCACCCACGCCGATGGTCTGACCGCCGGCGGTGTAGCAGACGCTGTTGGACTGGGTGTACTTCAGGGTGATGAGGGCAATGATCAGGTCCCGCTTCTGCTCCTCGGTGACTTCCTTGTTCTCAGTGACCCAGTTGTTCAGCATGGTGTCGGCGTTGATCACCAGCTCGTTGCGACCCTGCTCAAAGGTGATGCCGTAGACCTGCTTGTGCTCGATGGGGGCGGGCTTGTAGTCCGGGTCGATGGCGACCACGTTGTAGTTGCCCTTTTTCTTGCCGGCAAGGATCGCCAGTGCCTCCGGCTCGTAGCCCGGAGCGATGATGCCATCGGACACCTCGTGCTGGATCAGCTTTGCGGTGGGCACATCACAGATGTCCGAAAGGGCGATCCAGTCGCCAAAGGAGGACATACGGTCCGCACCACGGGCACGGGCGTAGGCGTTTGCCAGAGGGGACAGCTCCATATCCGGGGCAATGTGGTACATCCGGCGCTCCACCTCGGTCAGGGGCAGACCCAGAGCGGCACCTGCCGGGGACACGTGCTTGAAGGAGGCGGCTGCCGGCAGACCGCAGGCAGTCTTCAGCTCCTTTACCAGCTGGATGGAGTTGAGGGCGTCCAGAAAATTGATGTAGCCGGGCTTGCCGTTCAGCACAGTGACCGGCAGGTCAGAGCCATCTTCCATATAGATACGGCTGGGCTTCTGGTTGGGGTTGCAGCCGTATTTCAGGGCGAGTTCATTCATTGGTGCATCCTCCTTATATCCTAAGGTTTACTCTTATTCTTCCTCGGCGTCAAGCTTTTTGAGCAGTTCCAGCTCCTCGGGCAGCAGCTCCGGCTCCTCGGGGTCCTCCAGATCACTGCACACAGCATCGTACTTATTAAAGATCATATCCCCGCTCTCGCAGGTATCCAGATCGATAACCCGGGCAAAGAGGCTCACCTTGTTGTCCGGGTTCAGGCTCTGCCACAGACCGTGGGCAAAATCGCCGATGGTGCGGGGGCAGGCAAAGCGCAGAGGCTCGCCCTCAAAGCTGGGGATGGGGCTGCCGTTGTGCTTGTAGGTGCTGATGAAGTGACCCTCCCCTGCCACAGGCTGGGGGTAGTCAAAGAAGTACCGCTGCACGCTGTCCCCGTTGCCGTCGGCGGACTTGAGGATGCTCATCTGGTAGCTGCCGTCGGCGTACACCACTGCGGAGATGCGGGGGGTGTAGTTGGGGCAGTCCGGCTCAAAGGTGCGGGTGCGCAGGGCATCGGCAAAGCTCTTGCCCTGGCTCATCAGGTCGTAGATGGTATCGGTCTGGTCGCCGTTGGTGACGATGTGGGTCTTGCCCAGAGTCAGCACCGGGTTGTAGATGATCAGGCTGGGGTCCTCCAGCTTGGCAGGGTCCGCTGCCATGGTGCAGATGCCGCCCCGCTCGGGCACCGGCTCAAACACACGGTTGCGGCTGTTCTCGCTGCGACCCATGATGAAGTAGCCAATGAACATCTGCCGTCCGTCCGGTGCCATTGCCACCGCAATGCCCCGACCGGGATATTCGTTGGCGGCAAGGTATTCGTTCAGGTTGATCTTTTCCATTGTTGTTCTCCTATTTACGGAACTCCCCCAGTCGCCTGCGGCGACAGCCCCCTCAATGAGGGAGCCTTGAGCCTCCCTCTCTGAGGGAGGTGGCACGCCGTCAGGCGTGACGGAAGGAGTTTTTACTCAATCTCACCGTTACAGATCATGGCAACTGCCTTGGGCAGCAGCTTCCATTCCGCCTGTTCCATTACCCGCTTCTGCAGCACCTCCGGGGTGTCGCCGGGCAGGATGTCCACTGCCTTCTGCAGCAGGATGGGACCGCCGTCGCACTCCTCGTTGACAAAGTGGACGGTGGCACCGGTGACCTTGCAGCCCCGTGCCAGCGCCGCCTCGTGGGGGCGCAGACCGTACATGCCCGGACCGCAGAAAGAGGGGATCAGGGCAGGGTGCACGTTCAGGATGCGGCGGGGATACGCCTCGATGACGCTGGGTCCCAGCACCGACAGAAAGCCTGCCAGCACCACCAAATCGATGTTGTGTTCCTGCAGGGTCTTCAGCAGGGCGGCGTCAAACTCCTGACTGGTGGGGTAGTCCTTCCGGCGCACCACGCAGCCTTCCACCCCTGCCTTTGCGGCACGCTCCAGAGCGTAGACCCCGGGCTTGGATGCCACCACCAGAGTGATCTTTCCGTTGGGGTTTTCTCCCCTTGCCTCACTGTCCAGCAGTGCCTGCAGATTGGTGCCGCCGCCGGAGACTAAAACTGCGATGTTCAGCACAGCTCCACGCCCTCACCTTCTGCGATAACGCCCAGACGGTATGCCTCCGGCTCACCGTTGGCATGGAGGATCTCCAGAGCCTTGTCTGCCTGCTCTGCAGGGACGGTGAGCACCATGCCCACGCCCATGTTGAAGGTGTTGAACATGTCGTGCTCGGAGATGCCGCCCACCTTCTGCATCAGATGGAACAGAGCGGGGGTCCGCACATCTTCCTTCTTGATCCGGGCACAGCAGCCCTTTTTCAGGCTGCGGGGGATATTCTCATAGAAGCCGCCGCCGGTGATGTGGGAGATGCCCTTTACATCCACCTCTTCCAGCACCTTCAGCACCGGCTTGACGTAGATCTTGGTGGGGGCAAGCAGTGCCTCGCCCAGAGTCTTGCCGCCCAGCTCGGCGGGGGCGGAGAACAGCACATCCGGGTCAGCGTCGATGTTGAACACCTTGCGCACCAGAGAGAAGCCGTTGGAGTGGACACCGGTGGAGGGCAGGGCGATGATCACATCCCCGGCAGCCATGGTCTCGTTGCTGAGGATCTTTTCCTTGTCCACCACGCCTACGGTAAAGCCTGCCAGATCGTACTCTTCCTCCGGCATCATGCCCGGGTGCTCGGCAGTCTCGCCGCCCACCAGGGAGCAGTCTGCCTGCACGCAACCTTCTGCCACGCCCTTGACGATCTCGGCGATCTTCTCGGGGATGTTGCGACCGCAGGCGATGTAGTCCAGGAACACCAGGGGCTTGGCACCGGCGCAGATCACGTCGTTGACGCACATTGCCACGCAGTCGATGCCGATGGTGTCGTGCTTGTTCATGATCATGGCGACCTTCAGCTTGGTGCCCACACCGTCGGTGCCGGAGATCAGCACCGGGTGCTTGTAGCCGGTGCAATCCAGCTCAAACAGACCGCCAAAGCCGCCCAGACCGCCGATGCAATGCTCGTTCATGGTCCGTGCCACATACTGCTTCATCAGTTCGACAGAACGGTAACCGGCGGTAATGTCCACGCCGGCTGCTGCGTAGCTTTCAGAATAGCTCTTTTCCATGGTGTTACTCTCCTAACTTTTTGGCGTCCTTGGGACGGTCGTTGAGGTGGCGTTCGTGAATATCGGTGGAAAGCACAGTCTCCGGCTCTACGGCGTATTCGCCGGTGAAGCAGGAGGTGCAGAACCTACATTTGGCGTTGCCGGCAAGCTGGGTCACATGCTCAACGGAGAGGTAACCCAGCGTATCTGCGCCGATGATCTGGTTGATCTGTTCCAGATTGCGTCCGGTGGCGACCAGCATCTTCTGGTCCGGGATGTCGGTGCCAAAGTAGCAGGGATACTTAAAGGGAGGCGCAGACACCATAAAGTGCACTTCCTTTGCTCCGGCGTCCCGCAGCAGCTTGATGATGCGGGCGGAGGTGGTGCCCCGGACGATGGAGTCATCCACCAGCACCACACGCTTGCCCTTGACGGTGCTGGACACCACGTTCAGCTTGATGCGGACGCTGTTTTCCCGCTGCTTCTGGCTGCCCTGAATAAAAGTGCGTCCGATGTACTTGTTCTTGATAAAGCCGATGCCGTAGGGGATGCCGCTTTCCTGAGAGTATCCCAGAGCGGCGTCCAGACCGGAGTCCGGCACGCCGATGACCACATCTGCCTCCACCGGGTGCTCCTGTGCCAGGAAGCGACCTGCCTGCTTCCGTGCCTCGTGGACCGAGCAGCCCTCGATGACGCTGTCCGGACGGGCAAAGTAGATGAACTCAAAGACACACATCTGGGTGTCCGGGCGACCGCAGTGATCCTTGATGCTCCGCAGCTCTCCGGTCTTGGTGTCTGCCACCACGATCTCGCCGGGCTCCACGTCCCGCAGCAGAGCAGCGCCCACTGCATCCAGAGCGCAGCTCTCGCTGGCAAAGACGTAGCCGCCGCCGGGCAGAGTGCCGATGCACAGAGGACGGTAGCCCCGGGGATCCCGCACTGCAATGAGCTTGGTGGAGGACATGATCACCAGACTGTAAGCGCCCTCCAGCACATCCATGGTCTTGCTGATGGCAGTCTCGATGCTGCCCATCCGCAGACGATTCCGGGTGATGAGGTAGCAGATCACCTCGGTGTCGGAGGAGCCGTGGAAGATGGCGCCCTCATTTTCCAGCTGACGGCGCAGCTCCACGGTGTTGGTCAGGTTGCCGTTGTGGCACAGTGCCATGGTGCCCCGACCGTGGCGCACGATCATGGGCTGGGCGTTGGCACGGACCCGGGTGCCGGCGGTGGCGTACCGCACATGACCCGTTGCCATGTGGGCGGTGGGGCTGGAAATGCCTGCCAGCACCGTCGGGGTGAACACCTCATTTACCAGTCCCAGATCCCGGTGACCGGTAATGACGCCGTCATCGTTGACGGCAATGCCGCAGCTTTCCTGACCACGATGCTGCAGGGCATACAGTGCCGAATAGGCGGCAGCCGCCACATCCTCGGTGGCTGCACGGTCGTAGATACCGAAAACGCCGCACTCCTCATGCAGCGGATATGCAAAATCAGACATTGGTTCTCCTTTACAGCTCGTTGAGTTCGTTCTGCAGTTTTTCTTCCTTGGCGGCGATCTGCTGTGCCATAGCCACCCGCTCGGCGTCCAGCTTTGCTGCCAGCGTCTCGTCGCTCAAAGCAAGGATCTGGGCTGCAAGCCATGCGGCATTTTTTGCACCGTTCAGCGCCACAGTCGCCACCGGGATGCCGCTGGGCATCTGCACCGTAGCAAGCAAAGCGTCCAGACCGTCCATGGCACCGCCCTTCATGGGGATGCCGATGACCGGCAGGGTGGTGTTGGCGGCAAAAGCACCTGCCAGATGTGCTGCCATGCCGGCGGCGCAGAGGATGACCCCGAAGCCATTTGCCCGGGCGTTCTTTGCAAACTCTGCAGCAGCAGCCGGAGTCCGGTGTGCCGACAGAATGTGTGCTTCAAAGGGGATATCCAGCGCCTTGAGCTGGGTGCAGGCACCCTTCACCACTGCCCAGTCGCTGTCCGACCCCATGATCACAGCCACTTTACGAATCATAAATCCAAGCCTCTCTTTCTCTGGAACCACAAACAAAAAAGGCTGCGATACACCCGTACCACCGCCTTTTATTCTGCGTATACTCTACCCTTTTTCCCGCACGAAGCTGCACCATGCCCCTGACGCCCACAAATGCACTCCAGCCCGTTCCGACCGGCGATCATCAGCATCATTTCCGACATCAGGGTTTCCTCCGCAGTTTCTTTGTCCTTGCGTTTTCCGGCAGACGAAATTGCCCTTTGGGGACTGTCCGTCTGCGTGCTACATACAGTTTACGGCAAAAGGAACGCTTTGCAAAGTGCCTAAAAGCAAATTCTCCCTTGTGTTCTCATGCCGCCAAAAAACTTTTGAAAGTTTTGTGCAGTTTCGACATCGATTTTCCGGCTAAGTATGACTTATAATTTAAGTAATATTCCGGTAAGAAAAAAGTGCCGTTATTTCTCCGTAAAAGACATACTTTTCAGAAGATGATCTTTGCTGTGGTGCCCCGGGCGGCACGGATCAGGTCTGCCGGTGCACAGCACACCTGGGTGCCGATGCGTCCCCCGGAGACAAAGACCTTTTGCTGCGCCAGGACGCTTTCGTCAAAGACGGTCTTGTACTGCTTTTTCATGCCCACAGGGCTGCAGCCGCCCCGGACATAGCCGGTGACCTTGTTGATATCCGCCACGTGGATCATCGCCACGCTTTTTTCTCCCACGCTGCGGGCGGCTGCCTTCAGGTCCAGCTCCGCCGCCACCGGGATCACAAACACAAAATAGTTCCGGCTTGCCCCCTGAGTCACCAGAGTCTTGTACACACACGCCGGGTCCTCCCCCATGCTGCCTGCCACGTCTACGCCGGCAACCGCCACACCCTCTTCGTGGGGGTATTCGTGGGCGGTGTAGGGCACCTTTTCCCGTTCCAGGAACCGCATGGCGTTGGTCTTAGCTTCTTTTCCCATCTTTTAAAACCTCTTTTGCTGGATTTATTCTATTCTACCACTTTTTCCAAAAATTTTAAAGTCGCTCTTGACTTCAGTGCCATGAAGTGATATCATAGCGTCACACACTTCAGTTGCCTGAAGTTCCGGTAAACAAACCACGGCAAAGGAGCCGGTCTCCCCTGCCGTTTTTAAAAGGTAAAGGAGACAAATACCATGATCATCGTTCTCAAACAGGATGCCCCCGAGGTACAGGTCCGCGAGTTCTGCCACGAGCTGGAGGATCTGGGGCTGCAGATCAACGACTCCAAGGGCAGCGACACCCATATTCTGGGACTCATCGGCGACACCAAGGCAATTGCCGAAAGCTGGGTGCTGGCAAACCCGGTGGTGGAGACCTGCCGCCGGGTGTCGGAGCCTTACAAAAAGGCAAACCGCAAGTTCCACCCCGACGACAGCATCATTGACGTGGAGGGAGTCAAGATCGGCGGCGGCAACTTTGCGGTCATTGCCGGTCCCTGCAGCATCGAGAGCGAGGAGCAGATCACCTACTGCGCCCGCCGGGTAAAGGAGGCAGGTGCTTCCCTGCTGCGGGGCGGTGCCTTCAAGCCCCGCACCTCCCCCTACTCTTTTCAGGGAATGCGCAGCGAGGGTCTGGACCTGCTGAAGCTGGCACGCCGTGCCACCGGTGCCCCCATCGTTACCGAGATCATGAACACCGAGCACCTGCCCCTGTTTGAGAACGTGGACCTGATCCAGGTGGGTGCACGGAATATGCAGAACTTTGAGCTGCTGAAGGCGGTGGGACGTCAGAAAAAGCCGGTGCTGCTGAAGCGGGGTCTGGCGAACACTCTGGAGGAGTTCGTCATGAGCGCCGAGTACATCATGGCAGAGGGCAATGAGAACGTGATCCTCTGCGAGCGGGGCATCCGCACCTTTGAGACCAGTATGCGGAACACTCTGGATCTGGCAGGTGTGGTGATGCTCCACAAGATGACCCATCTGCCGGTGGTGGTGGACCCCAGCCACGCCTGCGGTCACGCATGGATGGTGCCGGAGCTTGCCAAGGCGGCGGTGGCTGCCGGGGCAGACGGCTTGATGATCGAGGTCCACAACAACCCAGCCAAGGCAAAGTGCGATGGTGCCCAGAGCCTGACCCCGGACCAGTTTGATGAGCTGATGCAGTTCATCGGCAAAGAGGTGGAGTTCTTTGGCAAAAAGCTGAACTGAAAGGGCAAACTATCATTATGAATGCAGGGGCTGCTGTGCCGCAGGGTGCAGCAGCCCCTTTTGGCTGTGCAGCTTTTTTCCTGTGGTCAAGGCTCAAAAATTGATTTTTGCGGGTGCTGCCGGTTCTGCATTTCTTTTTCGGCGGTTTTATGGTATACTATGGTGTATTTTTTCGTAAAAAATCACTTCCGAAAGAGGTTTAGAACATGAAAGCTCATATTGCACGCAACCAGAACGCCGGCATCCCGCTGGCACTGGGCTGGAATCTTTCCCCCGCCGACCGGGGCAAGCTGGACGGCATGGCTGCCGCCTTTGGCATGAAGCTGCTTACCGTCTCCCCTGCCGACGCCGGCAAGACTGTGGCACAGCTGCTGGGAGAGGTGGAGGTCAAGGCTCCCCGGACGCTGGTGCTGGAACCGGGTGCATATCCCCCGGCGCTGATCCTTGCCAATTTCAAAGACAAGGACGTGGACACCCTGCTGGACCTGATGCGGCAGGCACAGGTCACCATCCCCCTGAAGGCGGTGGTGACCCCCGCCAACCGGAACTGGGTCTTTGGGGACCTGCTGGCACACCTGCAGGAGGAGCACGCCGCCTTCACCGCTGCAAAGGAGAGTCGGAACTCATGACAAAGACCTTTGCCCGACGTTTTGTCTGCGCCCTCCTTGCCGGGGCGTTCTGCCTTGCCCTGCTGGCAGGCTGCAAACCCAAAAAGGAGCTGACCCGCTACACCACCGTGTTCTACGATGTGTTCGACACGGTGACCCAGGTCATCGCCTATTGCGAGACCCCGGAGGAGTTCGACCGGCAGATGCAGGCGCTCCATGCCGACCTTATTGCCTATAACCAGCTCTACGACATCTACAACGACTACGAGGGCGTGACCAACGTCAAGACCATCAACGACAACGCCGGCATCGCCCCGGTGCAGGTGGACCAGCGCATCCTTTCCATGCTGGAGCTGGCAGACCGGATGTACGCCACCACCAACGGCAAGCTGAACATTGCCATGGGCAGTGTGCTGAACATCTGGCACAACTACCGGGATGCCGCCGCCCTTACCGACACCGATGCAGACAACGCCCTCCCCAGCCGGGAAGAGCTGGAGGCAGCCGCCCAGCACTGCGACATCCGCAACGTCATCATTGACGAAAAGGCGCAAACGGTGTATCTGGCGGACCCGGAAATGTCTCTGGACGTAGGCAGCGTAGGCAAGGGCTACGCCGTGGAGATGGTCTGTCAGGCGGCAGAGCAGCGGGGGCTTACCAGCGCTCTGGTCAGCGTAGGGGGCAACCTGCGTGCCATCGGCAAAAAGCCCGACGGCAGCTCCTGGACCGGCGGCGTGGAGGACCCCTGGAACGCTGCGGAGGTCTACACCTCCGGTTCCATGCTGCCCTCGGTCATCAACATCAGCGATCTGGCGCTGGTGACCAGCGGAGACTACCAGCGCTTTTACGTGGTGGATGGCAAGCGCTACCACCACCTCATCGACCCGGACACCCTGTACCCTGCCGCCTATTTCAACAGCGTCACGGTGCTGTGTGCCGATTCCGGGCTGGCAGACTGCCTGACCACCGGCTTGTTCTGTATGCCGCTGGAAGAGGGACAGAAGCTGGTGGAATCTCTGGACGGGGTGGAGACACTGTGGTGCACCCCGGACCAGCAGCAGGTCGCATCCAGCGGCTGGAGCAGCCATCTGAAACAGTAAAATCACAGCAAAAACAAGCCCCCTGACGCCTGCTGCGTCAGGGGGCTTGTGTGCTATCCGGGCAGTTATTCAAGAATTCTCCGGCGGGGCGTAGTAGCCGGGCAGGACGTTGCGGCGTGCCCGCTCTGCCTGCTGACGCAAAGCGGAACGGGTGACCTCCGCCCAGGAATACTGGGTCATGTACTCTCCCCGGTAGGCGTTCAGCGCCGTGCGCTCCCCCCGGAGGAAGTTGTAGTAATCGCATTCCACCTTGCCGGTGTCGATTGCCAGAGTGTTGCGACCCCGCACCAGCAGATCCCGGACCCCCGCATCATCCAGGGTGTGGTTCAGGTCAAAGATCAGGTTCCGCAGGTGGCTGTGGAGAGAGGCGGTGTCCGGCTTATCCTCCCACAGCACCGCCAGCATCTCGCCGTTGGTGCAGGTGGCGCCGTTGCGGTCCACCAGATAGGCAAGGAGTTCCTTGCTCTTGCTGCGCTTGAAGGCAAGGGGACGCCCCCCCACAAAGATCTCAAAGTTGCCAAAACACTGGATCTTGACTCCGGCAGAGGTATCCTCCACCGGATAGCGGAGATTTTCCAGCACCGAGCGCACTGCCGCCTCGGAGACCGGCTTCAGCAGAAAGCCGCTGACAAAGATCTGCAGTGCTTCCAGCGCATACTCCGGGTGCTCCGTCACCGGGATCAGATTGCAGCGGGGCTGGATCTGCCGGATGGTCTTTGCCAGCCCCAGCCCGTCCATGCCGGGCATCTCCAGATTCAAAAAGGCTGCGTCCACCGGACTCTGCCGCAGCCAGGTCAGTGCATCGTCGGTGGTCATGGCGCTGATGTAGTCACAGTCCGGGGCGACCAGGCACAGCGTGCGGATCAGAGAATTGATCGCCAGCTGACCATCGTCCACCACCAGGATCCTCATCTGACCACCTCCCGCAAGTTATACATTGCAAACAACATTCCATACTCCCAATTCAAGTTTAACACTCACATTCCCCATACGCAAGGTCTCACCTGCCCCAGAACAAAAAAACCGCTTGGGCACAGCGTTTCCCAGCATTTGCCGCACTGCCGGGTCTCTGTACTGCCTGCCGCCCCGCCGGGCAGCTGCCTTCCTGTTCTGCAAAAGCGCTCTGACCTGTACGCTTCTCTTGTCTATTATACTGTCAAGACTTTGCTGCTGTCAATGGACTTTGGTGCATTTCTCTGCCCGCTATTGGAACTTTTCACAAAAAAGCCCTGCAGAACAGCGGTTTTCTGTACTGCAGGGCAAAGCTTATTTTATGTCCAGTTCCGGGGGGACGTCCAGCTGGTCGGAGACGTACTTCCCATTCTTTTTGCGCTGACGCACACACTCTGTGAGGAGATATTCGATCTGACCGTTCACCGACCGGAAATCATCCTCTGCCCAGGCGGCAAGGGCATCGTAGAGCTTGGCATTCAGCCGCAGCGGCACCTGTTTTTTGGGTTCTGCCATCAGTACAGGCTGCCGCTGTTCACGATGGGCTGAGCGTCCCGGTTGCCGCACAGCACCACCAGCAGATTGGACACCATTGCCGCCTTGCGCTCGTCGTCCAGCTCCACCACTTTGTTCTCGTTCAGACGGTCCAGCGCCATTTCCACCATGCCCACGGCACCGTCCACGATCATCTTGCGGGCGTCGATGATGGCACTTGCCTGCTGCCGCTGCAGCATCACTGCTGCGATCTCCGGTGCGTATGCCAGATAGGTGATGCGTGCCTCCACCACTTCGATGCCAGCCTCGGACACGTTTTTCTGGATCTCGTCCCGGATGCGGGCGGCAACCACCTCCGAGGAGCCCCGCAGGCTGCCCTCGTCTGCCACCCCGTCGCCGGTGGTGTCCACATTGGGTGCCACGTCGTAGGGATACACCCGCACCACGTTCCGCAGGGCGCTGTCACACTGCAGGGACAGGTATTCCTTGTAGTTGTCCACGTTGAACACTGCCTTGGCGGTGTCGGTGACCCGCCAGATCACCGCAATGCCGATCTCCACCGGGTTGCCCAGACAGTCGTTGATCTTCTGTCGGGAGTTGTTCAGGGTCATCATCTTCAGGGAGATCTTCTTGCTCATGGATTCGGCACTGACCTGGGCGTTCTGCCCGTTACCGCCAAACATCGCTGCCATGCCGTTTTCCTTGCTGCTCACGTCTCCGCTCTGGCTCAGCCGGGTGCCGGCGGCAGGGTTCACAGCGGTGCAGAAGGGGTTGACCCAGTAAAAGCCCTGCCCCTTCAGGGTGCCGATGTAGTCACCAAAAAGGGTCAGCACCAATGCCTCCTGGGGCTTGAGCACCTTGAGACCGCAGAACAGAAAAATGCCTGCGATCCAATACCCGATGGACAAAATCAGCAGCGGCACCCCCAGAAGCATCCGGTCTGCTTCCAGCAGGGTGACGCTGTAAATAAACAGGGCAATGGATGCCGCATAGCCCAGCAGGGTCAGCAGCAGCATCGTCATGCCGTTTTTGCGGGTGTTCAAAATTTTCTCTTCCATACAAAGTTCCTCCTTATCAGGGTCGGAAGTGTTTCTTTCTGATATCAAAATCATATCACTTTGTGGGAGAGTTGTCAAGAGAAAACAAAAAAATCCCCTGTCTGCCGGGCATGACTGCCACAGGCAAACAGGGGTGATCTTTCCAAGGGAGTAAAAAGGATTCAGCGCTTGTACTTTGCGGCGGTCTGCAGCCGCTGCATGGCACGGTCCAGTGCGATCTTGCTCTGATAATATTCGTGCATGCTCTGCTTGTGCTGCAGACGCTCTTCCGCACGGACCCTTGCCGCCTCGGCACGGTTTTTGTCGATGTCCTCCGGACGCTCGGCGCTGTCCACCAGCACCATCACATAGGAGGGGGTCACCTCGGCAATGCCGTCTCCCACCAGCACATCCCGGCTCTCGCCGTCTGCGTCAAAGTGCAGGATTCCCATGTGCAGAGCCACCAGCACCGGGCTGTGCCCTGCCTGTACTCCGTACACGCCGTCTCCGATGGGCAGCACAAGGTTTTCGCAGTTGCCCTGATAAAACTCACCGCTGGATGCGGTGATATTCAGCATAAAGGGATTCATCAGACGGCACCGCCCTTTTCCTCCGCCTTCTTGCGGGCTTCTTCCAGCGTGCCTACGTTGAAGAACGCCCACTCCGGCAGGTCGTCCGCCTCACCGTCCACGATGGCGGCAAAGCTGCGCACCGTGTCCGCAAGGGGCACATATCTGCCCTTGAGACCGGTAAAGTTCTCTGCCACCGCAAAGGGCTGGGAGAGGAACTTCTGCAGTTTCCGGGCACGTACCACCGTGAGCTTGTCGTTTTCGTCCAGTTCGTCCATGCCCAGAATGGCAATGATGTCCTGCAGCTCCTGATAGCGCTGGAGGATGGACTGGACCTTCCGTGCCACCCGGTAGTGCTCCTCGCCTACGATGTCCGCTTCCAGAATACGGGAAGTGGAGGCAAGGGGGTCCACCGCCGGGTAGATGCCCTGTTCCACGATCTTACGGGACAGCACGGTGGTGGCGTCCAGATGGGCAAAGGTGGTGGCGGGGGCGGGGTCGGTCAGGTCGTCTGCCGGCACGTACACCGCCTGCACCGAGGTGATGGAGCCGTCCTTGGTGGAGGTGATGCGCTCCTGCAGGGCGCCCAGCTCGTTGGCAAGCGTGGGCTGGTAGCCCACGGCGGAGGGCATCCGTCCCATCAGGGCGGATACCTCGCTGCCTGCCTGCACAAAGCGGAAGATGTTGTCGATGAACAACAGCACGTCCTTGTGGGTCTCTTCCCGGAAGTACTCTGCCATGGTCAGACCGGTCTCCGCCACCCGCATACGGGCTCCGGGAGGCTCGTTCATCTGTCCAAAGACCAGTGCGGTCTTGTTCAGCACGCCGGAAGCGTTCATCTCGCCCCAGAGGTCACAGCCCTCACGAGAGCGCTCGCCTACGCCGGTAAAGATGGAGTAGCCGCCGTGCTCGGTGGCGACGTTGTGGATCAGTTCCTGGATCAGCACCGTCTTGCCCACGCCGGCACCGCCAAACAGACCGATCTTGCCGCCCTTTGCGTAGGGGGCAAGGAGGTCGATGACCTTGATGCCGGTCTCCAGGATCTCGGTGGCAGGCTTCTGCTGGGCAAAGCCCGGTGCCTTGCGGTGGATGGACCAGTGGGGCAGTTCATCCACCGGTCCCTTGCCGTCAATGGGTCTGCCAAGGGGGTCGAACATACGTCCCAGCGTTCCTTCGCCCACCGGTGCCGTCAGACCGTGTCCGGTCGCCTGCACCTCCATGCCCTTTCCAAGACCCTCGCTGGCGGACAGCATGATGCAGCGCACGGTGGTCTCGTTGACATGCTGGGTCACCTCCATGGTGCGCTGGATGCCCTCAGCGGTCACGGTCAGCGCCTCCTGCAGGGCAGGCAGCTTCCCTGCGGCGAACTGCACGTCCACCACAGGACCCGCTACGCGGATAATAGTTCCCTGTATCATACGATTGCCTCTTATACTTAGTGTTTATCCCAATGACCCCTCCGTCACGCCGGACGGCGCAACAGAGCGAGTCCTTTTTTATTCCGTCTGGTCCTGCACCGCCGCAGCGCCGCCGATGATCTCGGTGATCTCCTGAGTGATGGAACCCTGCCGGGTACGGTTGTACTCCAGTTGCAGATCCCGGATCATGTCGTTGGCGCTCTTGGTGGCGGAATCCATGGCGGTCATCCGGGCGCTCTGCTCGGCGCAGAAGCTCTCGGTCATGGCGCCGAAGATCATGCCGTGCATATAGATGGGTGCCGTCTGCTCAAAGACGGTCCATGCGTCCGGCATCATCTCCACCTCGCCCCTGGGGTCACCCAGACCCTTGGGGGCAGGCTGCAGATGATCCCGGTCCAGCGGCAGCAGCCGCACCATCACCGGTTCGCTGGTGAGGGCGTTCTGGATCTTGGTGTAGATCAGATAGATCTCGTCCAGCTTGCCGGACTTGAAATCATCAATGGCGTCCACCGTGATATCCCGGGCACGCTGCAGGGTGGGGGCGGTGGCGCTGTACTGGAATTCCTCCACCAGACGGGGGTCCTTGTGGAGCAGGGCACGGTAGCCTACCTGACCGATGACATAAAACCGGTCGTTTTCGTCTGCATGCTCCTTGAGGAACTTGATGACGTTCTGGTTGTAGGCACCTGCCATGCCCTTGTCGGCAGTCAGCACCAGATAGGCGCGCCGGGGGTTCTCCTTTTCCCGCTCATGGAAAAAGGGGTGCACCGGCTCCTCCGGCAGATGGGGCACCACCCGGGAGATGGTATCCCGCATACGGGAGAAATAGGGCTGCACGTTCTGGTAGTTTTTGCGTGCCTTGCGCAGCTTGGAAGAAGAGATCAGGTACATGGCATTGGTGATCTTCATGGTGTCCTGAATGCTCTCGATGCGCTCTTTCAGCAGCTTACTGGACGGCATGGCGGTCGCCTCCTGCATAAGCATTCCATGCGTTCAGGATGGCGTCCACCTCCTCCGGATCCAGCTTGCCGGTATCGGTGATCCGGTCCATGGTGCCGGACACGTCCGCCCGGAACCGGCTCACGAAGTCTCCGGCAGCTGCCCGGAGCTTTTCCGGAGGCAGCTCATCCAGTGCGCCGTGGGAGGCAAGCACCAGCCACACCACCTGCTCTGCATCGGACTTGGGCTGATACAGAGGCTGCTTGAGCATCTCCATCAACGCCTTGCCGTGCTGGAGCTGGCGGCGGGTCTCTGCGTCCAGATCCGAGCTGAACTGGGCAAAGGACTCCATGTCCTTGTACTGTGCCAGCTCGATGCGCAGGTTGGCGTTTGCCTTTTTCATTGCCTTGGTCTGTGCCGCACCGCCCACACGGGACACCGACAGACCCACGTTGACTGCCGGGCGGTTGCCGGCGTTGAACAGGGCACTTTCCAGAAAGATCTGTCCGTCGGTGATGGAGATCACGTTGGTGGGGATGTAGGCAGAAACGTCGCCTGCCTGGGTCTCTACGATGGGCAGGGCGGTGATGGAACCGCCTCCCAGATCGTCCCGCATACGGCAGGACCGCTCCAGCAGACGGGAGTGGAGGTAGAACACATCGCCGGGGTATGCTTCACGACCGGGAGACCGGCGCAACAGCAGGGAGATGGCACGGTATGCCACGGCGTGCTTGGAAAGGTCGTCGTAGACGATGAGCACGCTCTTTCCCTTGGACATAAAGTACTCCGCCAGTGCCGTGCCTGCATAGGGAGCGATGTACTGGAGGGGTGCGGAGTCCGAGGCGGTGGCTGCCACCACGGTGGTGTACTCCATTGCCCCGTGCTTGCGCAGGTCCTCGGTGACCCGGGCGATGGAGGAAGCCTTCTGCCCGATTGCCACGTAGATGCACAGCACCCCGGTATCCTTCTGGTTCAGGATGGCATCGGTGGCAATGGAGGTCTTGCCGGTCTGACGGTCGCCGATGATCAGCTCACGCTGACCCCGACCGATGGGGAACATGGAGTCGATGGCAAGAATACCGGTGTGCAGAGGGGTGTCCACGCTCTGACGCTCCAGAATGCCCGGCGCCTGCTTTTCGATGGGGTTGTAGCCCTCTGCCTCAATGGGACCCTTGCCGTCGATGGGCTCGCCCAGCGGGTCGATGACACGACCCAGAAAGGCATCGCCCACCGGGATGCCGGCACGCTTGCCGCTGCGGGTCACCAGAGTGCCCACGCCTACGGTCTCGGCACCGTCAAAGAGCATGATGCCCAGCTTTTCCGGCTCCACGCTCTCCACCATGCCCTTTGCGCCGTTTTCAAAGGTGACGATCTCGCCGTAGACGGCACGGTCCATGCCTTCCACCTGCACGATGCCGTCACCGGAGGAGATGACCACACCACCCTCCGCAGAGGTCTGGGCGGGATGGTAATCCTCGATGCGAGTCTTGAGGGTAGCCAGAGAGGGCTTGCCCTCCATCATCTTATCCAGCTGGTGGCGACCGGAGTTGTCAAACAGCCGGTCTCCCACCTGCAGCACATAGCCGGACAGCAGACCCTCGTCCACCACCACGTTCAGGATAACTTCGGTGGCGTCGTAGAGCTTTTTCACTTCCCGGCGGATCCGGTCCAGATCCTCCTGCCGGGGCTTGCGGGCGCAGCGCAGGTCCGCCTTTACGATGCGGTTCTCTGCAAAAAATTCACGGCTGAACTCAGTTGCCATTGCCTGCACCTGCTTTCTCCAGCAGATCGTCCAGAAGACGTGCGTCGTCCTGAACGGTCAGGTTCCGCTCCAGCAGCTTCTCGCACATGGCACGTGCCAGTGCGGTGGTCTGGGCATCCGCTTCCCGCAGCTTGCTCTGACGCTCCGCCTCTGCTGCCGTCTTGCCGGCGGCAAGGATGGCGTCAGCCTGCTTCTGCGCCTCGGCAAGGAGCTGCTGCTTTTCGGTCTCTGCCTGCTGCTGGTATGCCTTGCGGCGGGCAGCGGCTTCCTGGTCCACATTGCGCAGCTTTGCCTGCGCTTCGTTCATTGCCGCTGCTGCTTCCTTTTTGGAAGTCTCGGCGGCATTCAGATCATCGTCCACCAGCTTCTGGCGCTGTGCAATGATGTCTGCCACGGGCTTGAACAAAAACTTACGCAGCAGAAAGAACAGCACCAGAACGTTGACGACTGTATACAGAAGGTTCAGATTCAGTGTCAGCATTCGTCATGCCTCCGTTATCAACCCAGAAACAGGATGATCAGCAGTGCAACAACGAAGCCGAAAATTGCAGTACCTTCTGCAAGGGCTGCGCCCAGCAGGAGGTTAGTCTGGATCTTGCCGGATGCCTCGGGCTGGCGGCTGATCGCCTCCGTTGCCTTGCCCGTTGCGATGCCGATGCCGATGCCGCCGCCAATGCCGGTCAGCGCTGCAATGCCAGCGCCCAGAGCTACCAATCCGTTCATAGTAATAATCTCCTTTATAATCAGTTAACCACAGGTCATTCCTCTCCGCCGATGCTCTCTTTCATGAACAGCGAGGTCAGGAACACAAATACATAGGTCTGGATCAGACCATCGAACAAATCAAAGTACAGGCTGAACACCGCCGGTACGAACACAGGCACCACCATCTTGATCAGCTCCATGATGACGAAAGCGCCCAGCACGTTGCCGAACAGTCGCATACACAGGCTGGTGGGTCGGATGGCGATCTCCAGAATGTTCATGGGGGTCATGACAGGGGTGGGGGCTGCCAGGCTTTTCAGAAAGCCTACGCCGCCCCGGGCATGGATGCCGGCGTACTCGATGAGGATAATGCTCATCAGCGCCAGCGCCGCCGTCACATTCAGGTCCTTTGTGGGAGGCTTGATGCCAAACACGCCGATGAGGTTGCAGCAGCCGATGTACAGCGCCACGGTCATCAGGTAGGGCACATAGCCCTTGCCCTCTTTTCCCAGCAGCCCCTCAAAGAAGCTGCTGCCAAAGTTGTAGACCGTTTCCAGCATCGCCTGCCGCTTGGAGATGTGATCCACCCGCAGGTTGCGGGTGAGCAGGATGGAGCACACCACCAGAAATGCCATGATGCCCCAGCTGACCACCACGGATTCCGGGATCTGCAGCCCGCCGATCTGGATCATTTCCACATTCAGCTCTTCCATAAGAGCCGCAGTCAGTTTATTCATTGTTTTTCCTCCTTCCTCTCAGGATCCGGCACCGGGGTGCCGTTGTTCGGGGGTATTGCAGAAAAACAGGCAGAACCTCGTTAAAAAGCAAGAAAGGCGCCGGTTCTGTTGCATCGCGCCCTTCTGTGTTTTCCGTCGGTTTCGTCTTTTTTCGTCTGGTATGATAGTACGATTGGGGCAAATTGACAAGTCCCCCGGCGCACATTCTACCTTTTGTTATATTTCATTTCTGTGATACATCAAAAGGATTGTGTTGTTTGCACAATTTTAAAGTTTAAACTTGTGCTTTTCGTCCAAATTCTTTGTCAAACCTTAGCCAATTGCCATGATTTAAAGGGGTTTCCGGGGCAAAAATACACGATTCGTATATTTTTATATGACCGTCATGCAAAATTTATATAGCCGGCTCCCCGGGTATGTATCCCCTGCCGCCGGGGCTTATGCCGCCTTGCGGCGCAGCAGCAGCCGGAAAAGGGCACGGCACAGCGGTCCGCAGTACAGCAGCTGCCAGCACAGTGCCATGGGCATATTGCAGCCCCAGGTGTGCACCCATGTGCCAAAGTCAGGCTCCTTGAACAGGATCGTTGCCACAAGGCTCATGACCGGGCACATGATGCATACGATCATCAGGGAAATGGCGTAGGTGATGAACTGGGGACGGTCCGTGGGATGCATAAAAGTAAAGGCAAGCTTGGTGGCAAGCTTTTCCACCACAAAGAACTCCAGCACGAAGGCTACCGCCGCCATAATGGGCAGTTCTCCCAGTGCCATAATAAAGGTGGCATTGGTGACACCGCCGGTGGCAAGTGCCACATTGTAGACGATCATCCCGTAGACCATGATGAGCGCCATGATGATGGTAAAAACGATCTTTTCCGGTAAAGTTCTGGGCATGATTCTGTAACTCCTTGTTGATTCATCCGTTTTTGATATCCAAACTTTCATCGCACAAAAAAAGAAGCCGGACGGAGCGGAACCTTCGTCTGACTTCTGTGCGACTACCATTCATTGCCTGCTATTTTAGCACCGGATCCTCCGGCGCATAATACCTTTTGTGGTTTTTCTCCCGATTTGCGCAAATCTGTTCACATATGACCCGAAACTTCTGGGTACTTTTCCTTTTTCGTCCATTAAGCATCTCTGCGCTGCTTTTTTCTGCGCTATTTCCACAGTATATTTCAAGAATTGCACAAAATACTATGTATTTCTTTGTACAGTCTGCGAATAGACAAATGGTGCTTTTGCATGTATAATTGAGCCAGAAACCAGAGAAGTACAGCAGAAGCTCAAATGAGAGCTACTCCCGCTGACTTGAAGCAGAAAGGAGCGAGACCGATGGTTGATATGGAACCCGCACAGCAGGGACAGGCTGTCGGGGTTCGCTGAGAAGCAAAACAGACGCTCACCACAAACGGGATGTTTCCCCCGTATAAAAACACAACAAAACTTGAGCGACTCTTGAGCATCAAAAATGCGATAACACGACAGCCTGTCGATAAACCTTTCCCAAGGCAATTCAAATAGATCCCGCCGAAGGTGATTTCCCATGATGGTATCTTTTGCACGGAGACACTTATTTGAATAGCGAAGAGGAGTTATACCAATGTACTAAGCAGCTTGCCCCTTAGCAAATCTAACTCGAAAGAATGTGGTGATATGAAATTCATCTTCAGGATCTCGGTACCGCACTCCATCAGTTAAGAGAAGGGTCAGTCCAATGTACTAAGTAATCAGTCCCCTTGCATCGCATCCAATTTTCTGAATCGTATTCATGTTTCTAAGGAGAGTCACCCTGTGAGACACACATTCCGAAAATGAGGTCATCCAAGGAGAAGAGGCTTATGACTCCGAAGAAGTAAGTATCCAGCCGGACGAGGGCTTGCAACCGCCTCGTCCGGCTGGTTTTTTGTTTTGCGGGAGGGGCACCTTCCGCCTTTCTTTTTTGCTTTTTCTGCCCGGAAGCGTCGGCATCCCTCCCCTGCTTTCCTCCGCCCCGGCAGTCCCTCCAAAACAGACATTTTTCACATTTTGCAGTTGAATTCAGTCCTTGTTTTTTCACCCTCCTATGGTATACTGGTAAAAAAGGGAGGTGCATTCTATGCGGCTGGCTTTTTCCTGGTGGCAGTTCTTTGACATCCTTTTGAGTATCCTCTGGCTGATCTCCGGCGTCCGGGATCTTATGGGCAAGGACCCTCTGATCCGTCTGCCCTTCAACCAGTACGAACGGGACCCGGAATACCGCGCCTTCTGGCAGAAAAAGAACGGCGTGTTTTATATGCTCAACAGCATCGCCTTTCTGATCTTGACCTTCACACCTGTTACATCGCTGCTCTACCGTATCCTTTTCGGCATCGCCATCGTGGGAGATCTTCTCTATCTGGTTGCCTACGAGGCATGGGAACACAGTGCGGACTAAAACCACCAGGAGGTGCCCATATGAGACTGGAGCTTTCCGATTTTAACTGGATCACCGCCGTGCTGGGTGCCCTGATCCTGTACCGGGGCATCCGGGACCTGTACAACGGCACCGGCAGCCGCTGGCGCTATGAGGACGAAAAACAGAATTTCCACCGATTTTACGGCATCGTATCCATCCTCTGCGGCGCTTTCCTGCTGGCGGGCAGTTTCCGCCCAAAGATCGAGCCTCTGTGCTCTATTTTAATGGTGGCGGCGCTGCTTTCCTGCTTTGGTCTGCTGATCTCCAATCTGTGCTACCACCTGAGCAAGGACAAAAAAGATAAAAAGTAGATTTTCCTCCTCTTGCGCTTGGCTTCTCATCCTGTTACAATGAGAAAAAACGCAGGAGGTTTTTTTATGGTAAAGCATATTATTCTCTGGCAGCTGAAGGACGAGCTTTCCGACGCCGAAAAGGCAGTGGTCAAGGCTGAGGCAAAGGCAGGTCTGGAAAGTCTTGCCGGCAAGATCCCGGGACTGGTGGACATCCGGGTAAACATCAACGCCCTGCCCTCTTCCAACGCCGACATGATGCTGGACACCACCTTTGAAACTGCCGAGGCGCTCAAGGGTTATTCCACCCATCCGGAGCACGTGGCAGTGGCAAACAGCAAGGTACGTCCCTTCTACAAAAACCGGGTCTGCCTGGATTTTGAGGTTTGAGGTTGACAAACCTGCCCTTTTTGCGTACTATAGACGTAATAGTGTAAATTGGCTTTGAAGAGAAGAGTACGCTTTGTCTGCGCATTACAGAAAGCCCGAAGGATGGGACCGGGCATGCTGCGCAAAGCCGAAGATGGTCTCTGAGCTGCACGGGTGAGGCTTCGGTCCAGCCCGTGACGGGATGACGCCCGTTACAGCGTTCCGCCGGGCAGCTGTCCGGCGCACAAGGCTGCGGCTCTGCTGCAGCGAAACAAGGTGGTACCACGAAAGTGTAAAGCTCTCGTCCTTGTCCGGCAAAGATGCCGGTCAGGACGGGGCTTTTTTCGTTGTAACGCCAAACGGAAAGGAAGAGGAACACCCCATGAGCGAACACAAGACATTCTATATCACCACACCTATTTATTATCCCAGCGACAAGCTGCACATCGGTCACAGCTACACCACCGTGGCATGCGACGCTCTGGCACGGTTCAAGCGGATGCAGGGCTATGACGTTATGTTCCTGACCGGCACCGACGAGCACGGACAGAAGATCCAGGACAAGGCAGCCGACGCCGGCGTGACCCCCAAGGAGTATGTGGACAAGATCGTTGCCACCGTCAAGGATCTGTGGAAGCTGCTGGACGTGAGCTACGACCGGTTCATCCGCACCACCGACGACTACCACATGGAAAGCTGCCAGAAGATCTTTACCAAGCTCTACGAGCAGGGTGACATCTATAAGGGCGAGTACATCGGTCACTACTGCAAGCCCTGCGAGAGCTTCTGGACTGACAGCCAGCTGGTGGACGGCAAGTGCCCCGACTGCGGTCGTGAGGTCTACGATGCCCACGAGGAGGCATACTTCTTCAAGACCAGCAAGTACGCCGACCGTCTGCTGAAGCTCTACGAGGAGAACCCCCAGTTCATCCAGCCCGAAAGCCGGAAGAACGAGATGATTGCCTTTATCAAGCAGGGTCTGCAGGACACCTGTGTGTCCCGCACCTCGGTGAAGTGGGGCATCCCCGTTCCCTTTGACCCCAAGCACACCATGTACGTGTGGGTGGACGCCCTGAGCAACTATATCTCCGCTCTGGGCTACGGCAATGAGACCTACCACGATTACGACAAGTTCTGGCCTGCCGACCTCCACATGGTGGGCAAGGAGATCCTGCGGTTCCACACCATCCTGTGGCCTGCCATGCTGATGGCACTGGACCTGCCCCTGCCCAAGCGGGTGTTTGGTCACGGCTGGCTGCTGATGAACGGCGGCAAGATGTCCAAGTCCGTGGGCAACGTGGTGGACCCGGTGATCCTTTGCGACCGCTACGGCGTGGACTCCATCCGCTACTTCCTGCTGCGGGAGATCCCCTTTGGCAATGACGGCATGTTTACCAACGAGGCACTGATCAACCGCATCAACAGCGATCTGGCAAACGATCTGGGCAACCTGCTGAGCCGCACCGTGGCAATGTGCGAGAAGTACTTTGGCGGCACCGTCCACTGCGTGCCGGGCACCGAGTCCATCGACACCGAGCTGGAGACCATGATCAACGGTCTGCTGGAAAAGGTCACCGCCGACATGGACAACCTGACCATTCCTCAGGCACTGATGGAGATCTTTGCGGTGATCCAGCGCGCCAACAAGTACATTGACGAGACCGCTCCCTGGGCGCTGGCAAAGGACGAGGCAAACAAGGCACGGCTGGAAAGCGTGCTGTACCACCTGTGCGAGGCACTGCGTGTGTGCGGCATCCTGCTGAACGCCTACCTGCCCTCTACCGCCCCCAAGATGATGGACCAGCTGGGTCTGGACGCCTCCGCTCTGGACCTTGCCAAGACCGTCTACGGCGCACAGGAGAGCTACACCGTCCACAAGGGCGATGCTCTGTTCCCCCGCATCGACGTGGCAAAGGAGATCGCCCACCTGAAGGAAGAGGACGAGAAGCGCAAGGCTGCCGCCCTCGCCGCCAACAAGGCAAAGGCGGAGGCAGAAAAGGCTGCTGCCGCCCCCGCCGAGAGCAGCGTGGACTTTACCCACGAGGAGGAGATCGACTTTGACTCCTTCTGCAAGGTGGAGCTGCGGGTGGCAGAAGTGCGTGCCTGCGAGAACCTGAAGGAGAGCAAGAAGCTGCTGCACCTCACCGTCTTTGACGGCGAGCGGGAGCGCTGCATCCTGTCCGGCATTGCCAAGTGGTTCAAGCCGGAAGATCTCATCGGCAAAAAGCTGGGCATCGTGTGCAACCTTGCCCCCCGTCCCATGATGAAGGGCAAGTATGTCAGCGAGGGCATGATCTTTGCCGCTGACACTGCGGACGGCGGCTGCTCCATTGCCTTCTACGGGGACGATGTGCCCGTAGGCAGCCGCATCCACTGATCATCTGCAACTGACCCGGAGGTATATCATGCAAACCGATACTGCATCACGGGCTGCAAAGCTGGACAAGGTCTTTGGCACCCCTGCCTGCGCCGTACTGCTGGCAGTCCTGTGCAATGTGCTGTGGGGCTCCGCCTTTCCCTTTATCAAGATGGGCTACCGGCTGTTTGAGATCCAGTCCAGCAACACCTCTTCCATCCTCTGCTTTGCGGGGGTGCGGTTCATGCTGGGCAGCCTCATCGTGCTGTTCGGCAGCACCCTGCTGCAGGGCAGCTTCCCCCGGATGCCCCGTGGCAAGGTGGCGGCAGAGTGCTGCGCACTGGGTCTGTGGCAGACCACGACCCAATACGCCTTTTACTATGTGGCGGTGGCGATGCTCACCGGCGCTTTTGGCGGCATCCTCAACAGCACCCAGAGCTTTCTGGGCGTCATTCTGGCGCACTTCCTCTACGGCAAGGCAGACCGCATGACCCCCGCCAAGATGCTGGGCTGCGCCATAGGCTTTGCCGGTGTGCTCATCGGCACTCTGGGCAACCACGGCAGCGGCAGCGGACTGGGAGTGTTCTGCATGATGGCGGCAACCGTCATCTTTACCCTGTCCGGTCCCTGGAACAAATCGGTGACCCGGAAGGCAGACAGCTTCTCGGTGTGCTTCATCAACCTGTTTGTGGGCGGTGCAGCCCTGTTTGTGCTGGGCACCGTCACCGGCGGACGGCTGCGCCACTTTAGCCCGGCGGGCGTTCTGGTGCTGCTGGTCCTTGCCTTTATCTGCGGTGCAGGCTACCTGCTGTGGGCGCTGCTGATGAAGAACAACCCGGTCAGCCGCATTGCCATCTTTGGCTTTGTGAACCCGGTGGTCAACGTGCTGCTCAGCGCCGTGCTCAACGGGGAGCCTCTGTTCCGCTGGCAGTATCTGGCAGCACTTACCGCCGTCTGCGTGGGCATCTGGCTGGTGAACAAGGCTCCCGCCCAGAAGGTGGAACCATGACAGGACCTATCTTTGACACCCACGCCCACTACTGTGCCCGTGCCTTTGACCCGGACCGCTATGCTCTGCTGGACAGCCTGCCCGGCAAAGGGGTGGTGGGGGTCTGCGAGCAGGCGACCCACTCCGGGGACGCTCCCCGGGTGCTGGAGCTGGCGCACCGGTATCCCTGGGTCTATGCTGCCATCGGCATCCACCCGGAAAGCCTCCTTGCCCCGGAGGACTGCGGCGAGGAAGGGGCTGCCCCCACCGTGTCGGTGTACGGCGGCGACTGGGCGGCGGAGCTCCGTGCCCTTGCCCCCTTCTACGAGGACCCCAAGGTGGTGGCTGTGGGCGAGTGCGGACTGGACTACCACTGGCCGGTGCCCAGGGAGGCTCAGCTGGCTATGTTTGAGGCGCATCTGCGGCTGGCATTGGAACTGGACAAGCCCATCATCGTCCACGACCGCAACGCCCACGCCGACGTCTACGCCCTGCTGGACCGCTACCGTCCCACCGGCATCGTCCACTGCTATTCCGGCAGCGCTGAGGATGCCCTGCGGCTGGCGGCACAGGGGCTGATGATCGGTTTTGGCGGCGCCTGCACCTTCAAGGGTGCAAAGCGTGCGGCAAAGGCGATCGCCGCCCTGCCCATGGAGAGCATCGTGCTGGAGACCGACTGCCCCTACATGGCACCGGAACCGGTGCGGGGCAGCCGCTGCGACAGCTCCCTGATCCGCTATGTGGGGGAGTACATCGCCCAGCTGAAGGAGCTGTCCCCGGAAGAAGTCTTTTCCATCACGGCGGAAAATGCCCGTCGTGTCTACCGTATTCCTGCCAGTCGCGGGGTGTAAAGCCCCTGCTTCTGTATAAATCAAGAACAACGTTACAAAGAGTTATAAAGGAGAATGTACCATGAAGGCAAGAATCCCCAAACACCGCGAGTTCATCATCAACTTCCCCGACAGCGTGGACCAGAACAAGGCAAACGAGGGCTGGGCAAAGCTGCAGCAGATCGTGGAGGACTACAAGAAGGCACACAACGGCGCTTCCGTCTACGCCCCCACCTTCATCGAGGACTGCGAGCCTGAGGTGAAGAAGCTGCAGGAAGAGTACGGCTTTGAGTACACTGTGGAATACGTTCAGTAATTTCTGACAGCAAAAATCCCCTCTGCACTTTCGTGCAGGGGGGATTTTTTATGCGTTCTTGCAGTCCCTTGGGGCTTACTGTTCCACCTTGCTCAGAAGGATGCGGTCATTGTCCAGAGTCTTGCCGGCGTTCAGGCGGAACTTTTCCAGCAGGTCGTCCACCGTCATGCGGCTGCGCTGGTCCCCCTGCACGTCGAACACGATGCGCCCGGCGTCCATCATCAGGGTGCGGTTGCCCAGCTCCAGTGCCTGATGCATATTGTGAGTGACCATAAGGCAGGTGATCTTTTTCTCTGCCACGATGGTCCGGGTAAGCGCCAGCACCTTCTCGGCGGTGGCAGGGTCCAGAGCGGCGGTGTGCTCATCCAGCAGCAGCAGTTTGGGGGTCACAAGGGTCGCCATCAGCAGGGTCAGCGCCTGCCGCTGTCCGCCGGAAAGCAGCCCCACCGGCTGCTTCATCCGGTCCTCCAGACCCATATCCAGCAGCGCCAGCTTTTCCCGGAACAGCTCCTTATCCTTCCGGGAGATGCGGGAGAAGATGGCGTGGGGAGCGGTGCCGGCACGGAGGTATGCCAGCGCAAGGTTCTCCTCAATGGTCATGTTGGGGGCAGTGCCCTTTAAGGGGTCCTGAAACAGATGTCCGATGACCTTGCTGCGCCGGTGTTCCGGCTCAAAGGTGATGTCCTGTCCCCCCAGCAGAATGCTGCCCTCGTCAGCGATGAAGCCGCCGGTGATAGCGTTGAACAGGGTGGATTTGCCTGCGCCGTTGGAGCCTACGATGGTGGCAAAGTCCCCTGCCTCCATCTGCAGGCTCACCCCATTCAGCGCCACCTTTTCGTTGACGGTGCCGGGGTTGAAGGTCTTGTGCAGATCCTTGAGCTGTAGCATCTCCATCTTACTTTCCCTCCTTACCGGCAGCCCGGCGGGCACGGGCGGCGTGCCTGCGTTTTTCAAAGGTGAAGTGTGCCTGAATGGCAGGCATGGAGATCGCCACACCCACGATGATGGCGGACACCAGCTTCATGGCAGCCGCCGGAACATTGAACCGCAGTGCCACCGCCACGATGAACCGGTACAGGCAGCTGCCGAACACCACGCCCAGCACCCGGCGCACCATGGTGCGTTTGCCCACCAGCGTCTCCCCGATGATGAGGGACGCCAGGGCAATGGTGACCATGCCGGTGCCTACGTTGATATCGCAGCTTTTCTGGTACTGCGCCAGCAGACCGCCGGACAGGGCGCACAGGGCGCCGGAGATGCACAGACCCACCGTGATGGTAAAGGCGGGGTTGATGCTGGATGCACGGACCATGGCGGTGTTGTCGCCGGTGGCACGGATGGAAAGACCCAGCCGGGTGCCAAGGAAGCCCAGCATCGCCGCCCCGGCAATGCAGATGAAGATCACCGCAAGGGCAAGCTTATACCAGCTGCCCAAAAAGCCCAGGGACTTCTTTGCGATGGAAAACACCGTGTCGGTCTTTACCAGCGACATGGTGGAGGAAAAGCCCATCACTGCCAGATTGATGGTGTAGAGACCCGTGTTGACGATGATGCCTGCCATGATGCTCTCCACCCCCAGCCGGGTCTGGAGAAACGCCGTGACAAAGCCGGAGCACACGCCCGCCGCCATGGCGGCGACCAGCGCAAGAAAGGGGTGACCCATTAGTGCCACCTGACACGCCACGGCGCAGCCAAGGGTGAAGCAGCCGTCGGTGGACAGGTCTGCGATATTCAGGATGGAATAGCTCAAAAACAGCGCCAGCGCCACAAGGGCGTAGATGCAGCCCAGTTCCAGAGCCGTCTGGATGACGTTCAGCGAAAAGATACTCGCCAGCATGTGTGTGCTCCTTTAAAATCGGTGTATTTTTTATGCAGGCTCGCCCTCTCCGTCGCTGCAAAGGGGACGGGGAGGGCGAAAAACCTGTAGGATCGGGATTTTTTAAGAGAAGTTTTCTGCGGTGGTCACTTCCACCACCTCGGTGCAGTAGGGCTTGAATGCCGCCTTTACGGTCTCCAGGTCCAGCCCCAGTGCGGCGCAGGACTCGGTGTTGATGGTGGCAATACCGTTGTCAAAGGTCTGGTAGGGCAGATCTGCGGTGGTCTTACCCTGGCACAGCAGCTGCTCCACCATATCGGCGGTTGCCTCGCCCAGCTGGACGTAGTCCACGCCGTAGCCCACAAAGGCACCGTTCAGAGCAAAGCTGTCGGCACCGGTGTAGTGCTGGACCCCTGCCTCCAAAAAGCTCTCGTAGATGGACAGCTCGGCGGTCATGACGGTGTTGTCGGTGGGGGTGAACACTGCCTTGACCCCGGCGGCGATCAGCGCCTCTGCTGCCATCTGGACCTCGGCGGTGGTGGTGCCGTTCTTTTCGATGTACTTGATGCCCTTTTCGTCACAGAAAGCCTTTGCGTCGGCGATCGCCTGGGTGGAGGAATCCTGGCTCAGGTCGTACAGCAGACCGATGGTGTCGATGTCCGGGTTCACTGCCAGGATCAGGTTCATGATGGCGTCGGTGTTCAGGGCATCGGAGGTGCCGGTGATGTTCTCCTCGCCGTCAAAGCCGGCGGCGACAGGGTCGGTGACGGCGGAGTAGACCACCGGGATATCCGTATCCTCCACGGCGGCAAGCATGGTGGCGGCGGTGGGGGTGGCAACTGCCACGATCACATCCACCTTGTCTGCCACAAGGTCTGCACCGATCTGGTTCAGGTTGGTCTGGTCTGCCTGTGCATTGGCGTAATAATCGGCGTAGTCAAAGGTGACCCCCTTTTCCTTGCCCAGAGCGTCCAGACGGCTCTCCACCGACTCCACGATCTGGTTCAGGGAAGCGTGATCCACATAGTTGACGATGCCCACCTTGAAGCTCTGCCCTGCGGCGGCGGTGTCGGAGGCAGCTGCGGAGGAAGCAGCGGCGCTGGATGCCGCAGAAGAGGCGGTGCTTCCGCCGCAGCCCGTCAGGGCAAGGGCGGAAACAGCGGTGGCAGCGGCGGCTGCCTTCAGAAAGCTGCGGCGGGAGATCATGTTCAGGTTTTTCATAGTGGTTAACTCCTTTCCCGGAGCGAGCGGCAAAAACAAAAGACCCGCTCCCTTTGCGGGACGGGTCTTTACAACAAAACGACCCTGTCCCTGTGTGTTATCCACAAGGACAGGATCGATAAAAACGATTCTGCGGTGCCACCTTGCTTGTCCGGCAGACGCCGGACCCCTCACGGAGAGCCAACACTCCCCTGCCCTGTAACGGAGGCTTCCGTTCAAAGCTACTAGGGCTTTGCGCCCGTTCGCCCGACCCTCAGCGGTCCACGAAGCCTGCCCCGCTTACCGTCCGTTTTCACTGTCCGGACTCACTGCAGATGCGCTTTGCAGGTTCTCTTCCGCCTCATCGGTTTAGTTGCATTATACACTTTATTTGCATAAAGTCAAGAGGAAATTTAAAATTTTTTCTTTCTGCCGGGGCAAAGTCACACTTCGTTCTTCCGGCGCTTCTTCCAGACAAAGCAGCCGGTGTACACCAGCCACAGGGGGATCGCCGTCAGGGTGATGATGCGGCTCACCTTCAGCCCGTCTGCCTGATAGACAAAGTCGATGTTATGGGTGCCTGCCGGGCAGAGCACCGCCATCAAGCCCTCGTCCACCCGCAGGATGTCGGTCTTTTCCCCGTCCACATAGGCGGTAAAGCCGTCGTCGTAGGGCACGGAGAAGAACACCAGATCGTCCTTTTGCAGGGTGATCCGGGCATAGAAGCCGGCGTTGTTCATCTCAAACACAGTGGCAGCGGTGGCGGCACGCTGCTGGCAGTCCTGCACATAGGTCTCGTAGTACAGGTCCTCCATGCTGCTTTCCGGCAGGTGGGTCAGGCAGCTGCCGTACCGCTGGGCATCCTCCTCCGTAAGCACCAGTGCCCGCATCAGCAGATTGGAGCGGGTGGTCCGGACCGTCTGCTCGTACTCCTCCTCGGTGAGGTAGTAGTCGTAGGTAAAGCCCATGGGCACATAGTTCAGGTTCCGGTAGACGGCGTAACCGTCGGTCTCTCCCCAGTAGACCCAGCCTGCATCTGCCTCGTTTTCAAAGGCGGTCTGCTGCTCCGGAGTGGTGATGAGGTATTCCACGCTGAGAAGTCCCCGCAAAGCGTAGTTGGACAGCTCCGGCTCGCTGCGCACATCCCGCTTGACCCCCAGCGCCGGATAGAAGCTGAGGATGCTGGGTGCCGCAGTGCTGCCAAAGTACTGCAGGCAGCTCTTGTCCATCCACATACCCAGATTGTCGTGGAGCTGGTAGGTGTCCACCCGGTAACTGCCTTCCGGCAGGTCTGTCTTCAACAGGGCAGCGTTTTTATCCTGCTCCACAAGATCGCTGTCGGTGTGCCACTGCCCAAATTTGCCAATGCCGATGTGGACCATGCCAAAGGTGCACGCCACCACCAGCACCGCCGCCGTCATGCGCTGGGCAAAGCGGCTGTCCGCACGCCATTTGCGGCAGATGTAGCGGTAGAGCAGCAGTCCGCCCAAGCCGAAGCCCATCACCACAAAGTACTGTCCCGGGTTCTTCAGCACGCCCAGAGACCATTTTTCGGTTTCGCCGTCCCACACCGGCACCAGCGCAAACGCCAGGGTGGCGACCATGAGCCAGCCGATGGTGCGGGCAGGGCTGTCCAGGTCTGTATTGTGGTCCTCCAGTGCGTTGACGGTCATGGCGCAGAGCACCAGCACCGGCATATAGTACCAGCGGGCGTAGTAGCTGGAGTTCAGGGCGTAAAAGGCGCTGTTCAGGATAGGGACCAGCGCAAAGACGGCGCAGGTGCCCACGATGCGCTTTTTGCTGTCCCCCCGGCGGGCACGCCAGTACGCCGCTGCGCCTGCCAGACTGCACAGGGGCAGGTAGGCGGACATACTGGTCCACTTGATGACTCCCTCAGACCAGATAGAGGTGAGGTAGGGGGAATCCGGCGGCAGGATCCAGCTCAGCAGGATGGCAAGATACTGCTGCACCTTGCTGTAGGTCAGAAAGCCCCATCCGGAAGAAAGGTCGATCGTACGTGGGTTCTGCACCAGACTCAACACCGCCGGAAGCAGCAGCAGGCAGCCCATTGCCACGCCCAGCAGGCTCTCGAAGGCAAGGTGGACAAATTTTTTAACGGTGAGGCGGAAGTCCCCGGTGCTGAGCTTTGCCACAAAGTAGATCAGCAGGAACACCACCTGCCCCACAAAGAAGAAGTAGTTGTTCAGCAGGTTTACCGCCACCCAGAAAGCAAATGCTCCGTGGCGGTCCTCGTACAGCACCTCATCCAGCGACCACAGCAGGAAGGGGAACAGCGCCACCACATCCACAAAGTGGTTGAAAAAGACGTTGTACACCGTAAAGCCGGAAAAGGCATACAGGCACGCTCCCAGCACGGCGTAGTTCAGGTTCTTCACATACCGGCGCAGGTAGAGGTAGGCACCGCCGCCTGCCACCGCAAACTTCAGCACCAGCAGCGGCACCATCAGGTAGGGCAGCCAGTTCTGGGGAAAGAGCCGGGAGAACCAGAAAAAGGGCGAGCCGTACAGGTAAAAGGAGTAGGCGTTCATCACCCCGCTGCCCAGATCCGTCGCCCAGGAAAAAGTATTCCGGGGCGCACCGGGAAAGCTGCTGTCCGGATAGCTCATGCCCTTAAAAAAGCCGTTCATGTACCGGTAGAAGCTGATCTGCTGGCTGTTAAAGTCTCCTGCGTAGTGGAAAAAGCCGCCGTCTATGATATAAAACGGTAGGAAAAGTACCGCTGCCACCAGAGCGCACAGCGCCACCGTTTTCCAGAATTTATCCTTCTGCTGTCCCGGCAGACGCAGCTGCCGGGTACCGTTGATCTGTTCCATGGAGATTCCCTCTTTCTCCGCCGGGGCGGAAAATGCTTTTGTGGTCCCAGTATAGCACGGATGCCCACTGGAAAAAAGGACCCTTTTTTACGGGAAGGGCAGTTCCCGGACGTCATCCGGGTCCGCCTCGGCACGGCGCTGCTCTGCAAACACCGCCTCAATGAGCCGGTCCAGATCTTCCAGATGGCTCAGCTCGCAACAATACCGGCGGAGAGACGCCGCCCCCTTGAGCCCTTTCATGTAGTGCATGGTCTGGGCACGTGCCTGCGGCATTGCCACAAACTCCCCCTTCTGCTCCACCATCTCCTCTACCTGACGGCGCAGGGCGTTCATCCGTGCCTGCAGGTTAGGGGTCCGGGGTGCCGGAGTGCCCTCGATGGCGGCGTTCACCCGCTCAAAGAGCCAGGGATCTCCCAGAGCGGCACGGGCGATCATGACACCGTCGCAGCCGGTGTCTGCCATCATTTTCAGCGCATCCTCCGGGCTGCGGATGTCTCCGTTGCCCAGCACCGGCACCTTTACCGCTGCCTTTACCCGGGCGATGATCTCCGGGTCGATGCCGGGGGTGTACATCTGCTCCCGGGTCCGGGCATGGACTGCCACCAGCACCGCTCCCGCCTGCTCACACGCCTTGGCGCATTCCACCGCCGTCACATGGTCGTCATCCCAGCCCTTGCGCATCTTTACCGTCACCGGACGGGTGGTGTGCGCCACCACCTGCTCCACGATACGACCGCAGAGGTCCGGGTCCAGCATCAGCTTGCTGCCGGCACCGCCGGAAACGATCTTGGGAGCGGGGCAGCCCATGTTGATGTCCAGAAAGTCAAAGTCGTATTGTTCAATGGCAGCCGCCGCCTCGCCCATGATCTGGGGCACCTCCCCAAAGATCTGGACTCCGTAGGGGGCATCGTTTTTTTCCGCCTTCAGCAGGCTCACAGTCTTGTGGTCCTTGTATACCAGTGCCCGGCTGGACACCATCTCGCTGACCGTAAAGCCCGCCCCGTGCTGTGCCATAAGTCGGCGGCAGGGGGCATCGGTAAAGCCTGCCATAGGTCCGAACACCGCCCGATGGGGCAGGGTGATATTGCCGATTTTCAAAGGTTCCATTGGTTCTCCTTGCTATGATTCAAAAAAGCTCCCCGGTCGGGGAGCCAGAAATGCTTGATACAAACCCTCTCAGTCACGGCTTGCGCCGTGCCAGCTCCCCCGAAAGGGGGAGCTTTTTTATCTGCCCGAAACCAGTTCTTTACGAATGAAGAAATCATTTATCTTCACAGCACATAAAGCTCACCCTTCGGGAGAGCTGTCAAAACCGTCAGGTTTTGACTGAGAGGGTTTTCAAATTTTACATCTTCTCAGGCACGTTGATCTTAAACATGGTCAGCACGTTGAAGATGGCGTTTTTCACGCCGATGCACAGGGCAAGACGTGCCTGCTGCACAGCGGGGTCTGCACCCTGAATGCGGCAGTTGCCGTAGAAGCGGTGGAAGGCGCTTGCCAGCTCAATGACAAAGCGGTTGATGCGGCTGGGGTCGTACTTCTCCGCTGCCATGACGATCTCCTGAGGGAAGGCAGCAAGCATCCGGATCAGATCCATCTCGGAAGGCTCGGTGAGCAGGGTGGCGTCCACCTTATCGGCACCCACAAACTCCACGCCCTCGGTCTCCATCTTCTTCAGGATGGAGCAGATACGGGCATGGGCGTACTGCACATAGTACACCGGGTTGTCGTTGTCGGTCTTGACTGCCTGATCCAGATCAAAGTCGATTCCGCTGCCGGCGTCGTGCATATTGAACAGGAAGCGGGCGCTGTCGATGGGCACCTCTTCCAGCAGGTCGGTCAGGGTGATGGCGTTGCCGGTGCGCTTGGACATACGGACCGGCTGACCGTCCCGCATCAGGTTGACCATCTGCATCAGCACCACGTCCAGATCCTCGCCGTTGAGACCGATGGCGTCCATGGCGCCCTTCATGCGTGCCACATGACCGTGATGGTCTGCGCCCCAGACGTCGATCGCTTTGGCAAAGCCCCGGGTCGCCAGCTTGTTGTAGTGGTAGGCGATGTCGGCGGCAAAGTAGGTGGGGATGCCGTTGGCACGGACCAGGACCTCGTCCTTTGCCTCTTCCTCGGAGCCATCCTCGGTCTTTTTCTTGTTGACAGTGCCGTACTTGGCAGCGTACTGGGCGCTGCGGTACATGATGGCGCCGTCCTCTGCCTTATAGCATGCACCCAGTTCCAGCAGCTTATCCACCACAGCGTGGACAGCGCCGGACTCGTGGAGGGTGCTCTCGTGGAACCAGACATCGTAGTCGATGCGGTACTTGCCCAGATCCCGCTTCAGGGCGGCGATGTTCTTGGGCAGAGCGTATGCCACCAGCGCATCCTTCAGCTGGGCAAATGCCTGGCTCTCAAACAGGGTCTCCTCGTCCATACCCTTGCAGGCGGCAACGTACTTATCCCCGTTGATCTCGGCAAACTCGCCTGCCAGCACCTTGATGTCGCCGCCCTGATAGCACTCCTTGGGCAGGGGGTATGCCTCCTCGCCGCAGAACTGCTGCAGATAGCGCACCGCAAGGCTCTTGCCAAACTTCTGGATCTGGTTGCCGGCGTCGTTGATGTAGAACTCACGGGTCACATCGTAGCCCGCCCAGTCCAGCACCGCTGCCAGACAGTCGCCCAGAGCGCCGCCACGGGCGTTGCCCATGTGCATAGGACCAGTGGGGTTGGCGGAAACGAACTCCACGTTATACTTTGCGCCCTTGCCGTGGTCGGTACGACCGTACTGGCTGTTGGCGCAGGCACCCAGCACCACACCGCCCCAGAAGGAAGCGGACAGGAACAGGTTGATGAAGCCGGGACCTGCCACCTCCACCTTGGCGAAAACGCTGTTCTCCAGAGAGGGCAGGTGTGCCAGCAGGGCATCGGCAATCATCTTGGGAGCCTTGCGCCAGCTGCGGGCGCCTGCCATGGCGATGTTGGAGGCGATATCGCCGTTCTTCACATCGCCGGGGATCTCCACAATAAAGGCGGGCAGCTCTGCCTCGGGCAGGGTACCGTCTGCCATTGCCGCCTTGGCGGCTGCGGTCAGCAGAGCACGTGCCTCATCCAGCGCAGCCTGACGAGGATTGTAGTTCTGGTAGGTCTTTTCAAATTCAGTCATTGGTATGGTTCCTTTCACGATCCGGTGGATCTATCAGTTCACATGGGTCACGGTCACTTCCAGGCGGTTGCGGCTCACCATCTCGGCGCTGTCGGCATCCAGCAGGTAGGCAAATCGCACTGTGCCGCCCTTTTCGGTCAGGTCGCAGAGGATCTCGTCTGCCGTCACCCCCAGCGTCAGGGAGCCGTAACCGGTCTCGTAGTGGCACAGGTTCCGCCTGCCTTTTTCGATCAGCAGCTGGGTGCTGGCACCGCCATTTTTGCCAAAGCGCAGCATCGCCACCCGGCTGCCGTCGGCGGCGATCTTCAGGGTGGTGGTGCAGCCCTCGTAGCCGGTGGTCTCGGTCTCTTTATAGGTAATATAGTAGCTGGATCCCCGCAGGGTAAATTCGCCCCGGGTCATCAGCTCCACACATTCTTCTTTTTCACCCGTTTCCGCCGGTTCTTCCACACGCTGCTCGATGCGGCTCTTGATGCGGATGATGTAGTCTTCTTTCAGCGGTCTGCTCACGTTTTTCTTCCTTTTTAATACTTGTCAATGGCGATCTGATCCACCGGTCCGCCCTTGTACTCTCCCAGAAACAGGTCTGCGGTCTGCACAAAGCTGTCCGGCACATCGCTGACGTAGAAGTGTGCGGTGCCGCTTTCCCGGTTGGCACGCAGCCCCCGCTGGGACAGCATCCGCTCCAGATGGTGCGCTGCCGTTTTTGCCGGGTCCACCAGGGTGACCTGATCTCCCATAAACTCCCCGATCATGGTCTTCAGCAGGGGGTAGTGGGTGCAGCCCAGGATCAGGGTGTCCACCCCTGCCTCCCGCACGGCGGTAAGGTACTGGGCAATGACCAGCCGGGTCACCTGCTGCTTTTCCGGTGCGCTGTGGTCCACATAGCCTGCCTCCACCAGCGGCACGAACAGGGGGCAGGGCTGCGCCGTGATCTCCACCCCGGGCACCAGCTGCCGCAGCAGTTTTTCGTAGCTGCGGGACCGGATGGTGGCGGCGGTGCCGATGACTCCGATGCGGCGGTTCCGGGTGGCAAATGCCGCCTCCCGGGCAGCAGCATCCACCACGCCCAGATAAGGCACCGGCAGCCTGGCCGCTTCGGCAGCAGGGTAGGTGCTGGACACAGTGCCGCATGCTGCCATAATGCACTTGACGTCCCGGGACAGCAGGAACGCCACGTCCTGCCGGGCGTACTGCAGGATGGTCTCCGGGCTGCGGCTGCCGTAGGGCACCCGACCGGTATCTCCAAAGTAGATGATGTCCTCTCCGGGCAGCCGCTTGCGCAGCTCCCGCACCCCGGTCAGTCCTCCCAGACCGCTGTCGAATACGCCGATAGGGCGGTTATCCATGCTGTTTTTCCGTCCTTTCCAGTGCAAGGGCGATAAGGCGGTCGATGAGGGCAGGCACCGGCAGACCCTCGTGCTCCATGAGCTTGGGGTACATGCTGATGGAGGTGAAGCCCGGGAAGGTGTTGATCTCGTTGATCATGACCCTGCCGGTGCCCTTCTCCACAAAGAAGTCGCAGCGTGCCAGACCCTCGCAGCCCAGTGCGCTGTAGGCAAGGGCGGCGTAGGTCTTGACCTCGTCCAGTTTTGCCTCCGGCAGGTGTGCCGGGATCACGGTCTGGCTCACGCCGTTCTTGTACTTGTCGTCGTAGGTGTAGAACTCTGCACCGGCAAGGATCTCACCGGGACGGGTCGCCACAGCGGGGTCGGAGCCGATGACGGCACACTCCACTTCCTGCCCGTCCACAAAGGCTTCAAACACCACCTTGCGATCGTTTTCCAGGGCAAGGTCGATCGCCTTTTCAAGCTCCTCCCGGCTGGACACCTTGGAGATGCCCACACTGGAACCGGCGTTGGCAGGTTTGACGAACACCGGCCAGCCCAGCTTTGCTTCCACACCGGCGCAGACCCCTGCCCGGTCGGTCTCGATCTCCCAGCGGTTTGCCGCCAGCCACTTGGTGTGGGGGATGTTGTTTGCCTCAAACAGGGCATTTGCCACTGCCTTGTCCATGCAGGCAGCGCTTGCCAGCACGCCGCAGCCCACGTAGGAGATGCCTGCAAGCTCCAGCAGACCCTGCACAGTGCCATCCTCGCCCCACAGACCGTGGAGCACCGGGATCACCACATCCACGTGGACCTTTTCCACATGACCATCCGGGGTGAACAGGATCATGCCGTGGTCGGCACGGTCCGGGCTGATGACGCAGGGCATGTTGCCTGCCATCTCCTCCCAGCTGCCGTCGGCGATCTGGGCAGAGGAAGCCTCGGTGTACAGCCAGCGCCCCTCCTTGGTGATGCCCACCGTCAGCACCTCATACTTGGAGCGGTCGATATGATCTACGAAATTTCCCACCGAAACACAGCTGACCTCATGTTCGCTGGACATACCGCCGAACAGAAGGACAACACACATGGTATCCTGAGTCTGCATGATAACTCTCTCCTATTTTAAAAACCCCGGTACGGGGCGGAATCAGACCGGTAAAATGCCGTTCCTGCTTATTATACAATATCTATGACCGGGATGCAAGCAGAATGCAGAAAAGCCGCCAAAGGGTGCCGACAGAACTTTTTGCAAAAAACTTTCCAAAAATCGCAAATTTACGCTTGACGGGATAAAAAAGCCGTGATACAATGATATCACCTCTTTTGCGGGGTTATTAAGTGCGCCTGTTTTCCGGACGCGCACCCGCACCCGAGGGAGGTTCAAAACGACCGTTATAATGGAGGTGTCAACAAATGACCGTTAAAATCACTCTGGCATGCACTGAGTGCAAGCAGCGCAACTACAACACCACGAAGAACAAGAAGAACAACCCCGATCGTCTCGAGATGAAGAAGTACTGCCGTTTCTGCAAGAAGCACACCGTTCATCGCGAAACCAAGTAAGAGAAAGGCGGACGCAACTATGGCAGACAAAACCGAGAAAAAGCCGGGCTTTGTGGCCAGAGCTAAAACTGCTGTCAAGAACTTCTGCGGCAAGGTCGTAAAGTTCTTCCGCGATACCAAGAGCGAGCTGAAGAAGGTTGTGTGGCCGTCCAAAAAGGACACCAAGACCAACACCATCGTGGTGCTTGTGACTGTGATCGCAGCGGCAGCCGTGCTGATCCTGCTGGATGCCATCTTTGGTGGTATTCTGGGGCTGATCATCGGCGCCTGAGAATCATCTTGAAACGGAGGGTCAACCAAAATGGAAGAACAGTCCAATGAGGCACTTTGGTATGTTGTGCATACCTATTCCGGCTATGAGAACAAGGTCGCAAACGACCTGCAGACCATGGTGGAAAACCGTCACCTGCAGGATCTGATCTGCGATATCAAGGTTCCCGTCGAGATGGTTCCTGAAATCGACAAGAACGGCAAGCAGAAGATGGTGGAGCACAAGCTCTTCCCCGGCTACGTTCTGGTCAAGATGGTGATGAGCGACGATACCTGGTACGTTGTGCGCAATACGCGCGGCTGTACCGGTTTTGTGGGTCCCGCTTCCAAGCCCGTTCCCCTTACCGCTGAAGAAGTGGAAAAGATGGGCGTGGAGAAGGCTGCACCGCTGACCGTGGATTTCCAGGTCGGCGATACCGTGCAGATCACCGCTGGTCCTCTGGAAGGCTTTATGGGTCTTGTAGAAGAGATCGACACCGAGAACTTCAAAGTGAAGCTCAAGGTCAACATGTTCGGCCGCGAAACCCCTGCAGAGGTGGAGATCGGTCAGGTCGAGCTGCCGTAACCAACCGGCACAGATCGTTTACCAAGGTAAGACCGCAGTGCGGTTCTTATAGAGCGTGTGCAGGGTGCATGCGCTCGTGGGAGGCGTGGAGACACCGCGCCGCAACTCACCACAGATTTTTGGAGGTGCATTTATCATGGCACAGAAAGTTACTGGCTACATCAAGCTGCAGATCGAGGCAGGCAAGGCGACTCCGGCTCCCCCGGTTGGTCCTGCTCTGGGTCAGAAGGGCGTCAACATCATGGCGTTCACCAAGGAGTTCAACGAGCGTACCAAGAACCAGATGGGTTATGTCATCCCCGTCGTCATCACCGTGTATGCTGACCGCTCCTTCAGCTTCATCACCAAGACTCCTCCGGCAGCCGTTCTGATCAAGAAGGCAGCTGGTATCAACACCGCTTCCGGCAAGCCCAACAAGGAAAAGGTTGCTTCTCTGACCGCCGCTCAGGTGGAGGAGATCGCCAAGACCAAGATGCCCGACCTGAACGCTGCTTCTCTGGAAGCTGCATGCAGCATGGTCCGTGGCACCTGCCGCTCCATGGGCATCACCGTCGAGGGCTGAGACATAAACAGTGGGAGGGCATAAACAATGCCCGCATGACCACACAGGAGGATATACAATGAAACATGGCAAGCATTATGTCGACGCTGCAAAGCTGGTCGATTCTACCAAACTGTACGATGTGAACGAGGCTCTGGAGCTGGCTTGCAAGACCGCTTCTGCCAAGTTCGACGAGACCGTTGAGCTGCACGTCCGTCTGGGCGTTGACGGTCGTCACGCAGACCAGCAGGTCCGCGGCGCTGTCGTCCTGCCCAACGGCACCGGCAAGACCGTGCGCGTGTGCGCCATTGCCAAGGGTCCCGCTGCTGCTGCTGCTGAGGCTGCAGGTGCAGACATCGTTGGTGATGACGAGCTGATCGCAAAGATCGCCGGCGGCTTTATGGACTTTGACGTTGTTGTGACCACCCCCGACATGATGGGTCGCGTTGGTCGCCTCGGTAAGGTCCTGGGACCCCGTGGTCTGATGCCCAACCCCAAGGCTGGTACCGTTGCTCCGGATCTGGGCAAGGCTGTCAGCGAGGCTAAGGCTGGTAAGATCGAGTACCGTCTGGACAAGCAGAACATCATCCATGTTCCCGTGGGCAAGGCTTCTTTCGGTGCAGAGAAGCTGTACACCAACCTGAACACCGTGATGGAGGCTATTGCCAAGGCAAAGCCCGCCGCTGCTAAGGGTACCTACTTCAAGAGCGCTACCATCGCCACCACCATGGGCCCTGGCATCCGTCTCAACACCCTGAAGTACGGTGTCTGATCTTCTGATCTGAATTTCTGAAGTTTTTCTGTCGTCTGTTTGGGGCGGCAGAAAAATTTTGCAGAAAATTTAAAAAAGTACTTGACAACTCCGCACGTTTGCGGTATTATAATCATGCTGTTTTTGAGACAGCAGGTGCTGGAGTCCAGCGTAAGGCTATGCCGCCTGCCGAGAAACGTGCGTAAAGTTGCTTTATGCCTCTTTCTCGACCAAGTGCGGGAAAGAGGCTTTTTTCATACGACTCCGGTTTTCGATACAAGTTTTTGAAACGAGGTGAAACCGAATGCCCAGTGCAAAGATTCTTTCTGAAAAGCAGGCTTATGTCGCTGATCTGAAGGCAAAGTTTGAGAGTGCGGTTTCCGGCTGCGTCGTCGCTTACGGCGGCATTAACGTCGAGAACGACACCAAGCTCCGCAAGGAGCTGCGTGAGGCAGGCGTCGATTACATGGTCGTGAAGAACACCATGCTGCGTCTGGCAGTCAAGGGTACCTCCCTGGAGGCTCTGGCTGAAAACTTCAAGGGTGACACTGCTGTCGCTTTTGCTCACGAAGAAGATCCCATGGCTGCTGCCCGCATCCTGTGCAAGTATCAGGACGGCGATAAGTCCAAGAAGTTTGTCGTGAAGGCTGGCTTCATGGATGGCAAGACCATGGACGCTGCCGAGACCAACGCCATCGCAAAGCTGCCCAACCGCGAAGGCATGCTGTCCATGTTTGCAGGCGCCCTCACCAGCACTCTGTCTGGTCTGGCTGTTGCAATGCAGGCTTATGCCGACAAGCAGGAGGAGCCCGCTGCCTAATGGCTGCGTGACCGCTGCTTAAACGATTCTGAAATCAACAAACAAAACCATTTATATTGGAGGGTTATTACCATGGCTTCTGAGAAGATTACTGCCATCATCGACTCCGTCAAGGAGCTGTCCGTTCTGGAGCTGAAGGAACTCATCGACGCTTACTGCGAGGAGTTCGGCGTTTCTGCTGTTGCTGCTGCTGCTCCCGCTGCTGCTGGCGCTGCTGTTGCTGCTGAGGAAGAGAAGACCGAGTTCGACGTCATCCTGGCTGAGGCTGGCGCTACCAAGATGCAGGTCATCAAGCTGGTGAAGGAGATCACCGGTCTGGGCCTGAAGGAAGCTAAGGCTATCGTTGATGGCGCTCCCAAGGCTGTTAAGGAGAAGGTCTCCAAGGCTGAGGCTGACGACATCAAGAAGAAGCTGGAAGAGGCTGGCGCTAAGGTCGAGGTTAAGTAATTTAACCCCTTTCCTTACGTTCTTTCTTGAACACAGAGAGGTCTGTACCGCAAGGTGCAGACCTCTTTTTTGTTTACCCTCTCAGGCGCTAGCGCGCCAACTCCCCCTTTCGCCAGCTCCCCCTTTCGGGGGAGCTTTATTCGCACTGACCGAAAGCTGTAAAAAAGCTCTCCCTGAGAGGAAAGGCTTCCCACGCTCCGGGGGAAGATGTCGCGCAGCGACAAAAGGGGGAATCTGGCATCGCGCAGCGATGACTGAGAGGGTTCGTATCTTTTCTGCATTCAAAAACTATGCTATACTGTGACTGACAGGAGGAACGGCGGACCCCTTCCCCGCCGCACAAACGCTATGGAATATCGCAACTGGAACAACGGACTTTCCACTTCCCTGCTGGGCTTTGGCTGTATGCGCTTTCCCACAAAGGCGGACGGCGGCATCGACGAGCCCCGTGCCGAAGCGCTGCTGAACACCGCAAAGGACGCCGGTGTGAATTATTTTGACACCGCCTACCCCTACCACGGCGGGGAGAGCGAACCCTTTGTGGGGCGGGTCATTGCCCAGTGGGACCGCAGCAGCTTTTACCTTGCCACCAAGCTGCCCCTGTGGAACTGCAGCACGCTGGAGGAGGCAAAGGACCTCTTTGAGCAGCAGTTCCGGCGGCTGGGGGTGGAGCACATCGACTTCTACCTGCTGCACTCCCTCCACGCCGCCCGGTACCGCAAGGCAAAGGAGATGGGGGTAGTGGACTGGCTGTGGCAGCAGAAAGCGGCAGGGCGGATCCGGAACTTCGGCTTTTCCTGCCACGACAACGCTGCCGGCTTTGAGGAGATCCTGCGGGACCAGCCCTGGGATTTCTGCCAGCTGCAGTACAACTATCTGGATCGGGACGACCGTGCCGAGGAGATCAGCGGCGACCGGGGCTACCAGCTCACCGAGGAGCTGGGCATCCCTCTGATCATCATGGAACCCATCAAGGGCGGCACCCTTGCCGCCCTGCCTGCCGATGCCGCCGCCCCTCTCCGGGCGCTGGACCAAAAGGCATCCGACGCTTCCTGGGCGCTGCGGTGGGTGGGCAGCCGCCGGAACGTCCATGTGATCCTCTCTGGCATGAGCGCCGAGGATCAGCTTGCAGACAACCTTGCCACCTTCCGCCGGTTCCGCCCCCTCTCCCCTGCAGAAGAGACCGCCGTGGAGAACGCCGCCGCTGTGCTCCGCAGCCGCATCCGCATCGGCTGCACCGGCTGCCGCTACTGTATGCCCTGCCCCATGGGGGTGGACATCCCGGACAACTTCAGCATCTGGAACAAGCTGGGGATGTTCCAGCAGCCGGAGGCAGTAAAAAAGCAGTGGACCCAGCGTTTCCCGGACAGCGAAAAGGCGCTGCACTGCATCCGCTGCGGCAAATGTGAGGCGGTCTGCCCTCAGAAACTGCCCATCCGCACCGCATTGGCACAGGCGCAGGCAGAGCTGGACCGGTTGTAAGGCGGCACCGGTCTGCCCCGTAATACGCAAAAAGAGCAGGATGCTCCGTCTGTGGACGGGTATCCTGCTCTTTGATCCTGGGGATATTTTTGGGGTTTTCTCTTAAATGTTTACCACAGGCGGATGACCTTGATGACACCCTCTGCCTTGTCCCGTGCCAGCTCCAGATGGTGCTGCAGGGAGTCGGCGGCGCGGTCCCAGTCATCGTTCAGCGCTGCATTCAGGATCTGCAGATGCTCCTCGCAGGTCTGCTCCTGATTGATCATGCTCACCTTGCCGGTCATAATGCGGAACCGGGTGTTCAGACCGGTGATCCGGTCGTATGCCGAACGCAGATACTTGTTGGGCAGGGTGCTCATGAGCAGCTCGTGGAATTCATCGTCCGCCTCGCAGAAGTCGGCAATGCGCTCCGGATGGTGCATCAGCTCTTCGTATGCTGCCAGCTGCTCCCGGGGAATGCGGTCGCCGTATGTACGCAGCGCATAGGGCTCCACCAGCAGACGCATCTCGAACATGCTGTGGACGTCCTCCTCGGTGATGCCGGAAACCATGAGACCTTTTTTGGGCAGGATGGTGATAAGCCCCTCCTGCTCCAGTCTGCCCAGCGCATCCCGCATGGGAGTGCGGCTGATGTTGCCCATCTCCGCACAGAGCTTCTGCTCATTCAGAAACTCGTTGGGGCGGTACTCACAGTTCAGGATCTTGGTCTTCAGGTACTGGTACGCCTGCAGCTTCAAGCTTGGCTTGGTCTGCGTCTCCATTTCTTTCATTGTCATCTTCTCCTATTACTCTTCTTCTAAGCGCCAAAAAGCAGCTTCTGTTCCAAGCTGCTGTATGCCATGCCTCACGGGTCTTGTATCCCGGCTGCAATCCCAGTCTCTCTTCTGATATATTATTTCACATTACAGCATGTTTTACAAGAGTTTTTACTTAACTTTGGCGCGTTTTCCGTTTTATCCAAATTTGTGGCTCTATTTTTGCCAAATCTCACAAAGTTTTTTGTGCTTGTTACCAAAGCAGCTCTTTTTTGCACACGTTTTTGCATCCAACCGCAAAGTATGTTACAATAGTCTAAAAGATCCCCTATCATAAAAAGGAGTGTTTGCATTTCATGGCGCGCAGCGATGGTTACAATACAAAGACCCGGCAGCTGATCTTAGACTACCTCATCAACAACCGGCAGCATGCGGTCAGTGCCTCCAATATCCTGGAGCATCTGGAACAGCAGGGGGCAAGCCCCAACCCCACCACGGTCTACCGCTATCTGGACAAGCTTGCCGGAGAACAGCGGATCATGAAGTATGTGGCGGACAAGGGCGAGCGGGCAGTGTTCCAGTATGTGGACGAGGGGCGTCACTGCCGGGAGCACCTGCACCTGAAATGCGTCCAGTGCGGACGGATCTATCATCTGGACTGTCACTTCATGGACGAGGTCCGTGCCCACCTGATGGCGGAGCACGGCTTTACCCTGCAGTGCGAGGGCAGCGTTTTGTACGGACTTTGCCGTCACTGCGCCCGGCAAAACGATCAGCCTGAACAAACCGAAAAAAATTGCCCCTGCTGTGTTGACACGGACAAAAAGCCGTGATACAATGCAGGCAGAAAAAAGCAACGACCGGGAAAAGTAAGGTATCCGGGTTCTTTTGCAGAGAGCGCCCTGTGGTGGAACGGCGCAGAGAACGATACCCGAACGAACACCCGTGAGCTTCCCCCTGAACCCGCACGGCGGCAGTAGGGGCAGACGTGCGCCGCTCGTTATCGCGGCAGTGCTTTCAACGGGGAGAGCGCACAAAAGTGACCGGTGTCTGCTTTGCGTACCGGTAATTTAGGTGGCACCACGGATACGGCAGCATATTCGTCCTAGGACAAAAGGGATGAATGTGCTGCCGTATTTTTTATTTTTTGCAAAGAGGGGTAAGAAATATGTGTTGTGTTATGGGTTACACGGGGCACGATATCAGTGCCGACAAATTCAGGGAATACCTGCTCCGGACGGTGGACCGGGGTCCCGACGATCAGCGGGTGGTGGAAGGTCCCTTTGGGCTTATGGGCTTTGGGCGGCTTGCCATCATGGGTCTGACCCCGGAGGGGATGCAGCCCTTCTACCGGGGCGCCGACTGCGTGGTGTGCAACGGCGAGCTCTACGGCTTCCGGTTTGAAAAAGAGGTGCTGAAGCGCCGGGGCTACAAGTTCCAGTCCGACTGCGACTGTGAGATCCTGCTGCCCCTGTACTACGAGTACGGGCTGGATATGTTCCGCCACATGGACTCGGAATTTGCCCTGATCCTTTACGATTCCCGGAAGGACCGGCTCATTGCCGCCCGGGACCCCATCGGCATCCGTCCTCTGTTCTACGGCTACTCCAAGTCCAGCCACAAGATCGCCTTTGCCTCCGAGATGCGCAACCTCATCGGCTGGTGCGATGACATCCGCCCCTTCCCCATCGGCAGTTATTACTGCGATGGTCGGTTCGTGCGGTACGAGGACATTGCAGACGTGCCTGCTCCCATGCAGGACGACCTGCCCACCATCCTGACCAACATCCGGGAAAAGCTCATTGCCGGCGTGGAAAAGCGGCTGGATGCCGATGCACCGGTGGGCTTTCTGCTTTCCGGCGGTCTGGACTCCTCTCTGGTGTGCTCCATTGCCGCCAAAAAGCTTGGAAAGCCCATCCGCACCTTTGCCATCGGCATGGACACCGATGCCATTGACCTGAAATACGCCCGGCAGACCGCCGATTATCTGGGCAGCGAGCACCACGAGATCATCATCAACCGGGAAATAGTGCTGAAGAATCTGGAAGAAGTGATCCGGCTGCTGGGCACCTGGGACATCACCACCATCCGTGCCAGCATGGGCATGTACCTGCTGTGCAAGGCGATCCACGAGCAGACCGACGTGCGGGTGCTGCTGACCGGCGAGATTTCCGATGAGCTGTTCGGCTACAAGTACACCGACTACGCCCCCACCGCCGACGCCTTCCAGCAGGAGAGCCAGAAGCGGATTCGGGAGCTGTACATGTACGATGTGCTCCGGGCAGACCGGTGCATCTCCTCCAACAGCATCGAGGCGCGGGTACCCTTTGGGGATCTGGACTTTGTACGGTACGTCATGGCGATCGACCCGGAAAAGAAGGTAAACCGCTACGGCAAGGGCAAGTACCTGCTGCGGAAGGCGTTTGAGGGAGACTGGCTGCCGCCGGAGATCCTGTGGCGGGAAAAGGCAGCCTTCTCCGATGCCGTGGGACACAGCATGGTGGACGACATCAAGGAGTACGCCGAGGGGCTGTACACCGATGAGGAGTTCCAACTGCGCCGCGCCAACTATTCCGCCCACTGCATGCCCTTTACCAAGGAGAGCCTGCTGTACCGGGAGATCTTTGAGAAGTACTACTACGACCAGAGCCGCACCATCGTGGGCTTCTGGATGCCCAACAAGGCATGGCCCGGCTGCAACGTCAACGACCCCTCTGCCCGGGTGCTGGCAAACTACGGTGCCTCCGGTGTGTGATCCGTTTTCTTCACAGCAACAAAAAAGCCATGGCAGCTGCCATGGCTTTTTTGTTGTATTCACATCCGGATCTTCTGCGCTGCCCTTGCGATAGAGGCAAGCAGGGCCACCAGACGGGTCTCGTCCATCTGTCCGCAGTAGCTGGTAAAGGTGTAGTAGCAGCCCTGCACGCAGAAGGACAGCACCACCTTCCGCACCACGTCACTTTCAAAAGAGGGGTCCTTTTCTGCAATGCACCGGCACAGCATCCCCTCCACCCGGTTGATGAACAGCCCCTGCCGGGAATCCGCAAAGACGATGTTCACCGCCTCCTGATTCCGCACAAAGGCACGGAACAGCTCCCGGGTCAGCCACTCGGTGCGCTCGCTGACATCGCTGGCAGTGAGCCGGGGCAGGCTTGCTACCACCGCTTCCACCAGCTCATCCTCCATAGCGGTGGCAAGGGCATAGATGTCCTGATAATGGGCGTAGAAGGTGGACTTGTTGATGCACGCCAGATCACACAGCTCCTTGACCCGGATCTTTTCCAGAGGCTTTTGTGCCCGCAGCTCCATAAAGGCGTTCTTGATGGCACGCTCGGTTTTTTCAATGCGAATGTCCAGAAAATCCACCTCTTTTGCATTTTTGTTGATTATCCAACACTTTTCCGGTTTTGTGGATAGACAAGTTCCCCTGCCTTTTTTATACTGGATACAAGAGCGGAAACTGTCTTTATTCTTCCTTGCGGTACAAAAGACCCTGCTTTTCCAGCTGGTCCCGGATCCGGTCAAAACTCTGCCGGTCCGGGCAGCGCAGGGTGTGAAGATGCACCCCGCCGGTCATCCGGCTCAGCAGGCAGTCCGGGGTGCTGCGGAACTGCAGGATGAAGTTGTCGGCATCGTAGCGGTTGGCAATGTTCAGGTTGGCACGGATCTCCCCGTAAAGGCTGTTTTCCACCGCCACATCCACCACGGTGCCCCCCTGATCCACCACCGTATACAGCTCCTGCCGCAGCTGCTCCTCGGTGCTGTGGGCACACGCCAGAATGCCGGTGTAGCCTTTTTCCGCCGGGTGCAGCTGGTAGCCCCGGGGGGTGGCATCGATCTGCGCCCCGCCGGCACGCAGAAGTGCCACGTCTCCCACCACGATCTGCCGGGAGACCCCCATCTCTGCCGCAAGGGCGCTGGCGCTGAGAGGCGCATCTGCCTTGCTGAGCTTTTCCAGGATCGACTCTCTGCGCTGGGACGCATTCATGGACTGCCGCCTACCTTTCCGTTATCCAACATTATCGTACATATTGTAGCAAAACTTTGGGCTTCCTGCAAGGCGCTGTTTACTTTTTCAGCTTAAAAATGGTGGCATAGTTGGAGGGCAGCTGCACCTTCATCCTGCCCCACTCCATACTGGTGAGCACCGGCTGTGCGCCCACGGTATCTGCCAGCAGGTCCTGTGCCCCGGTCGCCTCCACCGGCAGCTGGAATTCCAGCTGTGCCGGGGTGTCGCCGTTGTTCAGCACCACCACTGCCGCCTCCCCGTCCAGCACCCGGTCAAAGGCGTAGCACTGGGTGGTGAGCTGCAGCTCCTTCACCTCGCCCCAGGTCAGCTCCGGCAGCTCTGCCTTCAGCTTACCCAAAGCGGCGTAGACGCTGGTGACAAAATTGTTCTCTTGGGCGTCCTTGTAGTCCTCCAGCTCCAGACAGGGGCGCAGGGGCCAGTCGCTTCCCCACTCTTTTTTGCCCTCGATGCCAAATTCCGAGCCATAATAGATGGACGGAATGCCCCAAAGCGTATATACTAGAAGGGCAATATGACGGATGTGTTCCCGGTTCCGCAGTTTGTTGGGCAGACGCTCCACATCGTGGTTATCCGAGAAGAGATACAGCCGGGTGTCGTGGCACAGTCCCTGCAGCCGGCGCATGGTGTGGGCGATCTCAAAATAGTTGTGGTCGTTGTGTCCGCTCCACAGACCCTTGTGCAGCTCGTAGTTGGTGACGGAGTGGAGCATCTCCGGGTTTGCCCAGCGGCTGTAATCCCCGTGGATCACCTCGCCCATGAGCCAGAACTCCGGTTTGATCTGGTTTGCCAGCTGCCGCAGCCCCCGCATGAAGTCAAAGTCCAGCACATCCGCCGCATCCAGACGGATGCCGTCGATGTCAAACTGGTCCACCCAGAAGCGGATGGTGTCGTAGTGGTAGTTCTGCACCTCCGGGTTCCGCTGGTTCAGCTTTACCAGCAGGTTAAAGCCGCCCCAGTTGCCGTAGGAGAAGCCGTCGTTATACTCGTTGTTGCCCCAGAAGTTCACGTCGCAGAACCAGTCCTTGTACCGGGCGTTCTCCCGGTTTGCCTTCAGGTCCTGAAAGGCAAAGAAGTCCCGTCCCACATGGTTGAACACGCCATCCACGATGACCCGCTGTCCCCGTTCGTGGCAGTCTGCCACGAACTGCCGGAACTCTTCGTTGGTGCCCAGACGCCGGTCCACCAGGCGGTAGTCGATGGTGTCGTAGCCGTGGGAACCGCTCTCGAACAAGGGTCCGATGTAGATCGCCGTACAGCCCAGCTTTGCTGCGTGCTCCGCCCAGCTGCCCAGCTTTTTGAACGCTCCGGGCACCGGCTGCCCATCGTTTTCGTGGGCACAGCCGCACAGTCCCAGAGGATAGATGTGATAGAAAACTGCATTGTCATACCAAGCCATTGTAGTCGTCGCTCCCTCGTTATCTGCAAAATCTGCCGCCCTCTGCGGCGGCAGGATTAGTATAGCACAAATTTTGTAAAATATGTGAATCATTACCTATTTTTGTCAAGAATCGCCAAGAATATCTGCTAAATTGTCGATCATTTCCCGGCTTTCTTGGACAGTTTGCCCAATTGTTCCCGTCAACACCAGTGCCTGCGGGCGCTGAGAACATATAGAAGAAGGAGATCTTTGCATGAATTACCCTGCCATCCCCCGCGAATTTTTTAATGGTGACTGCTTTGACGCCTACCGCATTCTGGGCGCCCACCCCTTCACCGCACCGGACGGTGCCGAGGGCTGGCGCTTTGCCGTCTGGGCACCCGGTGCCACCGCCGTGGAGGTGTGCGGCGGCTTTGACGGCTGGGAGCAGGGCGTCTCCATGGAGCGCGCCGAGACCGGCGTGTGGAGTGCCTTTATCCCCGGGCTTTCTGAGGGGGAGCTGTACAAATACCGGGTCCACGGGGCAGACGGCAGTGTGGTGATGCGCAGCGACCCCTACGCCTTTGCCACCGAGCTGCGCCCCGGCACCGCCAGCAAGCTTGCCAAACTGGATTTTCCCTTTGACGACCATGCGTGGATGGAGCGCCGGGACAAGTGCCGCAACCGCCCCTTGAACATCTACGAACTGCACGCCGGGAGCTGGAAGCACAAGCCCGGCAGCACCCAGCCCGACGGCTCCGATGGCTGGTACAACTACGAGGAGCTGGCAAAGGAGCTGATCCCCTGGCTGCTGGACCACCACTTTACCCATGTGGAGCTGCTGCCTCTGGCAGAGCATCCCTTTGACGGCAGCTGGGGCTACCAGACCACCGGCTACTTCTCAGTGACCAGCCGCTACGGCTCCCCCGCCCAGTTTGCCGCCTTTGTCAACGCCTGCCACCGCATGGGCATCGGCGTCATCATGGACTTTGTGCCGGTGCACTTTGCCGCCAACGCCGATGCACTGGCAAAGTTTGACGGCACCCACCTGTACGAGTACGACAGTGATGTGGGACAGAGCGAGTGGGGCACCTGCAACTTCAACTACTACCGCCGGGAGGTGTGCAGCTTTCTCAGCAGCGCCGCCGGGATGTGGATGGATGTGTACCACTGCGACGGCATCCGGATGGATGCCATCTCCCGCGCCCTGTACTGGCAGGGAGACCCCAACCGTGGGGTCAATCAGGGTGCAGTGAACTTTTTGCGGAACCTGAATCACGGGCTGAACCAGCGTTGGCCCACCGGCATCTACATGGCAGAGGATTCCACCAACTTCCTGAAGGTCACCGCCCCCACCCGCTACGAGGGAATCGGCTTTGACTACAAGTGGGATATGGGCTGGATGCACGACACCCTGGACTACTTTGCCACCCCCTTTGGGGAGCGCCCGGACGCCTACGGCAAGCTCACCTTCAGCATGCACTACTTCTACAACGAGCTGTATCTGCTGGCACTGAGCCACGATGAGGTGGTCCACGGCAAAAAGACCATCATTGACAAGCTCTGGGGTAGCTATGCCGAAAAATGCGCCCAGCTGCGGACCCTGTATTTCTATATGTACACCCACCCGGGCAAAAAGCTCAACTTCATGGGCAACGAGCTGGGGCATTTCCGGGAGTGGGACGAAAAACGGGAGCTGGACTGGGACCTGCTGAAGTATCCCTTCCACGATGCTTTCCAGAAGTACTTTGCCCACCTGTGCCGCCTTTACTGCACCGAGCCTGCCCTGTACGACGGAGAGTACAACTCCGACTGCTTCGAGTGGGTCGCCTGCGAGAGCCGCACCGAGGGGGTCTATGCCTGGCTGCGGAAGGGGCAGGGGCAGAACCTGCTGTGCGTCATGAACACCCAGGACAAGAGCCACAAAAAGTTCCCCCTCTACCTGAAGTTCCCCTGCGGTGCCGAGGAGCTGTTGAACACCGAGGCAGCGCAGTGGGGCGGTGCCCTGAAGGGACGGCATAAGACCAGCCTCCACACCACCGACGGCGGCGTCTACGGACGGGACTACACTCTTACTGTGGACCTGCCTGCCATGGGCAGTTGCCTGCTGCGGCTGACCCCGGAGGCACCCAATCCGGATGCTGCCCGCATCAGCGCCAACAAGGCAATGGCACAGCGTCGTCGTGCCGCCCGCAGCGAAAAAGCCGCCGCCGCAAATTCCAAAAAGTAATATTTAGCTGTGAATGTCCCGTCTGCTTTGAAAGCGGCGGGACATTTTGTGTTTTTGTATCCGGGACGGCTGGACATGCCGCCCTTATCTTTGTTATACTGTTTTTATATCCAACCATCTTTTCAAGAGGAGTCTGTTTCCATGTCTGCAGTCCTTTCCCGGCTGCGGGTGTCGGCAGGTGGCAAGGTGCTGTTGTTCCTTGGCATTTCTGCCGCCCTTCTTGCCATATTTGCTTTTGCCGCCCCCGGCAGCGGGGCGTTTTTTCCGCTGGTAAGCCTGTGGTGCAGCCTTGCGCTGTTCTTCTGTGCTCTGGGTGCCTTGCGGGTGGCGCAGGTCAAACTGGACCTGTTCCACTGCACCGTCCTTATCGGAGTCTGGGCAGCAGCGCTGCTGTACTTTTTCTGGGCGCTGCACCGCCGCAGTTTTGTGTACATCTGGGATTACGCCAATTATCTGACCCTGCAATATGAGGCAGAGGCAGCCTTTGCCGAAGGTCCTGCCGCCGGATTTGCCGCCATCTTCGGCAGTTTCGGGGATGATTACACCAGCTTCATCACCCTGTTTCTGGACTTTCCCTTCTGCCTCACCGACCGCACCGGCGACAGCTTTGCCCTGTGTCAGGTGTTCAGCATCCTGCCCACCCTGCTGGTGGTGCTTGCGGGACTGGTCATCAAGGCGGGGCAGCTTTTGCGCGTCCGCAACCGGCTGTGGTACTTCCTCATTGGTTTTTCCTGGCTGGTCACCTACCCCTTCCTGCGCATGAGCGCCCTGCTGGCGCAGCCGGACTGGTTCGGGCTTATCTTTGCTTTTACTATTCTGCTGCTGACACTGGACTACCGCTTTGAAAAGCCGGAGCCTCTGCGGTGGCTGCTGCTGTTTTTTGCCACCGCCGCCGTGATCCTGAGCCGTCGGTGGTACCTATACTTTGTGGTGGGCTACTACTTTTCCTATGCCCTGCTGGTGCTGGTGCACAGCACAAAACGTGCCCGTGCCGGGGAAAAGTCTGCCGCTCTGCGGCAGGTGGGGAATCTGGTGCTCTTCGGGCTGGGTTCCGTGGCGGCAATGACAGCGCTGCTGTGGCAGATGGTGAGCCGCATCCTGTCCTACGACTACGCCGGACGCTACTCCTTCTACAACGGCGGCGGCATCGCCTATGAGCTGCTGCTGCAGGGCTGCCGTCTGGGTCTGCTGAATGTGGTGCTGATCCTGCTGGGCGTCCTCTATCTGTTCCGCCGCCATCGCCCTGCCATGGTCTGTCTGGGAGGACTGGAGCTGGTGCTGAGCCTTCTGCTGTTCACCCGCATCCAGAACTCCGGTTCCCACCAGATGCTGCTGTATCTGCCCGGGTGGTTTTTGCTGTTTCTGCCCGGTGCAGCAGCCCTTGCCGACGACATCCGCCGCCACCGAAATCTCAAGCTCTTTTACTGGGTGTTCACGCTGGTGTTTGCAGTATCGGTGCGCTGCTCCCCTCTTACCAGCCTTGCCCTGCCGGATGTGGTACTGGAGCACTTTCCCCTTTCTGCCGCCAAGGAGTTCATCCGGCTGGACGAGCTGACCTACGACCGCCGGGACCTGCCTCAGATCCAGTATATCGCCCGGTGGATCGACAGCCACTGTGCTGAGGGGGAGATCGCCTATATGATCCCCCACGACATGCTCTACTGCCCGGACCACTTTAAGAACTGCCTGCTGCCGGAAGAGCCTATCGGCGATAAACTCGCCTTTGGTTTCTCGGTACCGGGGACCCACAACTTCCCCATGGAATTCTTTGAGGCAAAATACGTTCTCACCGCCGACCCCTTCCCCCAGACCTATGTGGGGCAGGGCGAGATGTCCCACAAGCTCAACGACCTGTTTTTAGCGGTGCGGGACCAGTATTTCACCATGGAGCAGACCGTTGACATGGGCAACGGCACCACCTTTACCATCTGGCGGCGCACCGTGGAGCCTACCCGTGCCGAGGTGGAATATTATCTGAGCGCTTTTAAGGACGAGGACGCCCTTTACCCGGAGATGTTCTCCAAAGTCGCCGAAAACTGGCTTGCAGCACACGGCATGTAACAAACCGCAACCCACAAAGGAGGTTTCTTTTATGAATACAAATGCACACCCCCTGCCAAAGGTCACGCTGGGGCAATACAAAGACCTGCCTGTCACCCGCCGGGTGCGCCCGGTATCCGAAAAGGCAGTGGAGCTGGAGACCCGGAACCTTGCCCGGAACAACGCCCCCTTCCGCCCGGTGTCGGACCCTGCCCAGCGGGGCTGCCGGGTAACGCTGGACTTTGAGGGTTTTATGGACGGAGAGCCCATCCCGGACAGCAAAATGGAAAAGGTCACCGTCCTGCTGGGCACCGGGCAGCTGATGCCTGCCGCCGAGGAGGCAGTGTACGGGCACTGCGCCGGGGAGACCTTCCGGTTTGATTTTACCTATCCGGAGGATTTCCGGGTGGAGGAGCTTTCCGGCAAGACCGCCCAGTTTGAGATTCATCTCCACACCGTGGAGCAAAGGACCATTCTGCCCCCGGACGATGCACTGGCAAAGTCTCTGGGCTTTGATTCTCTGGAGGCACTGCAGAACGAGCTGCGCCGCCGCAAGCAGGAGAGCCACGAGGCAAACGCCGACCGCCTTGCCCGCTCTGCCCTGCTGGATGCCGCCGGGGCCAACCTTATTGTGGATCTGCCTCAGGACAGTCTGGACCTGCGCGCCGAAGCACAGATGCGGGATCTGGAGGCAAAGCTGAAAAAGAGCGGCATCACGCTGGAGTTCTACTGTGAAAAGAGCAGCACCACTCCGCAGGAGCTGCGGGAAGGCTTCCGCCGGGAAGCCGAGCGTCAGATGCGCTGCATGCTGGCGGTCCGTGCCATTGCCGAGGCGGAGAACATCACGGTGCTCAACGAAGAGGTGGACGCCGAGTACGCCAGACTTTCCAAGCAGCACGACACCCCGGAGGAGGAGATCCGCAAGGTCATCAGCCGGGACGCCATTGCCGCCGTTCTCACCAACCTGAAGGTCCAGCAGTTCCTGCTGGATCACGCAAATGTCACCTCCATTGTGGAAAAGGAGTAAACCATGAGCTTTTTTACAAGAGCAGCCATGGATGCGCTGATGAAGACCACCCATCCTGAGATCAACCGCCGCCAGTGCTGGAACCTGCATCCCCATCGCAAGCCCTGCACCGAGTGCAAGGATATCTGCCCCTACGGCGACCAGATCTTTACCCGTCCCAACCTTGTCAAGGACTGGGACCCCTGCACCGAGTGCGGCTTGTGCGTTTCGGTCTGCCGCTCCGGCTGCATCGCCCCCTCTCCGGAGCAGGTGCAGCGGGACGTTGCCCCGGTGGACACCGACAACGACACCATCTGGATCGGCTGCGAAAAGTCCACCCGCAAGAACTCGGTGGTGCGGGTGTGCATCGCCGCCCTGAGCTGGGAGACCCTTGCCTACCTTGCCCTGAACAAAAAGGTCGTGCTGGACCTGACCCCCTGCGGCGAGTGCGAAAATGACCTTTGCGCCGCCCAGCTGCGGAAGGAGCTGACTCGTCTGGTGGATTTCTTTGGGCAGGAGCTGTTTGCCGCCCGGTTCACCCTTGCCTATGAGCAGGACGACGCCCCCTACCACGTAAAGGAGATCAGCCGCCGGGAGATGTTTGAGCAGGTGAGCCACGGCTCCAAGAGCGGCACCAAGAAGCTGCTGCAGATGCTGCCGGGTCTGCGTAGCGAGGAGGACAGCGGCGTGGACTTCCGTCTGCTGCTGCACCAGCGCACCCGTCAGCTGAAGGCGGCATACGAGACTCCCCTGCATTTCGGCTACTACCTGCCCCACTTTACCGACAAGTGCTTTGGCTGCGGCAGATGCGAAAAGGCGTGCCGTGCCGGTGCCCTGAAGCTGGAGGACATGCCCGACGGGCAGACCCGCATGGTGGTGACCCCCTGGAAGTGCAGCGAGTGCGGCGTCTGTGTCGCCGCCTGCTCCAACAGCGGTCTGGACGGGCTGACCCTGCGGCAGCTCACCACCCTGGGACCCGTAAGCGTCCACAAGTGCACCAAGGTGCTCTGCTCCAGCTGCGGCAAGCCCATTGCCCCCGGCACCGTGGAGGGTCTGTGCTCGGTGTGCCGCATCAAGGAGCGCACCCGCAAGCGGCAGGAAGAGGCACGGGCACGTGCCCAGCAGCTGCGGGAAGAGCGGGAGGCAAAAAAAGCCGCCGAGGAAGCCGCCAATGCCGCAGAAAACGGCGGGGCTGCGGCAGATGCCGCCGTCACCGAAGCTGCCCCGGCAGCGGACGCCGCCCCGGTGGAAACGGCAGCGGCACCTGCGGCTGAATTTGCGGCAGCGGCTGCCGCCGCCCGTGCCGCCGAGGATAACGCTGCCAAGCCGGAAAACGATTGACGCGGCACCGGAAGAATGCTATACTGAAGTCAGGTTACCACTGGTAGCTCAGACGGTTACAAAGAGGTAGCGGAGCCCGGTTCCGTTACCTCTTTTTCCGTATCCGCCTGCCTCCGGGCGGCGGCAGAAAACACGAATCAAACCTTGTACGAAAGAAGGATCACATTTATGGCACATCCTATTTCTCGCCGTCAGTTCCTGAAGGGCAGCGGCGCTGCAGTGCTTTCCACGGCAGCGGCGGGTCTGCTGAGCAGCTGCGGCGGCTCCTCTGCCTCCGGCAGCAGCACCGGCAGCGGCAGCACCTACACCATGCTGTATTCCCGCCAGCCTGCCACCCTGAACTATCTGATTTGCTCTGCGGACCCGGACCTGTACCACGGCACCCAGTGCGTGGACACTCTGGTGGAGTACGACAGCCGGGGCAAGATCCGGGAAGGACTTGCCACCGGCTGGGACTGGGACGCCGACACCCTTACCTGGACCTTCCACCTGCGGGATGAGAACTGGGTGGACTGCAACGGTGCCGTGCTGGGTCCCGTCACCGCACAGGACTTTGTGGACGCCCTGAAGTATGTGCTGACCCCGGACTACGCCTCCTCCACCACCAGCCTTGTGACCCCCTACATCGCCGGTGCCGAGGATTACTACAACTATCTGTTCTACAAGTCCTGTGCCGAAAACGGCACCACCGCCGAGGACGGCACCACTTACAGTCTGGGTGCCGACGGCACCGTCACCGCAGCAGTGCCCGGTGCTGCGGCGGTGAGCTACCCTCCCGTGGACTTTGACGCCGTGGGCGTAAAGGCAGTGGACCAGCACACCCTGACCTACACCCTGTGCTTTGATTTCCCCGGCTTTGTGAGCCTGCTGAGCTACGCCCCCTACGAGCCGGCATACGGTCCTATGCTGGAGGAGCTGGGAGACCAGTTCTGCACCAGCGCCGAGACTGCCTGCAGCTGCGGTGCCTTCTATCTGGCGGAGTATGTGCCGCTGGAAAGCTGGATCATGAAGAAGAACCCGGAAAACTACGACAACGCCAACGTCTACATCGACACCATCCGGTACATCTACAATCAGGAGGCGCTGATCAGCGGTCCGGAGATGGTAAAGCGGGGGGAGATCGATCAGGCGACCATCAGCTCCGACATTCTGGACAGCTGGCTGGCAGACGACACCACCCGGAGCATGGTATCCATGGAGCGTCCGGAGACCGGCAAGAGCTACTTCTACATTTTCAACTTCCTGCCCTACCCCCACCAGTTCTCCAACTGGAACACCACCGGCGTGGATGCCCAGTATGAGCCGGACAACTGGGTCAAGGCGATCAACTCCACCAGTTTCCGCAAGGCGTTCCTCTACGCCATCAACCCCGCCGTGACCATTGCAGTCACCGCACCGGAGGGCTACGACAACTACAAGCTCCACACTATCACTCCGCCCTCCTTCTGCGCCAACAGCCAGGGCGTGGACTATACCCAGTGCGGCGACCTTGCCGCCCTGTCGGACTTTTTTGACGAGGCAAAGGCAAAGGAGTACCGGGATACAGCGGTGCAGGAGCTTACCGCCGCCGGGGCGACCTTCCCCATCAAGGTGCTGTACCCCTACAACCCCGCTGTGGTGGACTGGGACAAGCAGTGTCAGGTGTTCAAGCAGCAGGTGGAGGGCGTGCTGAACGACGGCTTTGACTTTGTGGACATCATCATCACTCAGGGACCCTCCGATAACTTCCTCAATGCAGTGCGCCGTGCCGGTGCCTACCAGTTCATGTCCTACTACTGGGGTGCCGACTACTCCGACCCGGAGACCGAGGTGTACCCCTTCTATCAGGAGGCGGGAGACCGGGGCACCTGCTACAGCTTCCTGCGCACCGGCGTGGAGGACGGCATCGTCACCGGCGAGACCGCCCAGCTGGTAATGCAGTACATGAAGCTGGTGGAAGAGGCAAAGACCATCACCGAAGATCTGGATGCCCGGTATGAGGCGTTTGCCAACGCAGAGGCATTCCTGATCTCCAACGCACTGGCGATCCCTCTGGGTATGCCGGTGCCTCCCTACATTGCCACCCGGCTGAACCTGTGGGAGGGGCAGTATGCTCCCACCGGGCTTTCCTCCAACCGCCTGAAGGGGGTCCACATTCAGGACCACTACATCTCTATGGAGGAATACGAGGCAAACCGGGACGCACGGTAAGACGATTTAAAATGCCCTCCGCTTTGCTCTGGGCATAGTCAGCGGAAATATTTTTGATTTTGGGGTTCAGGAAAGTCTGCGGACTTTCCTGAACCCCATTTTCACAGGAGGAGTCGTAACCGGGAACGGCATCTGCAGCGCCTGCTTCCTGCGGAAGCGGCGGCACTGCGGGAAGCGGGGTCCGCCCTCTCCGTCACCTCCGGTGCCACCTCCCCCATTGGGGGAGCTTGGCACAAAGTGCCAGAAGGGGAATTGGCGGCACGATGTGCCGAATGAGGGCGCTCTTACAGATGCTGCTAACGGCTGTTCACCCCTCATCCGTCTGCTCCCTACGGTCGCAGCCACCTTCCCCCCAAGGGGGGAAGGCTTTTGGCAAGACCGCCAACTTTACCGTACCGCCAAAGGCTCCCCCAAGGGGGGAGCTGTCGCGCAGCGACTGAGGGGGGAATAGATCGGCGGAGCCGAAAAAAACGGTTAAAAGATCTTCACGCCGAAGAGGCGTGAATCTTCAGTTTTTTCCGGTGGAGCCCACTGCTTTGGGCTTGTCAAGGGCGAGCAGCCCTTGACCCGTTGCGGGGTGGGTGGAGTCCAGAGGTAGGGAGGGGGGAGTCGGAACACCCCTCCCTACCTCTGGCCCAGCGGAGCGTCCCAGCCCGTTGGCGGCAAGCAGAAAGTTATCCCCCCGCACGCAGTGCGCATTCAAAATCGTTCCTCCCCCCATTTTTCTGCAAAAAGCCGCAAAGCACTTTCCAAAAGGCGCAATTTGCGGTATTCTATATCTGTCTGTATTTTTATAGAAAAGTGAGGTGCACACAGATGGTGCAATATCTGGCAAAGCGGATCGGGCGCTCCATCCTGACCTTGTTTGTTATTGTGACGCTGGTGTTCTGCCTGCTGCGGCTGATGCCGGTGGAAGGCTATTTTTCCAACTACGAAAAGATGACCCCGGCACAGGTGCAGGCGGGCTTGCAGTCCATGGGACTGCTGGACCCGCTGCCGGTGCAGGTGGGGCGGTTCTGGAAGAACGCCCTGCAGGGGGATCTGGGGGTAAGCCACATTTACAAGGTAAACGCCCCTGTTACCCAGATCCTGGCACAGAAGCTGCCCATCTCCATCCAGATGGGCGTGTGCGCCATGGTGCTGAGTCTGGTGCTGGGGATCCCGCTGGGGCTTGTGATGGGGCGGTACAAAAACCGCCTGCCGGATAAGCTTGGCACAGCGGTGATCGTGCTCATTCAGGCGGTGCCTGCGGCGGTGTACTTTTTGTACATCCAGATGTACGGCACCACGGCGCTGGGGGTGGGGCTGCTGTTCAACGCCGCCGACTGGCGGTACTGGGTGCTGCCGGTGTGCAGCATGAGCCTGGCAAACCTTGCCTTTTACGCCATGTGGCTCCGCCGCTACATGGTGGACGAAAACAACAAGGATTACGTGCGTCTGGCACGTGCCAAGGGCGTCAGCGAGACCAACATCTCCCTGCATCATGTGTTCCGCAACGCCATGGTGCCTCTGGTGCAGTACATCCCCTCCGCCTTTCTGAACACGGTGGTGGGCTCCATCTACATCGAGAGCCTGTACAGCATCCCGGGCATGGGCGGCTTGCTGGTGACCTGCGTGCAGCGCCACGACAACACCATGGTGCAGGGCATCGTGCTGCTGTACGCCTGTGTGGGCATTATCGGTCTGATTTTGGGAGACCTGCTCATGGTGCTCATTGACCCCCGGATCAGTTTTGGCAAGAAAGAAGGTGGACGCTGATGCTTTCGTTCCTCAAAAATATCAGGTCCCGTCGGCTGGAGCAGCAGCTGGACACCCTGCAGCAGCAGGGTCCTGCCGCCTGGGCGCAGCTGCCGGAGAATGAGCTGTTTACCCCCGCCGGTTTTCAGCCCCAGCAGGCAGAGGCAACTGCCAGCTCCAACTACAGCTACTGGGGCAGCACCTTCCGTGCCTTTTTTAAGAACCGGCTGGCGGTGGCGCTGCTCATCGCCCTTATCGCCGTGGTCGCCTTTGCCTTTCTGCAGCCCTGTCTGCCGGGGCAGAAGGACCCCAACCTCTGCGCCGTGGACCCGGTCACCGGCATCCAGTACCGGAACATCGCCCCGGGGCAGGACGGCTTTGTGTGGGGCTCCAACTCCATCGGGCAGGACCTTTGGGCACGGATCTGGGCAGGCGCACGCACCAGTCTGACCATCGCCTTTTTTGTGGCGGTGGTGGAGGCAGTGGTGGGCATCACCGCCGGTGTGCTGTGGGGCTATGTGCGGGGGCTGGACTTTTTGTTCACAGAGTTGTATAACATCTTTGACAACATCCCCACCGCCATCGTGCTGATCCTGATCTCCTATGTGGCGACCCCCAGCATCTGGACCATGATCCTGGGCATGTCCATCAAAGGCTGGATCGAGATGGCACGGTTCATCCGCAACCAGATCCTCATTATCCGGGACCGGGACTACAACGTGGCGTCCCGGTGCATCGGCACCCCCACCTTCCGCATCGTGGTGCGGAACCTGCTGCCCTATCTGGTGTCGGTGATCATGCTGCGGATGGCACTGACCATCCCGGAGGCGATCGGCAACGAGGTGTTCATCACCTACATCGGTCTGGGACTGTCAGTGGAGACCCCTTCTCTGGGCAATCTGGTCAACGACGGGCGCAAGGTGATGATGCAGGCAGGGCTGCGGTACCAGCTGCTGTACCCCACCCTGATCCTCAGCTTTGTCACCATCGCCTTCTACCTCATCGGCAACGCCTTTTCGGATGCTGCCGACCCCAAAAATCACCTGCAGTAAGGAGGATATCCCATGGAACAGAACGATCGTATCCTCTCGGTGCAGGATCTGCACGTGAAGTTTGACCTCCGGGGCAGGGTGCTCCATGCCATCCGGGGAGTAGATCTGGAGCTGTACCGGGGAGAGGTCCTTGCCATCGTAGGCGAGAGCGGCTCCGGCAAAAGCGTGTTTACCAAAAGCTTTATGGGACTGCTGGATGCCAACGGCTCCATCACCGGGGGCACCATGGACTATTATCCCACCCCCGGCGGCGAACCGGTGCGGCTCTCCTGCCTGAAGGGGGAAAAGGACTGGCTGCGGATCCGGGGCAGGGAGATCGCCATGGTCATGCAGGACCCCATGACCAGCCTGAACCCCCTCAAGACCATCGGGGAGCAGATCATGGAGGCAGTCTGCCTTCATCAGGGTCTCAAGGGCGCTGCCGCCCGGGAAAAGACCCTGGAATACCTGCGGGACGTAGGCATCCGGGACCCGGAGCAGCGGTTCCGGCAGTACCCCCACGAGTTTTCCGGCGGTATGCGTCAGCGGGTGGTCATCGCCATTGCGCTGGCATGCAGCCCCCGGATCCTGATCTGTGACGAGCCTACCACCGCACTGGATGTGACCATTCAGGCGCAGATCCTGCAGTTGCTGAAAGAAATGCGGCAGAAATACCACCTGACCATCGTTATGATCACCCACGATCTGGGTGTGGTGGCAAACATTGCAGACCGGGTGGCGGTGATGTACGCCGGGGACATCGTGGAGATCGGCACCGCCGATGAGATCTACTACGACCCCCGCCACCCCTACACCTGGGCGCTGCTGTCCAGTATGCCTCAGATGGGGGTAAAGGGACAGGACCTGTTCAACATTCTGGGCACGCCCCCCAATCTCTTTGCGGAGATCCGGGGCGACGCCTTTGCCCCCCGGAACCCCCAGGCGCTGAAGATCGACTTTGTAAAGCGCCCGCCCTATTTTTCCGTCACCCCCACCCACAAGGCAAAAACATGGCTGCTGGACCCCCGTGCCCCTCAGGTGGAACCCCCTGCGGCGGTAAAGCTGCTGCGAAAGGAGGCGTCTGTCCATGACCGGACCCGCTGAAAAGGAAGTCCTGCTGGAAGTAAAGGACCTGAACATCACCTACGGCACCGGACGCCGGGCATACGATGCGGTGCAGCAGGCAAATTTTGTCATCTATAAGGGCGAGACCTTTGGTCTGGTGGGCGAGTCCGGCTCCGGCAAGACCACCATCGGTCGTGCCATCCTGCGGATCCTGCCCACCTCCGGAGGCGAGATCCTGTACAAGGGGCAGAAGATCAATGGCAGGATCTCCCGAGCGCTGGATAAGCAGCTGACAAAAGAGATCCAGATGATCTTTCAGGACCCTCAATCCTCCCTGAACGAACGTGCCAAGGTAAGCTACATCGTAGGCGAGGGCTTGCAGAATGTGCGCCCGGACCTGTCCCCTGCTCAGCGGGAAGAAAAGGTCCGGCAGGCGCTGCTGGACGTGGGGCTGCTGCCGGAGTTTGCCTCCCGCTTCCCCCACGAATTTTCCGGCGGACAGCGGCAGCGCATCGGCATCGCCCGTGCCCTCATCGTGGAGCCGGAGTTCATCGTGGCGGACGAGCCCATCAGCGCACTGGATATGTCCATCCGGGCGCAGGTGCTGAATCTGCTGCGGCACCTGCAAAAGGAGCGGGGCATCACCTACCTGTTCATCGCCCACGATCTGTCGGTCATGCGCTATATTTCCGACCGCATTGCCGTCATCCACCGGGGGCGCATCCTGGAGCTGGCAGACGCCGAGGAACTGGTGACCCACCCCCTGCACCCCTACACCCGGAGCCTGCTGTCCGCCATCCCCATGCCGGACCCCCGCCGGGAGCGTCAAAAGACCCTGCTGGTCTATGACCCCGCCATCCACGATTACTCTGTCGAGACACCGCAGTGGCGTCAGCTGCGACCCCGGCACTGGGTGCTGTGCAGCGGATCGGAAGCGGCACAGTGGCTAAACCAAGAAGAAAGGTCGTAAACGACATGATACCTGCATCCCAGGAGCCGGTGTTTGCCTCTGTGGCAAAGCCGTGGCTGAAATACTATGATCCAAAATTCATCGGGCAGCCCCTGCCGGAGTGCTCTGCCTATGAGCTGATCTGCCGCCGGAACAAAAACCACCTCAGCGAGGCGGCGCTGGAATACTTTGGGCGGAAGTTCAGCTATGCGGACCTGTTTGTGAACATCAAAAAGACCGCCGCCGCCTTCCGTGCCGCCGGGGTGAAAAAGGGCGACATCGTTACGGTGGTAAGCGTCATGACCCCGGAGGTGATCTGTGCCTTTTATGCGGCGGACATGATCGGTGCCACCCTGAACATGGTGGATCCCCGGTACAGCCCCGAGGGCATCCGGGAGTACATTCAGGAGGTAGGGTCCCGGCTGCTGATCTGCCTGAACGTGGTGTACGACCGCTGCCGTCAGGCGGCAAAGCGCACTACCGTGGAGCGGGTGCTGGTGCTGTCCCCGGCAGACGGTATGCCCTGGCACCTTGCCGCAGGGTACAAGCTCAAGTGCCCGGATAAGAACCGCTACGCCTCCAACGTGATCTTCTGGAAGGATTTTATCGCCGCCGGTAAGGACCAGAGCACCGCAGCGGAACCCTACGACCCGGACCACGCCTTTGTGGTGGTGCACACCGGCGGCACCACCGGCTTTCCCAAGGGGGTCATGCTCACCGACGGCAACTTCAACGCCATTGCCCTGCAGTTTGCCGCCTACGAGAAGCTGTTCTGCCGGGGACAGAAGCTGATGAACATTATGCCCCCCTTTATCGCCTACGGCTTCTCCTGCGGCATCCATATGCCGCTGGTGCTGGGACTGACCGTTGTGGTCATCCCCAAGCTGGACCCGGAAAAGCTGGGTTCGCTGGTGCTGCGGCACAAGCCTGCCCATATGTTCGGGGTGCCCACCCACTACCAGCAGCTTGCTGCCGACCCCAAACTGCGGAAAAAGGACCTGTCCTTCATCCGCAACTACGCCGCCGGCGGCGACTCCCTGCCTCTGGGCGCAGAGCTGGAGGTGGACGAGTTTCTTGCCGCCCACGGGGTGGAATTTCCCCTTGCCAAGGGCTACGGCATGACCGAAGCTTCCTCCGCCGCCACCGCTGCTGCCGGTACAGTCAACAAGGCAGGCAGCGTGGGCATCCCGCTGGTAAACATGGTGGTGTCGGTGTTTGAACCGGGCACCGACAAGGAGCTGCCCATCGGGGAACAGGGTGAGCTGTGCATCTCCGGTCCCACCCTTATGAAGGGCTACTACGGCAAGCCGGCGGAGACCGAGGCGTTGCTGCGCCGCCACCCCGACGGCACCCTGTGGGCGCACACCGGGGACATGGGACACATGGACCAGGACGGTTTTGTCTACGTGGATTCCCGCATCAAGCGGATGATCATCCGTCCCGACGGCTACAAGGTGTTCCCCTCCCTCATCGAGAACGTCATCAGCCGCCATCCCGCCGTCCATCAGTGCTCGGTGGTAAGCTGCCCGGATCAGGAACACACCCAGGGTCGCCTGCCCTTTGTGTTCGTGGTGCTGGACCCCAGGGTGGATAAGAAAAAGCGGCAGATCCTCCGGGAGCTGCGGCAGCTGTGCCTGGAAGAGCTGCCGGAATACGTCCAGCCTGTGGGCTACAAGTTCCTTCCGGAACTGCCCCTGACCCCTGTGGGCAAGGTGGACTACCGGACTCTGGAAGAGCAGATCAGCCCCCGGGATTATTGAGAAGGGTCAAAAGGTTTTTCACAGCCATGGCAGCGCCCTCCGACTATGGAAAACTTCTGTGAAAGGAGTTTATCATGAAACTGAAACGTATTACCAGCGCCCTGCTGGCAGCGGCAATGATGATGGCACTTTCGGTGCCTGCCTTTGCGGCGCAGGAGCCTGCCGCCGAGGACGCCGCCCCGGCACAGCAGACCGAAGAGCAGCCGGAGACCCCCGCCGAGGCACCGGCAGAGACCACCGAGGCAGCGGAACCAGCTCAGGAGCAGCTGACCTATGTGGCGCTGGGAGACAGCATTGTCGCCGGTGTGGGTCTGAAGGGGCTGAAGTACACCAGCGCCCCCATCGGGCTGGACCTTGCCGAGAACTTTGAGGGCTACCCCGAAAAATGCTATGTGGCACGGATCGCCAAGTCCTTGAAGCTGGACCGCCAGCACGCCATCGATCTGGGTCTGCCCGGTCTTATGACCAAGGACATGGTGGACATGGTGCGGGATGGTGCCATGCCCCAGATGAATCAGGCGTCCGGCTCCTACTACGTCTACCCCCAGTATCAGGAATACCTGCGGAACGCCGACATCATCAGCATCCAGATCGGTTCCAACGATGCGCTGGTGCCCTGCATCGTGGCACTGGGCGAGGCGACCAACTGGAAGAGCGAGCAGCTTGCCAACACGGTGATCACCGGTATGCTGCGGGACCCCAGCATCGAGTCCCTGCAGCTGCTGTTCGGCGGTCTGTCCAAGATGAAGCTCACTAAGGAGGAGTCCGCCGCCACCCGTCAGCTGCTGAACCACGGCATGAAGACCATCTGCGATGAGGCATACGTCACGGTCACCACCAATCTGCCTCAGGTCATTGCCGAGATCCGCAAGCTGAACCCGGATGCAGAGATCCTGCTGGTGGGCTACACCAACCCTGTGCCTCTGCTGTCCTGCTGGACCAATTACTTCCGCAGCCTCAACACCTTTGCCAAGGACCTTGCTGCCCAGCAGGAGAATGTGACCTTTGTGTCCATTCCCCTTGCCATGACCGCCACCGACGGTCACCCCACCATCTGCGGACACCGCTACATTGCAAACCGTCTGCTCAGCGCCATCAAAAAGATCAACAAGGAAAAGAATTCCTAAGCACATACAAAAAACAGCGTCTGTCCACCGGACAGGCGCTGTTTTTGCGTTTTCAGCTCAATCTTCCGTTTTCCACCGAGAAGCTCAGGTCTGCCGCCGCCATGGTGGACCGGCGGTGGGATACCAGCAGCACCGTTTTGTTCCGGCACTCGCTGCGGACGGCACGGAGGATGATGCCCTCGTTGAGGCTGTCCAGATTGGAGGTAGGCTCGTCCAGCAGCAGGAAGGGGGCGTCGTGGAGGAAGGCACGTGCCACCCCGATGCGCTGCCGCTCGCCGCCGGACAGTGCCCCGCCCAGCTCCCCCACCGGGGTGTCGTAGCCCTTGGGCAGGCTGCGGATGAAGTCGTCCAGCGCCGCCTTCCGGCACGCCGCCTCCACCTCTTCCCGGGTGGCGTCCCGCTTGGCAATGCGGATGTTGTTGCCGATGGTGTCGTCAAACAGCTGGGTCTCCTGGGTCACAAGGCTTTCCTGCTGCCGCAGGGCGGCGGTGTTCACCCGGCGGATGTCCTCCGCCCCAAAGCGGATGCAGCCGCTGTTCACATCCCAGAACCGCATCAGCAGCCGCAGAAAGGTGGATTTGCCGCTGCCGGACCGTCCGGTGATGCCTACGATCTTCTTTTCCGGGATGGTCAGGGTCAGGTCCCGCAGCACCGGCTGGTCCCCGTAGGCAAAGTTCACCTGCTGCGCCGCCGCTCCCGCAAAGACCGTGTCGGTGCCCCGGGTCACATCCGGGGTCACCGGCTCCTCTTCCAGCAGGTCCAGCACCCGGTCGGCGCTGGCGAATACCTGGGTCAGGCTTGCCCCAAGGTTTGCCAGTGCCACTACCGGACCAAAGGAGCCAAGGGCTGCCAAGGTGCACACCAGCACTCCTTCCAGCGCCATGGCACCCCTGCAGTACAGCCAGCTGCTGACTGCCAGCACCCCCAGCGCCGTCAGCAGGATCAGGGTGTTGGTGATCGCCACCGTAAGACCCTCCCGGTACTTCAGCGCCTTCTGCTTTGCCCCCAGCTCCCCGCTGCAGGCGGCGATGCCTGCGGCACGGGCGGCGGTGTCCTGATACTGCAGGGTGTCCCGGAGCCCCCGGAGGCTTTCCAGCACATAGCTGTTGGTGTCTGCCAGTGCCTGCCGGTACTCCCGGGCTGCCTTTTCGCCCTGCTTTGCGCTCCACACCGGCAATGCCGCTCCCACCAGCAGGTACCCTGCCAGCAGCACCAGCGCCGGCAGGATCTGCCAGTGTGCCACAAAGGCGGTCATGCCTGCCACCCACAGCACGGCGATGCACACCGGGGAGATGGTGTGGGCGTAGAATACTTCCAGCGCCTCGATATCGGCGGTGATAAGGGAGATCAGGTCGCCCCGGTCCCGCCCTTCCAACTTGGCGGGGGTCAGGTGCCGCAGTGCCCCAAAGACCTTATCCCGGATCAATGCCAGCAGCTTGAAGGCGATGTAGTGGTTGGACGCCTGCTCTGCATAGCGCAGCACTCCCCGCAGCAGGGCAAATACCAGAATGCAGCCAAAGGCGCTGCCCATGGTGGCAGCGGGGCTTGCCAGCCCCAGCCCCCGCAGGATGGCAAAGCCGCCAAAGAGGGTGATAAAGGTGGCGCAAAAGTGCCCTGCCACCCCCATGAGGATGGCAGCAGCCATCACCGGCAGCATGGGTCTTACCAGTACCACGAGCCGCCGGACGATCTGTGCCGGTGTGCGGTGTCCTGTGGTTTGAGTCCTGTTCATGCGTCTGCCTCCCCGTCCAGTGTTTCCAGTGTTTTTTGTGCCGTGTACAGGCGGCTGTAGACCCCCTGCGCCGCCAGCAGCTGCCGGTGGGTGCCCTGTTCCACCAGCCTGCCCTTGTCCAGCACATAGATCCGGTCGCTGTCCACCACATTTGCCAGCCGGTGGGAGATCAGAATCACGGTCTTTTTGCCGGCAAGGCGGTGGATGGCTGCCATGATGTCGTTTTCGCTCTCGGCGTCCACATTGGAGGTCGCCTCGTCAAACAGGTACACCGGGGTGTCGTGGAGCAGGGCACGTGCCATTGCCAGACGCTGCCGCTGCCCGCCGGACAGGTTGGAGCCGCCCTCCTGCAGGGGGGTCTGCAGCCCCTTCTCGCTGCGGCAGAAGTCCGCCAGATTCACCTGTTCCAGAACGTCCCAAAGTTCTTTTTCCCCGGCGTCTGCCTTTGCCATCCGCAGGTTGGACTCCACTGTGCCCTTGAAGATGGTGGCGTTGTGGGGCACCACCGTAAGGGTGCTCAGCCGCTGCCGTTTCTGCAGCTGTTCCACCGGCACTCCTCCCAGCGTCACGGTGCCGGTGTAGCCGGTGCGGCTGCCTGCCAGCAGCGCCGCAATGGTGCTCTTGCCGCTGCCGCTCTCTCCCACCAGAGACACAAAGCTGCCTGCCGGGATGGTAAGGGACACATCCTTCAGGATGGTGCGGTCCGCCTCGTAGCCAAAGGTCACATGGTCCAGCACCAGTCCGGCGTCCTGCCCCGGGGTCTCTGTGCCATCGGCAGGCTCCTCCGCCGCAAGGAGACGGAAGATCTTTTCCGCCGAGGCAGCGCCGTTCATGGCGATGTGGAAGTAGCTGCCCAGCAGCCGCAGGGGCAGGAAGAAATCTGCCGCCAGCAGCAGGATGGTCAGGGTGGCGGTCAGGTCCAGCTGCCCTGCCCCAAAGGCGGATACAGCACTGATGATGCCCAGCCCTGCGCCGCCGTATGCCATCAGGTCCATGAGGGTCACCGAGTTCAGCTGCATGGTCAGCACCTTCATGGTGATGCGGCGGAACTGCTCTGCCTCGGCGTTCATCTGCTCATGCTTCCAGCCGTCCGCCTGATAGATCTTCAGGGTGGTCAGACCCTGAATGTTCTCCAGAAAGCTGTCCCCCAAAGTGGTATACTGGGTCCAGTAGCGGTCCAGCAGCCTTTTGGCAAATTTCTGCACCGCCACAATGGACAACGGGATCAAGGGCACGCAGCACAGCAGGATCACCGCCGACCGCAGGTGGACCCCCGCCAGCAGCACAAAAAGGGTCACCGGTGCCAGCAGGCTGTAGAACAGCTGGGGCAGATACTTGGCAAAGTAGGTGTCGATCTGCTCCACACCCTCGCTTGCCAGCATCACCACCTCACTGGTGGCAACGGTCTCGGTGTAGTTTTCCCCCAGAGCCACCAGCTTCTGGTAGATCCGGCTGCGGAGGGTACCTTTGACGTCCTTGGACGCCTCGTGGCTCATGCGGGAGGAAAGCATCGTAAACACGAACCGGAACGGGATGCTGCACAGGCAGAGGGCAAGATCCTGCCACAGCAGCCGGGAGGTCAGGGTACCTGCAAAGACAGCCCCCACCAGCTGTGCCACCGCACGGACAAAGATCACGTTCCACAGCAGCCCCAGCCACTGGAACGCCACGTTCGCCCCTACATAGCGCAGCGCCCCCGGGTCGAAGGATAACAGTTTCTTGTTGATCACAGTGCGTCCTCCCTTTCGGTTTCTTCTGCTGCGCTGTCCAGCAGCCGGTCGTACTCCCCGGTAAAGATCCGGTCCGGCAGGGCACTGGTCATTGCCAGTGCAGCGTTGAACCGCTCCTCCCCGGTAAGGTCCCCCTCCACCGGCGGAAAGTGGTCCAGAATGGTATCCAGCTCCCGGGACACCTGTTTTGCCACCCAGAGCCCCCGGTCGGTAAGATAGATCTTGCCGTAGTGCTCCTTTACGATCATGCCCCGCTCCATCAACAGGTTCAGGATCCGCACCACCGAGGGTTTGGTGACCTTCAGTTTTTCCGCCACGCTGCGGGAGCTGATGTCCAGATGAGTCCGTGAGATCTCGTAGATCGCCAGCAGGTAGCGCAGATGCGCCGATGTAAGTTCCATACCGTACCTCCTTTTTGATGCTGTCCGGTATTTTCCACACCGCCGGGGCAGAGGGTTCAAAGCTCCCTGCCGGAGACAGGATGTTATCCGGTGCTAACTTTTGTTTTTCCAAAAAAAGGCGCGAGCCGAACTGCTCAGCCCGCGCCTTTGGCGGTTTTTTACTTTTTCACTGTGCTGTGGGCACATCCGCCGCAGCAGCTGCAGTTGCCGGAGCAGCCGCAGTCACAGCCTCCCTGCCCCCGCTTTTTCCAGACCGAACGTCCGGCAAGCGCCAGCAGGATCAGAATGATGCCTACCACAAGAATATTTGCCAGATTTGCCATCACCCATGCTGCCATGATCAACCACTCCTTTTTGTTGGATTCAATGTCGGAAGAACCCTATCACGGTCCGGACCGCCAGGACGGCAACCACTGCCAGAACGGCAAGCACTACCATGTCCGTGGGTCCCAGTGTAAGATTTGTTGTCATACGACTTCTGCGCCTCCCGTTACAGGCTGCGGGTCGCCTCACGCTCTGCCTTGGCGTGCTTTGCGTTCTGGTCCGGGCGGAACAGAGCGTACAGGTAGCCAACCAGAACGATGACTGCCACCACGGTGAAGGGGTTGAATGCCACCTCGCCGGTGATGAGACCACCCAGCTGGTAGACCATCAGTGCCACCAGCCAAGCCTGGATGTTCTGGTACAGCAGGGCGTATGCCAGCTTCTTGCCGCCGCCGATCTCACGTGCCAGCGTGGAAATAGCTGCAAGGCAGGGAGAGTCAAAGCAGTTGAACACCATAAAGGAAACAGCGGCGATGCCGGTGGGGAAGAACTGTGCAAAGGCGGTGTGCATATCGACGAGGTACTCTTCCACCTCGCCCAGACCAGCCAGAACACCCATGGTGCTCACGATGCCTTCCTTTGCCACAAAGCCGGACAGAGAGGAGGCAACTGCCTGCCAAGTACCAAAGCCCAGAGGCGCAAAGATGGGGGCAAGGACGCCGCCAATGACAGCCAGGAAGCTGTTCTCGGTGTCCACCAGACCAAAGACGCCGTCGGCAATGCCAAAGCTTGCCAGGAACCACATGACGGCGCAGCAGAGGAACAGGATGGTACCTGCCTTCTTCAGGAACGCCCACACACGCTCCCACACATGGAACAGAACGCCCTTGGCGGAGGGGATGTGGTATGCCGGCAGCTCCATAACAAAGGGAGCGGGATCACCGGCAAATGCCTTGCTCTTTTTCATGATGATGCAGGAGACGACCACCAGTGCGATGCCGGCAAAGTACATCACCGGAGCCATCCACCATGCGCCTCCCAGCAGGAAGCCTGCAATCAGAGCGATGACCGGCAGCTTTGCGCCGCAGGGGATCAGGGTGGTGGTGATCATGGTCATGCGGCGGTCCTTTTCGTTCTCGATGGTACGGGTCGCCATGATGCCGGGCACGCCGCAGCCGGAGGAGATCAGGAAGGGGATAAAGCTCTTACCGGACAGACCAAAGCGGCGGAACAGACGGTCCATGATAAAGGCGACACGTGCCATGTAGCCGCAGTCCTCCAGAATGGACAGGAAGAAGAACACGATCGCCATCTGGGGGGCAAAGCCGATGGGGGCTGCCAGACCGCCAATGATGCCGTCCACAACCAGCGAGACTACCCAGTCTGCCGCACCGGCGTTTTCCAGCAGAGTCTGGACGCCGGGCTGGATCCAGGTGCCAAAGAGGGTATCGTTGGTCCAGTCGGTGACGATGCCGCCCAGGCTGGAAACTGCAACGTAATACACCACGCACATGATCACTGCAAAGATAGGCAGTGCCAGGAAGCGGTTGGTGACGATCTGGTCGATTTTATCGGAGACGGTCAGGTTGTCCCGGCGCTCCTTCTTCTTTACCGCACTGCTCACCACCGTGTTGATGTAGGCGTAGCGCTGGTTGGTGATGATGCTCTCGGCGTCATCGTCCATTTCCTTCTCGCAGTCCTTGATGTGCTCGTCAATGTGGTCGGTCAGGTTCTTGTCCAGCTTCAGCTCTTCCAGCACCTTGTCGTCCCGCTCAAAGAGCTTGACGGCGTACCAGCGCAGGAACCGGTCGTCCACCTTGCCCTGAATGGACTCTTCGATGTGGGCAATGGCGTGCTCCACGCTGCCGGTAAAGACATGGGGCAGCTCCCCGGTCTTTGCTGCCTTGGCGGCTACCATTGCTGCCTTGGCGGCGGCGGCGGTGCCCTCGCCCTTCAGGGCGCTGATCTCCACGGCGGTGCAGCCCAGCCCGGCGCTGAGTTTTGCCAGGTCGATCTTGTCACCGTTCTTCCGCACCAGGTCCATCATGTTCACTGCCATGACCACCGGGATGCCCAGTTCAATGAGCTGGGTGGTCAGGTACAGGTTGCGCTCGATGTTGGTGCCGTCGATGATGTTCAGGATCACATCGGGCTTTTCCTTTACCAGATAGGTACGGGACACCACTTCCTCCAGCGTGTAGGGGGACAGGGAGTAGATGCCCGGCAGGTCCTGAATGATGACGTCCTTTTCACCCTTCAGTCTGCCTTCCTTCTTTTCCACCGTAACACCGGGCCAGTTGCCTACATACTGGTTGGAACCGGTGAGATTGTTGAACAGGGTGGTTTTGCCGCAGTTGGGGTTGCCGGCAAGTGCGATCTTTATGCTCATTGTATATACCTTTCCTCCCTCGTCCGGATCAGACTACTTCGATCATTTCGGCGTCTGCCTTGCGGACGCTCAGCTCGTAGTTGCGCACGGTGAGCTCCATGGGATCTCCCAGAGGTGCCACCTTGCGGACATAGATCACCACACCCTTGGTGATGCCCATATCCATGATGCGGCGCTTCACAGGACCTTCGCCGTGGAGCTTTGCCACGGTGACAGTCTCGCCTACCTTAACATCTTTCAGCGTTTTCATTGTCAGCTTTCCTCCTCCGTCTGTTTATTCCGGGGGCTTCCGGCAGGAAGCTCCCCCAAACAGTGCTGCTGCACTGCTCAGCCGATCATAATGCGGTTTGCCATGGTCTTGTCCAGCGCAATGCGGCTGTCCTTAACCTGCAGGATCAGGTTTCCTGCGATCTCGTTGACCACTGTCACCCGACTTCCCACCACAAAGCCCAACTCTGCAAGGTGCAGACGGATCTCGTCCTTGCCGGTGACCTTTCCGATGGTGACGGTCTCCCCTGCTTTTGCCATTGTCAGAGGCATCATACACATCCACTCCTTTGCCGGTACCGCCCGGGTCTTCCCTTGCGGTTAGTTAATCGTAACTATCAGCATAGACAGTTTACGCCTACTAACCTCCCTTGTCAATAGTTTTTTCACAATTAAAGTTAGTTTATATGAACTAACAGTTTTTTCTCCAAGAACTCTGCCAATTTTTATCAGAATCAACAATGACTAACTCATTTTCTTGAGATAAAGTTAGCCGTTGTTTACAATTTCCAAGGTGTTTATCTCTGTTCTGTTGTGGAAGTTTGCCATATTCCCCACCTGTAAAATGACACAGCCGCAGGATGCAGTGGTCAGTCTGCTTCCTGCGGCTGCGGGTCAAAAGGAGGATTTCCCCTCACCGGCGCAGGATACACGCCGGTGAGTGCCAGGATAAAAAGAGAGTATTTTAAGAGAGAATGTCAGTTTTGAATGCCGGGTCCCGGCTTATGCCGCCACCGTAAGGCGGAGGATGGGGGTGCCGCTGTGGTACAACCGCAGGTACACCGCTGTGCACTTGCGCAGCTGGTCGAAATGCCGCTGTGCCGCCTCCGGGTCCCCGTATGCCTTCCAACAGCCGCAGCAGGTAAAGTTCTGCCCCCGGTTCTGGATAAAGCCCTCTACATCGGGCAGGGGATATCCCAGAAAAATGCCGATCTCATGAGGGAATTCTCCCTCACAGCAGAGCCGCCGGGACAGCTGATCCAGCAAGGTCTCCCAGGGCTGCCCCTGCCTTGGCAGGCGGTAGCCCGTCCGGGCAAGAAAGTCCCGGACCGCCGGGTCCTGCAGCACTGCCGCCAGCCGGTTTGCCCGGTAAACGTACACCAGATACCGGTGGGTGAGGACGCAGCCCTTCAGCACCCGCACCCGGAGCCCCTTGGGTTCCAGCTGGACATTCCAGCTCATCACCCGCCGGGCAAGGTCGGCGCTGTCCCGGGTCTCGTAGCGGAACAGTCCCCCGGGCTTCAGGCTCGCCAGCACCGGGGCGCACTGCTCCAGCATCACGGTCTCAAAGTTGCGCTCCATCTTCTGCCCTCCCGCAGTGGTTTTGGGGGTAGTATTCCCTGCTCCCCGGTCTGTTAGAAGTTAGATATTTCTAACCGTCATTGCAAAAAAGAAACGGCGCCCCGGCAGGTCCGGGCTTCCGCTCATGGAGGTTAGTCATTTCTAACGCACCTGTATCTTACCACAGCTCCGGGGCTTTGTCAACCGTTCTGCCCCAAAAAGTTATTTATATCAAACCAGCTCTCATGGAAATCAACTTTCCGAACGATGGCTTCCCCCGGTCGGGGGAAGCTGTCACCGAAGGTGACTGATGAGGGCGCAGGACAGCAGCATCTCGCCATAAATACCCCTCATCCGTCTGCTCACTGCGTTCACAGCCACCTTCCCCCCAAGGGGTGAAGGCTTTTGCCTC
>Ga0129313_1000090_pt1 | contig 88700 bp, 98 predicted proteins | sample O1105metagenome_FD_94436 | JGI IMG/M metagenome (GOLD analysis project Ga0129313, IMG submission 94436) | Orangutan group fecal microbial communities from fecal samples from Wisconsin, USA - O1105 metagenome | ecosystem: Host-associated > Mammals > Digestive system > Large intestine > Fecal...
ACCCCTTATATTGTTTTATAGGATTCCCATACTCATAGGGAAATCTTTTTTGTTTGATTTTGTATTATAATTGAATCTCCTATGCATATATAAGTTAACCAACTTATATCCCCGATACACCACCGTCATATGTAGGTAGTCTATAACTAACGTATGATACATATAAAAATAATGCTTCCGATACACCACCGTCATATGTAGGTAGTCTATAACTGACAGCCTTTGTTCCTATGCCAAAGCAAAGGAACAGACAGCTTTTCGCTATAGAATTTACTGTTAAAAACAGTTTAGGTCTGTATCATAACCCCTTATATTGTTTTATAGAATTCCCATACTCATAGGAAAATATGTTCCACTTTGTTTTTCTTTATGTAGCTGCTTCATAAGATTGTCGTGCATAAGTTTGAACTGGTTAAAAGAAGCCACACATTTCTTATCATCTACTACTCCATTCTCACCCATGTTCATTAATAAGAATGCAACATACAGATTCTTTTGACAACCAGATAAAGCATCATAACGATTGGATTCTGTTTTTTTTGTGCATTTTCCATCTATATGCGAATACTGGGTCGGGTTAAAGGCGGTTGGAACAACCTTTATAAATGTGCCTTTGGATTGCCGGACTTTTTGCTCTAATAAAGACAAAAACATAGCCGGTGCTTTTTCCTGTATGGCACTCCCATGGTTTTTCCTGCTTGTATACGAGCCATCTTCTTTTTGTTCCAATTCTTTCTTTTGCTGCATTCCTTTGTAATCCTTTTTTACAACATAGAAAGTACTTCCCATGCAAAGAAGTTCATTTACTAAAAGCGTGTGCTGGTATTTACGGATAGCTGCTTGTTTTCTTTCCATTTCTTTTACCTGTTCCTGCATCTTTAAATAATGCTTGGATTTTACCCAATATACTTTCTTTGCACCCTGTTTTTTAATGGTTCCGTCCGCATTATAGTTTTGCGGGTTCATAGCCCTTCTGGAACGATCCATTTTTTGTTGTAACTCTTTCTTTTGTTTTGCTATGTCGCAGGTTTTTACCCGGTCTGCCAACACAACAAATTTTAGATTTTCTTCGGATGCAGCCGCAAGGATTTGTGTTCCCATGTCAATTCCGACAGTACCTTCTCCAATTGGATGTTTTAGTTCTCCTGTTTCCGGATTGTATTTTACCGGAGGCGTACCCTTTAAAACAAGCTGCAGATAGTATTTTTTCTTTCCCCGAATGATTTTTCTTACAATGCGTGGAAAGGCAACTTCGTTTTGCAAGGCATCTTTTTCATACTGGGTTTTTACTATAACGGGAATTTCCAAGCCGTTCCAGAAAAGGGCATATGGCATACGGTCTTTCCATGTATCTTTTTTTGATAAAGCATCCATTTTAAAGCGGATACCGCTTGTATTCGTAGTTCCTTCTACGGAATTATAATTGCCATACTTGCAAAAATACACATTTTTCCCATTCCCGTATAGATATTTTTCCCAAGAGGTCCAAAGCCGGGCACCAATTTTTTGAGCGGATGAACTGTTAATGTTTTTCTTAAAAGGTTCCCGCTGCTTTCCGGCTGCACTACGCATACCAAAATCCGTAAAACCATATTCTTTATATAAGTCATTCAACATCTGGTAAAGTTCCTTCTCCCTTTTACTGCGTCTTTTAGAGAGTTTATCTTCGGCTGATTTCTCAGCGTGTATCCTTTCCAGCTCTTCTTTGATTGTTCGGTATCTGGATGTTTTTACCATTTCTTGGTATTGCTTTTTTGTTTTTGCTACCAACTGATTATAAATCCGGCGGCAAATTTCCAGACGTTTATCCAAAATATCCTCCTGATATTTTTGAGTTTTTAAAGGTAATTCCAAAATAAATCGTTCTTTTACTTCTTTCATGCATTCTTTCCTCTTCAACTGTAACAACATATATTTCGACAACGGTGGGTGTAGCTCGATACACCACCGACAAATGCAGGTAGTCTATAACCTGTTAGATTTTATGAAAGCCCTAATTTTCCCGATACACCACCGACAAATGCAGGTAGTCTATAACTGACAGCCTTTGTTCTCATGCCAAAGCAAGGGAACAGACAGCTCTTCGCTATAAAATTTACTGTTGAAAACAGCTTAGGTCCGTATCATGACCTTTATCATAGTTCATTCTTGCTTATATGTCCAGATTTCCAAATGTAAGCAATCTTTTTCCATCACTTTTTGAAACACAAAAACATGAATAATCCAGCAGCCCTTTTTTTGAGAATGGTCGTATCACATCCGGTGAGGTAAAAAGAATTTTTTCTGCTATATCCGGTGCTTTATCTTCTACAATATCTGCTATTTTCAAAGCATTTTTGAGGTTTTCGCACACAAAAATTATTTTATATGCATATCCCTCTGCTTCTGCCATCATACTCCACTTATATAGTTCTTTGATTTTCTCTGTTCTCCGTGAATATAAATCTTTTTCTGTAATAATTGAAGAATTATGCTCCAGGAACATCGGTTCCACCAGATACATTCCTTCCCCTTCTTCATTTTTAAAGTACAACGTATGCGTTATTAATGGTGTGCATTTTTTTGTCAAAAATCGCATATCTTTAGTCCTAAAATTCATACTCCAATCTAAATGTGAAACTTTCGATAAGAGATATTGTGTGACAATCGAGTTTCCAATAAAACCGCACATATCCGTTATATTGGTAGCTCCAAGATATGCATCTCCATACACACGTTTCATCAGACGCTTTCTTATCATTTCAAATCCATTATCTACAACATAATAGAATTTGATCAGCGAATCATCCGGGAACCTGTGGCATATTTTGCCAATAAGCCCCGCTTCTGTACAGGCATATAATCTTTGGGATACTCCCTCTTTATCACTCCCATTTGGATAGATGATATTTGGATGCTTTTCTTTTAAGGCGTTCAACATTATCATTACACCTTCGATTGTCGCAAAGCCCAGCATATGTATAGCATGAATCATTAGAATATCACTATCGGATATTTCATTTTTTAACATGTATCTTGCTACTTCTTCTGGGGTTCGCTTCTTATAAACACGTGCAATCTCTACTTTTTGTTCATTGTAAGAAACACCCGCACTCTGCGAAAACCTCTCAACAGCCTCTTTATATATTTCTTCTTTTGAAAGAGCTTTTTTCTCTGCCATTTTTATACACCTATACCTGTCCTCTATTGTATCCGTTTTAATACATCTACTTTAAATTTATGTTCTGCTGCACTAACTTGCCGAATTTCCGCATCATATAGTCCTCCGACAGCAATATCTCCTTTTTTTACATATGCACGTCTGCCGACATACCAACATAAAATATTTATTCCCGGATTATTTTCTATTGTTCCTAAGAAATAACTGGCATCTTCTGGAATGGTACGACACCGAACCCTAATAATATCTCCCTTTTTAAAAGTCTGCTCAATACCTTCCCATGGGTCACCCATTGTTGCCGCTCTTGAACATTCGTAACTATCCCGTGTTGTCCATTTGCGAAAATAATGACTTTTTTGGCTTTCCGTCATTCCGTCTTTGCCTATAACTTCTACATTGATAATATCACCTGCAGAAGCTTCCTCTTCGATAGATGTACAAAAATTTTTAGACCAGTTTCTAATCCACACATATCCCGGTATTCCCATTCCGCCAATATCTAGAATTGCCAACCCCTGTAAAATAACCACTATTTTTGCCGGAACAATACATCTGCCATCCTCTTTACTAATTTCTTCTTCCATAAAAGAAATCATTTTCTCTCGGTCAACCGCAGTTGCTGCTTCATGAGAGACTTTGACAATTTTATCCTCCCGATTCACTTCAACGACTTTTACATTATACGGACGCTCTAATAAGGACCCCATTCTGTTTAATCCTTTTAATTCATATCCTTTGATGTCAATATTGTCCATCCGAATTTCAACGTTGGAATTATAAAAGAACAGATTTCCTTCTTTATCAACCTTTGTGAACTGCATAATAATGGATTCTCCGGTCTTCAAATAATTCTCATATGTATCTAAAATTTCATCAATCTTAGGTTCTTCTTTGTATCCAAAAAGATAATTTTCAAAATTAATTCCTAGTTTTCTTATTTCTTCCATTATTCCTTCCTCCTAAAAATACCAGTTATCCTAAGTTAGAAAAACAGGCTACACAAAAATCCATATCCAAATATTACTACTAGCACCAATAACGGAACGCCAACGCACAATGTAAAGATTGCAAACCGTTGCAGTTTTTTATTTCTTCGTGCTAATACTGCCATTACACATCCGATAATGACCGATAAAATCATTACATATGGTCCATTTACTCGCAAATACAAATAAACTGTATCCAAAGGACCCTTTGCATAGGCTTTTCCCTTATCCGAAACAAATTTCCCTTCGTTCATAAGATTAGTTATACTGTCTTGGTTGCTTTCTATCATATTATCGTACACGTCTTCAATAGCAACTTCCTCGTTCCTCGCACATCCGGAACATAGAACAACCATTGCCAGTATTACCAAAAAATACTTTCCTTTTCTCATCCGCAATTCCTTTTCCTTTTAATTTTTATATATTATTTGATAACGAAAGTATAAAATGTCAACCTCTTTTTTGATATTTATAAAGTTTCTTTTATGTGTTTTTCTCTAACAAACGGGAAATTACTCATCCTTTCTTATATCCCTCCGATTGCTTTTTTTGCCAATTCCTCATTTCTCACAGAATTCTTAATGGTTTTGGATAAAATATCATTTCTTGTGATAAATATCTGACTGCCTTTCTCCATATCCGGTGCTTGAAACATACTGTCCATTAAAATCTCTTCCATAATTGCCCTTAAGGATCTTGCACCTGTTTTTTTCTCATAAGCTCTTTTTGCAACCTCCCATAAAGCATCTTCCTGCATGGAAAATTCTATTCCATCGAAAGAAAACATCTTTTTATACTGTTCATACAGACTGTTTTTCGGTTCTGTCAATATCATTTTCAGAGTCTCTACCGTTAAATGTTCTAATGGAGCAATTACTGGAAGTCTTCCTAAAAATTCCGGAATCATTCCAAATTCACGTAGGTCTTCTTCTGTTACCTGGAGCATTGGATTATCTTTATAAAAAGTCTCTTCCGGCATCTCCGGCTCAATATTGTTTGTAAATCCAAGCCTCTGTTTTTTATCTATTCTTTTCTTAATTATTTCTTCCATCTCAGGAAATGCCCCGCCACAAATAAATAAAATCTGACTGGTATCTATTGTAACTTTCATTTTTCCCGCTGCACCTGTAAAATCTGTATTTCCAACCGGAACCTCAACAACCGTTCCTTCCAACAATTTTAAAAGTGCTTGCTGGACTCCTTTTTTTCCAACTTTACGTTCTGTATCTGAAACAATACTAGATATTTTATCAATCTCATCGATATAAATAATTCCTTTTTCAGCGATAGATACATTTCCATCACATTTTAATAATAATTTTTCTAATACACACTCCACATCATCCCCTATATAACCCGCCTCTGTCATTGTTGTTGCATCTGCAATCACAAGCGGAACGTTTAACGTTTCTGCCAGAACCTGAATCATATGTGTTTTTCCGCTTCCGGTAGGACCCACCAGTAAAATATTGGATTTTCTTATGTTCTTATCCTGCAAAGCCAATCGCTTATAATGATTGTATACTGAAACAGAAAGTATTTTCTTTGCATTTTCTTGTCCTACCACATACTCATCCAATATACTTTTAATTCTTGACGGCTTAAACTCCAACACATCTTCTGTCAGCTCATTAGACCGGGTGTTTTCCGTTAATGCGGCTCTTCCTTCCACAATAATGTCTTGACAAGAAGTACATATTGTAATGCCATTCCCCAATATCATGTACTCTCCGTCTGTAAGCGGTGATCCACAACAGCTACACATTTTGTTCTTTGATAACATACTCATCCTCTCCTTCTATATTTTCTTCTATTTTTATTATAAAAAAAAAGAATGTTTTTACAATAAAACTTACCAAAATGGAAAGTTTTTATATTTTCCAGCCAAAAACACAAACTCCTTTTATCATATGATAGTCCGGATTGTCTTTAAATACATACAATACCTTTTTCTCAAGTGTTCTCCCTGTTTGTTGTAATTCGTTTTGCTCTACAAAAACAATGATGTCACCAATTTCTATATTTTCTTCTTCCAATGTCCACTCAAATACTTTTTTATTTTCTAATATGTCCGAAAATTCCTTAGAACATATGTTTTTCTCTATCCGTTTACTCATTATCTTCTCTCTTCTCAATCTAATTAACGCCCGTTATTGATAGCGGGCGTTAATTCTGCTTTATAAAACGTTTTCTTTTGACTTAAAATTTTCAATACCAAGTTCTGCCCATGCTTTTGCTACTGGCGGTTTCTCTACCTCTTCGTAAATAATTAATTCTTTCAGAAAATCCATGATTCTAAGACAGGTTTTTCCTGTCATAGCTTTTCCACCATAAAATTCTTGGCAAATAACCAAATTCCTTGTATAGCCTTCTATGAAAACTACACCCCTTCTAGCATGAGCCCTGTTTTTGGATATATCATCTTTGTATGATACATCGTTAAATACAATGATACTTCCCACTCGGGGAAGGCTTCCGTTAAAATGCATTCCTTCCCTATACAGCTTTTCCTCCAGGGCTCTGCAAGTATCTCCACAATGTTTCATATGTGTTCTCCTCTGTACAAAAAAATGACGCAAATTACCCCTCATTATTCAATAAAGTGTAATCTACGCCATTTGGCACTATTTTAATATATTAAAAACATTCTATATTGTCAATATATTTATTTGTTTTTTCTATATAAAATAATTTTATTCTATTTATATTATATATAGTATATATTATTTTGCAAATTATATATACTATCTATATTTTTTGTTGTTTCCAGAGGATATTTTCCGATCAATATCCAAGACCGAAAAGAACATTTCCTTAACATCCGGATTCGGGCTTATGTAATTTGGCTCATACATAACCGAACAGATACGGTGATGTTCACAGATTGTCTTTAACCATTTTCCAGATTGTAAATCGGTAGCAAAAGGCATTGCAAAGACCACCTTTCCCATAGATTCCATATTTCCAAAAAGCAGATAAAACTCAGATAGTGCTTTTTGTCTCCAAGGGGCAGCAGACGCAACCAATATGTTTTTTGAACAGGAATTCACTTTTTCTAAAAATTCTTTTATGGAAAAAGGGTCTGTCGGAATTGTTTTAAAGTCGATTACAACAAAGTCATAATCATCTTTATACAATGTAGAAAATTCCTCATATTTATTTACTGAAAATAAATCTACCCCTTCATAAGACACCCCTTCTGCTGCATCTGTGTTTTCTGTTTCTCCAGGCTCCCCGAACTCTGCTTCTATAAAATCTTTCATTTGATTATTAAACTTTCCAACTTCCACATATGCCACCCGATAATTTCCTGCCAGACTATATGCACATAATAATGCCGTATGTGTTGTTCCTATTCCCGGTTCTAATCCCATAAATCCTATTTCTGTAGTCCCTACAAACATATAGTTATCTTTTTTAGCAAATATTTTTTTAAATGCAGCTTTAATGTTTGAGGAACCTTTTATTGAACTCATAAAAGGATTTAAACATTCTTTCTTAAAAAACTCCCTGCTTTTTTCATCTGCGAAATAAACCCTTCCTTCCTTATCTGCATTTTTCCCCCCAATAACAAGAATACTGTAATCCTCCCCTATAAAATTGGACACATTTAAACTCTTTCGCGTTTGGAATGGCGAGTCTTTATTAATAATAAATGCCGGATTATTCCCCTTTGCCCTTAACTGTTTACACTCTCTTAGGTTTCCCATTTCCACATGATTGACGTCAGATACCACGATTACTTTATCCATAATATCGAGAATATCATCCATAAGCCCGTCTTTATAAGCCTCATGCCCCAAATCAATAATTGTTATTGTTTCTTCGATTTTTTTAAGAACAAAGCTCTTTAATGCAAAGCTGTTCTGCTTGGAAACGGATTCCTTATTTTTTGCTATGTAATAATTACAGTGATCCTTTTCGTATTTCCAATATTCCCTTACTTCCTCCCGTATCTGTTGTGAAAAACATTTTTCAAACGATAATTCCGTGAAAGATGGCTGTATAATCGCAATTTCCTCATAAGGAGCCATCTCTTCCATGAATACGGCCAGACTACGGACTGCCGTACTTACGCCACATCCTTTAGACGTTCCAACCACACCTATAACCATATGCTCTTTCTTTTTCTTCTCTACTTTTTCCTCTTTTTTCCTTTTTTCCTTTCCATCTTCCAGCCGCTTTCCAAAATCCCATGTTCTTTCGCTGCTTCTCTTCGTTACCTCTTCTTTTCTTACAGGTTTTTCCGGTTTGGATTTCTTCTCTCTTTTAAAGAAATCTTTTTCCTTTCTATCCTCTTTTTTTTCAACCACTTTCTCTGAAACTGTATCACTTAAAACAGGTTCGTTGGTTTTTGAATCCTCTACGCAGTGTTCGTCTCTGCTGTGTTCTTTCACATTTTCTTTTTCAATTTCTTCAATTTTTTCAACAAAGTTGTTCTTCTCGGATTCTTCCTCAGATTTTTCTGGGAAGAACAAATAAAAACGGTCATCCTCTCTTATCTGTTCTAAAACATTTTTTGGCAGACCCTCCAGAACATCCTGAAATTCTTTAAACGAAAGACTTCTATAAACGTGAGCTGCCCGATCCCTTTGCTCTTTTGCATTTTTTCCATTTATAATAAATGCCTGTGACCGCTCTATTGACATTCCCGAAGATATATCCTCTTCCTGTTCAACTGGTTCTATCCCACTTATCCCATAATAACTCCGGGATTCTTTTTTGTTTCTGGACTTTTTCAAAAGTTCACACACATAAGATACATCTGCATCCTTTTCGAAGATAGCATTATATATAGCAGCCGCATGGAGAGCCGCTACATAAGGTGTCTTTTCATGGGCATCTTCTAAAATAGGGTATAAAATCAAATCTTCCCGCATTTCATCCAACATATTCAGGTCTTCCGGTGTGTATGGGTTTCTTATTTCCAGATATTCAGAAACAAGAATCCTGTTAATTTGTGGATTTTCCAGACATGCTTTTTTTACTCCGGTTTTTGAATATGCAAAATAAATATTCTCAATACCCGGACATAGCCCTTGAATATCTTTCTTTAAATTTTTTCCCATATCGCTTTCTTCATCAATATTTCTTATTGCAATAAGTAAATGCATATCTTTTATAACGGAATATTTAGCCCTTTAACTATTCCGTTTCCTCCCTTCTCTTCTATAGAAACTCTTTTTTGGTTCTAATCAAATCTTCATACATACTCTTATAGAAACTGTTATTTTTCTCCATGGATTGTTTTACATTATCCAAAGAAATTTTCTTTATACTCTTATAAACTTCATCAGAAGCATTCCCTGTACAATTTTTAATAAACGAATCCGCTACTCGTTCCGCAAGATACGGCTTTGCCTCATCATAGCTCATCCCTTTATCGATGCAATCTGCCATAACATTCATATGATAATCATTTATGGTATCTCCATGACTTACCATGTTTGAAATGCCTTGTTTTACTGCCATTGCTGCCTGATACTCCACTCCGAAAGAATGCATTCTGTTTGTCGCTGGAGTATAAAATGATGTATAAGATGCTACGTCTTTGCCTATTCCGGCTGATACATCATCCACGATGGCATCTGCCGCATTTGCATATCCGTTAACAGGTGTACTTACTCTAGTCGGCGTATCTGCAGAATCCGGTGTACGGTTGGAATGCACCGCGTGTACTCCGCTTTCTATTACCCGTCCCGCACCTGTGCTAAGCATGTCTCCTCCTGTTGCCCCCAGATTTGCTCCTGCTGCCATCATAGGTACAGAAAGCCCTGGTCCGGCAAACGTTCCTACTCCTGCACCCACAAGCGAACCGGTTGCCATCATCGCCGTTCCGGCAACAGCATTGGTACCCGCCTTAATAAATTGACGGTTCGCCCTTCTCCGATAAAACTGTGCTTTATCCTCATGCGATAAGCCGGCGAAGGATGGCGTGTCAAAATTATTAATATTTGCATGTTTTCTTAATACATCCATCTTTTGTGCGGAAACCGCACCTTTTTGCATACTTGGTGCCTCCGAGGCGAGAAGGCTGCTGCGTTGACGTTCTATTCCATTTATAGCATGCATGTTTTCTTGAATGGCTGAATTTTCCTTTGCAATAGACGCATCCAGCTGTGCCATTTTTGCCTTATTCCGAGCAATTTTTTCTCTTGATGCACCGTAGTCCCCCATTTTTAAATCTTCTGCCTCCATCGTGGCATTTTCTTCTGAGAGATTTGCTTTTTCTTCCTGATATCCTGCTATTTTTTCTCTTCTCGCAGTATTATCCTGCATTAAATCGGTTCTTTGATTTTCAAGTTCTTCCAATCCAGATTTAGCATCTTCTACATTGCTATTATAGTTTCCGTTTCCATAAGCTTCTTCTGCGTAGGTATCTCTTGAAAATTCAGAGTTCATGAATTCTTCATCATTGCCTTCCGATATTTCTGAATTCTTTTCTTCTCCATTCCGAAACATCCCAAATTCATTTTCTTTCTTCACATCAAACGTATCCCCTATGGAATCACGCTCTTTTTCTTCTTTTTGTTGCTCCATACCTTTTATCCCTGCATTTTTAAGGGCACTTGCCTCTTCTGCTTTTTCTGCTGCAGCAAAGCTTTCCTCCATCTGTGCGGATTCTCTATCAGCACGACCACTCTGTACTGCATTTTTTATCCGTCCCGCATGAGCCGCTGCTCCATGTGCAAGACTTGCAGCACCTCTTAACGCCATGAGTGCACCAAACGTTCCCAATACTCCAGAGCCCGCATTTGACAATCCTGCTAATTTTTTCGTTATTTGTCTTGCCGGAATAATCATGGCACATATTGCCATTTTTACAAGTACTGCCTGTGGAAAAAACACGGCAAATAGAATCGGTATAAATAACAAAACACTATCCATTATTGGTGTCATAAAAAGAGAAAATGTATTTTTGCACCACTCGGTGAGAGCATTTTTATTATAATTTGCCTGAATGACAATAAAGGGATACAAAATAAATAAAATGACGGTGCATAATGCAATTCCAACATATTCAAAGATAAACCACACCGTTATTGCCACAGCACCCAGATACATAAGAGAATCTGATATGCTATGAGATGACTTTGCTGTTTCTGCAAAAGTATTTATTAATGATAGTGTCTGATTCCCGGACAACGCTACTTGTCCTTTCATTAGAAGATACAGGATTCCATTTCTAATATAAATAGCCAAGTCGAAAAGAAACGGCATAGCAAATAACGAAAGGAATAAGACCACGTATCTATCTATACTCTCTTTATACTCTGCCCGTGCCTGCCCGGAACCATTAGACCTCATGGCATGTAATGTTTTTTGTATAAAAATAAAAAACATCCCTGTTATGATGATTCCACGTATGGTAGCATATGACATGGTTGCCACAACACCATACGGATTGTCTTCTATGAGTTCAAACGTAAACATTGATGGCTTTGTAGAGCCGGAACCAACTCTTCCTAATACAATCCGGTCAAGCGAACAATCTGCAAACTCCAGCATCGTACGCAGTCCTGTAGCCAAGGAATTTACACATGTAGAGAGCATCTTTTCCAATGTTCCTACTTCATCTTTTTCTACCTTTTCCGTCTCTTTAGCTTCTCCATCCGTATATATCTGTGTATCTCCACCTTCGGTCCATGACGCCTCTACCTTAATGGGATTAAATAAAATTACTGCACATACACAAAGTATGCATATGATAAATGATTTTCTCGGTATACTTTTACTTTTCATTTTACCGCCCTCCAGAAACCATTTTTTTAATTTTAGACATATCCGTTTCTACAACATATGCTTCACTTGCCGTCAGATAATCAACTTTGACAAAGGAAACTTTATTATTAATGATTACACACATTTCTCCTTTTCTGGCGTCTTCAAACTCTCCTTTATCATCCGGCTCGCCACCCAGAGAAAGTACTTCTTCAACTTGTGCCGGGGTCAATACTGTATTATTCAGATATTCCCTGTCATTCTCGTCCTGTTTAAATAAAATGGTTATGGCTGCCTGGCTCCTAATTGCTTCCACTTCTTTATATCCGTCATAGTCCACATATCCCTGAGTAATTGTCCATGCAGAAACAAACCGTTTTCTTGAGGTACGATATACTTCCGCTGCCAAAAGCCTTGCATCTTCATAAGGAAACGTTTTATGAAATTCGTCATTTATCCATGTAAGGCGTCCTATCTTTTTCGGGTTCATGCTGTTTTTCTTAATGTGATTCTCATTAATATAATTCATACAGACAATCTGTGCTAACGGCTTATCATCTTCTGGAAGCTGTGATATGTCCAGATTAATCCATGGCATAGAGGTATCTGCAATAATGGTTGACCGTCCGTCATAATATGCCCGCAATCCATGTACTTCAACAACTTCTTCCTTTTTTCCCTCGTTCACATAAAAATGCTTTCCATTATCACTTTCCATCGTCTCATATTCTTCTTTTGAAAATTCCGTTCCACTTTGTGTAGAATAATAGATCTCTTCAACAAAATCACGGAAGACATCTATCATGGTATTGTATGCCCTGCTATGATACTTATTTTTATTTTGCAGATTTTCTTTAACAAGATTAATAAAAAATTCGTGCATGGTAGGTAACGCTTTCTTGACCTTTCCGGAAGACATATGTCCATTCTGATATACTGTCCCATATGTGTACAATGAATCCGGGTCTCCATCTACAATACCTCTCTGTGCAAACATTTTCTGAATAATATCTCCAATAATTCTCCGGTATGTTGCAACATCCGATAATTCTTCTTTATCTTTTCTATTTTCCAAAAGCATAAGCATAAGAATATGTCTTTGGTTGTTCATAGAATCTTTCAGCCTAAGTTCCCGATATTCTACACCAGTCACCTCATCGTATATAAGTTCTTCATCAACTTCAAATATATTCAATCGGTTTTCCGGATGTCTTGACGAGAATTGATAACTTACCCCTCCGGACTGCTCTGCTGTGAGGGCATATTCCCCTCTGCTTCCTTTACTTTCCACATCAATAGAAACCTTTCGGTGTCCTTCATAGTCAAGGTTTCTCGTGTTAAACATTTTTACCATGGCAGACTTTCCTGTTCCGGTCTTTCCGCACACAATCACACCGTATCCGTTATTCGAAGGTGCAAAAGGGTCCATGACAAAAGCCTGTCCGCTTCCCATATGGTGTCCGATTACAACACCCATATTATGGGAAAAGTCAGACCTCGTATGATTGAAGATACATGCTAATGAATATATGTCCATATTGTGGCTTTTTGCCGTAGTCGTTTGTACCAAACCTTTCTTTAGCTTAGGGATTTCAACACATGGTGCTGTTGCAAGAAAAGCTTCCGGATGTACACTATGACACGCACACAGAAGGATTCCTTTTTCCAATGCTTTTGAATGAAGGTCTCTGGCTTTTATTCGAAGCTTATCGATGTCTTTATCCATGATTGTATATAGAAATGTCACTTTAAAAAATCTGTTTTCCCCATCCTCTATATCGCTCGCCCAGCCTTCCGTATCCCGCATTTTACTTCCTATTTTTCGTATTCTGTTACGGTCTTTATTTTTTTCTGCTGCAGCAAGTTCCGAATCCAATGCCACTATACGATTGTCTAACATCTTCCCTGCTTTTCCCGGTCGGACCGGATCTATAAGAACTTTAGATGTTACACCTGGCTGATTAAACAATTTCGTAAATGTAGAGGCAAAAACTACATCCTTTGGCATTTTTTCAATGTACATTGTAAGCACATATGCTTTTTCTGCCCCATCCCATAAAATCATATAATCGAGCGGATTTGGATTTACGCAGTCTGGTGCAATTATCTCTTTCAGGCTTTTTCGAGCATTTTCTTTGTTGGAGTACATTTCTTTATCTATTACAATATTTTCTTTTTTTATCTCTTCTTTTTTTTGTTTTTTTCTCTTAACCATCATTTGAATTCTCCGTCATATAAAATACCATCTGTTGTTTTTGTCAAATTCTGTATCGTTTCATAGTGAATCGTATCTGCATACTCTTTGGCTATGTCGTCTTTCCTTTCTGTCGTAATAATTACATCATCAAATCCATCTGCTAGTTTTTCAATAGATATCTTCCTGCTTGTATACGGATGAAAATGACGATAGTATTTATCTGCTAATTCCGCCGTTGCAATTCTCCTTGCTTTAACTCCAGCATTAGATAATGCATGGATTTTTTCCTCTGCCGTAGAGGATAATTCCTCTTGTGCTCTTTTAAAAATTTCCTCTTTTGAAAGGTCTACAGGGAAATCCGCGGGATTGTATATCCATTCAAAAAAATAGTCCTGCTTTTGCGTACTGCCACCTGAAAGCTGCTTTAAATAGGCAAGCTGGTCTTCTATATGATTAATCCGCCACATTACCTTTTCCATTTTTTTTTGGTTTTGTTCGATTGTATCTAATAATAGTAGATACTCTTTTGATTCATCCGCTTTTTCTTTAAGGGTATCTTCCATTTTTTTTAGATACGCCATTTCCTCTTTTCTCTCTTCATTCAAGTTGAACAATTCTTCCTGCCTTTTTTTATATGCCTGTTCTAAAACTTCCTGTATATTCTCTAAATTTCTTTCCTGGCTATGCTGTCGATATGCAATCGGTGCTTTAATGGACATAATAAAACTTCGATATCCATTCTGACAATTTGCTTTTTCAGAAATATGCGAATGATAAAAATCGAATCCCTGACACGTTATTCCACCGATAAATTTTGTGAAATTATCAGAAATAATCATGTTGTCCGTGATATCATCAAATTTGCAATAGTCTCTGGAATTAGTCCGGTTTAATCCTGCATAAGCAAATTCTTCTTCTGTCATCTTCTGCCTTTTGTTTGTCTTATACCTCTTATAAAACAAAAAAAGTGCTACTGCTCCAAGCACTATTATGGCAATTATAACAATCCTACCAATTAAAACAATGCGGTCAACTGTCTGGAATATTTTATCTATTCCACTCATCTTCATCACCATACCCTTTCACATATATACAGCGGTTCATTCTCCGAAGTATTTTTTTTAATAAAAATACATCCCATGTACTTCCGCCGCCCTTCATATACTCTTCTTCCGGAATAGGAAAAAAGGTTGTTGCTGTTACGATGATTGTTAACAACCCCCCTATCGTTCCTCCGAGCCACACAAGCCATTTGATTCCAAATAAATTCAATATTTTTATTAATAAACCCGTACACACAACCAGCGGTGAAAAAACGGCTAGCTGCTTTTTTGAAAAAATTTTAAACCATTTTTCTTCATCCTTGAATTCTCCGGGCGTCTCATACTTAAATCTTGGCATATCTTTCCTCCTCCCATTAAAATACTTCTGATACCAATTTTAAAATAAAACCAAAAATAGCCACTACATTTCCAAGTATAAACGTCAATACCAGTTTAAAAGTAAGGCTCTCCTTCGCTGCTCTTAATTTATCTCCTTTTTTCGCGGTTATGATTTTGACAGCACATATCAGACCGCTCATAACCGCCATAATTACCCCTGCTGTAATCATTAACTTATAAATACTTCTTAACATTGCTGCATCTGTATACACCATTCTTTTTACTTTTAAATAATCCCATGGCGATTTCACTTTGTCCTGTCCATCACCATTCATTTGAGACTGATGCCCACGTTCTTTTCCTAAAAAAATGGATGCCAAGCCAAATAATTTGGCATCCATTTTAAAAAACAATTCATTCATTACTGTAAAAACCATCCTTTTTCCCTTTATGCAAGATTTGCAAAGAAATTAATGATAGCTACTACGGATGATCCTACTGCGACACCCGCTAATATCCATACAATCCATAATTTATTCTCCATACGTACATTTCCGTTCCTTATTGCTATCAAACAAATAGCTGCTGCTATACCGCATATTATTGCCACAATAACAAGAACCGTTTCCATAAATTTATATGCCGACCTGCCATATTTTTTTACCTTATCTGTAACTTCATCAATATCCTCATTTGTTTCTCCTTCTGTTATCCAACTAGCATCCGTCGATGTATCGGCAACTATGTTTGCTGGTGCTGCCATTACCGGCATTTTTACTGTCATTACTCCGAATACTGATAAAAAGAAAATTCCCATGTATACCAATACTCTGCTTCCTAAATTTTTTTTGTTTTTTTGTTTCATAAAAATAGATACCTCCTGTTTTTTTTTCATTATTTATTTACGAATCGGTAAAATGTCAAGGCATTCTTTTGCTTTTAAACTCAATCTTTAAATACAAAAGCAAAAGAATGCCTTTTTAAAACAAAAAACCCTTCCCGTCATGGCATGTTCCTAAAAATAGGACCATACCATGATACAGGAAGAGCCTGTTTTTTTACGCTATTTTTTTAAGCTCACGGGTGCAACATATGCAAAATCGTCTTTTTCCTCACCTGCAATATTTACAAACGGATATTGTGAGCTAAATCCGATTTTAATAATGTCACCGTCTGTTCTTTTAATAACTGCTTTCAGAAAATCCGGATTAAACCCTATCTCATCAAATTCTGCTCCTTTTGAATCTATCTGAGTCACGGTTTCTCCCTTTCCACAAACACTAATCTGATCTTCTTTTCCTCTAAGGATAACCGGCTCTCTTTCTTTTAAGGAAAGATTCGCCAATGACACTGCCATTTCCAGTTCTTTCTTATTAAGTTCCAATACCTGTGAAAAATCATTATTCATAAATTTTTCATGCATCTCTTTTGGATAGTCTCTGTCATAGACCTGGAACAAGAAGAAATTATTTCCATTACGGAACATCAGCTGTTCTGTATTTAAAAAGACCTCTGTTTCCTCTGCATCTAATAAACCTGTCATTAATAACATTCTATCGCTCGGTAAAGCATAAGATAAGTACTCATCCGTAGTTTTGGATACCTCTTTAATATCTACCGTAGACATTGCTATTACATACATATCCGTAGTGAAGCACTCTAATCTTGGTGCTTCTGCTAACTCCAGCATTGGTATAAAGCTTAACACATTTTTAAGTCCACGAGAATTATCATCCATGGAACGGTAACCGCCCTTCTGGATGGCTCTTTTTAACAGAGATGTTTCCATTTTAAGAGAAATGGTATTTTCATCTTTTATCGCTACCATCGTCTTCATCTCTTTTTTTCTTCCCACGGAAGATTTTGCTTTTCCACACTTAATAACAACATCCGTGTCACTTACTTCCAAAATGAAATTTCCAGACATCGGTGCCATGGTTTCACATACCGCATTAAATTCTGTGCCAACAATAATTTCCTCTACGTCTTTTTCGCAGTCAATTTTTTCAAAAAAGAAGCAGCCACTAACCTGTACACTACCGTCATTTGCGGTAATGTTTCCATACCCTTTTTTCGAATAAAAAACTAATGATAAAGCCTCTGTCTTTACCATTCCTGTTTTTTTAAGAGCAGACATAAGCTCTTCTTTTTTAATTTCCACTAAAATCTTTTCCATAGTATTCTTCCTTTCTACTTGTTAAAATAAAGACATTTGTCCAGCCTGAGCTAACTGGATATGTTTTTTTGTTTGTTTTAACGAAACAGCTGATATGCTCTCGTCTAATTCTTCTACATCTTTCAGTCTTTCGCTTTCTGCAGAAAAAATCGTAAGAAAATCCTGAAAAACGCTATCCCCATTATTATCGGATGCTGGCAAAGTCTCTTCCACAACATTCGCTTCTCTTCCCATTAATTCATAGAAAGTTTGCATAGGTTCATAATTACTAAACAGGGAAACATCTGTATCGTCTCGATTTAAAACATCAAACATTTCCTGTAACTCATTTCCGTTATAGCTATCCAGACTGCTCATTGCCTGTGCCAAACGTACTTTTTCATCAATTCCATTCGCCATTGCGGCTAATCCCTCAACAGAAAATTTTCCTTGAATGGCGGATGTCGCTGCCTGTTTTTCTGCAATCAACTGAATGACCGCCTGTTGCATGGTTCCGGCATAAGCCATATACGCCACACGACATTCTTCTTTCTGATTCAAGCGATAGCTCCGCCGGCTTGCCTGCCAAATGGTAAACAAGGAATATCCCAGTTGATAAAAGATTAATGTCGGATAATTATATATCCTTCCATCTTCTTCCCAGCAAAAGTCCAGTCCTGTCTCCACGCATTTAGGATTGACAATAAAAACTTTCGCTCCTTCAGACGCTTTTTTATGCATCCAAGCTTCTCTCTTTCCTGCTTCCGGACTTGAAGACTCAATAATAACCACTTCATTGTCCCTTAAATATAATTCTCTTTGCAAGATATCTTTCAATCTGTGTGTAACACATGTTTCCGCCTTTCCGGTATATTCGCAATAAATGACAGAATTTCTGTTTTCTGCCAGTTCTTCTTTTATCAGTTCTACGAGCTTTTTTTCCTTAGCCAATAGACTATCGCCTGCTATTAACTCAGAAAAATCGTCCGGTCTTACAATAACTTCCCCCGTATAGGCAGAAATGACTGGTCCACGACCATACGGATGATCCGGGAAAGATAATCCAAATTGTAACATTTCGGATAATGCTGCACGTCCCTCGATACCTCTTGATGCTTCCTTCAACTGTTTCAGTGTATTTTGATAAGAAAAAAGTACCTCAGTCTCTTCTTCGGTTTCCGCTTCTGTAATAACTACATTTTCTTTAAACTGCGGCAGAAACCGGCTCATATCGGACAGGTCTAAAAAAACCGTTTTATCCAAAAGAAAATCAGAAAATATCAATGGAGATATTCCCGGCTTTATTTTGGGAGAAGATATCTGTTTGCCTTTGGAACAAGCATTATTTATTTCTTCCGTCTCTCTTTCTGTTCCCATATACTCTCTCTCAATCGTTCCATACTTTTCTGCGAATTTAAGTTCATCCGAGAAACCATATCCTTTCATCCGCATCCTTTCCGGGTCCAACCGATATAACAGATAAAATAGATGTGTCGCCACACCGCCGGCAATCGTACCTGTCAATGCCAGTTGCTTTTTTGAAACACTTACAAGAGCCTGCATTGCATTTCCCTGTGCCGTCGCTCCACCTTTAAACAGATGTGCTTCGTCCAGAATAAAAAAATCAAAGTATCCTTTGAGTTGTGTTTTTATAAAATGGCTGGGAGCCACTTTTCGAACACCGCCATCCGATTCTATTCTTCGCAATGGCGTTTCGCCTATACTTTCCCAATAATAGGATTCATAATTTCTATGTACCCATACCGTTTTTGTGGCTTTATGTTTCTTATTGGCATAATGTGTCGCCTTATACCACGGATTTTTTCTGTTCGCATGGTCATACCACTCGGTACCAGGCATATTGATGTTAGATACAAACGGCTGCCATAAAGGCTCTCCACATATATGGCATCGTTGATTTTTGGAATTTGATGTTGCGAAATCTTCCGCCATTAAGGTCTGTATCTCCGAAAAATCCTTCTTTACACCATTTTTTATAAGCACCTCGCCGCAATAAGGACATTCCATTCCGTAATTTTTTCTATCGGAAATAACAATGGTTTGAAAATGCGTACTTCCACAAGTACATCTAAAGGATTCTCCTTTAAAATCAGTAGAAATATTCTTGCACTCCGTACATTGTCTTGCCTTTAAATGTTTCCGTACCATTTTCTGTGGTACCGGCGTCTTCTGATAAGACAACTTAGCAAAATCCTTTCCGATCACAAACCACTCTTTTCCTTTCCTGGCTTTCCCCTTTTGCTTTATTTTTACTAGTTGCGAAAAATCTCGCAAAATGGTCACTTTTGCATAAGGAATTTCCGTAAGGAGTTCCTTTTTCCATTTTTCTACTAAATGCCCTGGGCACATCACAATATTTCTATAATTTATGGTGCCCTCTTCATAAGCATCTTTCAAAGTTGCTTTTGGATGTACATGGAAAAACTTATTTATGAAATACCCTTCTGCCATCGAAGCAGAGCATATCGTCTTTCCTGTCCCCATGCCCATGTTTAAAATAGCATACTTGCTGTGTTCCAACATGGTACAAACGCCATTCACCTGTGCTGCCTGCTGAGGAAACAATCTTTTGTTTTTTAAAACAAGATGATTTATATTGCCATTTAATTCACAATAAGGCTTTACCTCTTTTTGCAGATTTTCCACCAGCGTGTGACCATAATTTTTAAAATACTCATCCATGTTTTTGAATTCCAATGGTTCCATTTGTTTTTCAGATATAACAATCCTTTTCTTGGAAAGCAGGTCTGAAACCATTTCTTTCAAATCATTTTCTGTAAAAAACACATCATATACTACATATGTAAGATTCCTGCATTCCGCATATTCTCCCCATACCGCTCTTGATTCTGTCCGAAGGTAACCTCTTTCTAGGCTGGTCTGGAACAATACATGGCTCCATTCTTCCAACAAAGGCAGAGAATAATTGTTCATTAAAAACGAATAAAAATCTTTCTCCTTCGTATTCTCCTTTGTTATAAAAAAATCTTCATTTACAGTTTTCTTTACAGCAATGGCATGGAAAAACTTCTCTTTCCCATATACAACGGGAGCATAATACACGCTATATTCCTCTCCCTGCATATATCTTCTGTCCTTCAATCTCAAAACATCCGTATTAAGGGATGCTCCAATAGATTTTATGGTAGAAAAACTTCTTTCAAAAAAAGAAAGAACATATGCCGTTTCTTCATTAACAAGTGCATATTCCAAATATGCCCTTGTGACTCCACACTTTAGCATAACAAATGACCTCCTATCTCATAACACACTCTCTAACAGTTGTATGTTCCTTAAGATATAGATCCCTTTCTACACACATTCCGAACGGTGGACATTTTAAACTTTCCAATTCGGAAAGAAGCACATATCCCCATTCCCATTCGGAGATATGCATATACCCAAATAGTAGCCAGTCACCATCATCCAACTTTTCACCCTCCGTGATAAGCCATGTACCGCATCCGGATGGGTTGAAATATTTAACGATGACTTCTGCATTATCTCCTCCAACATTTTCTTTGCTCTGTAACAACTTCTCTTCAATCTTTTCTGTCATTAGTTTCATATTAAAAATATCTCCTTCCGCCTTTTTTCAGGCATTTTATTAAATTGGTATTTAGGACAGCTCTGTAATCATTCCATCATTTTCAATAATCGTAAGACTCATCTTGGTAGAACTACGTTCCTTGATGATGCCATCCTCTTTTACACTATCCGTAATTACCTTTGCAACTCCACGCTGTAAATGTAAATCCCGATTTTCTTCTGACCCAGCTTTTCCCTGGCCACCTCCTGATACCGCTAAAAGATATAAGAAATCCTTTTTTAACGGAACAGGTGGTCTTCCTATGACACTTCCGGTGTATGCCGGGACAAAGAAATTGGATAGCCTGTCATTTAACGGGGAATCTTTCAAATGTTTCGCAGCTTCTTCTTTATTAAAAACAAGTGTTGTAAAATATTCTATCTTGTCTTCTTCAGAAGCAATTGCCGCAATCTTCTTTTCCCCCAAATCCTCGTGAGGCAAATATGGGATATCTTCTTTTTTTATCTGAAAAAAATCCTCATATTTAGACTTTAGAAATCCAATGCTGGAACGTTTCGTACCTACCAATACAATCTGCTGAAACTGAGCATATATTTCATCATCGAAACGGTATATCCCTTTTGGAACAAACCGTGAAAGATACGATTTCAAAAAACGCTCATTTTGCAATAAATAGAATGGCACTACGATACATAACGGTGCATCTTTTTTTAGGTATGGATACAGCTTCTCTAAGAATTTCTGCTCCAATCTCACACCGTTTTCGTCTGTTCCATAGGGTGGATTTGAAAAACAGAAACCAAACGAATTATGGGAGATTTTCACTCCTGTTAAAAAATCCGCATTTAGAAGGTTATAGTTTTTTTCCTCCCTTAACGCTGCATATGTATTTTCATTTATCTCTACACCAAATATTTTTGTAGAAATATGCTCCTTCGCATTGTTTTCCGTCTGCCTAAGCAGACTCTCCAATGCTTTCATATCTCCGCAAGATGGCTCTAATATAGAAACCTCTTCTTTTGGAAAATAAAAAAGATGCCCCATACGTTCAGCCATATGCGTGTCCGTATAATAAGCACCCATTTTTTTGTCGTTTGCAAGCGACCGTGAAAAATTATTCTGTTTTAGGATCAAAGAAATCCTCCTTTCCGCCAAATTTGGCAATAAAAAAAGAACCACCTGTATAGTGATTCCACAACATAGGCAGATACTTCTGCCAAGCAACAAAAAAGCACCTGACACACATCAGATGCATTGCATTCACTTTACCCTTTCGTCCTGTGCTGCAATAACAGCCTATGAGGACACTACATACTGTCTCAGACAGTATCATAATAAAAGAATAAAATAAATATATGTATATATTACCATTAATTTAGTTAAAAAACAATATTTTCTTTTTTGCTCTTTTCATAGTCAAAAAACTGAGTGAGTTTTTCATCATAAGTCATGGCATTAAAAAGCTCTTCTCCAAAAAGATTCTCACTATATCGGATAAATTCCTCCATTAATTCTTTTTTTGTCTCACTGTATCTTTTCCATACTTTCTTTGACATCTCTTCTCTTTTTTCTGCTGTATCCGTGATACCAAAAGCTTTCACGCTACGTGCTTCTTCTTTTTTCTCCCTCGCATATCCTTCTTTGAGAGCGGCAACCATCCAGCCAATAATATCTTCTATATACGTCTGCTTCCTGGAAAGCTCGAATGTCTCTTTTATATAATCCACATCATTTTTGGCAATCTTTAAAAACTTCTTTACATTAGTAGTCTTTATGATTGCCTTATTATCTGTCCTCTCTTTGAAATAATTAATTACTTCAAATATCTGCTTATTTTCATTTTCAAGCTCATTGTCCAATTCTTCAAAGGTCATATCATTAATGGTCTTTTCCTTATAATTCTTATTTTTCTTAACCGTAAATATGACTTCAACTACTTTTCCGCCGCTACGTACTTTTACAGCCTCATAATCTATTAGAAGATCGCTGACTTCATTTATCTCCTTCTTAGCTTTTTCAAGCACAATCCTTCTAAAATCTCTCCATTCCGGATACAGGTTTGTTTTCGCGATTTCGTTTACAATCTTATCAAAATCCGGATGTTCACTCTGAAGCTCTTTTTTCACAGCTTCCTCATCCGTATCTATACATGCACAGTTTATCTTTAACTCGGAAAGTCCCATCCGCACATAAATTTCTTCTGTATCCTTCCTGTTTAAAAGATACGCTCTCGACTTTAAATGCTCATAAATACGAAAAGATTGGACGCTGGAAAATCTGAATAATACTGCTAGTGGCAGCTTTGTGAACCCAAACTCTTCGCTGTCTATTAGTTTCACAATTGTTTCCGGAAATTCTAATGTTAAAATACCATTTTCATAGGTTGCTGTATGTACGAGTGTTGTTATTTTAAATCGATGGTTCTCCATATCCATAAAATACAGTTTATGTCCTACAAGAGAATCTGCTGCTTTTGCTAACTGCCGGTATATGTTTTTTTCTTTGTTCTTCCCGGTACTCATCATACATACCTCGGATGCATATATACTGATACGATATGTATTATCCGGACTCATATAGCGGTCTTTTTTATTAAAGGCTAATGCCAGTATCTTATTTTCCAGAAGGGTTGAATTATATTTTGAAGATATGAAAACATTTGATTTTTTAACATATTCATCTTTATAAACATCCACATCCAATGAGCTGTTCTTAGAAGAACTCAGCACCCTACCGGATGAATTTTCTATAATATCTACATCCTCCAACAATACCTTCTCAACGTACTCTCCCATGTGATTCTCCTTTATAATTTTCCGTATTTTACTCCACATTTCATAATGTGATATTACATCATCTTCTTTTCTAAGTCAACATATTTTCCGTATTTTACTCCACCAAAAATATATACTATCTATAATTTTCCGTATTTTACTCCACCAAAAATATATACTATCTATATTTTTCCGTGTTTTACTCCACGCAACTATTATCTTTTTCTAAAACCACAATATCTTCTCCTTTTTTCTTTTACATTTTACAAAATATAGTTTTTCTCTTTTATTATACATCCTCGCATTCATGCTTTTATATTTTGAATTTCCGTATTTCATTCCACAACTATACCTCATTTATTCCACATCTCTTTGTATATTTAGCTAATTTCCGTATTTTATTCCACATCTATGCCTCATTTATTCCACATCTCTTTGCATATTTGGTTGATTTCCGTTTTTTACTCCACAACTATACCTCATTTATTCCACATCTCTTTGCGTATCTGTTTAGTTTCCGTATTTTATTCCACAGCAGTACATTTTTTTCCACATCTGTACCTCATTTTTTCCACATCTATACCTCATTTTTTCCACATCTCCATGCGACACCCGGTGCATTTTTTTCCACATCTGTACCTCATTTATTCCGCATCTGTACCTCATTTTTTCCACATCTATACCTCATTTTTTCCACATCCTTCGCCTATTTCCTTGAAAAATAAAGGCTTTTTATTTCCTATAAATAACTAATAAAGGAAGAAGTTTTATTATATGTATTTATATAATATAAATAACTACTTCTTTCATACATACTCAGAATTGTACAAAAAGACACAAAAAAAGCAGGAGAAGAAAATCCTTCTCCTGCCCTGCTTCAAATTGAACTACCTTTATCTCTTTTTTCATGAACGATAGACTCTTCCATTGATAAAACAGTATAGCCCATAGATTCCGCTAAAAAACGAGCTTGTGATTCTGAGAAAGCTTCCTGCTGGATAACATCCTCATCCTCATCCAATCCTTTCAAGATAGTTATCGTATAAAGATGTTTCATATACAACGCCTTTCTGACAAATAAAAAATATAGTATGACATATTTAATTAAATGGCAATTCCTCATCCACTCCATCCGGAATATTCATGAAGCCATCTCCCGCCGCACTGCTTGGTGACGGACGGTCTGCCGGTGCAAAGCCTCCATTGTTTTCACTTGCTGCCTTGCTCTCTGCAAATTCCTGTCCTTCCACCACTACATCCGTTGTGTAAACCTTCTGTCCATCCTTATTGGTATAGCTTCCGGTCTGGATTCTTCCGCTAATGGCAATTTTAATGCCTTTGCGGAGATATTTCTCGGCAAATTCTCCCTGACGCCCAAACGCAATACAGTTAATGAAGTCAGCAGACTGATCTTCTCCTTCACGTTTGAACATCCGGTTTACTGCAAGTGTATATCTTGCGATTGCCATAGCATTTTCTCCCTGAGAGTAACGCACATCAGGATCTCTTGTCAGTCTTCCCATTAATATAACTTTATTCATACTAATTCACCTTTCCTTTCAAAATAGAATTAAAACGATGGGATAAAATTGCTTTTTCCACACTCAAAAGTATCGTTGGAGAATCTATGATTTCTCCATATGAAATACGCTCTACAACTTCTGACAGTTCCGCCACAGCTGTTTTCTCTGTAAGAGCAGCTTTTTTTGTCAATTCCGGAGTGTCATTTTCAAAGTTGCAATCAAAAAAGTTTTTTTCTAAAATCGAAAAATTTTCTTCGTAAATTGAAAAATCACTCATTTTTTTGTCCCTCCACCATAAGTTTGCTTAAAAATAATTTGTTCTTCACCATTATAATTTTTTATAGAACCCAATATGCTTACCCATGCACCTGGAACAGCTTTAGAGAAAAACACATCCCATTTACCCGCTTTTTTCATAGATTCAGCGGTGTTGTTGAAAATTATCATTGGGACATTTTTTTTCTTCAAAACATAATCATTCTCTCCTTTGTACTCATAAATATCCACGATGATTTTATAGCCATACCGAAATGATGTAGGATGTTGCTTTAGACATACCACATGAGCACAATCATTATTATCTGTACCAGCCCTATTGCTATTCTGGCATGTGTTCGATGAGTGAGAAGATTCTGTACCAGTTTTACCAGGATGATTTTTTTGATAAAGCTGTTCCTTTGCAATTCCTAAAAAGCGTAAACAGGATATAAATGCGTTTTGTAAGGCAAAAAGTTCATCATTATTATAATTTATTACATGCCCAGTCCTTGATGAGATGGCAATATCGGAACCGCCGGTACCGGCAATTTGCTTTATTACATTCCCTTCATCATCAAAAATTTTAAGGACACCTGTAAATGAAATATAATAAGAAGAACCAATTTGACGCATATCCGATTTTCCGCAAGGTAAAAAACTATAGTTTTCAGGTCCTATCATTGTATGAAAATAGGACACATACTCCGTAAACGGAAGATAAAAGTAACCGTTGCGTTTTTTAAAAGATTTATCAGGAAAAATATGATTTTGTAATTCTGAAAAAACTTTTTCTGCAGCAATACCTTTTATGTAACCTCCCATGGATACCTCCTTTCCGCCAAATTTGGCAATAAAAAAAGAACCACCTATATATGTGATTCCACAACATAAGCAGATAATTCTGCCAAGCAACAAAAAAAGCACCTGACACATATCAGATGCATTGCATTCACTTTACCCTTTCGTCCTGTGCTACTATAACAGCCTATGAGGACACTACATACTGTCTCAGACAGTATCATAATAAAAGAATAAAATAAATATATTGTTATATTAACACGAAATCCCCAAAAAAGCAATAAAGGGCGAATATTTTTACATTGAAAAGGGTACAAAAACTTTCCATTTTGGTAAGTTCCATTGACCTTGATGGAAAAGTATGCATAATATTATAAAAAGGAAGGGAGGAACTGCGAATGCTAATGGATATGAATATAGGAAAAAGAGTAAAAGAGCTTGAAAAAGAGAACCGGGATATACGAAATCAGATATGGGAAGAAGAATTTAAGGAAGTCGAATGTATAAAAACAGAAAATTTTTATGAACAAACGATGCAAGGTCTTTTTAGTGGAAGAGACGACGAAATAGTAAGTAAAAATGAAAAGATGATAAATTCTTATAAAGAGAAAAAAGCAGAGATACCATTTGAAAAAATATCACATACCGTTTTAAAAAGTGAAAATTTAGAACTTTTTAGAAAAATTTCTCTTTTTTATAAGATTTACCATGCCTATATACCTATATCCAGCATTGCATGGATAAAAGCTGTTTTTCCAGAAAAAGATCACACAGTTGTTATACTGGAAGATCCTTATGGAGAGATAAAGTGCAGGACATCATCAACCTATGATATTTCAGAAGCCATGGGAAAAATATTAAGAGTATCCATATACATACATGATACAGGAGAAAAAGATATTGTTGGCTATCAATTTATGGATTACCAGATACTCTGAGTTTTCAATAGATAGATGACAGATTGCAACGGGAAAACTACAAAATAGAATTGATAAAAAACAATTAATATGCTATAATTCATTCGATAATAAAAGAAGATGAATAGTGTAGTTCCCTTTTATTTCTTGGTATGATATAATGGGAATGTACCAAAAAACCATTCACACACAAAAAAGAAACAGATGATATATATTTGTTTCTTTTTTTGTGCGTGAATCTTTAATCTACCGTCCATTGTTTAAAAATCAGTTGGTTTATCCGATGTCTTTGATTCCATCATTTTACGAATACTATCCATCATTCTATCGTTTGCTGCCGATCTCACTAGGGATACGGTATCTTCGTTATCACAAATCCAATCATCAATATATCTGGCTATTTCCAAAGCTACTTCCGGGGTAGCACCGGCACGTATGAGGTTATTCATATTAAAATCAACGGAATAGGTGCTATCAGATGCTTCACACACCCATCCGTGATTTATAACACATATAAATCCACCATTAACGTGGTGTCCAAACATTATGAGGTATGATAAATCTTCAAAACTAATAGTATGTTCAAAATAAACGTTGCAGCCGTCTGTATAATCTGCATTTTTAATGATTGACATACGAAAATCTCCTTTCTGACATTTCTATTTGGATTTTTTTCGGCGTTGATAGATATTTTTTTCGTTTTTATCTATGACCCAGTTTCTACCAAGTTTCCGAGCGGTCTTGTATTTTCCTTTTCCTGCCATCCTCCTTGCAGTAGATGGTTCAAGATTATTTAGTTTCGCCCATTCTACAAGGCTTATTAGTTCTTCTGGTGTGTTTTGGTTGTTTTGTTCCATGCTACTCTCCTATAAAAATTAATTTTCATAAAATACCAAGAAATAATGATTGCACCATTTCTTCTAATTTAGTTTGAGTAATGATACCGCTGAAAAGCACTAAAATTGTAAGCATTAAACAAATAACGCCTATTGTTAATATTTCGGTAGAATTATCTTTCTCTTTTTTATATATTCCTATAAAAATGAGGATTAAAGAAAATAGAATGAATATAATTAGTATTGGAATTTTCTTACTCATAAGTACCTCCTTGTGTGTTTAATAAATTTTTACAATGTGCAGAAACATAAGGTTCTATTGACTTTGCAATATCATATTTTATGTGCGAACAATTTCTTTCTGTTATTTTTTGTAATTCCATGTTTAATTTCATTATTTCACGATCTGTCATTCCCACATATTCATTTATTAATGCATTTTCTAACCGATTAAGCAATGGGAACGGTTCTGAAATAGTTCTACTCATAATTAATTACCTCTCTAAATTTTAATTTATATCACTGCCATATGATTTTTTTAAATCATCTAGGCTTTGAGTTGTTTTTATTGGCTCGTTATATGTTCTTGTCAATGAGAACGTTTTTTCATAAAAAGCTCTTACAGCTTTTCCAACTGGAAAATTATAAGAGAACGGTTTACCGCCTTTTTTCCATCTATCCTTGTAGTGTTTATATCGGCAATGTTTTTGTACATAGTTCCAATAATCTTCCATTGCTTTTTCGTATTCCTCGGTAGAAAGCGTAAGCAGATTAAATTCATCTACCAAAGGAGCAGTGACTTTTTTTGATGCTTTTTTAGCTTGTCTCTTATTCATGCATTCCTCCTCTAAATTTCAGTTTTAGCTGAACAATGTCAGCTGCATTCCTTCTCTTTCACGTTCAATTTTTCCAAGATTTCCTTAGCTATATTCAAACATTCTAAATATGTATCGCAATATCCTGTTTCCTGATTCGGTTCTGTGTATTCCCTAAGTTCCTTTTTCTGACTGTCCCAGACATACTTAACACCAGATTCCTCAATCATCCGGTATTGACTGCACTGGTAAACAGTCATTTGACTCAACAGCAGATTTGCAGCAATATCATCCGTAATATCATTTCCAACAAAATAGCTTAACATCTTTTTTACATTCTGGAATTTTTGTCCAACCTTCTTTTCAATCGGTCTGCTCATCAAGGCATATTCATACTTTTTCCCACCGATATATCGGTCCTGGATAAAATACACTTTTCCAAAAGCTATACATTGAGGGCAGTAACCTCTTTCGCTTTTAAACACATATTCCATAAGATTTCCCCCACTAAATCTCATTTATCTTTTTTGCCGGGTTACCCGTTGATAGTTTTCTTTAAAATTTTTAATACTATCAATAAGCCATTCTATCTCAGAACATCCAAGTCCAGATTTTTCACTAATCTCTTCAATTTTAGATGCAATAACTGTTGCATCTATTTCTACTTCTTTTCCTGTAATATCAGTTAATTTTATTATATTCATATTATCTAACCTACACTAAATTTTAATTTACTCCGGCATCCGTAGCCGCGGAAATGGTGTATCGTTCAACAAATTAGTTAAGTGCATTATATAATTCGTCTGTTTCTAATTCAGACAAAGCAATGTCTAAACAACCATTTTCGTAAGCTGCTAACTGCTCTGGTGTGATTTCAATTTCAAACACTCTAAAATAGCTAAATTTATCTTTTCTGTAGCTTGCTTTGTCTCTTTCAAAAAGATGATCCCATTCATCTTTGGCAAATTGTAGAGCGTTTTCTTTAGTATTAGAAATCTTTTCGCTCCCAGCACCTACTTCATCTCTGTATTCTTCAAAAACATACTTTTTCATATCTTTTTACCTCATGCCTTTCTAAATCTTTTTAAAGTATTATCCTTACCATGTAAATAACTGTATGATAAGGATACTAAGGTTTTTCAACTAAAAATCTCCAATTTCATTTTCATAAGCTGTTAAAGTCGCTATGGATTTGTCCGCACCTTCTTTAGTATCTGGATATAAGTCCATGCTTCCGCACTTAGGACAGAATGCTTTGCTGTTTGACAAAACAACATCACCATAGTTCTTTTCTAAAAAATCTACCTCAAATCTTGTACCGCAATCGTTGCAAAAAACTTTTTCCATTTTTTTTATATCCTCCTTTAAATGTCTTTTTTAACTATCTTTATTATACACGGTATCGTGTATAAAGTCAATATATTTTTTGCAAAAAGTTAGGAAAATCAAGGGTTTTAAAGATTATGTGTTTAAGTATTAAGAAGGAGGTTTTATGGGATATTTAGAGAAAACAAAAATCAGAATATCATGTGAGGCAAAAACCAAAGATAGCTTTAGAATAGCCTCATTGATATTCTGATTTTTTTAAGAAAAAGTACCTAAGAAGATATGCGGTTCCCTTTTAATCTGTATCTCTCCGCCGTTTTTTAGAAATAGATACAAATTCTCCCAACTGAACCGTGGACCATTGAATAGCTTATTATAACTTTGCATCGGAATAAGTACGGGTATACCATTTTTTGTATATCCCCAAATTTCACTAGGGGCATCATCGATGGCAAAGTACATATTGTGCTCTTTAAAATAAAGAGGTTTGTTTTTCGTAAAGACGATATTTCCGTTTGGAAAACCTCCGTCAGTAAGAGCCTGCATTGTTACACCATAAGCATTTTCTGGTCTGGCAGACAGATAGGTTATCTCATATTGTCTGCTTAAAAAAAGCATGCATTCCTTTGCAAAAGCAAAAGGGGCTGCTTTTAGAAATACTGCTGGATTCTGCTCAAAAAATTCCGGACACAGATTTTCAAAGAAATACTCTTCCGGTTTTTTTGAAAATCCCATTTTTTCCAGGACCCCATTGACATCAAATAAGGTGTTACATAGATCAACAGCTATTTTTCTCATAAACAGCCTCCTTTCTTAAAAATGCATTTCATTAAACTAATTGGTAATTTGGACGATATCCATTCGCTAAAAGATCATCAATTCCTTTTCCCTGCACCATGTCCCAATAGGCAATGCCAATCTGAAAACCTTCATTCTTCAACATCTCGATGGTTTTTTTCTCATAGGAGAGCACCGCAGAGTTGGTGTTTTTGTCAGCATCAAAAGCTATGACAAAAATCTGGATTCCCATTTTTTTCAAAACATCTACAGGTCTGTTTCCCTGGGAACCTTCCGTGAGTTTTTCAAAAGAGTTTACGCCAGGAACGGAAATAAAAGGATTCTTTAAAATACTATTTCCGAGAATCCCCTTTTTTTCTCCTTCGGTTATGTATGCCAGATACATATCATCCACCGCCCTATTCATATAGAACCCCAGATGATTCCCGGCACGGCAGCCATCGGCAAACAGATTCATTAAAAATCCCTGCTCTTCTGCTTTCTTATCTACGCGGTAAGAAGAAAAATTGCGGTATTTTCCGCCCTCTTTCACATTTTTAACACGTACCCGTAAGCGGTAGATATCCCCGTTCTCATCGTATAAGGGAAACAATATGCCTGCTGCCGGGGCAAATGTCCAATTTCCCTTTTGATTCCGGTATGCACCGGGAATTCCGCACAAAGAATCAAATTCTGCGGATAAAGTTTTTCCGAGAGAAACACGCCAAGGATTTTTGCTATGTATGCATCCTTGGTTTTTAAAACGGGTATAGTCATCAACCGGAAAAGATTTTACTTTGTGCTTTTTAATAAGCTCATCTGTCCATCCTTCTGACAAAAGATATAAATAGTCTTCCTCTTCTAACACAAGAAGGTCTAACAGCCGATTGTAAACGGCGGACAATTTCTTGTGGTCTGATAAAGGTTCTACAATATCGACAGGAGTGAGGACTTTTTTCTGAATGGTTGATGTATCAAAGTTTTTAACGTCCAGACCTTCTTCCAGCCGCTGTTTCGCTAATCTCTGACTAGCTTCTTCAAAGACAGGGCTGCCACTTCGGCTAAGACCGACGAAAATATAGTAATTTCCATCATGTCCGATAACCCCATCTTTACCCTTTGTCAAAGATGAGCTGTCCGTTCGGTGGCAAAATACTAACTGACCACCATTACTGGCATCCATCCATCCGCACCAATCTGGTTTTCCGCAGATAGGACATCGATTGTTTCTATTCATATTCTGAATGCCATGTGCCATATGAGACACCTCCTTTCTGTATCAAGTTGATACACGCAATATTTCCCATCCTGTGGGTAGTTTTTACCGCCAAAAAGGCAAAAAAATAGCACCTACGTATTTATCATACGGGTGCAAACCGTTTCCTTTAAGAAAACAAAATAATAAAAAATTAATATGCTATTATTATAACAATAATAAAAAAAAAGTCAATGGGTATTAGTTTTATAAATGGAAAAAAATGGAAAATACTTCTATCTTGGATAGAAATATTTTCCATATAATGAGAATGCTAAATATCCAGGGAAAACAAAGACAGGACTTCTTCTTTGTTTTCAGAAGCCGTTATGCGAAATGTTTTTCCAAAAATATCAGATTCCATAAGGCTCTGGTCCATTAAAAACAGATATGGAATGTCGTATAGGGGGGTTTTCTTTAGATAATCATTGATATGCTTCGCATGGACACTGCTCTCGCATAAAAATAGATAGACCGGAAGAGAAAAACCCTCGGTATTCTGTTTCGCAAAATCTTCCATTAAAGACAACTCAAAAAAAAGCTCTTTTTGAAAACCGGGCTGGGAACGGATTGGGAGGACAAAAATATCCAGCAGATCATTCGCGTTCGATTTTTTTTGAACACGGTAAATCCCGTAAATTAAGGTTGAATGCAAGCCTTTTCTGATACGATAAAATAAATAATTTTTCTGAATCGCATAATCCTGTTTTAAAAAGCTGTTGTGAAACTGTAAAAAAATGGCACGTTTGAGCATTTCCGTATCCGAAAACTGCGGATAGGACAGCTGCCGGCTTTGGGCAGGACTATAAAAAGTCTTTCTGATATATTCAAAGGAAGCTGCTGTAAGCATATAAAAACAAGGGGTATGTGAGATGGTACTGCTGCCATCCTTTTCATAAGAAAAGCAGAACCGTTTCAATACTCCGTATCTTACAAGCCTATTTAGTACCCGTTTATATGGAATGTTCTTATTGTTTTCGGATATTTTATCACTTAAACGTACGGCATCGGTGAGCGTATGCCGGGTCACACATCCGAATTGGGCAACAATCCGAAGAATCCCTATCTCCGCTTCTGCCACCAGTCCCCGCTCTATCATCTGATGAAGCCGTGTGATAGAACAGCTTTTTTTCTCTCCAACTAAAACACATTTCATTCCTGCGTGATACAGACAGGGAGAAATCCCATGAGAACCGGCTTCTTTTTTAATAGAATCCGGGTTTTCTGATACAATATTCTTATTTAAGGTCATAAAGAATCCTCCTCTATTTTATTCAAAAGTTCTTCAATATCATAAACATCATAAACATCATAATCATCCATTTCATCCGGCGGTTCAATATCAAGATTTTCTGGTTCAAATGGCTCCTCTGTAAAAGAAAATGAAAAATCGCTGGTATTGCTTTCTAAGTTACCCTCTTCCGCTACCGGAACATCTGTATCTTGTTTTCCGCAACTGATATGTATATGACCAACAGGCTTTATAGGAGCCGCGGAATCGTCATTGCCATCATGGTCGTCCTTTTCCGTTTTATTGGAAATATGGACCATACCAACATTAGAGCCATATCCGGACAACATCTTTGAGTCCGCAGAGGATTTCTCAGAAGGCATATACTGATTCCAGTCAATGGATTGACGTTTTATTTTTAAGAAATTCGCCTTGTTTAAGAAATTAACCTTACCATAAAATGGTGGAAGGGGTGAACCTTCGTTGACAGTGAAAACCGTTACCTGCTGGAAACGGAGGTTCCGCATCCGGCCGCCACGTAAAAATGGGACATCCGTAAGGGTGCTTCTTCTGGAGAAAGATTTAGAAGTATCGGCAAGGGTTATGGATGTTTCGGATACGGTATCCTGATTCAACACTTCTTTTACGGTACCGCTAAGCTCTTCATATATTTTCATTTCCGATGTAGAGATTCGACCAAAAAGAATGTGGGTTGCACAGTTTCCTAAAAGCACGCCTTTCATATATTTTGTGATATCCGATTTTTCCATCTGATCCAAAGTCTGTATGGCTGCCGTGATGCCGGTATTGTATTGTCGAAAAAGTGTAAAGTTCTCTTCTAAGGATGGATGCAGAATGACCGGCAGCTCATCCACGGTAGAAAGCTGCTTAACCCATCTGGTAGACCGGGCTCTCCGAAGGACGGCGTTGTTATAATTAAGCATATAGAATAAACCAAATCCGACACCATCTGTTTTTCCAAGCTCCAGAGCGTAATTTACAACGGTTATTTCTCCTCTTCTTAAAGAACGGTCCAAATCTATGGTGTTCTGGCAGCACAAAGCTTCTCTGATAAGGGGGTTTGCAAGAAACTGGTCTATCAGAGTTCGTAATCCTCTCGCCTGCTGGAACATATAATCCCGACCCTCACCCAGCAAATCATTTTCTACCAGGCATAAGACAAAATTATAGGTGTCCTTTTCAAAGCCTCTCTGGGACTCAGATTCTTTATTAATCATATCCTTTAATTTATTCTTATAAGGAATGACTTTATCAAAAGAATCCATGATTTCCTGAAATTCAAATAAAGTTGGATGCTCTTTCGGAAATTTTTTCGGATTCTCCTTATGCAGACGTGGGTACGTAAGCATGAGCAGGATGGAAACGCAGGTAGTGATATTTTTATTCAAGGATGAAAAGTAGGTTTCGCTTTTTCCACTCATCTCCTGTAGTGACTGCAGAACATCTGCCGTAACACTGGCTTTTTTTACAATTTCAATATTACGGAACAAAGGAGAAAGCCCCTCTGGGATATAGTATGGATTAAAACCAATAAAACCTTCCTTGTGATTTCCGTCCTGGTCTAAAATAGGGTCTATGCGGTTCACCTGAAGATTTTTTGCCTGTGCCAGATTATATAAATCATCCGTTAAGGAATCGTTTGGAGCAACGTATGTGAAACCAGCAGTGCCGATGTGTTTTTTAAGAAATTCAAATTTTTTTCGACCAATTTCATCTTCCGGCAAAAAATCGTCCAAGAAAAACGCATCGTCTGATATCGGAGAAGGTATGGAAACATGGTTGTTTTTCAATAGCTTCAACACCTGCGTTCGCATATAATTTTCATTCTTTATCTTCTGGTCAAAATCATCGGAAGCCATTTTTAAAATGACAGAGCTGGTTTTTCCGGTACCGGTAGTACCGTCAATTAGCATATGCAAAAAACGATCCGACTCTTTAATCGTAACAGGAGCAGCAGTATCCAGGCGTCGTACAAAGGTGGCGTCAAATTGATATTCTTTGTAAGGGCGAAAATCTATGTAGTCCTTGATGCACACCGTCATTAAAAATAAGTTGGTCTCCTCTCCTGCAAGGAAACGCTCCATGCCATATATGACCGCAATACAGATGCCGATAGGGATAATGAAAATGAAAAACCGGACAAGATTAAGCACCATTGATTTTGTGATGTAGTAGGAAACCGGAATTTTCGTCAAAACGGGAACAAAAAAGAAAATGCATATTTTTTCCAGAAGAATCAATAAAAAAAATGCAAAATTCAACACACAAAAATGCAAAACCATTTTCCGGCGGTTCTCAAATTCAAACTCCCCGGAGTATGTTAAAGCAGCAAAAATCAGGATAGGTAAGACCGAAAAGACAATTCCCTCAAAAAAAGAAACCGATGCATACGCGGAATCTACATAATATATAGCTTGAATGAAATTGACAAGGTAGGAAAAGGTGTGGATTGCCGCAATTAAAAGCATGATACATAAAATTCCGGCAAAACAGTTCTCACGGAGAAAGACGGCTTTTTTCATAACGTCAACCTCTTCCATGGAATATTCTTTTGATGTGTCCGGAACACCAAAGGATTCAATGGATGATTTTATGTTTGTAAGTGTCCCAAGAATCCCATCCACCTGAGAATCTGTATCTTCACTGTTATCCTCTTCTGCCATCGAGGATTTTAATTCCTTGCGGAATCGGGAAACAAGCAGTGCAACATCTTCTCTGGTATCAACACCCCCGGTATCGGGGTCGATTTTTTTTTGATATAACATATCATAAACCTCCAACTTGTAGTATGAATTATTTTAGCCTAACGAAAAGGATAAAAGTCAAGCATCAAGTTGTTTGTGAAAAATATGAGGGATGTTAACTACAATAAAAATCCACCCTCAGAGCTCTGAGGGTGGATGGCGTTTATTAAGTAGGATTTATTTTTATCCATATATCATATATCACAAATTTTTAGGTCTAAGTGATATATGATATTTAGGATGGTATCTTGAACATGTCTTTTTATTAGCTTAGGGTCAAAAGCATTTAATTATCATTCCAACTGTCAACCAATTCAAATAACATCGGTGCATTTTTCTTAATGTCTTTCATTAAAAGCTCTTCCAAAAGTTCGCCGGGTGTGATCTTTTCTCCGGAGGAGGAAAGACGCAGGCAGTAAATATCCAGAAGGCTCTCCGCTCTTTTTGTGATACGGATGGTTTTTGTGATACGCACATTTTTTGGATCTTCATTTTCGGTTGTTTTTTTCTTTTGGCTCCTCTGGTTTTTCTGTCCTGTTGATTTTACCGTATCAGAACCGGTATTTTCCTGTTTTTTAGAGGAATTGGTTTCTTTTTTTGGAACAGATTCCTTATCTTCTGTTTTTTTTGAAGAGCTGGTTTCTTTTTTAAGCTCTTCAACATCCGGTGTTTTAGGTTCGGAAGTTATTCCCATAGATTCCGCCTGTGCCAATCGGCGACTGGCAACGACTTCCTGGCGACGCTGTAACAGTTCTTCGGGAGAAAGCGTCTGTTCTCCTGTTGTAGTTGTAAAATTGTTTCCAAAGCCCATTTATAAAATCCCCCTTTCATATAATTCATTAATTACGTTTTCAATAGCAGCATCTGCTTTTATCATGGATTCTGACCGTTTAGGATTCAAGCAGACTGGCAGATTCATGTTTATGGATTCTTTAAATGCGGTCAAATGCGGCACGGTAGACTTTAAGACGATTTTTGAAAAGACGTCGTGCTGATGGATATAGTCAACCAGAGTCCGCGTAATGACGGTCCTTTCAAGGGAGTTCATAATTAAAGCATCTACTTTGGATGGAGTTCCTTTCTCCCGGATGCCATTCCATAATTCTAAAAAGACATCTCCACCCCGTGCACTGTTGCAGTCGGGGTCCGTGACTAAAACAATGTGGTCGCATACCCAGAAGGCATTCTGGTTGATGAGTCCCATGGAAGGCGAGCAGTCAAAGATGATATAGTCATAATATTGAAAAAAATCCTGATGCTCTGCCATATACATAGAAAGCCGCTGCTCTCTCATGGACTGCATACTTAAACCAAGCTCTGCTCCGTACAGATACATGTTGCTGGCAATTAAATCTAAATTAGGAAGTTCACGAATACCGGCATGAAGGATTAATTCCTCCGGTTGGACTTCCGGTAATCCATACCGTGTGTCGGTAAAGATATCACCAATGGTAAAAAATTCATCTTTTGAAAAGATGTCCTTATTAAAATTAGCACTCAAATTACATTGTGGGTCTAAGTCAATCATTAAGACCCTGGAACTTCGCGATAAAGAGCATCCAATCATATAAGAAAGGGTGGTTTTGCCTACGCCGCCTTTCAAAGTGGCAAAGCATATTTTTTTACTCATACGAATACACTTCTCCTTTTCCTTTGTTTTTGAATTACTACATGAAGGAATTTGAAAATACTTTAATTCCATAATGTAGTATAAAGTTATTTATATACTTATTTACTTGTTCAAAGAATGAATTTTGTAAATAGTAAAATACATAGTTTAATAGATTCAAAATTAAGTAGTTATACTATATCATATTTTCATAATTAAAATGTTTAGAATTTTATGATTTTGTAAATTACAAAAAAGAAGATTTATGAATTTACATATTTATGAAAATATGAAAATGTTAATAAGGTTTTTGTGAAAATAGATAAAGATATAATTATGTAAATACAAAATTATATAATTATAAATTGCGTTTTTCTTTAAAATCATAATTATATAAATGATAATACAACAATTATATAAAAAAATCAATATAATATTAATGATTTTTTGAATACGGAAAAATGATAATTAATATTTTGAATGATTATATAAAAAATAATGTAATAATTAATGTCATGTTAAATTATAAAATACTGTAATTATGATTATGGTAAATTATTGAATTTTAAATTATAGAAAATGAAAATATTTAAAAAATGAAATTATTAATTTATATAATTATGAAACAGAATAATTTAGAAATAATGTGTTTTGATATAATTATGAAATTCATTAATTATTAAATTTCATAATTATGTTGAAAAAAGGGGAGGGAGATGGTATAATAAAAACAAAAAGGGCAGCACATAAGACCGATGGCATTAAAAATTTAACCGGAAGGAGGGAATGCGAATGAAAAAAGTATTGTTTTCAGAGAATTTAAAGAAAAAACGGCAGGAAGCAGGATATACGCAGGAATACATGGCATATCGCTTGAATGTGTCGAGTGCTGCTTATTCCCGCTGGGAAATAGGCGTAAGGGAGCCGTCATTGGATATGGTGGTGACCATAGCGGATGTTTTAGAAATCCGGGCAGGGGAACTTCTTGAGCGGGAATCCAGTAGGGAAGGGAAGCAGATGGTCCGCTCATAGATCGGATATTAGGGAGCCAGCAACCGGACCGCCGCCAGAGTACCGTCCGGGGTTCGCATTTCCAGGATGAGGGGACTGCTGCTTTTTGCCAGCTGAAAGGAGAATCCTCCGGGTACCAGCGTACATGCGGACCCCCCGCGTGAACGTCGCAGCATGTCGACATTCCAGTGCGTACTGGAAACCCTGTGTGAACGGAAACCGTCCCAGCAGATGCCGGAGCCGCTTACAATGTTTTTCATATGGCACCCAAGGGCGTACCGTCCTTTCTCCAGCCGTAAATACAGATAATCATAAAGAGCCTCTTTAATGACCGGGTCATAAGGAGCCTGTGGAAGAATTTTCAGCAGATCCGAAGGACTGTAGACGGCATCTTCTTCAAGCTCCGATTCACACACGGCAGAAAGAGAGGCATACGGGGCATCCGTAATGCAGAATATGGACCCGGCTGGATATGCGGACAGCTGATGTCTTTTAATATTATCCACGCAGGTTTCCTTGAAAATATCAGGGATGTCTGGATTGCCGCAAACAAAGAAGGGGGAATAGGAGAGAACCGAGGAAGAGGTTCTTTTTTTTGTGTGTTTTTTTCCTGTGTTGGCAATAAAGATACGTGAAAGAGCAGATAAAAAACCGCCCCAGCCTTTTCTGTCTTTATGCACCAAAGGTTCCGGCATACTATAAACCAGCTGCTCCGGTACGATAAGGACACCTTTCGGGCTTCCCTGGGAATCTGCTTCCCGATAAATCAGCCATGTCCCCGTTGGGGCAGAATCCAGACAGATGTGTGGAAAATCCGGATAGGAGAGAGCGGGAAAGGCAGAGCCGTCGTCAATGGTATACGGGTCTGTTAAGTTGCAAAGAGATAATTTCCCGCTGTGACATGAAAATTCCCCGGAAAAACAAAAGGAGTTCCGTTCAACAGCGTTCGGACCGTCCAAAACATCCTGTGGGCAGGAATCCGCCACAGAAGTTAGCACATGCAGGTGAGAGCCTTCTGGGTGTAAGGCTGTAGCTGTCTCAGAAGTTTCGGAAAATCGTCCGGAAAGTTGTTTTGTAGTTTTCATCTTTTTATCTCCTTAATTTTTGTAATGAAATTCAATTTTAGACAATTAAGAGGCAAACGGGACGCAGATATACCCCTGTGAGGGACGTAAAGGCACCAAATAGCCATTTTAAATGTCATTGCGATGAAATTACCATGGAAATAAAAAACGTCCTTAAAAAGCCGTTTAAATGCGTCAGAAAGAAAAAACGTTTTTTGACCATGTTTTTAGATATTTTGTGTATTGCACCGGAATGTATCGAGGGAATACTGTATACAAGTCTATTCACATTATGAATCCGGGAGGGTTTCCGAAAAAACAGCCTCTCCCGTGTCCGTGGCATCGGGAGCCAGATTAGGATAAAAGACCCTGCTGGTATCCTTATCCAGAAACAGCCGGTAACAGCCCCTTCCGTTTTTCGTAAAGCATATGCCGGAGCAGTTATGCGATAAAAGGTCCTCCATGCATAAAAACAAAATGCTGTTTTTCGGTATTTTTCCATAAGCAGCACTGCTGCCAGCAGGAAGCAGAGGAAGGCTGGTCGTTGCGAATTCACGTATGGAAGAAAGGTCTTTCCGTAAAAACAGACAGAGGATAAAAAACGGGATATCCGCTATGTCATAAACATGGGTATCGGTGCCCCTGTTTTTATCCGTGTTTTCGTCCATTATAGCAATGATCCGGTCCTGTGCCGAAGCATCTGCAGAAAAATTCTCAATAGATACACGGAATTCCTTTTCCATGAAGCCGCAGGTATAGACGTTTACACCTATATGGTGTGGCGTGATAGGAAAAACAGGGGAAAAAGATATCTCTTTCTCCATGGGAATTAGGTTGGCTGCTAAAATTTCCGGAAGCAGGCTACGGAAATACGTGGTATCCGCTAATAAGAACGGAAGCATATACCGAAGTTCATGTGTGGGTGCAACACAGTAGCGATTGCCCCTTAAAAACTCATCCCGGGAAACCTGTTCACGTATCTTCTTAAAAAGAAAATTTCTTCTGGTAAAGAAGCCGTCCATGTTAGGGACTGCTGCCGTATCCGCAGAAAATGGTGAGGCGGGTATGGATGAAGTATCTTTAAGGCTGTCTTTCTTTGATTCACAGAAGGTGTCGCACAGATACTTTATGTAGGGCATGGCGGGCAGGTCGCTTTCTTCTGCGGTATTCCGGGTATTTTTGCCGGTGGTAGCAGAGGATATGTCAAAATACTGGACATATTCTTCGTAGTTTTCCCGTATTAGGGAACCGGCAAGGGCAAGATCATAGCCTAAAGTATCTGCCGGAAGGGAATTCATGCGTATTAGAAGCTCTTTAATGCTTAAAGCATCTGCAAGCATACTAAGAAGCTCTAATGCCCGTAGGGTGCGGTAGCCCTTTGAGTTCTGGTGTAATAGCAACGTCTGTTTATAAGATGTCTTTTTCCGCACAGGTGTATCCATTAGGATACCAAATAACAGCATGATTCCGGGTGTTCCGCCCCTCCCTTCCCTCTTATCCTGTTCAGGAAGATGAAGTTCAAAATCCCACCTTAGCTGGGAAAAGAAAGATATATAGTTCTCCAGCTTGGAGGTAATGACGGTGCCATTCTGGCTTCCGGTATCCTGCTCATAAAAGATATGCGTACATCTTTCTGTGGAATCCAATACCTGGGATGCGTCCTTTAAGAAATCCTCAGCAGAGGGGTTCTGTGGATGGTATTCATAACGTGCGTAGGCATCGCAGCGGAATTGTGGAATATCCGGAGCTGTAAAATAATAAGGTGTTTTTACACGGTTCACTTTAACGGAGGGGAGAATAGAAAGCTCCCGGAACAGAAGACTGCTGCCGCCAAGTGAAAGAAAAGACGCACAGAAAGAGGATATGCCGTTATAGTGTTCGATGTTTTTGACTGGTCTCCAGCGTTTTCTTTTCTTGAAAAGTGTAGTTAAGACGGTTTCCAGCTCTTTTGTAAGAATCCCAAGGTCAGATAGGTCGGTAAGCAACTGCTGCATACCCGATGCAGAGAGGGAGATAATGTACTGGTGGCTGCGTTCATTTAAGGGCTGCCCACAAAGCAGAAAGCCCTTTTTTGTGTAGTATGCAATGAATTTTTTAGCATTATCTGTTTTAAAATTAGAATATCCCTCAGAAAAAAGCCCCATGTCGTACAGCTGATGATAGCACAGGGAGCCGCCACATAACAAAAGGTTCATAAGAAACCGTGTGCGGTCTTCTGGATGAAGGTTTGCATGGATAAAATCCGCCTCCTTACAGCCGTAGGAGCAAAGCTTTGTATCATTTTCTGTATCTATAAAACGTACCATGTACAGGGTACCTCCTTACATTGTATTGAATCACCATAAGTCACATCTGGTAGTATATATTTTTCTTAACGAAAAAGATAAAAGTCAAGAGAAACTTCATGTGAACAGGTACTGCTGCCCTTAATGTTTTTAACAGACGCCCGTACCGGCAATTAGGAATGAAAGGATGGGACAGGGGAAGGAAGAGAGGAAGCAAGGAAGGAAAGAGGGCAGGGAAAATCATTAAATGAATCATGCCACATACCGTACAGGGGAGCCGTAAGGGCAGAGCAGCCATTCCGTTAAGGGCTAAGGGGGGACTGCTGCCCTTAACACGCAATATTTAACATTCTTAGCATTTTAACGGGGAAAGTCTGTATGTGATAAGGACGGAGGAAGAAAAGAAAGAGGAGAAGAAAAGGATGGTTGGCATACGGGGCGTAATATGGCACATCACTTTAACATTATAATAATGCCAATATATCACTACGATGGAACATCCAAAAAAAGGGGAGCCGTAAGGGCAGCAGTGCCAGAAAACCAAAGAGCCGCCCCCCCTCTCAGCCCGTTCGGAAGCCATAAGGAACAGGGTATCTTCGTAAGCAGCAGTACCAGCAAGATACGGTAAAAGAAAAGCAGGGAAATTTTAGGGTATAGACGCATAAGAACATACATAGGAATGAATACCGTACAGGGGAGCCGTAAGGGCAGAGCAGCCATTTCGTTAAGGGCTACGCAAGCAGCAGTCGTTTCAGAAAAGCCCTTAAACGTATTATTAAGTAAACAGTATTTATACAGGTATCTTAATATTCAAATCTTATAAGCAGAGATAACTATATAAATGACAGGAGATAGCGAAGGAAGGAGAAGAAGCAAAAAATAGGGGAAGAAAAAAAGGATAAAACGGTATCTTTATAGCGAAGAGAAATCACAACTGCCGAAAAAGGAAAGGGGAGAGAAAAGGGCAGGGAAAATGTAAGGGCTGTTACTAATAGTATTCTCCTGTCAGACCGTTCTTTTTAACAGAAAGATTTGTATATCAAATCTCTTATAAAGGCAGAGATTTTCAAGGATACAGAAGGTAAACCATTTCTTTTTTTATTAACATATCGAAAAAGATGTCATCTAATAAAAAAGAAGTTAAAAGAGAAGTATTATAAGTATCAAAAATATTTCTGAAATTATTAATCCAAGAAATATATTGGTAAAGATAGCCGTGTGATTTTTCAATATTTTTCTCTTTTATTTTAATATGTCAGAAAACAAAAAGAAATAGAGGAGAAAATATCTTCTCTATTTCTTATGTACATTCTTCTGTTATATCAATTCTCCACGAGGCAAAGTTCTAAAACCATTCGTTCCTCAAAAAGAGAATAATACTGCTGTGTAAATACATCCCATAAAAGATCATTAACATTATCAAAAGAACCATAGTCAAAAGAGAGTAATACACCTTGTTCTGGAGAAACAGATAAAACATGGAATCCAAATGCATGGAAGAAATGTTTTTGGAAAAGATGTATTAAAGCAGAACGATAAGAAAAAAGTATTTTTTTCCGTAATTCTGCGTCATTTTTATTATACTTATAACGGATGGATATTCTGTTTTTAAAAACATCCGATATCTGAGTTGTAGAATATGTATTCGGATTTATCTTGCTTATACCTGAAGAATATTTTCCCTCGCTATTAATATAAAAACTTGATGAAAGAACACCCATATAATCATTCCAAAACAAAAAAAGTTTGTTGGTTAATGGAGAAAATTCCAACATTTCTTTATGGTTCCAAAGAGCAGGATAGTATTTCATGCGTTCTGTAAGTGTAGAAATAGATTCTCTACTGATATTAAGTACCGATGAAAAATCCGAAAAAAAGCCGTTGGATTTTTCTGAAAAAGAAGTATCCAAGAGGACTGAAACATCGTATATATGAGATGCAGACAGGGCATAATTGTTCAAATAAAAATATAAAACAGCAGCATTGCGAGTATAAATCATAGACACATTTTTAAGAAAATAGGAAATACCGCCCGTTAAATAATTTGGTGAAACCATATAAAACTTATCAGAAGATGGAAGGTATAGTAATAAACCAACAGTATCTTTAAATAAGGCAATCTCAGCACAACAAGACGTTTCTTTATGGCTATGAACTTCAAATCCTGCCATATTAAAGGGATTGATTTCTGTAACAAAATTCGTTTTGTCCTCTATAAAAACATCTAAAAAATCCAGCCGATAGCATGGATAAACAGATGCAGAAACATCACTACAATCCAACATCGCAGGGTCCTCGTTTTTAACTTCAGAAGGGGATGTTTCTGTTGGCATAAACAAGGAAATGTCTTCTGAACTCTCGTCTAATGCTGGTGTTACTTCGGGATATGTGGTATCTGTTGGAATATCCGATATAGCAGCGTCACATGAGCTACCGTTGTTTTTTGATAGAGCATCCTCTGCAATCTTGCCATTGGGTAATATATTAATATTCAGATTTTCTTGCATGGCAGAAAGAATATCTTCCGGATAAAGAGACATCTGCTGGGAATCGGAATCTTTTTTTGATAAAACATCTTTTTTCTCCGGCTTTTCCTTTGGTAGAGATGTTTTTTTCAAGAAAGCTCTTTTTCGCACAGATGCTTTTTTTATACCCAACTCTTCCCTATGTGCAGCACATATACGCTTATAAGGCTGTGCTAAGTAAGAAAGTACATCAAAAGCCTCTTTAAGAGAAATATGATTATATCCGTCAATAAAACGTTGGAGTTCAAAAGAAAAAGCTGTTTGTATATCTTCAACGCTTCGATTACACATATCTGCGTAAAGAGGTATGTCCTTTGCATACGATGATGTAAAAAATAGTTCTTTTACCGAAGACAATTCAACAACGTTGGATGTTGCATTTGCAAATAAAAATACATGGTAGAGCATTTGATAAAAAGGAACAACTGGCCATTTTCCAGTTAATTCATTCAAACCGATTTCACATTCGGATTTAAAAATATCATTAATCTTATTTGTCGCTAAACTTCCTGGAAGAATCGTCCGATCAAACAGAGAGTATAGTAGTTGTTTTTCTTTATCTATGCGGGCATTTTTAAAAGAATCACTATACGGGCATGTATGGCAAATATCTATGCATATATGCTCTTTTTGTAATGCCTGCGGCATATCACAAAAAAAACTATCATTTTTTTCAAAACAGAAATTCTCAATCTCTTCCTGTGAGATATCTTCTCCATCATATATTTTCACAGCATGTAATAGAAAAGAAAAAAAAGATGCCATCTCTGCAGATGAAATTTCTGTAGAATGACAGAGACCGCCCAGCTGAGCAAGAGCAGCTTCGCGGCTCAAAGGAATATTCCATTTAATACATGGAACTTCGTACGTCATAAAATTACCTCCTCGTATTAATCAAATATTGTTCTATTTTCTTCATACGAAAAAAAAAAAGTCAAGGCAATCATAAAAACCCATATTTTTAAGAAAAACCGCTTGACTTTTTATGTTTTCGTTATCATAGAATTAGTAAATTATGCAAAAGTACATCAAAAATGGGAGAAATAATCATGCGTATTATTCACACAACATTTTTAGTCGGAAAAAAGGACCGGTATATTCCCTCTTCTACAAAGCTGCAGGACGGTTTTGTAACCATGAAAGAACTCGCAGAAGAAATAATATGTACAACATGGAACACTCTTACGCCGGATATGCAGCAATCTATTACAAGAACAGATTTTATCCGTAAAAGTAAGGATACCGCTCGAGAATATATTTTTATTGATAAAAAAGAGACCACCTATTCTGTTTTGGGAAATGAGTTTGACGCAAGAGAAAAAGAAGGAATTTCCTTTGTCATAGCAGATGTAAAAGAAATTAATTATTTTACAAAACAAACGGTATATTTTTACTGCGAATACATAGATGAAATAAATCGTGTACGCCAAGCAAGTTTTTGTACACCAGCTAACCGTATAACTGAAAAGTATACTACTTACGAGGGAGAAAATTATATCCTTATCGGTATGGTAAAAAGAAAGCAAAAAAAAATGCCTGTGGGATATGGCTCCAATAAATATAAAAAAGCCATGGCATATAACATAAAAACGGTAAATATGTTAAAGAATTTCTGTATTTTGCGTATTTCTGAGAAAGGTCTGTATAGCAAAAACCGAATGGAACAGTTATTTATCAACCGGGCACAGGATAAGGGAGAGATTTTTTACAGAGAGGGAACATCTTATGCTCTTATCTTAAATAGAAAAAATAAATCATATACCATTCAAGAATCTAATGGGCAGTTTAAAATCAGACAGAAAGAAGAGAAGGAGGACGATACATGTTAAAAAAGAATCAGTCAACAACTGTCTTTATAAGAGAGCCAGTAAAAAAGTATTCATTAAAAAAAAGCAGGGATCCCGAGAAGGAAAAACCTAAAAAAATAAAAGGGATACATATGTTTTTGAGTGTTGTTACGGTAGCAATATTACTTGGATTAATAGGAATCGGGATTGTGGCATTATATTATCCGGAAACAAGACAGTTCCTATTTAATGCATTAAAAGATGCAGTAAATATATACACCAGTACAGAGTCATTATAACCAATTTAAGAAAGGAATGATCAGATGCATCTATTATCACAAATACAATGTTTATCAAGTTATATGGATAGTGAGACATACGGACATTGTAAAGGTGTTAGGAATGTAGCATATATGGTTGCAACTCATTTTCAGATGAACTCGGACGAAAAAGAAAAAATGGTAAATGCTTGTGCAGTTTTAGATATTGGAAAACTGTTTATAAACAAAGATATTTTCCATAAAAATGATGAACTGACAGAAGTAGAACGGGAATTAATGGATTTACATTCATATCTGGGATACAAGCTCTTGGTGGAGAATGATGTCCCGGAAGAAATAGCCCGGATTGTTTTGTATCATCATGGAAGGGACAAGCCCGTTTTAAAGGAAGTCCCCAAAATGACAGAGGATATGGAAAGCATCATAAGGATAGTACATACCATAGATACCTACACAGCTTTGACAGAGGACAGAAATTACAGGAATGGTTATGGAAGAGATGATGCTTACAGGATTGTAACAGAAGAAGAAAATGGTAACTATCATGCAGAAGTCCTCGACTATCTGTATGAACAAAATTTATAGCAAAAGAGGAAGGAGGACGTAAAATGGGATTTGAAAAATTTGTCAATGAACACGGTGGTGTGATAATTGCAATAGCTGCTTTTATTGTAATTATCGGAGCGATTGTGATGTTTGGAAAAGGTGAATTCCTAGTAGATACCTTTGAAACAATAGTAAAATCCTTTATTACAAAAGCCCAGAGCGAGGCAGGTTTCTAGCTGATTAGCAAAACCAAGTAGAAAAATAAAAAAAGCCGGTTAATCCGGCTTTTCCCTTATACAGAATAAAAAGGAGATTACAAAAGAATGAACAGAGATTTTATTTTACCGGAAGAGGAATATGGTCCATTTTTACCATATGTAAAAGATAAAACAATTACAGATATAGATTGGAATGGGGAAGATTTGTGGTTAAAAAATGTCAGGATGAAAAAATGGAAGGTAGAAAATCCTAAGATAACAAAAGAATTTATAGATTCTTTTGCTACCCGTGTAGGAATTCTGATAGGAGATGACCTGAACGTACAGAACCCCAAATTGGAAGGAGAAACGGAAAACCTTCGTATTACAGTTACGCATTCATCTGTTGCGGTAACGGGTACATCCGTCCTTATCCGCAAAACGCCGCCGAAAGTACAGATTGAGGCATACAAGGCAATTCAAGACAGATATATCGAGGAAAAAGTATTACACTTGCTGGCAAACTTTGCAAAAGCAGGAATCAACATTGTATTCTGCGGACAGCCGGCTGTCGGAAAAACGGAGTGTGGGAAATTTTTCTCTACCTTCATACCGGCAGATGACAAAGTCATTACCGTAGAAGACCGGTTGGAATTCCGGTACCGGGAAATCAATCCGGGAAAAAACTGTGTATCCCTTCGGATTACGGACCAGTTTTCTTTTGAGGAGGCATTAAAGATTGTGCTTGCCATGAACCCGGACAGGGTCATGTTAACAGAGGTACGTTCCAAAGAGGTGAAATACCTTTTGCAATGCTGGTCTAGCGGAATTACCGGATTTACCACCATACATACGGATGATGTGAGAAATATTTCAGACAGACTTTTAAATATGATGCCAACCAGACAGGATGCGGAACGTCTTGTGAACAATGTATATGAAAGTCTGGATTGTGGGGTCCTTGTAGACACAAGGCTCAACAAAGAAACAGGAGAAAACGAGCGTTATATTAACCAGGTAGGATTTTTCTACCGGGAAAAAGGAAAAAACAACGTTTTTTTAGCGGTAAAAGATGGAGAACTGATAGAAGGAGAGGAAACCTTCCTACCGGACAGCATATTGGTACGGTTAAAGAAGAAAGGCATTACAGATCCGTTCTATTGTGAAGAAGCAGAACAAAGGATTGAAGAAGAAAAAAAGGAGGCAAGAAAAGTACATGAAGAAATTTTTTAACATGAACAATCTGGGTATTTCGTTGTTTGGCGGACTATTCTTAGGCGGGTGCTGCCAGTTGGGAATCATCCATACCGTTATCCTGATGCTGGCATTGTTCTTGCTTATACCCGGAATTTTAAAAGCAATCGACCAGGAGAAGGAATCTTACCGCCGGTTTCAGGATGCGGGAATGTATCTGTCACAGATGGAGAGTTCCTTTAAAAACAACCGAACCATTTTTGACTGTTTAAGAGAGACAAGAGACTTGTTCCGGGACGGAGAGATGAAAGATTGTTTAAAGAATGCGGTCAATACCTTGGAAAAAGGAAATGCAGGAACAGAAGCATACCGGAAAGCCTTTGGAATGATTGAAGAACATTACGGGTGTGAGCAGATGAGGCTTACCCATGATTTTTTTCTGAAAAATACGGAAAATGGAGGAAGCCGGACGCTTCCGGTAGAGGTTCTGGAAAAAAGAAGAATCGCATGGAGCAGGGAAACGGAGAAGTGCCGCTCAAAGAAACGTTCTCTGTTAAATGCCGTTTTGGGATGTATCCTATCGTTTTTTGCTGTTTCGGAAATACTTGTCAGGGTGCCGGAAATAATTTCTGAAGATATAGATATGAAAATAATTACTCTGGGAAGTGAACGGACGGCAACTCTGATTTTAGCTGTTCTTCTGGTATTCATAGTACGTCATGTATATAGAAAAAATGCAGAGGATTGGCTGTCAGAGGAACAGGAAATGAGCGAGGAAACATTAACAAAAGCTTTTAAATATCTGGAAGAGTTTGACCCCCGAAAAGAGATGATAAAGAGTATCAAATGGGCGGTCATCCCGCTTGTCAGCACATTGATTTTTGCTGTGAAATTAAAATCCATAATTGTCTTATCGGTAGGAATCCCGATTACCATATTATTTTTGAATCAATATAAAATGGAGTACAGGCTGGTAAAAAAGAATTTACGAAAAGAAGTAGAGCGGGATTATCCAAGATGGCTTTTAACGATTATTCTTCTGCTGGACAGAGAGAGCGTTATCGGTGCAATCTATAAGTCTATGAATACGGCACCGAATGTCTTGAAATATCCGTTGGCGTGTATGCAGAAGACATTGGAGAAAAAACCAAATGACCCGGAGGCTTTTTTCTCCTTTTTAGAAATCTTAGAGATGCCGCAAGTTACGGAAAGCATGAAAATGCTGTATTCCATAAGTGCGGGTACCGGAGGAAACCCGGAAAAACAGTTGTTGCAGATCGTAGATAAGAATACCGCCATGACATTGCGGAGCGAAGAAATCAAAAATAGCAACCGGGTTGCAGGTATCATGTGGTATACGTTACTTCCATCACTTCCGGTTGGTATAAAAATGATGTTTGATATGTTTCTAATGACATCTGTTCTGTATAGTTCTTATGACAAAATGATTTAGGAGGAATAATATGAGTAAGAGAAAGAAAGCAGCTACATACATTTTGGATTTTCTATATGTTATATCCCATAGCGGCCTGTGCGTACTTATGGTAAAAGGATTACTGTTATTAATGGTTTCTGTTTCCATGTGCCAGACAAGGGATAGCAGACCGTTAGAAGAACTGGGGCAATTTCTTCAGGGCTTCTCACAAAAAGACATTATTATTTTAAATGAAACCGTTATATTTTACACATTATTAATTGTAATTCCTGCATACGTCCTTGCAAAAAAAGTGTATGCCGCTGTTTTTTCAGCAATTCTTTTGATATGTATACTAGGTGCAGGAAATTTATTTCCTGAAATATTCTTATGGGAAATAAAAAGTATATTAATGATGCCGTACTATTTTCTTTTTATACAACTACTTTCAATGATAATCATTCGTATTTTTGAATTGCCATCAAAGGTATATACATATTGTGAAGTATGCCGGGATGCAAAAAGAGGAGCGTTCATAGATGAAAAAGCAGATAGATGGTGTAAAGAACTGGAACTGTTTCTAAAGGAAACGGAGTCCGGTCACGATTCTTCGCAAAGTACGGCAAAGGTTAAAGTATGTTTGGAAGAAATGAAACATCTCACAGACAATACCACCTTTCAACCATACACAGGAAAAGCAGTATGCATAGAGGAGGAGAAAATCAAAAATGAAATATAAAGGAATTAAACTATTAGAAGGAGAAGAAAGAGAATCGGAATTATTAGTAGAAGTAGAAATAAAAAAAGAATTTGATAACATGGAAGAACTAGAGACATTCATGGACGATACCGAAGAAAGGATTACGCATAGTTTTAAAGATTATCCAGAAGATGTCTATGTGGAATATGTATATGACAATTTATTACAGGTCAGATGCGGCGACATTACATTTGATACAAAAGGAGTGGTATTGCTAACACAGATTTACAACCAGATAAAGGAGCTGGGTCTTAAAGATGTAGTAATAAACATAGGTGTCCATGTCGATTCGGAGGAATGGTTTAAAAGAGAAGATGGTTCTGAATATAATGAAGACATAGTTACTCTTGAAGAATTCTTAGAGAATATTGATTTTGAATAATACATAAAAAACAAAAATACATTCAAAGGAGGATTGTAAGAATGGATACAGTTATAAAAGCAACAGTGAGTGTCTTTGTTTTTGGTTTTATCACTTACCTTGCTTCCGGTTTTATTAATGCACAGGTGGACGCATCCACGGCAAACAGTTTCATGGAAAGTGCGAAAAGTGAAATCGCAGATGCCAACCTTTCCGGGAACGTCATCGAAGCGGTAAAGAGCCAGGCAGCCGAAAACGGTTACCAGATGGAAAGCAAGGTCTATGAAAAAGACGGAGAGCCGGAGTGTGTGCAGCTTACCATGACCTATAAATACCAGATACCGATTCTTGGAGTTAAGAATGAACATATGATTAGGGGGTACGTGAACTGATGAAAAAGATTGCAGAACAGATTGGAGGGGCAATCATTGAAATGGCATTGTATCTTCCACTTATCACACTAATAGGCATTCTCACACTATTTTTTTCTGTGTGATCATTCCGTAAAAAAGAAAAAGGATGGAGGAAATTTATGGACGAAACAACGAAAGAAACAGGAAATTTAATAGCAGAAGCAGCAGGGGCAGTTATAGCTCTCGGTTTACTGGCATACGCCTTCTTTGGAGGAGGTCTTGCAACCGCAGCAGAGTTTTTTTCTAAGTGGCTTTATGGGTAGAAGGAGGAATTTTTAAATGAAAAATATTGTAAAAGTGGCGGGGGCAGGAATAGTAGCCGCCGCCGCTGCAGTCATATGCATTACCGCATTTAAGACCAGCAACACGGAAGAATACCTAAAAGAAGCGGCAACCGTGGAATCCAACAGTTTTGAGGGCGTATCGGACGAGCCGGCTTTTGAAAATGCGGTCACAAAGAATCCGGTGTTTACATACACGGGAAGTAAAACAGAGGTTATCGGGAATAGCAAAGATATTTCTGAAGATATTCTGGTTACGGATGTAAAAGGAGGTTATGAGGATACCTTAACAAACCTTTTGTCGGATGGAACCATTACATTATCCGAGGTACACGTAACGGATGATGCAGACGAAGAAACGGAAAATGTGACGGTAACAGATACCACCATCACGTTTTCAAGGGAGGGCATCTACCATGTGACCGTAACCGGAAAAGATACGGAAAACAATAAAGCATCCGTCAGTTTTTATATGGCGGTAAACAGACAGAAGAAGGGAGAAAATTAAATTGAAGAATCTCGCATTTGGCGTTATATCCTTTTTTATATGTATTTCTCTGATTACGTGTATCATCACCATACAGGGAAAGGATACCAGAAAACAGGAAACGCAGGAAGCGGTATCAAACGCCTTGAAAGCGGCAGGAGAAGAACTGAAAAAAGATACCTATACTTCCAATGAAGAATTTGAAGCAGCTTTTATGGAACTTTTCTTAGCACAGATTAATTCGGCATCAAACGTTACCGTTACCATTCTGGAATCGGATTACGAAAAAGGACTTTTAAGCGTAGAAGCAGTTGAAACATACACGCATCCAAACGGAAAGACCGGAAAGGTGGCTTGTCAGAAGACCATTATTTTGGAACGCAGCAAGGATGAAATCACGGATATATGTACGGTACGGTTCTATACAGAAAATTCCATAAAAGAAGAAAATCTGTATAAAAGCTATACGCTTACAAAAGGAGAAGCCTTGAAGGAACCGAAAGCACCTTCCGGGGAAGGACTCACCTTTCTTGGATGGGTCAATGCCGAAACGGATGAGCCGGCAGATTTTACAAATACCGCTGAGGAAAGCATGAACTTTTATGCGGTATGGAAGGAGGAATAAAAAGAGATGGACAAAAGAACTCATAAACAGAGGAGAAGGAAACTTCCGACCAGGATGCTTGCACTCCTGTTAAGTTTTTCTTTTTTATGGAATGATGCGGCAATCGTTTCACTTGCGGCAGAATCCGGGGAAGAGAAAAGCACCGAGGAATCATACCGGCAGGCTTTGGAAGAATTTGATTCTTACAAAGAAGAATTAAATACCTTGTATGAAGGAATTGATTTTAAAGCTGCCGAAGATAAAAATGAAGATAGTTACACATCCCATGTTCTGATCGTACAGTTAAAAGGTGGGATGAATACCGCGGTACCATCTACAAATCCACGTTATGTCATGGATTTAGGAGATGGTCTTTTTGCGGTATCCTATCCTGATGCAGACAGTACGAAGGACGCAGAGGCAGTTTTGAAGGAATCTTCCGAGATTTCCTATGTGGAACCGGACTACGTCCTAAAGACCTGTGATTTTATGGAAGAACCGGAACAGGAGAGCGGGGAAGAAGAATCAGAAACAGATAATCCGGTATCGGAAAGTGACATCGAAGAGAGTTTGATGGAAAATGACAACGAAGAATTGAACGTACCGGAAACCGGAGCGTATCAGGAAGGAACATCTACGCTTCAGGAAGCGGAAAATTTAGTAATGGAATCAAATCTTTCCACCAATACAAGCTCCGCACAGGAAATTTCAGAAAGTACGGAGGAAAATGTACCGGAAGAGATACCGGAGGAAAAAGTAAGGGTCATTCTTTTGGATGATGTGGACAGCGAAGAAGAGGGAAGTTTCCACGGCAACCATGTGCAGGACGTATTCTGGACTTCTCTTTCAGAAAACGGCGGCAATGCAGATGGCGTGGAATTCATTTCCTTATCCGCTTTTGACAAAAATGGATATGGAACCACCCTCACAACCTATCTGAGTGTCCATACAGCCATGAAACTGGATGTGGACGTACTTGTTATGCCTTTTGCGGGAAATGGCGAATCTGAGCTTTTAACGCGGTTATTTGACGAAACGGAAGATAAGGGTATATTTCTTGTATCATCCATAGGAAATGAGGGAACAGATGCAGAAACGGTTCTGCCGGCACAACATAAGAACGTAATCTCTATTGGAAGCGTTACGGCAGGAAAAGAGCGGTGCGGATATTCCAACTATGGGGAAAATCTGGATTTTGTATGTTACGGAAAATATAAGACCACGGATGGGGAAACGTTTAGGGGAACTTCCGCAGCCTGTGCATATTTTGCGGGATATGCTGTTTCCATAAAAGAAAAAAACAGGGAAATGGCTGTCAATGAACTGTTGGACAGTCTGAAGAACGAAGCGGAGGACTTAGGTACTCCGGGAAAGGATGAAGATTATGGATACGGTCTGATAGGCGGTATCCCGGAAGGTGCAGTTGATGAAATGGCAGATGCACCGGCAGCCAAAGGGGAAGACGAGAGTTCTAAAAGCGAGGATCAGACCGAAGAACTGGAAACACAAGAGCCGGAAGCCTATGCGGTTATGGCATCATCTCCGTTTCGGATTTATCAGTACGGAAATGGATATGTGGGAATAGAATTACACGGTTTTTCCAGTTATCCAAGTATGAAAATAGGTGTCTGGTGTATTGAAAACGGACAGGATGACCTTTGCTGGTACAACATGACAAAACGTGATGACGGCGTATGGATTTATACATTCCCGTTATCAAACCATGGACAGGAAGGCGTCTATGCAGTTCATGCCTATTATGGAAGTACAAATACCGCAACGGGCAGCTTCACGGTATCCGGTCCATCTGCTACGGGGGCATTGGTAGGTGCCACCGGGTCAACAGACACCCTATATGCATATGGTTTTAATATCAAACCGGGAAGCAACACCATATCAAAGGTGCAGCTGGCGGTCTGGACGGAGGAATATGGACAGGATGACCTCTGCTGGTATGATGCATGGCAGGCATGGAGCAATGCAGACGGAACCACCTATGCCGTGGCTTTTGATATAAAAGAACATAAACGATTGGCAAGCGGTACCTATAATGTCCATGTTTATGTGACGGATACGGCAGGAATCCGAAAGTGTGTTGCAACCTGGCGGGGAACCGCAACCTGTACTTCCAGTTATAACCAGAACATGAGCAAAACGGGATACCATGTGGAGCAGACCGGAACGGAAAACTGTTACCATGATCCTTCAGGATGTGCCTACGTGGCATGTATTGGGGAAGGATTGGCACCGAGTGACGATTATCTCCGGGCTACTAGATGGATTAACAACCCTACCAGCCATCCGCTGAATGTTTCCTGGTGGTGGAGTCCTGATTTCAGTAACTTTGGCATCGGAAATGAGCAGATTTCCCATCAGGTATTAAATGCAACGATAGATGGATTTGAGGTTACGGTTGCTGCACCCTACGGGTGTCCGGACGGATACGCAGGATATGCCTATTTTTATCATATGTTTTCCTACTGTGATAAATGTGACAAATGGTTTTTTGTTGGTTCCATGCATAAATGGCTGGGTTGTGCCAGAGGCGATGTGGGAATAAATGAAATTCATCCATCTCCATATGACCATACCGTAGGTGTATATGCATTAAAACCAAATACCTACACCGTTTCTTTTAATGGGAACGGTGCGACTTCCGGCAGCATGGGAAATTTATCCATGACCTACGATACACCAAAGAATCTTCCGGCAAACGGGTTTAAACGGAATGGATATAAATTTGCAGGATGGTCTACCAGTCCAAACGGCAGCGTGGCATATACCGATAAGCAGAGCGTGAAAAACCTAACCGCACAGAACGGAGGAACGGTTACGCTGTATGCAAAATGGGTTCCGTCCAATCCGCCTACCATTATCCGCATAAAGAATGTGCAGAACCGGACAGACGGATTCTGGACGTATGCATATGTAGAGGATAACGGAGACGGCATTTCCAGAGTGGTATTCCCTATCTGGTCGAGAAAGAACGGACAGGATGACCTTACGACAGACTGGTATCATAAAGCAGCCGGGACAAAGGGAGAGTACGAGGTGGACGGGGAAACCTATAATTACCGGTATTATACAAAAGCCTCGTCCCATAACAATGAGTATGGTCTGCATGATGTCCATGTATACGCCATTGATAACTACGAAGGGCATTCTTGTAAGACATCCACGTTCCAATATGAATACCAGATAGCTTATATCGGAAACGGGCAGGATGCGGGGGCAGACTTTATACAGTACCGGAAAAAATCCGGGATAACGGATGCTCTTTCTGATAATGGAGGCACAAAAAAGAAGGAGCAGTATTTCTTAAAGGATGCGAAGGTATCTTTTAAGGATTCCATTACCGGAGAAGAAATCTATGAGGATACCACCCAGACCGTTGTGGGATGGTCTTTGAAAAATGACAACAACCAGTCCACAATGTATCCGGCAGGGACTTCTTATTCTACGGAAACACTCTTGTTAGAGGCAATGAAGCAGGGGAACCTTACATCAGGAAGCCCGGCAGAAGCCTATGAGAGTTATCCGAAGGGTGGAGTAAAGACAGGAATTGATGAAACGGCATATCTGACGGGAAGTGATATTTTCGTAAATCTGTATGCAGTCTGGGACAAAGGAGCGGTCATCGAAGCCTATGACCTTTACTACACGCTTGCGGATGCACAGGCAGGGGTAATTAGCGAAGAGGAGCTTTTAAGCCATGCCGCCGCATATGATGAGGAGTTAAAGACAGATAAGAACCCGGACGGAGAAATGGTACACGGCACGGATGAGGCGAAAAATACTTCTTTTACAGTTTCGGATTACAGCGAAAGTGATTTTACATCATTCACGAAGAGCGGAAAGGTAAGCATTACCTATGAGGCGGTGGACGCAGCGGGCAATCATACGAAGAGGATGGTAGACGTACATATCATAGACCCGGACGCTAAAAATATGCTGAAGGCAAAAGGAGATATACGGTTTATCAGCAGCAAATATCTGGATACGTTAAGGGAAGATTCCGTCTGGAGGACGGAGGAGGAATACCAAAACCTCTTAAACGAAACGCTTTCCTACAAACGGATAAACCCGGATACGTCAGACCCGCTCTCGGTTTTTGGAGATGCATACAAACGGATTATCGAAGGTACCGGAACATGGAATAAAACGCCAAAAGCCGAATGGAGATTTACGAAAGAGCAGATAGGGGAAGTCAAAGAATATCTGGACGCCTATGGACCATCCAACTATCAGACAGAGAATGGTCTGTCACAATTCATGAGCACTTTTGGAACGTGCAAAGTGAAGTGATTGGAATTTTAGTTTTCTAATGCTCCAGATTTAGGTTTAAATTCAAATCTAGAGCATTAGATACTATGTATTGAGTATGAACAAATACAGAGAATCAGTTAGGAGAAATAAAAGAATGGGAGCGTCGATAATAAAAAAAGCTATTATTCAAGATATTCCTGAAATTATAGGAATATTAGAAAATAGGGTAAATTGGTTGAAAGAAAGAAGGATTAACCAATGGAATGATGGATATACGTCAAAATATAATTGAAAATGGATAAGTTGTGAACAGATAAATCCAGAGGTGAAAGGAAAAAAATATGGGTTTTGATATTGATGAAGTAGTAGATATTTATAATTGGGAAAAGAAACAAGGCATAAGTTTAAGAATTGCTACTGAAAATGATTTAGAGGAGATTTTTAATCTTATTCAAATTGTTGGTAAAGAAATGGAGTGTAAAAATAACGAGCTTTTTGCATATAGTAAAAACATTAATACATATTTGCAAATGTTAAGAATGGGTATTTGTGCTGTAGCTGTAGAAAATGGTAAAATAATAGCTTCATTATTAACGCGTCCAGAAGATAATAGAGATGGCATATTTGAGTTGACTGGTCTTCCAAAAATATTTATGTCTGATACTATTGAGTTCGTTACAAGTCAAGTATTAGAAAAATATAGAGGAAATAAATTAGAACAGCAGTTAATCAACTTTGTATTAACAGAACTGAATAAATCTAAGCATTATAAATATGCAATTTGTACAGTTTGTCCAGATAATAAAGCATCTTTAAAATCAGTAAAAAATAGTGGTTTTAAGATATGCACTAAGGCAAATCTTTATGATGATAAAACAAGGTATGTATTAATGAAGAAACTCGGAATGATAAATCAAAATTGTACAAAAAGTGATTTGAAAAAATAATTTGGTAGATGTATTTTATCAAAAAGGATTAATCGGTGTTTATAATCTTGGGTTGCAAAATATATTGGTTTGTTACAAATTCAATATACCACTACACAAAGTGGAAAGAGCTTTTTAAACACAAATTGTAATAGAGAACATGAAAAGTTAGTTTCTTATTATAAGGGAAGAGGATTTCTTATTGTAGGAGAGGGGGGGGTGAAAAAATCTTATCCATATTATTTATTAGTTAAGCAATTAACATAGATTGTAACAATCAAATAAATTTTTTGAATTTTTCAAAAAAAACAAAAACCTTCCATTTCGGTAAGTTTTATTGACAGAAAGAAAAATATTTTATAGGATTAAGTCAAATAAAAAACGCATGTTCAGATTAGAACAGGGAGAAAAGGAGAAATGCTATTATGAGAAAATTGAACACATTATTAACAACAACCAAAGCTAAAGTGATTACCGGAGTAGTTGCAGTAGTTGTAATCAGCGGCATCGTTGGAGGAATCAGCTATCACAATACGCAGGTTGCCAAGGCAGAAGCCGAAAAGAAAGCAAAAGCTCACTTGGAAGAACTGACCGAAGAATTTGATACCGCAAAGTTCCAGATTGAAAATGCAATCTTGGAAGATGAGGAACGGACAACCCTTTTGGAATCCTTAAACGGATATGAGAAGAAGCTGGACGGTATCTCCAAAGAGGACGAAAAGGAGTTTGATACTCTTCGCACTTCCATCGAGGAGAAGTATACCGCTTCTGCTGCTATTCTGGATAATGCCGTAGCAGGTATTGCTACTACTTATCCAACCGAGGAAGGCTACTATACCGAAGAGTTTACCGCTTCCGTAACCGCTCTTATGGATGAATTAAACACCTTAAAGGCAGATGGCAAATATCAGGAAGCATTTAACAAATTTGGCGAAATTAACGGTACATATGCCGCTTACGTGGAACAGATTAATGCAGAAAGAGCTACCGCTGAGGAAGCCACAAAGAAAGTCGAGGCAGAAACTAATAAGAAGAACTCCTCTTCTACTTCTACCGCAAAGAACAGTAGCAAGGGAGGCTCTAACAGCGGTTCCAGTTCTTCTTCTAACAGTACAAACATCGAAAGTTCCTCTGGTTCTTCTGGTGGTTCTGGTGATTCTAGTTCTGCAGATTCCGGAAGTTCGGACCTGCATCGTGCGGCTGGCGAAGCTGCTGTGAGGGGTGACTATGAAGAAGCTGATCGTCTTGCATATGAAGATTTACGGAATGTACTTGATCAGTACAATGCGGAACACGGAACTGATTACTAAAATTGGACAACAGGAGACGGCACATCCTACAGTTGGGTATTAGAAAACGTAGAAAAACAGGGCTGATTTAATTTTATGAATGTATTTCACTATATATAAACCACCAGGGAAAGAATATATAGAAATTCTTCATAAATTAAGAGGAGAGGAAGATGAAAAAAGATTTTTGTACAATAATCGTGGAATTGGAGAAATAAAAATAATATTAATTTTAATTGTGTTAATTGGTCTTGTTATTATTTTTGCACCAATGATAGAGAAGGCATGGGAGGAATTTATAGCAATGTTTTTTGTTGAACACTCATCTTTAGTGAGCCATTTAGCTATATTGACAGAAAGAAGCATATTTCAATACAAGTGACCTTTTAGAAAATATGTTATATAAAAGACGAGGAGATACTGTATGTTACCAGCCATCACGAAAAAACAGAAAGACGCATTAAAAAAACGTTTAGAAAAAGCTGAATATGAACGTGCATGTTTAGAAGCCAGACGACGTCACTTAGAGATGATAAAGATTGCAAGGGAAGAAATAAAGAAGGATTCATCTGACCCTATGTATCCGTATGAAAATTGTGTGGATTATGCAGATACTTACTTTTATAAAGGAAGATTTGATGTAAGCAAACGTACACGGATGTGTCTAAAAGAGAAAGATTTGTATACAAGGACGCTGCGAGAGCCGTATGTGAAATTAGTCATGTTCATGCAGGATTATGATAGGAACCCAGACAGCCATGACTTTACGAAGGAAGAATTAGCCGAGCGGGTATTACAGGATTTAGGAAACATAGAGGACCCGGACAATTTGTTGTATGTATGGCAGGAAGATTTTGTTTTATATTGCTCCTGTGTGGACGTAAAAAAAGAAGGATGCGTTTTCACATTTATAGACCCATTTGATACAATCAAAACCAAGCCGACTACCTGTATACCTCTACCACTTGTATCAAGGATGCCAAATGAGTATGTACAGGTGCGGCTCAGATATTATCCGGCAACTAAGGAATTTGAATTACGGGAAGTGCATGACATCATAGAAACCGGATACGCGAAGATGAAAACGGAACAAAAGAAAAGACATTCATGAAAAGCGGGTAAGGAGGAAGATAAATATATGGATACAAGGCAGGAACAGAGACGTCTTGAGGCACTGGAAAGAGAAAATCGTGCATTAAAAAATATCCTTAACCGACGTAGACGGGAATATGCCTATATAGACCGCATCCGTAAGTTGACGGGGGCGGGATATGGATGGTACGAGGAAATCCCGGAAGAATATGAGGACACGATATATAAAAAGAAGAGGTTTTTGGTTGAACAATATGCAAAGGGCAATCTGTCTAAAGAGTTTTTCTTTCAAATAAAAATGATAGCGGACAGAAAGAATAAAAACAGCATAAAACTGGAATTATTTTTATGCTGCTGTGGGATTCTTCCTAAAGAGGGAGGCATCTGTCTGATACTGAAAGATCCGTATGGAAAAATCATAACCGAACCGGTTCCGGAAAATACAATAAAAAAAGATGTGTCAGAAATAATAGGCACCATGTTGTTAATAAAAATCAGAGTCAGGTTGAATAGCGATACCTATGAACCTTTAGAATGTGTCTATACCGGTATTCCATATCGAGAAGCATAAAGGAGGATGTAAAATGAGAACACCAAGCCAGTATCTCAGCGAAGAATATTTAAACGAATACTGGAGACCGCTTTCGCTGACATACAAAAGAGAAAAGACAAAAAATGATTACTTTACAGACATCTGCTTTTTATGCGATTATACAAAAAAAGATATGTTACAGAATGACCGCCGTGATATAGACCGCTATTTTTCATACCTACAGGCGAAGGTACGGAATGGAACCCTTGCCCAGAGTACCGTAAATGCAAAGGCAGATAAACTACATTCGGTATATCAGGACCTTTGCCGGAGAGGAGGATATACGGGAGAAAATCCTGTACATAAAGACAATCTGGAGCAGATTAGCGAATATATCCCCCCACACAGCATACCTTCTCTGCAAGAACTGGATGATATTCTGGAAGCGTCAAAAGGAGATTTTATGTTGTATATGGCACTGACCATGGTAATACGTTTAGCACTCACGCCGGGAGAACTTTTAAAGATACGGCTGTCTGATATTATCTTAGACCAGAATAATGAAGCTGCCATTGTTTTTTCTTATCGGGCGGAAAAACGGTATGTGCATATTCCAAAAGATGTATTGGAGATTATTGATAGTTATGTAAAAGAAAGAGCCATTTCCAGCGAGTATCTTTTATGTAATAGGAAAGGAAATGCATTAAGAATTAGAGATTTGGAACGCAGATACAAGAAGCAGGTGTATAAGAATGCGGTCGTTACATATCCAATCCAATCTATACGGAATGCGGCTATTAGCATTATGCTAAAAGCCGGAGCTCCGGAGGAAGAGGTCTGTGAGTATGTAGATATTGACTATAAATGGATAAAGAGGTATAATTTGGCTGTAGAAAAAATTTCCAAAATATCTACAGATTATGTTAATTTAAGAATTGTGAATCCATGTACATAGGGAGAAGGGGTGTAAGGGTAGCAAAGAATCTTATTTAATTTCATTATTTAATAAAGTGTATCAAAAAGAGACTGTCGTAATGTACTGATTTTTCAATCGTTAGATTTTGGTCTAATCGTTGAGAGTTAGGACATAACGATGGTCTCTTTTTCTAATTTCCTGTCATAGAAAAACTTTTCTTTTTCAAACAAAAAAAATTCCAAATAATAGAAGATATGGAAAAATATGGTTGTAGAAAAAAATAAAATATTTTATAGTAAGATAGACTATTCATGAAATCAGGAAAACAACTATGGGGAAAATAAGAAGAAAAAAAAGAGGATGCTACTTTTCGGATGAGACGAAGAGAGCTGCAGAACGAATCATTGATAAGGAAGAAGACATAGAGAGTCCTTTATATTCAGAGGCATATTGTATCTATGCCATTATGGATTTAAGCAATTATGCAAAAAAGGATTTTATGGAACTTGAAACAGAGGATATAGAAAATTATATCTGGATGTTAAAAGAAGAGAAGAAACAGACACTTTTAAATATTTACAGGAAAGCACAGAAGATGGAAAAAGGGGAACAGCTTCTTGTAAGGGAATTACAGACCAAAGGATATAAGAAAGAGCCGCTACATCCAGCGGACATTTATCAAAGAATTTATGGGAAATGCAGAGGACCTACCATAAAAAATAGCATTTACCAGAGCGAGCAATATACGTCCTTGGCAAAACGTTACCTGGAGGAAGAAAAGGACAGGAACGCAAATCAAACGTTAAATACGGTAAAAAGGCTTATGGATTATGCAAAAAAAGATTTTTTTGAAATCAGCCCTTTGGATATTGAAGATTTTATAAACTGGAGTCTGGAAGAAAATAAGGCATATGCAACCGTCATGTCGTATATAAGAAGCATAGAAAAAGTCAGTCGGTTTATCAAAAAAAAAGAGAATGGATACAAAGAAATTAAAGACGATTCCGGATTAAGGACCTGTTTTTATCAGAGAATGCCTCAAAATGGGGATTTAGTAGGGATGAAGTTTGGACAGCTGAAGGTTGAACGAAAAGAAATGCAAAAACGCAGCACATGGATGTGTCGGTGCAGCTGTGGAAATATGATTCATGCGACTACCTCCGAATTGTTAAGCGGAAGGAAATTAACCTGCGGGGATAGAAAAAAGCATCCTGCTGAAAACAATATAAGCGGTAGAATCAGGGGAGATTATAAGGTACTGTATCCTATGGAAAGAAGACCGGGCGAACGGAAACGATATATGTGCGAATGCCGTTACTGTAATGAAAGAGTCCCTGTCCAAGCATCCGTTCTGACAGAAGACGATCCGAAACATAACGAGTGCCGGCAGAGACAATGAGAAAACAAAAAAAGGAGAAACCCCTAAAAGGGGAGTGTGGTTTTCCCAACACACTTAAAACACAAATGAAATTATCTTAATAATTGGAAAGGGAGTGGGAAATCGCAGTACATGCGGTCTGTATGCGTAAAAGGGAAGATGTTGCTTCCTTTGATAGAGACTCGACCAGCATTTCCAGCTCCCTTTTTTGTTCTTTTGTAGGAGCGGAACTGCAGATAATATAGGAAATTGGTACATCATAGAGCCTCGAAAGACCGTATACAATCCGCATAGGGTATGGATAAATTTCCCGTTCGTAATGACAGATATTTCCGGTGGAAGTACCTAGATAATCTGCAATATAACGTTGAGTGTACTTGTGCTCTTTCCGTAGTTGAATCAACTTTTTATTAATTCCGGAATTGAACGCACGGTAGTCATCTTCTGATAGAGATAACGGGCATTCTTTTTCTTCCATAAAATTACCCCTTTCAATTATTGTACTATATTATTTGATAACGAAAAGATAAAATGTCAAGTAAATTTTATAAAAAAATAAATGTCGGCTTATGCGTAAATACCATCCAAATCTATGCGTTTTTGGCTTTTCTGCGATTTTGAGAAGAAAATAGGTTTTTGACTTGATTACCCGCGGAGCGGCATAAAAAAGAAGAGAGAGGGGGAGGGAAGGAAGCGAAGGCGAAGCCCCTTTTTTGTGGTTGATATTTAGACATAAGCCGACATTTATATATGATATAATAATTTTGCACAAACAGCTCTTTGGGATCATTCTGTATCCTTAGACAACCTGCTACAAAACATAGGAGAAATGTGAACGATGAAAAAAACACTTTTATATTACCGATTAATTGGTAAATTCAATAATATCGGAATTATTTGGGATGAAATAGCACCATCCGAAGAAAATGCTATTGTTTTCGCACATGAGAATATTAATCCCGAACCAAAACGCTTTATAGAAGACAATCGATTTTCTCTTGAATATTGCCTTGCTCACTTTGGAACAAACATCAATGATAGATACCGGAAAGATAGACCGGATAAGATAGATTTAGAAATTGCTGATATGATTGCAACACACACAACAAAAATTCCACTTGTTTTTTACAGAGGCGTTTCTAAACCTGTATTTCAGCAAATGCGAAAGAATGCAAAGAATATAAAGGGTGTAGACCTTTACGAAAAATCATTCCTACAAACGTCCCTGGTAAAAGGTCATGAAAACAACACCCGCTATCATTTAAGAATATATGCACCAGAAGGAACACATGCAGTATACCTTGGAAATGTAAACAATGAACAAAATTCCTATGAAGTAGTCTTACAACATGGCTCAAAGCTTAAAATCATTTCTATTGACGATAGGTACATAAATTGCCGATTATTAGATTTTTAATCATACTATTTGCAATAAAAGCTCAACTATCATTACGCAAAATGTCAATTTTCCGTAATGATACAGATTTTTAAAGAGGAAAGAACAATACGCCCATGGTCCTAGGCCGTGGGCGTATCATTATTTTAAGAAAATATCAGCGTATTTCTCGTTCTGGTAATAATATTTCTCATATACTGTAATGCCGATTCTGTGATAATATCATTACGGTTTACCGGATGCATATAAAATACCATTTCACAGGCAGCCTTTTTTTCCATATAAGCACTGACACTGAAAAAGATACTTTCTGATACCACTTCACCGGAATATATCTTCTTGTTTTCTGTATCAGCTATAATTGTATAATTGTTGGAAAAATCATAATCTTCATATTTTAGGAATTCTTTTACCGTTTTATTGGGCAGCATTTCTGAAGGCTGGGTAGGCGTATTCGTGCTGGCCGCTTTTTCTTCTGTTTCCAATAAATTTCCTTCCTCATTAAATGCTGAATCTACAATGCCAATGCCTATGATATAATCAACTCCGTCAACGGTTTCAATACAATAAAACAGATCATCCTTTTCATCCACAATTACTGTATCTTTTAAAATCTCAAACGTTGCATCGATACCAGTCAGATGATAACATACCGATTCGTATTCTTCAGGACCATATTTTTCCCCAAACGTTGCCGAGATACTTTCTACCACGCCACTAGCTCTCGTATAGCTGACAGAATATGAGCTACCACCAACCTGCATAATTACCGACGCTGTATCTCCTGTATTGGTTCCTCCGGATATATATGCGTAGATATCTTTACGTGGTATACCTACTTCATAATAAGAATCCACCAAAATGTCGTCTCGATATGTATTTTCATCTATGCCGCTTTTCTGGGACGTTCCCCATCTATCTACAACATCTTCAAATGTTGATGTGCCGGCACAAATTCCTCCCGGAAAGATAATATACTCACCTGTTACATCATTAATTGCAATGACATCACAATTCTTTAATCGCTGTGTATCATCCGCCGTGTTTTTTAAAGTAACACTAAATTCCATGCCGGCAATAGAAGTAGTAACATCCATGGTTTTCCCCGGCTCCAGTAAATACTCTGTTGTTGCCATATCATCTTTAACACTTACTTCACAATCTAATAGTTTCTGAAATTCACATGGAAGCGTAACTATGTTTCTTCCAATTTGAACATTTCCACAGAATAATTCCTGTTTTAAAATGTCCTCATTCATTTTCATATTCCCCTCTAATTTTTCCGTTTCAGCCGCTCTAAGAGCTTTTTTATATTTTACATATAAGCTGCCTCCAAAGATACATAGTATGAGTAATACAATTCCAATAATTATAATTGCCAGTGTCTTTTTTTGAATTTTCATAGTTCCTCCTCATGTTTTGTAAAAAGCCAACAGTTTCAATATATGCGATACTCCCAATAATGAAAGTTCGCGGGCGTCATATATGGTTTACATAATATATTTATGGTAAACTATTCGTTAAACAATGGTTTAGCGAATAGATTCATAAGTATGTCTAATATATAAAACAGACACATTAGGAACACTAATGTTAAATGTGATGAATGATAAATTTTAAGACATATAAACGATTGTCAATGGTTATTTTTTGAAGAATACTTGGGACATATTTCTTATATGTCCTATCTTTACTTCACATCACAGTATTAAACTTACCAATCAAAAAGACTGGTCTGAAATTCTGTTTTATAATTAGTCCAAACAATTTCTATCCGTGGTTTTCCATGTTCTGCACAACTACGAAACTGTTTCTTTTCCCAATCAACTAAATAATCATTATACATGTTTGATTCATAACCAGAAATCATTATTTTCGCCTTGCTCTTTAATATCAGTCTTAGCAGTTCCTCATGGTCTGCATCCATCATTTCATACTTATATTGTTTCGCAGCTCTGGTTTTTAGAAGATACGGAGGATCAATATACATAAATACATTTTCATAATTAAAACGTTCTATCACTTCTAATGCAGGTCTGTTCTCTATCTGGACTTTTCGTAAACGCTCCGTAATCTCAATAATCCATTCCGGGAGACGATACCAATTCCAGAGTGCGTACATTTTTTCTCTTCCCTGTACGTCATTTTTCCACCCCACTTTATAACCATTAGTTCGAAATCCGTGTCCTTGCCAGCATTTTATAAGAAACACAAGTGCTTTTTGATACGGACCTTCTTCTGCTATTTCTCTTAGAAACTTTTCATCAAATGTACAATCATACATTTCACGCGAATACGGAGTTGTCATTACCAGTTTTGCCAGACGTTCCGAATCCTGCTGGATACACCGAAATAAATTTATTACATCGTAATCCAAATCATTTATTGTCTCTATATCTGATATCGGTTTATTAAAAAATACAGCTCCACTTCCAAAAAAAGGCTCCACATAGCTGCGGTGCGGTGGTATCATTTCTACTAATTGACTGGAAATATTCCATTTACTACCAGGATATTTTAATACTTGATGCATTTTTTCCTATTTTGTACCTCTACTCGTTTACTGCAATCCATCCGACGGTTTTTTTATAAAACCTGTTCATCATATATGGTTAAATTATAACTTCTAATTACACGAATTAAATCTTGCGTATAGGATAATGAAGTTGCCCATCCATCTTTACGTATTAAATCACATACGGTTTCATAATCTGTCACACCTCGTAAATTTTGATAGCGAGGATATTGCATAAATTCATAATATCCTCTCATTCCTTCATCAAATGTTGCATATTTGCGAAATTTTGCATTTGTTTTATAATAAGAGCCATCTGAACGTTGTTCTCCGGTACCATACTCTTTATAATCACAACCGCATCCGGACGTCCACTTCATTCCAAAATAATTATGGCAATCAACTGCCAATCCGCTTCGTCCCCATGCTGATTCAAGAATTGCCTGTGCAATAACAAAGCTTGGCAATATCTGATATTCCGGATAATATGCTACCGCAGCACTTCCGACCATATCTATAAATTCCTGGTCGCTTAAATTTAACGGTGTACTAATCACACCTACCGCTCGCTGCGTTTCATTAGAAAATACCGTATCATCAATTTTTCCTATTTCATCGAAATAGAATTCCGCTTCTTCCGACATTCCATATGTAGCTACATACCTTGACGCTGACATATAATCTACGGTAACAATTCTCTTCTCATGCGTTATGTTTGGAAATTCTTTCGTTCCTACAAAAGTCACCTTCTTCACTTTTCCTACCGATTTTATTTCTTCATCTTCATTCAAACATAACACGATTCCTGTTCCATCACTCAGTTTTTCATGTGCCGTCACTTTATAATTTTTACTTCCGACCTTAATAGTGCAACCTAAAGGGAATTTTTTCTTATATGCCATATTTACGATACATTCTCTATTAGCCTTTTTATCATAAACTTTGCCGGTTACTCTGGAACCAATCGAATATTCCCCCATACTATCCCCATTTTCCACATCTATTACCGTTTCATATGAAGTCGTATATGTAACCATTTTATCAAATACATCTTCTAAGATAGGCTCCGTATTGCTATCTACAATACATGGATTTACTGTCTTCCCGGTAGAACTCATTCCTGCTTTTCCACTAAAATCTGTAGTACCGGCAATCGATGCATAGACTCTTACAACATCCCAAAAATTGGACTGTTCCTGATTGTATCGTACTTCTAAATCCTCATCTTCATCTTTTCTGTATATCTCCTCATTGAATGAAACATAATAAGGAGCCAGTTTTTCTCCTATCTGCTCCATGCCTGTCTCATTCAACTCTCTAAAGCTATCCGCTATATTCTCACCTTTATCTAATCTTGGAAGGAAAATAGCTATTGGCGTTTCATAAAGAGCCGCTATTAATCCGCATACGATAACTATCGCTAATATGACTATCAAAAGAAGTTTTATAATTTTCCTCTTTAGGCGTTTTTTTAATCCACCATTTTCATTTTCTTCATACATTTATCTTTCGCCTCCCAATGCCCTTATTATTTGTTTACGAATTTATAAAAGTCAACAAAAAAAGTGGCAACTTCCCTGTTGAAGTTGCCACTTACACTTAATTTAATAATTAAATCACATTACAGATATGAATACATCTCATTCGCTATATCCAAATACTTCTCTAAATAGTAAGCCCTGATAATGTTTACAAAATCAAATTTCCCAAAGGAAAGATATGAACCATCAGTCAATGCACCAGCTGTCCATAACGCACAATATCCTCTATCATTCAGTATTTCATAGTCTGACCCCGTAAAATATATGTAGGTACCACAATGAATATATGTCACAATATCCTCTATCGTTTTATGCAACTTAGTCCGACGGACCTCTGGTTTTCCTTTTGCAAATATCAAATACTTTCCTAGGCGTTCATGCAAAATCAGTATATAATAGAATTCGCCATAAGAGAACTCCCTATCTCCTTCCATTTGTTCAAAAACATCCTTTGCATCTGAGCCTAGCCTTTCATATAGAATTTCTCTGGTAATTTCCGCATAATCTTTCCTCTCAACATCATTTTCTGGAAAAGGGAAATACTCTACAAACCATCCCAATTTAGGGAATAAGGATTCTATCAGAGAAATTATTTCATCCTCATTCATTTCCATATGAAAAAAAACATCCTCATTCCAACACTCTATATCATTCCTGGAGTATTCCGGTGCAAATAAAGTATTTTTTTCAACCTCTATTCCTTTTCTCTCCAACCATTTAAAAACATACAACATCCGGAAAAACATATATGCCCCAGCAAGTCCCATATTATCACGAATATCTTCATAATCTATACATTCTTCTACATCTTTAACATCCTTCTGGTATTCTTTGTTGATCTTTTTTAATTTTGATAACAACTCATAATTCATGGGTATTTTCTCCTTTCCGCATCTCTTCATAAGAACGAAATCTTGAAAAGAATTTTTCCCGGTTAAAATATATAATTCCACCGGGAAGATTATTATTTGAAATAATATCTACCAGCATAGATAATGTTAAATTCGCAGCCATTAAATTGGTTGCTATATGCTGTGGAGCTGAAATATTTATCGTTCCACAGGATGTTTCTGCTGCCGACGGTGACTGGTCTATCAATATCTCCGGGTAATAATATGTTCGGTCTGGAGCTATTGTCTTCCCTTTTGCCCGAATTCCGCAGACAACTTCTCCAACAGAAAATTCATTTGCAGAATCAATATAAATGCATGTTTTACTAAAGCAGAAAAATTCATGCATACATTGTCTCGCACGATGATTATCCACACATCCGACAAGCACCGGGATATACTCTGTCTTCTTGTCTTCTCCTTTCATGGATTCAAAAATTTGCTCTAACTGCTCTGAAGATTCTATGTAATGCGGCCAACTCATCCACTCCTCCATTTGCAATGCAAACGTATCCTGAATGGCTTCTGATAGCACAAGTGCTTTGTTTTGTTCCGCATCCTCATCTACAAACGGCTGTCTTGATAAATTCTTTTTTTCCACGATGTCACCATCAATCAAAACAGCTCGAATCCCCGTCTTTTTCTTAAAGAAAGTAGACATATACCGTGCAAATTCCTTTGCAAAATTTCCGCCTGTTCCACCGGCACCTACAATCAGTACAATGTACTCTATATTTTCTTTCATCAGCGATTCTCCTTCCGTTAATATTATATTTCAAATATTTCATCTGGAGCGATAGATAAAAAATTTCCACCACAACTAACACGAAAGTCCACGCCACTAGGTTGCTCTCCCTTAAATCCATAAAATACACCGTAACAACGAGTTGCTTTTTCGTCTGCATCATCAGTTGTTGAAAAACTACAATTAATATTTCCATGAGAATGTATCGTCGCAACAAGTATATATTTTTCATCGTAATAAATCTTTTCCATCATATTTATTACAACACTCGCATGATTGGCTTTCTGTTCCGGAACGTACATAATATATTCCTCTGTCCATTTATCCCAAAAAATTTCTACTGCTGCTTCCGTATCCTGATTCAAAGATACTGCTGCAAAATAATGTTGTATCTGTTCATATATGGATTTTGGTATTTTGGGAAGTTTATAAGAAAATTCTCCCTTACCCTCTCCGTTCATGGAAACTTTATAAAAAGCCTCTTCTTTATTCTCAATGCGGTATCTATACCCTTCCTCGATTTTTTCATATAAAGCGTATGAACGGGACAATAAGTCCCGCTCATGCTCTGTGTTGCTTACCAATTCCGCTCCTTTTGTAGAGCTTTTAAGCATTGGTATGATCAAGTTCTTTTTCTTGTCATACAAAAGTCTTGTTCGTTCTTTGGAATATTCAGGATAATCTTTGGATAAAAATTTTATGATATCCTTTTCTTCCACTTCCTTCTCTCCTCCAAAAAGCTCTGGTGAAAGAGGTATTTTTGTAAAAACCAGAGAAATCACAGCATCCGTAGGATATGTCTCTTTCTTTTTTTCAATATGTTTTTCTGTCGGAAGCTTCCGGAATGCAATAAACTCTTTCTGTGCTTCATTATAGCGAACATCCAGCACGTCTCCTGCAAATTCGTCCGGATACATTTTCTGCAGTATCTTTTTTATTCCATTGATACTGATTTTTTTATCCGGATTTTCTTCACAATAGCTTGCTTCTTCCATATTCATGCTTTCTCTGCCTAACAGGTTTACCTTTATCGGAAAGCTCTCTGGTAAATCCTTGTCAGAACTTGCAAATCCCGGATAAGGAATAATTACACTTTCAACATTATCATAAAACAACGTAATCGTATCTTCCGAGCCAAACTCTGGTGCTTCTTCAGCAACCATCTTTTTCAATACCGCTACATCTACGGTTCCTTTTTCGTCTGGTAAAACAGCTGACAAATCAAAGGTCTTTTGAAACAGAAACATTCTGCTCTCTGCTGAAAGATTCAGTTCTCCTTTTTCCACTTTCGCACTATTTTTTATTTCTGCAGCAAATACTCCTTCTTTTACAAAAGATATATCCACCAAGCTTGAACTCGTGCCTGTCTGAGAATAATAATGCTTCTGTATATCGTCTTTAGACATTACATCTTCCTTCTCATGCGGTATCATTACCGGCATATGAAAAGCACTATAAATTGTTATAGGAAGTTTATAAGTCAACTCCTTTTTGATGTTCTGTTTTTTTACAGGCTTTTTTTCCTCTTTCTTTTCCGGTTGCTGAACACCAAACATATCAAACAAATTCATATTTTCCATAATATTACTTCCTTTCTTCCGCTCTCGTTGAGCATAATCATTAATAGTTTCCGATTTCTTTCAAAAAATCATCCTGCAGTTCTTTTACTTTTCTTCCAACAGGAATCAATATTTTCACAGGAAATGATTTTCTTTTACACAATCCTTTTAATAGAGATTCCTGCGTCTTATATCTACCTATTGGTCTCCACAGGTCATTATTTGTGCCACTTGCAAAAAACATCATTACAGCTCTCTCAATTAACTCCATAGAATTAATTTTAGGAAGAGCATTGGTCCCCCAACAGATTTTCCCATCCGAATATACATTTCCAAACGGATAATGAAATAACTTACTATTATCTGTGAGCTGCTTGTCAGCAACTGCAAAACACGCAGATCGATTGATTCTGCCTTTATTTACTTCAAAGGCAAATACGATTCCAGGCATGGGTACCACATATTCTTTTTCAAAAAGCAATATGCCCCGTTCTTCTGGTGGCATAAAAATTAATACACGAAATGTATTACTGTTATCTCCTATTCCGCCGTTATAGTATCCTTTTGGCAATTTCCCAATCGGCGTTATCGAAGATATTTTGCCCGCACTTTCTAGTGCTTCTTTAAATTTGATAAAGCTTATGGACTTTTGCATACAAAGACCCGCTTCATCTTTAATGACAACCTTTACCTGTGAAGAAATGTCATTCCGGAAGGTTGCGGTTATTTCTTTACTCATTTTATTCCTCCTATTTACAAAAGACGCTTTCTTCCACCTATACGGGAAATCTCATAGCCTACATTATATATAGACTCCTGCAAATTCATTATCTGTTCACTTAAATAGGGAAGTTTTTTGAGAATGTCTTTTACTGTTTCAAGACTAATATCTTTATAATCTTCGATATCTTCTCGCTCTCCCGTTATTACAGATAGCAGAACATCCATGGAGCCACATGGAGCTTCTCTTTCGAGCCCTTCTTTTAGCTTTTCAAAATTATACATTTTGATTTCCTCCAGTTGCCATCCACTTTTTATACCGCAGCTCTCTTTCCAGTTCCTTTTCTTTCATTAGAAAGCTAATCTCTCTTTTATGGTACCGGCAATAACGAATATACTCTAATTGTTTCGTTATTTTACAGATAGCTACTTTTACAAAATTACTTATTATATTAATAAGTACACATACAAGTCCAAAAAACAGCAGAAACAATGCTGCTCCTGCTCCATTATCGTTTATCGCAGTATTCATTGCTTTACCTCCTAAAAATAAAGGGTTTTCCCTAACTTTTCTATGCCAAAATCAAGAATCTTTCTTGTAGTAATCCCCTCTCCATGTTAAAATAATAAAAAGGAGGATTGCCTATGAAAACTCTCAACTTTGAACAAATTACCCGTATACGCTCTGGAAACATAACAGCACAAGACAGAAAAGAATTATCCGATGATAAAATTTCCGCTATACTGTATGGTCCAGGATATACCAAAAAAAATAACGTTTCCGGCATGTCTCCACGGGAAATCATTGCTGACCTTAAAGACAACAACGACTTTACCCGTGAATTTTTCAAAACATGCTAATTTCATGCTACAATTAATAGTTAATTACCTACTCATTAATAATTACAGTAAATTTCAGTTTATTTCACTGTAATAGAATCAACCTGGAAAGGAGCTTCCTCAAGTGATTCCAGCACCAATTCATCAACAGTTTTTCCCTGTTCTACGACCTCATCATCAACCGTAATTGTCATTTCAACCTTATATTGTCTTTCCATCTTTCTACCTCCGCTAAATTCTAATTTGGTTAACTTACTATTTCCGCACGTACCACTCTTTGTATGCCCTTTTTCCCCATATCATACTGGCGTCCTATAAGGGCTCTACGAATATCCTGACTGCTGCCAGTCATTTTTTTCAAAAAGAAGTCCCCATTTTCCAGATAAACTTTTACATCATAGCTGATGTTCTTATCAATCATAATTGCTCTTTCGGATTTTCCCATCAACTGTTCTGTACGCTCTTTACGTTTTTCATCCGGGTCATAATAAACTTCTTTTCTTACACCAACAACATCTTCTATGTACAAAGCATAATAAGTACCAGTATTAAATAAATCAGCAAAGATATGATCAAGATAGTAATAATAATCAATGCCTCTACTTGTCAGAAACCTTGTTACATAGCTGTTCATGGTTCCTTTCTGAAAATCAAATCCAAACAAAAATTCCATCTGTTTTCCTCCTAACTAAGCTTTTTCCGCCATTCCCATGCTGTGTGATGAATCTTTAATCCACAGATGTCTTCAATAACATCCATAGCATAAGTCATTACACGAATCTGCAATGCCGGGTCACTTACATAAACAAAAAAATTAGCAGCATTACTAATGTTCTCTTCCGGTTCTGATAAAGAACTGATAATCTCTTCCGGCGTTTTTAAGAAACATACATCCCATTCATGGCAAAGTTTCTGAAACCTCGCATTTTTGCGTGCTTCCTGACACTCCTGTACTGTCGCAGCTATCCGTTTATCTGGTTTTTTTAAAAACCCGAAGGCACGAACAACTGTTAAAGCAAATGGTAATGTTATTTCTTCATGCACTTGTATATCTTTTCCCGTCTTTAGTGCTGCCGAAAATACAGATATAAATTCTTTAGGAGAATCCTTTAATAAAATGAAGCAATCCATCTGCTCTCCTATTCCGCCCTTACAAGACTTTTATTGTTTTTGAAGTAATTCATCTAACCAACGCATAGCATCTTCATTCTCCATGGCGATATTTTCCAAAACCTCTCGAAAAACATCGCTAATATTCGCGATTTCTGCTGTTAGCTGACTGATTTCTTTTTCCCAGAATTCCTTCGTATCCGCAAAATCCATATCCAGGGACATCGCATATAACGTAGTTGCAATATCCCGGTCGTCTATACAGCCCTTTGGTTTTGCAAATAACTTTTTTTGACAATCCATACAATATCCTGTCATGTAAAATTCCCTTTCTTGCTTAGTAAACAAGGATAATGCATCTTGAATTAGCGGACGTTCTTCAGAATTAGAATAGATATAGTTCTTTAACTGTACTTCTTTTTCAGTGTCCGTTACTTCGAGTATATGGCTTTCGCCACACATCGGACATCTCTTTTTTATCTTCATACCTTTCCTCTCTTTCCGTCTATTCTTAACATAGACCCATATATAACTGTGCAAGCGTGACATAGTATACTTCTTTTGTCGGATAGCCTGCCTTAATTTGTCCCACCGCTTTTTGAATGGTAGTCATACCCTCTCTAAGCACTTGTGGTGAATATTTTCTGGCATCTGCATATTGATATCCTTTTACTCCAAGAAGCTGTTCCAGCTCCTTTTCGTTCTTTTCTGGATACAAGGATGCTTTATATGCCAGACGATAAAGCCTAAGAAGAATGGACAGCATCGCTATTGGCGACTCTCCATTTTCCAAAAGCCTTTTTCCACTCATAAAAAGCCTTTTATCTTTTGAAAAAAGCATCTTTCCTAACGAAAATGCTTTTTCTTCCACAGTCGGCTCAATAAACGCTTCTACAAGCTCTTTCGTAATGGTTTCATATGCATATCCCAGCTGATACAGGTAATTCTGAACCGTATATAGGTTACAAGTATTACTGTTATAATACCCTGTCCGATATATCAACACTGCTGCTGCATCCTCTGTAATTTGAAAACCTTTCCTTTTGCATTGAACGGCAATCCACTTTTTCAGGTCCTGTTCTCTGAGTTTATTACACTCTTTTACTAGCCCATTCTTCTTTATCCACTTATACAGCTTTGTATTCTTATCCGCCGTTTCTGCGAATATGGAGATGTGGCTATCTGGAGTATCTTCAAAAAATCGGAGCATTTCTTCATTAGCCCCTAATTTTTCTATTTCCAGGAAAATAATTGGCTTTTCCCCCAATAAAGGGCATGTTCCTGCCATCTGTTCTACTTCCTGACCCCATTCAGTAAACACGCCAATATCCAATGCATTTTCTGCCTTTCTCTGTTTCTTTTTTTCATATTCAAGGCAATATGGTTCATTCCCATAAAACAACTGTACCGGCATCTTTATTCCTCCTTCCTAAAGCTCATTTTAAGTTTCCTTATTTCATCTTCATTAAGGTCTGGATATTCATACCTGGTACATAAGCACATTGCGTTTTCAGATGTCTCTGCCAGCATATCCGCTAAAACGTCCTGTACATGTGACAGCGAGCCACTCATATACATCTTTCCGCTCTGCATATAACCTGCTGCCAGAACAACCCATATAATCTCCGGAGCTCTATCCGGAAATACTCTTACTACTGGTTGCCCGAAATGATTTTCAAGCTCTTCACGATTCCACTCTGTCTTTGAAGAATTAAAATTAACATTTATCCGCTTTCTATCTTCTGGTAAAGCAAAATATAAAACACCCATCAGGGACCCTCCTTTCTAAGACATGCTTGTACATATCATTTTCTGACTACATGCCTTCATTAATGATGCATTTTGATAAGGACTTTCTGTTACAAACAAAGCCTTTTTTGCCCGTGTCATTGCGACATAGAGCAACCTTCGTTCTTCTTCCTCATCCGAAAACTCTTCTGCAGCATACACAATAACTACCGGAAATTCTTTCCCTTTCGCATCATGTGCTGTCAGTAAATTTACATTTTCTTTTCCGCCTTCATAGCCTACACGTGTTTCATCCTTGAAAAGATACATATCTTCCATTAATCCTCGTAAGCTCTTTCCGGTCACAATGGCTCTTTCTTCAGCCAAAGATAATAAAACATCACAAACTCGATGTTCCTCAATGTGAAAAAGTGTTTTTGTAATACATTTTAGAATTTCTTCTAATGAATTGGCATATTGAATATTTTTCTTCATAAAAAATAGCTTCGCAAAAGCATTTTCTACACTTTTTTCCTCCTGCTTTTCTTTTTCTTGATAAAAAGCTGTTGCATTGGTATCTTCACCAGCCGGCAAATGATACTGCTCGGTTAAATCATCAAAAAGTGATTTTTCCGTGTCGGCTTTTTTTATGTTTCTAACACCCAGATACCAGAGTATCCGATATAAAGCCTCATCCTTCACAACGCTTTCATAGCACAGGGATAGTGCATCTTTGATTCCGATAAATACCGCATCCTGTATCAAATAGTCTTTAGGTGCCGTGAACGGAATCGATGCTCTCTCCAGCATATTTCCTATCTGAAATAAGGTTTTGTTATATCTTCCAAGAATTGCTACATCTCCCGGATAATATCCCTCATTCAAAATTTTCTCAACCAATGCCTGAAGCTGCGGCAAAGAAAAATCCTTGTAAAACACAGGAAGATAATTCACTTTTTGATGTGCCATCATCTCCTTTTCGTATCTTTCTCCATTTTCTTTGATTAAAGAATCCGCTGCCTCTAATATTTTGTCATTAGAGCGAAAATTATCGCTCAGATAAACCGTTTTCGCATCTCCATAACTTTCCTTGAAATGCAAAATATAGTGATTGGAACCTCCCCGAAATCCATAAATACTCTGGTCATCATCGCCAACCACCACAATATTTCCATGGTGCTTTGCAATGGTATAAATAAGTTTCACATTCTCATCATTAACATCCTGAAACTCATCTACCATAATATAGCGGTAGACCTTAGAATAAAGTAAGGATAATCGTTCATCTTCCAACAGCTTATTACACAGTGTTATCTGCTCATCATAAGATATATACCCTTCTCTATCAATCATCTCCTGATAGGTTTGGTACACACGTAAGACCCCTTCCGGATCCTTTCCCTTAAAAGATTTCTTCCACATCTCTTCTCCCACAGATTCAATTTTTTCAAATTCATTCTCAAGGTTCGCAATCAATCCATGTTCCAGATATTTCCCGGAATACGAAACACCCTGAATATGCGGGACTAGTTTAAGGGCATCACGTATCTTAGCTTTCCGATCAGTTCTTCCTGCTAATTTTACTCTCCGCCCTACTAATGATGGGTTATCTCTAAGAATTTTATATCCCAATGCATTGATAGTCATAATAGATGGAAGTTTCGTCTCATCTTCGGTACCCAATTCTTTCTGAACACGGCTTTGAATTTCTCTGCAAGCCTTATCTGTGTACGTAACAAAAAGAATTTTCGCCGGCGATATGTTTTTCTCCTCAATCAGATACTTCATTCTCTGTACTAAGGAGAAAGTTTTTCCGCTTCCAGGTATTGCGATAACATTCATCGGTCCATCTACATGATGGATTACCTCTGTCTGACTATCTGTAGGCTCCGATTTTTTCACGGATTCGCCTTCCATTTTCATTTCTTCCGGATTTTCTCCTGTCCGAACCTGCTTTGGAAATAAGCACACTTCTTTTACCGGGCAGGAATCACAATTTGCTTCTACCGGAATGGTTACTGCTTTCTGTAACTGTTCCAAAAGCTTTTTCTGCGTCCATCCTTCAAAAGATATAGAAATAATATTTTTTTCCGGCTTATGCTCGTATTCCATTAGATTACTTCCCTTATCATCTTTATTTTTCAGATAATATAGAGAACAAATAATTCCCGGATACTTCCGCTCAAGCCCCAATTTCATGCATAACAGTTCCAATGCATTTTCCGGAAGATTTGATATTTTTCTTGCCCTGTGCGAATACTCCGGTTCTTTCTGTATAAAGCACATCGCTTCGTACTTCCCATCTGATCTTTTTACAATCATCTGGACACGACCAGCTATTGCATCAAAATATTTTCCACCATAACTCGTATGTGGCATATCAATGAAATAGCAAGTTTCCGCACTGACTATTTCCATTTTCTGTTGATACAAAAAATGAGATAATCGTGAGATTAAGGCAATTTCTTTTTCAAGTTCCTCCGGTTCCGAATAAGGTAGTGTAGTGGAAAGACTGGATTTCATCTCATTTAAAAAGATTTCCTCCTTATCCCCTTTCTGAAGATGGCGTACCATATTGCTAAGTACCATCCCTATGGCTTGCTTTCTTCTGCGAAACTCCGTATCAAGCCCTAAATCTGTAAGTCGGTCTTTTTCCTTACACTCCCTCAGCCGCTTAATTTCTCCTATGGTTATTCTCTTTGCACCCATAGGCACCTCCTTTCCGCCAATTTTGGCAATAAAAAAAGAACCACTAGTAACTAGTGGTTCTTTCACATTACGATGGATATTATCCATCAAGAGACAATAAAGGCACCCTACATATTGGGTGCACAACTCATCCACTTTATTCTTTTCGCCCTGTGCTGCAATATTCAGCCTATGAGGACACTACATACTGTCTGAGACAGTATAAAAAAATAAAATAAATATATGTTATATTATAACATATATCAAACAAATTGCAATAAAAAGCCCCTTCTTCTCTTGCTTTAGCATGATAAAAAACAGCTTTTCGTATAGAATTTGGTGTTACTGAAATTATAAATTCATATAATCAAACATGTTCATTTGGCGACTTTTCCAATCTAATTGTTCGTCACGCTCTTTTAGTGTTTCTCCATATATGTTCCATTTATAATTTACAATATTTTCTTCTGCTTCAAGAGCAACAAACCTATCCCACGTATTTCTATCATAATTCCTGATATATTCATGTTCCGCTATTTTGGCATTTGGACAAAACCAACAACCTCCACGCTTGGAATACTGATAAGCAGGACTCAGCAAGTTGTATTCTTCACACTTTTCTTTTGCCATAGTGGTTGTATAATTATATTTTTCCAGCAAAGAAATACAGGTGGTATCTTTGTGCAAACTATCAAGTCTCGTTTGTTCCTCTATACCGATACCAACATATTGAACATACGGCTCATTTAAAGATTTTATGTAATCTTTGATAGGTTTTAACTTACAATCCCTTTTCATATGGCATGTGCCAAAAGGAAGAAAACCGGTTCGCATTCCCTTATGTTCCATATGTTTTCTGGGCTTTTCAATCACATGATTAAATATGTCCAGATAGTCTTTATCTGAATGAAGAATTAAAACTTCATATCCCCAATATTCAAATAAAGGTTTTGCGGTGTTTAATACAAAATCCATATGTTTTGGATTTTCTCCGCTTATATTTTGTGTCTTATCGAATACTACCTCTGAAAATACTATGGTATCTAAAGGTTCATGATGTTCATGTGCTAATATAATGGATGCAGTCGAATCCTTTCCACCGGACCAACAACAGATATATTTCAAAGAAGGTTACGATACTCGTATCTCCTACCTCTTGACCACTAACAGGTGCTTCGGTATAGACTACGCCTAGTCGTTCGCAAACCTCTCCATCACAACAGATTTAAGAGTATACAATCTCCTTTTCCATATGTTTTGCATCCGTCATATTTTTCATTTTTTCTTTGATTTCACGCATCATCATTTTGTTTCGCATTAACATCCTACGCCACTGGGCGACTTCCTTACTATCGCCGTTCTCCTGTGCGTATAAAATCATCATATTAATTTCATCCAACGAATTCCTGAAATTTTCATATTCTTCTTTCAGGTCATTATAATCCTGACTTAAAAACATATCAGGACAATTTTCTCCAACAAAGTTAAAAAGTAATTTGTCATGCAAATACGCATTTTTTGTTTTTTTACTCATAAATATTTTCCTTTCAAATTGAAATCTCTTGGTGAATTATTCCCTTTTAATAATGCAGAATTTCTACCATGCCATCAGTTGTTTTCTTATAGTCAACTTCTTGTAAATATTTTTCTAATGAGACATGTTCTACTGCTGCTGATTCTCTCATTCGTTCTAAGAATTCTTCTTTTGATTTGAAAAATACATGATATTCAAAAAGAGCTTTCACAATATCTATATCATCTTCCCAACCAGAAGCGGTTGTAATTCCACAAAATTCAGACGATGCATTATGAAGGCTATCCAGATTCTCACCATGTGCTTCTAAAATGTTTAAAAGAGCAATAAATTCTTCCTTATTCTCTGTTAAATTATACTTTTTCCAATTTTTTAAGTAAAATTTTCTAATCATCTTTCTCTCCTAAAAAAGGAGCTATGTCCATAGCGAACATAGCTCACAACAACTAGTCGAATTATGCATTGGCATACTCTGGCATAATAGATACTGCCGGAAGTTCACTTCCTATTTCGGTTACCTCATACACATTTTCTCCAATTTTGACCGGATTCTTATATCCAAAAAACTCCAGATATTCTTCTTTTGTTATTCCTCCAAAATCAAAGTTTTCCTCGTTAATTCGCACTTTAAACATAAAAATCTCCTTCCCGTCACTATGAACTCAACATATTGCACTTTATGAACTATAATTTTCCAGTATTAATAACATCTAATATCTTATAGACAGCATGACGATAACATTCTTTGAAACTGTAAACAGCTTCCCCTCTGTTACGTGCAGTAAATTTATCTTCTCCTGTCTTACCTGTTTCCATATTCTGAAATTTTACAATCCATGTTGTCTCTTTGTCCATTTCGCCCTCTACAATCAAAGCAAATGTGTGACACAACCCTTTACTATCCGTACATTTGCTATATATATCTTTCCTTAGCTTTTCACTATGAAAAGCGTATGAGTATCCAGCGATTCTCGCTTCTTCCGCTGATGAATATTCAGCCTCTACCAAAATAAGCCCTCTTTCTGTTTGTACCTGCATCTTAATATTCCTCCTTACTTTTATAGGTCATTGTATGAGTAACTCATACAATGACCTATACATTCACTATTAGGACAATCTTTACATCATTTTATGACATTAATGACATCTGCCGGTCTTCCCATGCAAACATCTCTTCCAATTCAAAAATGGTCTTCCCATTATGAAACGGTCTGTCAATCCTTGACTGTAACCCTTTTAATAAATCCCAATAATATGGTAAGTAATGATATATATTTCTCAGCTCTCGTATGTTCTTATTCGAACAACACCAACAGCTTACTCTGTCTAAAACGGAATATAATTCCACTCCATTTTCTAACCAATACCATCCTTTACCATAACAATATTCCAGGCATTCTTTTTCCGTCATTCCCCAATCTACCAACGGATATGCTTTGTTCTTCTCTTCCTTTATCCGCTTTGGTTCATCCGCTGCAATGCCTATATACTGGATATATTCTCTATCAAGGGATTTTAGGTATGACTGGATTGCACGTATTTTGTCACTGGTCCGCCATCTCGTACATCCGCCACACCATTCATAGCCATAATGCTCGTTTTCTTTTCCCTTACATACCGGCTTTAAAAGCATATCAACCAAAAAATCTGTTTCTGGTTTCAGGACTACTAGTTCACACCCATATGCTTTGAGTAAAGATTCTATCTTGCTTCGAATATCGTATATACAACGAAATTCCATACCGGTATCATACATAATACATTTGGTTAATGGTTTTTTCTCCTCCATTAATCGAAGCACCATAGCTAAAGAATCCTTTCCGCAAGATAAATTTGCAATATACTCTCTCATAGCACCACACTGCTAATCCAATGTGGAATGTCTTATGGCTTCCCATGCTACTTACAAATATGCTTTCACGCTACTATTAAGACTTTACAGGGGATTTTACACCCTTCCCCCAACCAGGTTTACCTGGATTGCTACTCCTTTTCTGTATAATATATGGTATCGAACATTTCTTTATAAGAAACATCGGGTTCTATTGCCATTGGCTCTGCCACTTTGTCTCTTAACAAAATGCCGTTAAGCATTTTGTTTCTTACCTCCTCGATATTTCTCGTGTCCGAAGGTTCTTCTATCCATACATAGCAAAGCCTTCTCCCGTATGTGTCTGTTTCAGAAACATCCTGTTGTAGCCACACATTCGTATAGCCCTTTAGAATGTCTTTTGTATACTCGCTGGCCGCTTTTCCAGATTCAGAATTTTTTGTTTCATCTGGATGAACAGATTCTGGAGTATTTATGCCAATAAGCCGCACTCTCTCCTCATATAAGCTACCTTCGGATTTTACGATCAAGGTATCTCCATCCACCACTCTGATAAGCTCTGCCTTTTCCAATTCTTCTATCTGCAGCTCTTCATCTGAAAAACTATTCTTTGCCTCTGTCACAGCTTTTGACATTTTCTCTTTTATGCCGTTTGTAACTTCTCTAGCAGAAATAACATCGACATTTTCTTTCTCTGTAACAGGATAAGATATTTCAATAGAATCTTTCTGTGTTAATCCCAAAAACGGCAAGGTACATACCAACAATAGACCAATAATAACTGCCCTTATTTTTCCAACACAGAAAACACCATATTTATGAAGAACCTTTTTAAAAAAAGGGGATACAAGCATTGCTACAATTAATATTCCAATGCCCCATTTCCCATCCGCTTTTATTACGCTAACCGCTGTTAATCCGAACAGGAATAAAGATGGAATCCATGAAATTGCTTTGAATATTTTTTTCATATACTTTTCCTCATCTTTCTTTCATATGCTTCAATCTGTTCCATTGACAGCCATTCTGGTTTTTCTTTAAAACTGTTCCACAGATCTTTCATGTTTTGAATATGTTCTTCTACATTCCCAGCCCATAAATATTTTTCATTAAAGCTCTGGGGAGTATCCCCAAGATAAAAATTACAATCACTCTGCATTCTGCTAAGAAGCATATATTTAAAACTATCATCTGCCTCTCTCTCTTTAATCAATGTCTCAATGTAATTGTCCATATGTTTTCCTTTCCGCCTTTAAGGCAATAACTCTGTATCTGGCTCATATTTTACCTGAGCCTGTATCTTTTCTAATTCAAAATAGATATTCAAAAGTTCCGCTATTGGTTGTATTGGTGTAAGATAAATCAAGCAGTGATTCTCTTCCTCCTTAAACTGGCAGCCCTTGTATAGTGCTGTCCATATAAACCGTTCTTCCATCGCCAGCCGTTCTATTTTCAGAAGTTCATTGTTCCCATGTTCAGACAACTGCATTCTCTCTGCTTGAGACACATCATCTTTCTCTCTTGAAACAATTACTGCTCCACCGCTATCATCATCGTCATCGCTCGCCTCCTGATATGTAATATCGGATTTAGAAGCAGATGTAACAGATGGCTTCTGGATTCCTCCAAACATAGAAAATAAGTCGTTCTCTATTTCTGAACATACTGGAGATTCTTTTTCTTCCGGTTCTTCCTTCTTTTTTTCAACCGGCGGTTCTTTTGTCAATTCTTCTGGTATAGAAGGTATAGAATTAGATTGTTCCGCACTTTCTGCCGCTTCGCTTTGTTCTTCTGCTTTTAATGGCTGCGACATGACAAATACAGACTGACCATCTTCTCTGTTCTGTTCCAGAGCATCCAGCCGCCGTTCAATATCTGCCAATCGTTCTGTGTGCCTTGATATATGCATTAATCGCATAATCGTATAATTTGCATCTGGCAGACCTTTCTTTACTTCCATGGATAAATTCATAATTTCTTCCGACACAAAAATTAATTGATTTATTTCAGAAGGAATGCTCGAAATCTGCTCCACGTACTCCTCTGTGCAATCCGCCAATACTTCCTTTTTATCAGCGGATACTGCTATCAATACCGCATCCGACAAAATACACGTCAATTCTTCCAGCAGTAATAGCATACTCTTTCCCCCGGCTGCCATTTTTTTGGTGGATAATGCTACGTTTTCAATATCGCCCGCAAGAATTGCGTTTAACAATGTAAACTGCATATCTAGCGACGCAATTCCCATCATATCCTCCACTACTTCAGCGGTAACAGAACCATTCGCCGCTGCCTGCTCTAATAAACTCAGAGCATTTCTCATCGATCCTTGCGAATGGCGTGCTATCATAGCTGCTCCTCTTGGGTCTAATGATATGCCGTTTTGACCTGCAACCTGTTCTAAATGGGCTGCTATGTCCTCTTTGGATATTTGTCCAAAAGAATATACGGCTGCTCTTGATAAAATCGTAGGTGGAATTGCCTTTACTTCCGTTGTACACAACAAAAAGACCACATATTCCGGTGGTTCTTCTAATGTCTTCAACATGGCATTCCAAGCTGACTTTGAGAGCGTATGTACTTCGTCAATAATATAAACTTTCTTTTTTAGAAATGCCGGAAGATAAGAAACATCTTCCATTACCTTTTTCATATCCTCGACACCGCTGTTACTCGCCGCGTCCATTTCCAAATAATCCTGACAATTACCGGATAGAATTTCTCGGCAATGTTCACATTCCAAACACGGGTTTCCATTTTCATCCGGATTTTCACAATTAAGGGCTAACGCCACAATTCTTGCCATTGTCGTCTTTCCTGATCCGAACTGTCCCGAAAAAATATAAAGACTCATTCCTGAATCTTTTAAAAGCTGATTCTGTATGGCAGACACAATCTGCCTTTGACCAACAACCTCATCAAAGCGATGAGGTCTTACCTTGTTATATAGCATCCATGTCCACCTCTTTTACCTTTTTTTCAACTTCTTCCATACTCCAGATGTTGTCAAAAAGTTTGACCCCATCCTTATATACACCATAGCCATATTTTCCATTCTGAAAATATACTACCGTATACTTTCCATCAATAACTGCAACAAGAACTTTCTTTTTCCCGTTTACGACTGGTAACATCTTGCTGCACACTTTTTGGAAGCGTTCCCCTTTCGTATTTTTATAAAAAGAAACATCTCCTCTTTCCGCAATTTTCTGCACGTTTTTCCCTCCTTAATAAAATAGTGCAAACATAAGCTCCAGGAAATCATTTTTACTATACGTTCCCTGTTTTATAGCCTGTATATTAGCACCAATCTGTACAATCCTTTTATGTAGGTTTCTGGAATTATCTTCCAGATTCATTAAGATATATTTCTTATTAAGAAATTCCAAGAATAGCATTACCTCTTCTTTTTCATATTTTTCATAGAAAAAGTTCTTATCCTTTTCTTTTATGCACCCTAGAAGTTCGAGCACTTTCCGATACTCCTCCCTGTCTATGGCAATAGAAACATTTTCTATTAAATCAAAAAAATCTGTATGCTCATACCGCTTCTTTACGCCATATCTTCCCGCAATCAGCTGATTGAGATTTTCACTCCCAACATCCAGATCCAGAGGTTCTACATAAATTTTTTTACATCTACTTTGTATTGCCGGCACAAGATTTTCTTCTGCTACAAACAAAAAAAGAATATCTTCCTGACCATCCTCTAAAGGTTTTAGCAAAATACTTTGTGTCGCAAAACTCATAGTTTCCGCATGTTCAAAAAGAAGAACCTTTCTTTTTCCTCTCTTTGCTGCTCTAATCCTGGATTTGTCCATAACATCTCGAACATCATCAATAGTTACTTTCCCAGTGTTTCCCAGATAAAGAAAATCAGCCGATTCATCTAAAGAGGAACATTCTAAATATTTCATCGCAATCTCTTTTGCAATAAGAATTCTTCCTGAATGTTCCTTCCCTTGCAGAATCAATGGGTATTTACATTCTTCCTGAATGTATTCCTCCACTGCCTGTTGTGTTTTTTCGTTCATATAAATCATGCTGGCTCACCTTCTTTTTCACGCTTTCCATATAAAACATTTTCATGCATCGAAGAATAGATAAACTGCCTCTCTTTTCCCGGATGTTTTTTTGCATCCAACAGAAACGCTTCACGGTATCCGTCTTCCTTAATACTAGCTTCATTCGCCATACGCAAAAGTATTGCTTCCTGCATACAAGGTTTGATACCGCCATATACTTCCTTATGGGCAGCTGTCATACAATGTAACAATTCCGCTGTATCTGTTACCCGCTCTTCATTCGCCAAATTTCCATTATATGCCACAACAAAGGCTACTCCTTCTAAGGATGGATTTAACAATTTCCCCCTAACGGTTCTATCTGCCATGGGAAACGATCGATAGGCAGTGATTTTTCCTATGTCATGTAATAGACCTGCCGTAACCAATAAATCTCTATCCATATTCGTAGTTCCTTCTTTTCCAAACGGCAAGCGTGCTTTCATCAATCCTTCTGCCATTCGAACAACTTCTAATGTGTGACATAATAGTCCACCATTATAACAATGGTGCGATTTTATCCCTGCAGGCAATGATGCCATTTTCTCTCGATTTCTTTCAGAAAAAACAGCTCTGAGAAGATTTTGATAGCCCTTATTTGATACGCTGGAAATGTATTTATCCAAATCCTCATAGGCTTTTTTCTTCTCTTCCTCATTCAGCTCCTTTGCAAAATCTGATTCATCATAGTTTTCTGCTAAGGACAATTTAGATATTGCTATTCCCGGAACGCCGTTATAAATATCAACTTTTCCGGTTAACCTGCAAACCTGATTCTGACATTCTTCAGCATCTTCCTCTGAAAATTCAGACCAGATTTTTGCATTTACAGTACCTGTCTTGTCTGTAATTTGGACTGTTGTCCAGATAGTTCCCTGCCGATTATGATTATTGATAAGATTATTTACAAAAAATAATTCTGTAATCTCCTCTCCTACATATTCGACAAGTTGGTTTGTGTAAATTTTTTTACCCATATTTTTCCTTTCCGCCAATTTCGGCAATAAAAAAAGAACCACTTATATAGTGATTCCACAACATAGGCAGATACTTCTGCCAAGCAACAAAAAAAGCACCTGACACATATCAGATGCATTGCATTCACTTTACCCTTTCGTCCTGTGCTGCAATATTCAGCCTATGAGGACACTACATACTGTCTCAGACAGTATCATAATAAAAGAATAAAATAAATATATTATTATATTAACACGAAATCCCAGAAAAAACAATAATGATATTTATAATATGATCTAATCGAGACCTGCAATAAAATATTCCGCACTTTATAAACTTACTGGAGATATGAAAAGGATGTAAATATTGTACATAATAAAATAGCCCTTTCACAAGAACTATTTTTGAAGTTTAATATCTTTATTCATCCATATCTTTTATGATAACAAATGATGATAGTAAAGCAAATGGTGATAATACTATAATGCCTTCATGTATATCACTTAGCGAATATTCACCTATCGGACCAACAATTAATCCCATTATAAGTAAAGTCAAAAAAGTTAATATAAAAGCTTTTATTTTTCTCATATTTTTCCCCTATTCTTAAAGATATATCTTGTTTTTTCATCAACACTAATATATAAGCAATCTATAGATCTTCTTTTTCATACCAAAACCACTTACTTCGATACACCACCGTCATATGTAGGTAGTCTATAACTGACAGCCTTTGTTCCTATGCCAAAGCAAAGGAACAGACAGCTTTTTGCTATAGAATTTACTGTTAAAAACAGCTTAGGTCTGTATCATAACCCCTTATATTGTTTTATAGGATTCCCATACTCATAGGGAAATCTTTTTTGTTTGATTTTGTATTATAATTGAATCTCCTATGCATATATAAGTTAAC
>Ga0129313_1000094_pt1 | contig 87689 bp, 71 predicted proteins | sample O1105metagenome_FD_94436 | JGI IMG/M metagenome (GOLD analysis project Ga0129313, IMG submission 94436) | Orangutan group fecal microbial communities from fecal samples from Wisconsin, USA - O1105 metagenome | ecosystem: Host-associated > Mammals > Digestive system > Large intestine > Fecal...
AAATGGGAAGCCTGGAAGAAACTGGGATGTCTGGCATCAGAGATGGAGACGGCAGCACTTTACATTGTGGCAGCAAAGCTTCATGTACGCGTGGGTGCGTGTTTCCTTGTAATGGCAAACCAGGAAAGAGAAAAACTGGGACTTGAAAATCCGGTAGTGCATGATACAGACATGGCAGTACAGGTGGCAGTGGAAGCCATCAGAAAGTTAATCAAAGAGGATCGGTAAATGAAAGAAACAATATATAAACGAATCTTTGTGATCGTTCTGGATTCGCTCGGAATTGGTGCAATGCCTGATTCTGAGAAATTCGGTGACAGGGATGTAGATACATTTGGTCATATTTTAGACAGAATGGGAACACTGGAGATTCCAAATCTTCAGAAGCTTGGTATGCTGAATCTGCATACCGGGGGAAAGATGTACGGAATCGAGAATCCGGTTGGAAAAATTACCAGACTGAAAGAGGCAAGTAACGGAAAAGATACGATGACCGGACACTGGGAAATGATGGGGATTTATACAGAAAAACCATTTAAAACCTTTACCGAACATGGATTTCCACCGGAACTGATCGCAGAATTGGAAAAACGTTGCGGGAAAAAAGTGATTGGAAACCGTAGTGAGAGCGGAACAAAGATCATTGAAGAACTTGGGGAAGAAGAAATCGAAACAGGTGCAATGATCGTCTATACCTCTGCGGATTCTGTATTGCAGATATGTGGAAATGAAGAGACATTTGATCTGGCAAATCTGTACCGGTGTTGTGAGATCGCAAGAGAGATCACGATGAAGGATGAGTGGCGCGTGGGACGAGTCATTGCAAGACCGTATGTAGGAAAGAAAAAGAGTGAATTTAAAAGAACCAGCAACCGCAGAGATTATGCACTTGAGCCGACCGGAAAGACTGCACTTGACGCACTGAAAGATGCGGGAAAGGATGTGATCGCAGTCGGAAAGATCCATGATATCTTTTGCGGGGAAGGAATCACAGAATCATATCATTCCAATAGCTCCGTGCATGGAATGGAGCAGACCATTGAGATTTGCAAAAAAGATTTTGACGGACTGTGCTTCGTAAATCTGGTTGATTTTGATGCACAGTGGGGACATCGGCGTGATCCGGTTGGCTACGGACATGAGATTGAGAAATTTGATAAAAATCTTGGAATTTTGCTGGATGATCTGCGGGAGGATGATCTTCTTATTATTACCGCCGATCATGGAAACGATCCGACCTACACAGGAACCGATCATACACGGGAATATGTACCGTTTTTGGCGTATTCCAAAAAGATGGATGAGGGTGGCGTGATCACAGAGGAAAATACCTTTGCAGTGATCGGGGCAACGGTCACAGATAACTTTGGTGTAGAAATGCCGGAAGGAACGATCGGGCATTCGATTCTGAAGGAACTTATTTAGCAAGAAAAAGCAGGAAAAAAGAGAATGAAAAAAGAACAAATTAAAAAAATGATAGAAATTGCGCTTTCTCAGCTTGCATATTCTTATACTCCTTATTCTGACTTTAAAGTGGGAGCTGCGCTGCTTGCAAAGAATGGTCGGATATATACGGGATGCAATATTGAAAATGCGGCTTATACACCAACAAACTGTGCGGAGCGTACTGCATTTTTCAAGGCAGTCAGCGAAGGAGTAAAAGAATTTGATGCAATCTGTATTGTAGGAGGAAAAGGCGGTGTTGTGACAGAGTATGCACCGCCGTGCGGAGTATGCAGGCAGGTCATGATGGAATTCTGCGAACCGGAGACATTTCAGATCATTCTTGCAGTAGATGCAGAGCATTATGATATCTATACCTTGAAAGAAATGTTGCCAAAAGGTTTCGGACCATTCAATCTTACAGAATGAGAAAGGACTCTGACCTGGCGAATACGCATCAAAAATCAAGATAGAACAGATCATTCCATATACAGAAATTGAAGGTTTGCCGATTGAATCTGTATGCGGTATTTTATGCTTTTTGTCTCACTAACTATTTTCAAAAATTCTACTCAACCTCAAACGGAATCTCGTATTTCGCAAAAATCCGCTGCGCCATCTTATCCCATGCCTGCTCCAGTGATTTGTCCAGCGTGAACAGGTTCATAGACGTTCCGGTCGTACAACTAAGCGTTGTCCCGTCATACTTAAAATTCAGGTACAGCCCCTGAACATCTGCAGGAGCAAACGAAAGCTTTTCCTGCTCGAGAAGCCGTGCAATATTCGGTGCAGACATAGAAAGAACAAAATGAAATCCCAGAGGAGTACGCTTTCCTTTGATCAGAGAAAGACAGAACTCGCGAAGTTCTTTCCAGAGAGCATATTCCCGGTCATTCAGAGCTTCTCTTTCTTCAGCACTGAAGAAATCTTTTTTCAGTCGTCCGTTAAATTGAAAGGTATTAAAAGTTGTGATATCTCCTTCAATAAATAAAAAGGAATCAAATGCAGGATGCAGTAAAAGTGCATTCATGCATTTTTTTGTATCCAGAGAAAAAATAAGCATAGACTTCCTCCTGTCATCAGTGTAATAGTATCAGTATAGCATAAATCTTGAGATATGCATAAGAATTTGATACAATACGGGAAAGAAAAAGGATGGATAACAAGATGAAAATAGAATTAAACCGGGATCAGATCAAATACATTGCAGTGTTTACCATGCTGCTCAATCATGTTGCAAATATATTTTTGCAACCGGGAACCTTTGCCTGCGAAGCGTTAAAGGATATCGGTTATTTTACGGCACCGGTCATGTGCTGGTTTCTGGTTGAGGGATACCGTTATACAAGGTCAGTAAAAAAATATGCAGGAAGACTGCTGATCTTTGCTGTCATTTCGCAGCTTCCGTATTATCTGGCATTTGCGCGGAATCATCTGGCACCGTGGTATACTTTAAATATGATGTTTACACTTTTTCTGTGTCTGTGTCTGCTGATAGCAGAGGAAAAAATATTAGATCCGGGAAAGAAAAGTCTGGTTGTACTGGGAATTATAGCAGTAAGCAGTATCTGTGACTGGGCAATTCTGGCTCCCTTGTATACACTTTGGTTTTACCGGGCAGGAGAGGATCCGGAGCGCCGGAAAAAGGCATTTTTTATTGCGGCACTTGTTCTGGGGATTACGGTGACAGCAGAACTTCCGGGAGCTGCGGGAATCGCAGCGGGAGCAGGGGCAATGATCGCAGTACTGGCAGCGGGAGCCTGTGTTTTGGTATTTTATAACGGAAAAAAATCACAGAAACATTTTCTTGTGAAAAAGTATTTTTTTTACGTGTTTTACCCTGCACATTTGGTGATTTTGGCATTATTAAAGATTTGACTTTTATAATAGAAGAAAGTAAAATGAATAAGTTAGAGTATTTATCACATGATTCAATGAAAATGAAACTCATATTTTAATAAAAGATAGGATGCATAGCATGAAGAAAAGAACGATGGAGAAAGAACATCAGGCAGAAGAAAGAAGAAAAAAAGTTCTGATGGAAATTGCAGGAGCGGTTGTTGTACTGACTGTAATCGTAAGTATTGGTCTTTCGCATCTTGGAACAGATAAGGTGAATACATCAGCAGGAGTAAAAGCAATCAAGAAGCTGGAAAAAGCAGATGTATCTGAGGTGGAGACTAAAATTTCAAATATTGAAAAAGAAGAAAAACAGGCGACAGAGGACTGGAAGAACCGTCCGTTGTCCGAAAAATTTGCGCATGCGGTGATTCTCGGAGATTCGATCACAACCGGTTTTACCGTATATGATGTGCTTGATACTTCTAAGGTTGTAGCGGAAAAAGGAATGCACCTTGAACAGACCGGTGATCTGATCAAGACAGCTGCAGAGTTAAAGCCTGAAGTCCTTTTTCTGGCACTTGGACTGAATGACATTTCCGGAACAGATGGAGATACCGATGCATTTATTGAAAAATACAAAGCGGTACTTGCAAATGTGCGAGAGCAGATGCCGGATGCAGTGCTCTACATCAACTGTGTTCTTCCTGTTTCCACGCAAAAAGAAGAAGAAGAGCCGGTTTATGCCAAGATTCCGGATTATAATACCGCACTCAAAGCATTGTGCGATGAAGAAGGAATTACATTTATCGATAATACAGAGATCGTAAAAGATGAGTATTATGAGCAGGATGGCGAGCATATGAAGTCGGAGTATTATCCAATCTGGGCAGAACATATGGCGGAGGTGGCCGGAATATGACAAAGAAAAAAGGGGAATTTACAGTTCTGCGTAATATCAGAGCTGGGATGGTAGTTATTTTGCTTATCTATATTGGTCTGATCTTTCAGTCTAAGGGAGACAGCGATACACCGTTTGCAGATGTACAGAAAGCGGTTGTGGATGCAGCAGATGATAAGAACATGACACTTGCCGGAACCCAGGAGATCAAGAGATTCTATGGGATCAATCCGAAGGATTATGAAGATATAACACTGTATTATACGAATGAAACAATGGGAGTCAACGAGCTCCTTCTGGTGAAAACAAAGGACGAGAATGAGGCGGAGGCAGTTGAGGAAGCCGCAGAACAGCGAAAAAAGACACAGCTCGATAATTTTGAAGGATATGGGGCCGAGCAGGTAAAGCTTCTGGATGCTTCGATCATTAAGACGAAAGGTACATACGTGCTTTTTGTTATTTCACCAAAAGCTGAAACTGTAGAAAAGGCGTTTACAAAGAGCCTGAAGTAGATAAAAGGAAACGAAAAAGTTATGTTATTTAGTAGTCTGGTATTTTTGTTTACATTTTTGCCAATTACACTGTTGGTATATTATTTGGTGCCGCGTAAGGTAAAAAATGTGGTACTTTTGATCGCTTCCCTCATATTTTATGCGTGGGGAGAGCCGGTCTATATCTTCCTGATGCTGATTTCCATTCTGTTCAATTATTTTTGCGGAATGGACATTGCATTAAAAGCAGGAAGAAAATCGCAGGTTCACAGTCTGATCTTTACGATCGTTGTAAACCTGTTTATTCTTGGATTTTTCAAATATTACGGATTTATCGTAACGAATTTAAACGCGATCCTTCCGTTTTATATTCCATATAGAAAACTGGAGCTCCCAATAGGAATTTCCTTCTATACTTTCCAGACATTGTCTTACATCATTGATGTATACAGGGGAAATGTAGACGTACAGGTAAATCTGATTGATTTCGGAACCTATGTTACAATGTTCCCACAGCTGATCGCAGGTCCGATCGTACAGTATGCAGATGTGGAGCGACAGCTGCGTGAAAGAAAGGAATCACTGACGAAGTTTGGATACGGTGCATGGTTCTTTGTGATGGGACTGGCGAAGAAAGTGCTTTTGGCGAATACGATTGGTTCGATTTATGAAAATATCGCGGCGATGGATGGAATGTCGGTAGTGACTGCATGGCTTGGATGTCTTGCCTACACTTTCCAGATTTATTTCGATTTCAGCGGTTATTCGGACATGGCAGTCGGACTTGGAAAGATGTTCGGGTTTGAGTTTATGCAGAACTTCAATTATCCGTATATTTCCAAAAGTGTTACCGAGTTCTGGAGAAGATGGCATATTTCGCTGGGATCATGGTTCCGCGAGTATGTGTATATTCCGCTTGGAGGAAACCGGGTAACGGTTCCGCGGCATTTACTGAATCTTCTGATCGTATGGTTCCTGACCGGTCTCTGGCATGGGGCAAGCTGGAACTTTGTAGCATGGGGGCTCTTCTACGGAGTGATCCTCATTACTGAAAAATATTTTACAGGAAAAATACTTGCAAAGCTGCCGGGGGCAGTCCAGACGATTTACACAATGATTCTGGTCATGCTTGGCTGGGTACTGTTCTTCAGCCCGACACTCGGAAGCGCACTTACCTGGATCGGCAATATGTTCGGCCAGGGTGCAACCGGATTTATGGACAGTCAGGCATTGTACCTGATCATGCGAAACTGGCTCTTCTGGGTGGCAGGGATCATAGGAAGTACACCGTTTATGCATCTGCTCGGAAAGCGGCTGGTATTTGACGAGGAAAGACCGCATACGGTTCTGGCAGGCTGCCTGATGACAGGACTGTTTGTACTGTGTGTGGCATATCTGGTGACAGAAAGTTACAATCCATTTTTATATTTTAGATTTTAAGGAAAGACAATGGTAGAAAGAAAGAATAATAAACAAAAAAACAGAACAAAGCATTTTCTGCCAGGAGGGAAAAAACAGATCCAGGCGGTATGTGCGTTTTTATTTCTGGGAGCCCTTATTCTCAGCTGCGGAGTAAACCTTATGCACAAAGACAGGCAGATGTCAGAAAAAGAAATGCGTATGCTGGCGCAGAAACCGGAAATTTCTCTTTCCGGAATTGCTTCCGGAAGGTTTATGGAGCAGTACGAGGAGTATGTATCGGATCAGTTTGCAGGAAGAGATACCTGGGTAAGACTCAAGACATTTGCGGACAGTGTGGCGGGGAGGACAGAAGAAGGTGGTGTTTTCAAAGGAAAGGACCATTATCTGATGGAAGATGTTGCTGTGGCAGATGAAAATGATCTGAAAGAGAACCTGGATGCAATGAAGAATTTTAAAGAGCGTTATCCGGATATCAAGATGCATATGATGCTGGTCCCGAATGCGGCAAATGTCATGGAGGACAAGCTTCCGGCATTTGCGGTGACTGCTAATCAGAGCAGACAGATCAGCCGTGTAAAGGCAGAACTTGGAGATTCTTATGACTGGATCGATGCAGAAAAAGTACTGGATGCTCACAAGGATGAAGCAATTTATTATCACACAGATCATCACTGGACTTCTCTTGGTGCATGGTATGCATTCCAGGGAGCAAAGACGCAGCTTGGACTGGATAAGAGTGAAGAAATTAAGATGAAAGCCTATGCGGTATCGGATTCTTTTAACGGAACGTTATCCGCAAAGAGTGGATATGAGACAGATTATAAGGAACCGATCTATATTTATCTGCCAAAGAGTGCAGATGCACCACAGGTTGCAGTCAATTATGTGGAAGAACAGAAAAAGAGTGCTTCTATGTATGATTCATCCAAACTGGATGAGAGAGATCAATATTCCGTATTCTTCGGTGGAAATCATGCAATGATCGATATTCAGTCAACACAGACAGAAAAACGCAGACTTCTGGTGTTCAAAGATTCATATGCAAACTGTTTTCTTCCGCTTCTGGCTCCGTATTACCGGGAGATTGTTGTGATCGATCCTCGTTATTATACCGGTAAATTAAGTTCTGTGATGTCAGATAAACAGTTTGATGATGTTCTGTTTCTGTATAATGCCAATACATTCTTTGAAGACCGGATGCTGGCGGGGGTACTGGATGAGAATTAACAGGAGAAAAACATGGCAAATAAAATAGAAAAGCAGTTTCTGGACACGGAAAATAAAGGACCGGTCCGGCTGAACAAATATTTAAGTGAAGCTGGTGTATGTTCCAGAAGAGAAGCGGACAAACTGATAGCAGCCGGACAGGTGACAGTTGACGGTGTGCGTGCAGAAACCGGAATGAAGGTTGAGCCGTGGCAGGTTGTGCGGATTGGGAAAAAGCAGGTATCCAGACAGGAAGAGATGATCGTGCTTGCGGTCAATAAGCCACGTGGAATCGTCTGTACTGAGGAAAGACGGGAGAGAGACAGTATTGTACGTTTTCTTAACTATCCGGTACGGATTACTTATGTAGGACGTCTGGATAAGGATTCGGAAGGGCTGCTTCTGATGACGAACAATGGTGACATTATCAACCGGATGATGCGTGCGGCAAATAAACATGAAAAAGAATATAAAGTTACAGTCAATAAGCCGGTGACAGATGAATTTCTCAAGGAGATGGCGGGTGGTGTCCCGATCCTGGATACTGTCACAAGACCATGTCAGGTAGAAAAGCTTGGAAAATATAAATTTAAGATCATTCTGACACAGGGACTCAACCGGCAGATCCGCCGGATGTGTGAGGCACTTGGCTACGAGGTAAAGGAGCTTCGGAGAGTGCGGATCATGAATATCGAACTTGGTAATTTAAAGCCGGGAGAATACCGGAAGGTTACGGATCAGGAACTGAATGAACTCTATGAGCTGATCAGGGATTCAAAGTCAGAGCCGATACCGTGGAACAATAATTAAAAGTGTGGATTTGGATATGGATAAGATGAAAAGGATGCAGGAGCTGGTAGAGCTTCTGAATAAAGCCGGAAAAGCTTATTATCAGGATGCGCAGGAAATTATGAGCAATTATGAGTATGATGCGCTGTATGATGAACTGAAAGGTCTGGAAGAAGAGCTGGGAACCGTTATGGCTTCCAGTCCGACGGTGAATGTAGGATATGAAGTATTAAGTGAGCTTCCGAAAGAACGTCATGAGTTACCGATGCTTTCTCTTGACAAGACAAAAGAAGTGGCAAGGCTGAAGGAATTTGTTGGAGACCAGACGGCTGTGATCTCATGGAAGATGGATGGTCTGACGATCGTTCTGACCTATCGTGACGGCGAACTTTTTAAGGCAGTTACAAGAGGAAATGGGGAAGTCGGTGAGGTCATTACCAACAATGCGAAAGTATTTAAAAATGTGCCGCTTCATATTCCGTATAAAGGGGAACTGATCCTGCGAGGGGAAGCGGTGATCGGTTACAAAGATTTTGAGCGGATCAATGAAGAAATTGATGACGTGGATGCAAAATATAAAAATCCACGGAATCTGTGCAGTGGTTCTGTCCGCCAGCTGAACAACAAGATCACGGCACAAAGAAACGTAAAATTCTATGCATTTACCCTGGTACGTGCAGAAAATGTGGATTTCCACAATTCCAGAAAAGAACAGCTTGACTGGCTGGAACAGCAGGGATTTGATGTGGTGGAGCATTATCTGGTGACAAGAGAAGAACTGGATGAGAAGGTTGCATTTTTTGCAGAAAAGATCGTAGAAAATGATTTTCCGTCAGATGGTCTGGTTCTTGTATATGACGACATTGCGTATGGGCAGTCGCTTGGGAGAACGGCAAAATTTCCACGTGATTCTTTTGCTTTCAAATGGGCAGATGAGATCCGCGAGACGCACCTTCTGGAGATTGAATGGAGTCCATCAAGAACAGGGCTTATTAATCCGGTAGCGATCTTTGAACCGGTAGAGCTGGAAGGAACAACGGTAAGCCGTGCAAGTGTACACAATTTAAGTATTATGGAGGAACTGCATCTTGGAATCGGTGATACGATCGAAGTCTATAAGGCGAATATGATCATTCCACAGATCGCAAAGAATCTGACCGGCAGTGACAATATTGAGATCCCGAAAGTCTGTCCGGTTTGTGGTGGAGCTACGGAGATCCGTCAGATGAATGATGCAAAGTCGTTGTATTGCACAAATCCGATGTGTCAGGCAAAAAGGATCAAATCCTTTGCCTTGTTTGTCAGCAGGGATGCACTCAATATTGACGGGCTTTCTGAGGCGACGCTGGAGAAATTTATTGCGAGAGGATTCATTCACAAATACAGAGATATCTTTCATCTGGATGTCTATCAGGAAGAAATCCAGACGATGGAAGGTTTTGGAGAAAAATCCTATGCGAACCTGATCGCAAGCGTGGATAAGGCGAGAAGCACAACACTTGCTAAAGTGGTATATGGACTTGGGATTGCAGGGATCGGTCTCGCAAATGCAAAACTGATCTGCCGCCATTTTAAAAATGATGTGGAAAAAATGACAGGAGCATCTGAAGAAGAACTGAGTGATATCCAGGGGGTAGGTCCGGTGCTTGCGGCGGCATTTGTAAAATATTTTGTATCAGAGGAAAGAAAAAAGGAATTTAAGCTCCTTCTCGGAGAACTGGAGATCCAGCAGGAAGAGATGGCAGAAGAACAGAAATTTGCAGGTATGAGTTTCGTTGTCACTGGCAGCGTGAATCATTTTGCAAACCGGAATGAGGTAAAAGAACTGGTTGAGAAGATGGGTGGAAAAGTGACCGGATCTGTAACGAAGAAGACAAATTATCTGATCAACAATGATGTAGAGTCTGCTTCTTCCAAGAACAGAAAGGCGAAAGAACTTGGAGTGCCGATCATTTCAGAGGAAGAGTTTATAGAACTTGCAGGGGTGGAAATCGAATAAGAAGGACAGAGGAATCTGCCTGAATACGACCGAGAAAAGGAGGACCAGCCAATGGCAGAAAATGACCAGAAGGACAAGACAGTTGAGAAAGTAACCGGTGAGGTAGAAAATACAGACAAAAAAGAAAATAATGAAGACCGCTATGAAAAGGTCTGCTTCATCTGTCACAGACCGGAGAGTGTGACCGGAAAGATGATCGATCTTCCGAACAACATCTGCGTGTGTCCGGACTGTATGCAAAAAAGCTTTGATGCAATGAACAATATGAATTTTGGCGGGATGGATTACAGCCAGTTTATGAACATGGGACCGATGATGGGATTTGGAGACATGGATGCACAGATCCCGAAGAGCCAGCGTGTGAAAAAGAAAAAGCCGGAAGAAGAAAAAGAACCGATCTTGAATATCAAGGATATTCCTGCTCCGCATAAGATCAAAGCGAAACTGGATGAATACGTAGTAGGCCAGGAATACGCCAAGAAGGTAATGTCGGTTGCTGTATACAATCATTATAAAAGAGTGGCAACAGATACAATGGATGAGATTGAAATCGAGAAATCCAATATGCTGATGATCGGACCTACCGGCTCTGGAAAGACGTATCTGGTAAAGACACTGGCAAAACTTTTGGATGTGCCGCTTGCAATTACAGATGCGACCTCTCTTACCGAGGCCGGCTACATAGGGGATGATATTGAAAGTGTAGTATCAAAGCTCCTTGCAGCTGCGGACAACGACGTAGATAAGGCGGAACAGGGAATTATCTTTATCGATGAGATCGACAAGATTGCGAAGAAGAAGAATACCAGCCAGAGAGATGTCAGCGGAGAATCCGTACAGCAGGGAATGTTAAAGCTGTTAGAAGGCAGCGAAGTGGAAGTGCCGGTAGGAGCCAACAGTAAGAATGCGATGGTTCCGCTCACTACAGTCAATACAAAGAATATCCTTTTTATCTGTGGCGGTGCGTTCCCGGATCTTGAGCAGATCATCAAGGAAAGACTGATGAAGAATTCTTCTATCGGGTTTGGAGCGGATCTGAAAGACAAATATGATCATGATAAGAAAATACTGGAGAAGGTGACGACAGAAGATCTGCGTAACTTCGGAATGATTCCGGAATTTCTGGGACGTCTCCCGATCGTATTTACGCTTCAGGGACTGGATGAAGAGATGATGGTTCAGATATTAAAAGAGCCGAAAAATGCGATTCTCAAGCAGTATCAGAAGCTTCTGGCACTGGATGAGGTCAATCTGAAATTCGATGATGGTGCACTTCATGCGATCGCAAGAAAGGCAATGAAGAAGGATACCGGAGCCCGTGCACTGCGTGCGATCATTGAAGAATTCATGCTGGATATTATGTATGAGATTCCGAAGGATGACAGCATCGGGGAAGTGACGATCACGGAGGCATATATCGAAGGAACCGGAGGACCGCTGATCGAGCTGAGAAGCCAGTCTGTACCAAGGCTTGAGCATCACTGAGTATAACAATAACCTTCATATATCAAAAAAACATGGCGGTTATACAAAAATAGAATGGGAAATATCCGTAAATTTAAGATTTACGGGTATTTTTTTGTTGAAAAATTGTATTAAAAGGTGTACATTAGACAATGTGTCTAAAAAAACAAGATATAAACAGGAGTGAGAGAGAATGGAGACTTATAAGTATTTACTGGATCTTGCAATTATTTTACTTTGTACTAAAGCACTTGGTCTTGCGACCAGAAAGGTACAGATGCCACAGGTTGTAGGGGCACTTCTTGCAGGCGTTCTTCTTGGACCGGCGATGCTTGGGATCCTGACAGAGACAAGCTTTATACATAACGTTGCAGAGATCGGTGTTATCGTGCTGATGTTTTGTGCAGGTCTGGAAACTGATATACAGGAATTGAAGGCAAGTGGAAAAGCATCCTTCGTTATTGCACTGATAGGTGTTATCGTTCCACTGATCGGCGGTTATGCGACTGCAATGTTCTTTAACCGTCCGGATGTGATCGCATCCGATGCATCCTGCAGCGTATTTCTGCAGAATATCTTTATCGGTGTTATCCTGACAGCAACTTCCGTAAGTATTACGGTAGAGACATTAAAAGAACTCGGTAAATTAAAAACCAAATCCGGAAATGCGATTCTTGGAGCTGCGATCATTGATGACGTGCTTGGTATCATTGCACTGACACTGGTAACAAGTATGGCAGATGAATCGGTAAAGATTTCAGTTGTATTACTGAAGATCGTTGCATTTTTCGCATTTGCAGGTGTGATCGGACTGATCTTTTACAAGATATTTAAAAAGTGGACAGATCAGGCGGAAAAGGGACTCAGACGTCATGCAATCATGGCATTTGTATTCTGTCTGCTGATGGCTTATGTGGCAGAGAAATTCTTCGGTGTTGCAGATATCACCGGTGCATTTATCGCCGGACTAATCATTTCCAATACAAGTAAATCTGATTTCGTGTTGAAGAAATTTGATACCATGTCTTATATGCTGCTTTCACCGGTATTTTTCGCAAGTATCGGGCTGAAGGTAGAACTTCCGAAGATGAGTGCTGCAATTGTAGGCTTTGCAGTGATTCTTACCATTGTTGCGATCCTGACAAAGATCGTTGGCTGTGCCCTTGGTGCGAAGATGTGTGGATATAAGAATTATCAGTGTGCACGAATCGGTGTCGGAATGATCTCCCGTGGTGAGGTTGCGCTGATCGTTGCCAGCAAGGGAGAAGCACTCGGTATGATGGGCGGCAATTTCCTCGGACCGGTTATCATCGTGGTAGTGATCACAACGATCATCACACCAATTCTTCTGAAGATCGTATTTAAGAGCGGTCCGAATGTAAGTACCCTGGAAAAAGGAAAAGAAGTGACTTCCTTCTACGAGGATATTGAAAAGAAACGTACCGAATAAAGAATGGATATGGAGTGCAAAATGCGTAACCGTCCAGTATCATAGTATAAGAAAGAAAAATCCCTCATATATTTTCCAAAAGAAAGTATATGAGGGATTTTTATGCTACAGGAAGAATGTAAAGAAAAGATCCTGTCAGAAGAATACAGGGATTTTATGATGAGGGATACCGGTGCTCTCGGGGAAAACTTTCCTTTGGAAAACGGATGCCGGATACCGTTGAAATACGGTTTTGAGCTTCTTTATATTGACCAGAGTGAAGACAGAAAAAAGTCACTTGCCGATTATCCTTATACAATGGTTCCGAAGTGTTATACAACACTGGATATGGCAGCAATCCAGCAGGCGGGAATTGCTGCGGTTCAGAATCTGCCTGGTCTGGAACTGAGCGGTGAAGGAGTTCTGGTTGGGATCATTGATACTGGGATCAATTATCTGGATCCCATTTTCCGGAATCTGGATGGTTCGACCAGGATCTGGCGAATCTGGGATCAGGAAGAACAAAGTGGAACAGCGCCACGGGGAATCGGATATGGAAGTGAATATACGAAGGAACAAATCAATCAGGCAATCCTAAGTGAGAATCCCAAGGAAACCGTTCCGTCATTTGATACGGACGGACATGGCACTTTTGTTGCAAGTGTGGCATGCGGAGGGGCAAATCCGGAGAATCTGTTTATCGGGGCAGCACCGGAGGCAGAGATGGTGATCGTGAAGCTGAAAGAGGCAAAAGAATATTTACGGGAGTACTATTTTGTAGACCGGGATGCCGGATGCTATCAGGAAAATGATCTGGTAGCGGCGGTTTTTTATCTGCAGAAGGTACAAGAAGAGCTGAAAAGACCATTGGTGATCTGTCTGGCAGTTGGAACAAGCTTTGGAGGACATGGAGGATATTCAATCCTGTCAGAGTATCTGCAAAATGTAGCGGCGAGCGAAGGAATCGGGATTGTGACTGGAAGTGGCAACGAGGCAGATAAAAGGCATCATTATCTGGGAATTCTGGAACAGGAAAATAATCTGCCGGTCGAGATTAATGTAGGGAATAATACCAGAGGTTTTGTGATGGAACTATGGACAGAACTTCCGAATCTTCTGGCTCTTTCTATCGCATCTCCAACAGGACAGACAGTAGGACCGATCTCGCTCAAACGGGGAATAGGAGAGTATGTGTTTGTATTCGAGCAGACCAGGGTAATATTTAATTACCGGGTTCTGGTAGAGACGACCGGGGCGCAGCTGGCATTTTTTCAGTTTGACAGACCGGGAAGCGGAATCTGGAAGATTATACCGGAAACACTGGAGCTGGGGAATGGAATCTTTCATATCTGGCTTCCAATGGAAGAGTTTCTGACGGGAAATGTCTATTTTATCCGTGCAAATCCGGAATATACGGTGATGGAACCAGGGGATACCGGGGCGGTGGTCTGTGCAGCGTACTATAATGGAAAGGAAAATAGCATTGCAGTCAGTTCGGGAAGAGGTTATACTAGAGATAACAGAATCAAACCGGATTTTGCTGCGCCGGGGATCAATGTGACAGGGATCAATTTAAGGGGGCAGTTTGTTGCAAGATCTGGTTCCAGTATAGCAGTTGGAATCACTTCCGGAGCACTGGCACTTTTTATGGAGTGGCTGGATAGGCATGGAGTGAATCTGGATGCATCACAGATGAAGAATCTGCTGATATTGGGAGCTTCACGGAAGACAGACATGAATTATCCGAACCAGGAATGGGGATATGGAGCATTGAACCTTTACCGTACTTTTGAGCAGATCAGGCGGTTCTGAAAAATACGCAGATGCGAAAGGGGAAAAAGTAAATGAGTGATTTTTTTGATACAATAGGAAAGCGGATTTCAGATACCGTGGATGATCTTGGAAAGAAGGCAGGAGATACGATCGATATTCAGAAAAAGAAAAATGAGATCTATGGTCTGAAGCGAGACAGCGAGCGGGATATGACAGAGATCGGACGATTGGTATATGAGCGTTTCAAACAGGGGGAAGTGGTAGATACCGATTTTATCGCACTCTGCGAAGCAATCGAAAAGCGTGAAGAACAGACAGAGGTATGCGAGCAGGAAATCGCGCGAATCAAAGGAGAATAATTATGGAAATCCTGAGCATTTTAACCGGAGCTTTTGTTGCCGGGGCCGATCTTGGAATTAAAAAATATACTGAAGAAAATGTAAGAGACGGGGAAGAACGCCGGATTTGGAAGGGAAAAGGAATCTACCGCAAAGTCCACAACAAAGGTCTGATGATGAATCGTCTGGATTCCAGGCCAGAGCTGGTAAAAGGCATGTCGGCGGCAGCACTTGGAATCCTGTTTTTCTGGAATCAGCTTCTTTGGAAAGAACCGGGACGCAAACTGGCAAAGTTTGGAACATCGCTGATGCTGGGCGGAGCAGTCGGTAATACTTATGACCGTTTCAAAAGAGGTTATGTGGTCGATTATCTGTCTCTGAAAACAAAGAACAGGAAACTCTCAGATATCACTTTTAATCTCTCGGATCTGGCTCTTTTTGCAGGAGCGGTCCTGACGGTATGGAGTTCTTTATTTGGAAAAAAGAGATAAAAATAATTCAATGTATCTGAAAAAATACTTGACTGTTTTAAATGATTTGAGGTATTATAAGCCTTGCTGATATGGCGTTGTCTGGCATATGCCATATAGAAAAAAGAATAGAATCTCGGTTATATTGGAAACGATACATTCCTCCGGAATGATGAACGAACAACACATTTTCTGTTACGCTTATTATGAAGGAGGATATTTTTATGCCAAAAAACAAATTTCAAGACGTTATTTTCACAATTATCATGGTGTTCGTGATGGTTTATACCATGATCTGTTATAACATTGCTCTCAACGTAGGAGGAATGAACAACCAGGTATTTTTAAATGCATTCCACGAGCTGGTCATCATGGGACCAATTGCATTCATCCTTGATTTCTTCCTGATTGGACCATTTGCAAAGAAAAAAGCATTTTCCATTGTCAATCTGGAAAGAGATAATGCCTTTCACCTGGTGATCGCTATTTCCGTAGTATCCATCATCGGAATGTGCCCGCTTATGAGCCTAGCAGCAACCCTGCTCTTCAAGAATGCCGGAACCCAGTTCGTATCCGTCTGGCTTCAGACCACTGCAATCAACTTCCCGATGGCATTCTTCTGGCAGCTCTGCTTCGCCGGCCCATTAGTAAGAAAGATTTTCGCATTATTATTCCCGGAAAAAGAAACCAAGCTCGCTGACGGTCAGGAAGCTTAAGCCTATTAAATTAGGGTAAAGAGTAAATCTATTTGAATATATAGCCCATTGTTTACGGCTCCAGTTCAAACTCCTGTCAAAGAAGAAAAATCAGTCAACAACGTAAATAAAAAAATAAATCCGGATAGATGCGTCTTTGCACGATGGAAACGAGACTTAATCAATTGTGGAAGCCATTGCTGACACAATTGATGCTTTCAAAGGCTCGTTGGAATGGTTCGTGCAACTTAGCATCTATCCGGATTTATTTTTTTATGCCCCCTTGCGACTACCCCTCAAGTTCTTTCAACACCTTCCTGAACTGGAACGTAAACAAAACCGTCGTGAAGGATACCGCCAGGAAGTCTGCAATCGGTTCAGCCATATAGACTGCATTGGTCTTGTTCCCGGTCAGAATATGCGGCAGCAGATAGATCAGTGGCAGCAACAGGATAAATTTACGTGTAACAGCGACAGCAATCGAAGCCTTTGCTTTTCCGAATGATGTAAATGCCATCTGGCATGCGATCTGGATTCCGAAAAGCAGCAGGCAGGCACAGTAAATCCGGAGCGCTGATTTAGTAAAACCAAGCAGTGCAGAATCTGAAGTAAACATTTTTGCAAACACCTGCGGGAAGAGCATAATAAATGTCCACAGAAGTGTGGAATAACAGAGGCTTGCTGTTAAAAGAAGCCTGAAAGCTTTTTTAACACGATCTCCGTTTTTTGCACCGTAATTATAGCTCAGGACTGGTTGCGCACCCTGTCCCAGCCCCTGCAGCGGCAGCATTGCGAACTGCATGACACTGGTAAGAATCGTCATGGCACCAACTGCGATATCTCCTCCGTATTTCAGCAGAGAAGAGTTGAAGCATACGGAGATGATACTCTCACTTGCCTGCATGATAAATGTGGCAATCCCGAGAGCGACACAAGGAAGAATAATCTCCGGTTTCAGGATGAGATTCTTTTTCCGGATGTGCAGGATCGTCTTTTTGCCGCACAGGAAAGAAAGAACCCAGATGCAGGAAACTGCCTGTGACAGAATTGTGGCAAGCGCAGCACCTCTGACTCCAAGATGGAATGCAAAGATAAACAGCGGATCCAGAACAATGTTCATCACTGCTCCGATCAGAACAGAGAGCATACCTGTTTTGGCAAAGCCCTGTGTGGTGATAAACATATTCATGCCAAGGGTAAGCTGGACGAAAATAGTGCCGACAGCGTAAATATTCATATAATTTACAGCGTATTCGATCGTATTTTCACTGGCACCGAAGGCAAGAAGGAAAGTACGGTTACCAAATAGCAGGATGACTGTCAGGATTATAGAAATCAGAATCTGCAGGAAAAAGCAGTTGCCCAGAATATGTTCTGCAGTATTAAGATCATTTTTTCCCATTGCAATCGAAGCACGTGGCGCACCACCGCCTCCAACCAGTGCTGCAAAAGCGGAAATGATCATAATCAGTGGCATACATACGCCGACTCCGGTAAGGGCAAGTGCACCATCACCAGGAATGTGTCCGATGTAAATACGGTCAATAATGTTGTACAGCATATTGATGAGCTGTGCGGTGATCGTCGGAATCGCAAGCCGGAACATCAGCTTTCCGACGGGTTCGGTACCCAGAAAATCTTTGTCTTTGTTCATGTCTAATAATCTCCTTTGTGATAAATAGTTGCTACGTTGGATGCCAGACGTTCATTCAGTGAGGCGAACATCTGGAATTCTTCTAACGAAAATCCGTCAAACAGATTGTGGTAAAAAGCAGACTGGAATGTGTCGATTGCTTCGGTAACATTTTCACATGATGGCAGCAGGGAAAGATGCGTTTTCCTGCGGTCTGTCTGGTCTGCTGTTTTTGAAAGGAACCCCTTCTGACACAAAAGATCAACTGCCTGGGATACATTCCCTTTTGAGAGCATCCGGAGCTCGGCGATATCACCTGCGGTATCTTTTGTGGGGTTATTATGTAAGAAAGCAATGATCTTAGCCTCGATCAGCGAGAGATCATACTGGCGGCATAATTCTTTCAACATCTGTTCATGCATTTTCCCAATTCGCTGCATTAATTCAAGCAGATATGTAATGTTCATCTATACACCTCCGTTTTTTAAATAAGAAAGAATGTGCCTCGGCACATTCTCGCGCCGAGCGCGTTGCTGAGCGCCAGTGACGCTCGAAAAGTTCTAAAAAGAACCATTTAGATAATATCTTATATCCATTGAGATAAAATGTCAATAGAACGAAAACATGAAAGTTGTTTGTTAAAATATAAACGGTATAATTGTATACGAAAATACATTTTTTTACTTTAACATATTGACGTGAGGAAAATTTGCTGTTACAATAATAAACAATTTATAGACCATAGTTCAAGGAGGACATAAGTACATGCTTACAGGATTTAAAAACGCAGTAGAAGTTGATTTCACATTGGAAGAAAATAAAAAGAAAATAGAAGAAGCATTCAAACAGGCTCATGCAGAAGCAGGTGCTGTTTACCCGCTGATCATCGGTGGAAAGAAAGTTGAGACAGAAAAGAAGATCGCTTCTGTATCACCGGCTACAAAGGAAGTACTCGGATATGCATGCTCATGCAGCAAAGAACAGGCTGATGAGGCAATCAAGGCATCTTACGAAGCATTCAAAAAATGGAGCCTTACATCGGTAGAAGAAAGAGTACGTGTATTAAGAAGACTTGCAGCACTTCTGATCGAGAATCGTTTTATCATGGATGCATGGAACGTCCTTGAAAGTGGAAAGAACTGGGGAGAAGCTGACGGAGAACTTTGCGAACAGCTTGACTTTATCAATTCTTATGTAATGCATATCCAGGATCTGGAAAAAGGAAAAGAACTGGTTCCTACAGATGAACTTACAAAATGCGTTTACATCCCGATCGGTGTAGGTGTGGCTGTTTCTCCATGGAACTTCCCGCTCTCACTGTTTGGTGGAATGATCGTATCTGCAGTTGTTACCGGTAACACGATCTGCTGTAAACCATCTTCAGACGCTCCGATCGTTGCATACAAATTCGTAGAACTCTGCCAGAAAGCCGGTATTCCGGCTGATGTAGTAAGTTACATTCCTGGATCAGGATCAGAGATTGGTGACTTCATCGTAGAACATCCGCTTACAAGATTTGTAAACTTCACAGGATCAAAAGCAGTTGGATGCAGAATCAATGAACATGCAGCCAAGATCGCTGACGGACAGAGATGGATCAAACGTGTTGTAGCTGAGATGGGGGGAAAGAATGCAATTATCGTAGATTCAACAGCAGACATCAAGAAAGCAGCAAATGGAGTTGCAAGCTCTGCATTTACATTCCAGGGACAGAAATGCTCTGCATGCTCAAGAGCAATTGTTCTGGCAGATGTATATGATGAGTTTGTAGATGAAGTTGTAAAATGCGCAGCAGAACTGAAGGCGAACCAGGGATCAGGCGAAAGCAATGCAGCGATGGGACCGGTTATCAACCAGGGCGCTTATAACAGTATTACAAATTATATCGAGATCGGACGTAAAGAAGGAAATGTTGTATTCGGTGGTACATACAGTGACGCAGAAGGATATTATATCGATCCTACTGTAATCCGCGATATCAAGAGAGATGCAAGAATTGCCAATGAAGAAATCTTTGGACCAGTCCTTGCTGTTATCAAAGTAGATTCTTTTGATGAAGCACTTGATGTAGCAAACCAGACAGAATATGGTCTTACAGGATCTGTATACAGTGAGACACGTGAAAATATCCAGAGAGCAAAAGTAGAATTCCAGGTAGGTAACTTATACTTTAACAGAAAATCTACAGCAGCAGTTGTACTTCAGCATCCATTTGGTGGATTTAACATGTCCGGAACAGATGCGAAGACTGGTACAGCAGATTATCTGACAAACTTCATGAACCTTAAATCAATCACAGAAGATCTGAATTCATAGGAAGAGCCGGACTTAGAAAAAGGGCAGAGAATCAGAGTGTGTATAAAAGCGAAGTATTGGCTTGGCAGATTATAGAAAAACCGGTGGCTTGTGTAAAAAGACATGAGCCACCGGTTTTTATTATCAGGAATTCTATTTTTTGAAGCAAAGGGTCCAACAAGTGATACTGGTGAGTTGCTTAGCTGTCTGGAAATGCTGCCTGCAATTTACTCATCTTTAAATCCTTCACCCACTACATCATTCGATTCCATGATTACAAGGAAGGATTTTGGATCAATCGTTTTAATCAGCTTGCGGATTCCGTACATCTGCTTATTGTTGCAGGCGCACATTATGATGTGTTTATCATCTTTGGAATAGCTTCCCATACCATTTAAAATTGTAGAGCCGCGTCCGAGAACCTCATCGATCTTGAAGCAGATTTCAGTGCTGTGCTCGGGATCGGTTACGATCAGGGCAAGCTTTCCTTCATCAATTCCGTACATAACTTTGTCCATAACAAGAGAGAGCAGATAGCTGACGATCAGACCGTAGATCAGGCTGTCCACGTCACGGGATACAATTACGGTTCCAAGGATCACAATTACTGCATCCAGTGCAAATGCAATATTTCCAAGGGAAAGATGCGGGTTCAGTGCTTTGATCGACATCATGATAAAGTCAGAGCCTCCGGTTGAAGAATCCCGCATATAGATCATTGCATAACCAAGTCCGGAAAGGACACCGCAGCAGATGGCAGAAAGAAGTCTGTCACCCTGATAAACCGGGAACAGCGGTGCGATCACGTCCATGATTATGGAAGTAATAATGATCGTCCGGACTGAATTCAGGAAAAATCTGCGGCCCAGAAGCCGGAAACAACAGATGGCGATCGGGATGTTAAGGATCAGGGCAACAGTACCGATCGGCAGTCCGAACAACTGGTAAAAGATCAGGGCAATTCCGTTTACCCCTACCATTGGAAATTTTGCGGCGGCAGCAAAATTATAGACACCGACAGCGATCAGGATTCCTCCGATAATATCAGTTGCGATATCTTTTGTAAGTTCCAAAGCTTTGTTCTGATTCATGATAGTATCCTCCTTGATGTTGATGGAATGTGATTTATAAAAAGCAAAGGCTTGCCAGAAAGACCAAAAAAAACATCTGCTAATTATATCTGGATATAATCGCAAATGCTCTTCATTTCTTTAGTATACGCGCCATAGGATAAGGATGTCAACGGTTGTTTGGGTTGTATCTGTAAAATAAATTTGTTATGATAATGAAAAGGAAAGGTTGCAAATTACAGTGATAAAGTGAGGGACAGATTGTGAAAATAGTTTTTTTGGATGTAAAAACAATTGGAGAAGATATTGATCTTTCTGGATTTGACAGGTTTGGAGAAGTCGTAAAATACGATTTTTCTACATCAGAAGAAGTACCGGAAAGAGTTCAGGATGCAGATGTGATCATTTTGAATAAAGTACAGGTCAATGAGCAGACGATTGGAAAAGCAGAGAAGTTAAAGCTGGTATGTGTGACGGCAACGGGGACCAACAATCTGGATAAAGAATATCTGGAAAAAAGAGGAGTTGCATGGAGAAATGTAGCCGGCTATTCGACAGAAACGGTGGCACAGCACACTTTTGCAATGCTTCTCTATCTGCTGGAAAAGATGCGTTATTACGATGATTATGTGAAAGAAGAGCGTTACATCAATGATACAATATTTACGCATTTTGCAGAGCATTTCACGGAGATCAGCGGCAAAACGTGGGGAATCATAGGTCTGGGAACAATTGGCCGGAGAGTTGCGGATATCGCAAAAGCATTTGGAGCACAGATTATTTATTACTCTGCATCAGGGCGTCCGGCACAGGGAGGTTACGAACAGGTAGATCTGGATACGTTGCTTGCGAAATCTGACATCATATCCGTTCATGCACCGTTAAATGAACATACAGAGGGCTTAATGGATAAAGCAGCTTTTTCAAAAATGAAAAAAACCTGTATTTTCCTGAATCTCGGACGTGGTCCGATCGTAGTCGAGCAGGATCTGTATGAGGCACTGGAAAATGACGAGATAGCTGCAGCCGGACTTGACGTACTTTGCCAGGAGCCGATGAGTGAGACGAATCCGCTGCGAAAAATAAAAGACAGCAAAAAACTGCTGATTACACCACATGTAGCATGGGCGAGCGTAGAAGCAAGGACAAAGCTGATGGGGATTATACTTGGACAGATAAAAGAATATTTTCAAATTTAAGAAACCGGAGTTGTCGCATGGATTTTAGTGATATGCGGCAACTCCGGTTTTGCTTAAAATATTTGTTTACTTGTAAAGAGTCACAAACTGTCCAATCTGTCCGTCAAAAGAGGTATTGAGACAAAGCTGATCCAACAGATCTTCATCAACGATATAACCAAGATGGCAGGTGATGGTCTGCCCTTTTTCAAGACTGGTGAAAAAGTAATGATTGTCAGAGTTATCGGAGCATACAGAGGCATCAAAATAAATCGGATAATTGATAACATCTTTGTATGTTGGATCATCGAATAATGCATTGTTATAATATCCGTCTGGATTTTCAGACGGAATGGTCAGATCATAATTTACACAGGATTCCGTATCTGTGAGAGGATTGTCGGATGGATTTGTAATCTCAAGAGTTACATATAATAATTTTCGATGAATCTGTGCAGTACCTGTCGGTGTATTGATTGAGTCGGTTCCATTTCCGGCCTGTATAATAGCACGATTGTATGACATAAGATCTCCGTTGTCGTTAATCGAACCATATGGAAGATTTTTACCATTATCAGTAAAAAAAACTGCGTTAAGCGAACGGATATTATCAAAAGCTTCTACTTTTTTAACAGTCATCTGATAGCCACTGGTTTCGTCGACCCAGGTATCATTTACTTTAAGCCAGGTAGTCTGTAGATCTTTTGGTGCAGCTGCATCTTCAGCCAATTCTGTTTTTAGTTCGGACAAAGAACCTGCAAAGGTAGCGTCAGAATCTGTAGCAGGTGTAAGTGTCACACCAGAAGCAATTTTTTTTGCTTCTTCATTGGTGATCGCATTTCCCATATTGATTTCAACAACATATCCGAGTTTCTGGAAGATGACATAGGCTGTCTTATCAAAGGCTGTAGAAGAGTCAAATGTCATCAGAACCGCGTCATTTCCATTGGCGTTAAATTCTTCACGGGAAGTCATATAGGATTGTGAAAATGTAAAATCATCGGTATCCATTTTATAGAGAGAAAATACAGTATCATGTGAAGAGGATTCAGTGTCAGATGGAACTGAGTACTTGTCCGGCCTACGGTCTGAAGAAGCAACACTTCCATCAGGCAAATAAGCTGGAGTCAGCTTTACCGGAGAAAATACAGTATCTTTCGAGTCCGTGGTCAGAGAAAGATCGCCGCTGTATGTTCCGGTACTGTTGTAATGCATTTGAAGCAATCTGTCAGCTGCGTATGCAGTTGCCGGAAGGAGGGAAAGGGCAACGACGGCAGCAGCAACACGGTAAAGATGGTTTCGATGCCGGTTATGTTCACTTTCCGAGACAGCGTGCAGTAAGTTCTGCTTTTTTCGGTTATAGTTATCGGAAAAAGTGTGATCCATATTCATAGAATCAAATTCTTCAAGGCTTATTTGGTCAAATTTTTTGTTTTGCATACATATCATCTCCTATGATCAATCTGAGTTTTTTCAATGCTCTTTGCTGACGTTTTCGAACCAGAGATTCGCTGATCTCAAGGACGGAAGCGGTTTCTTTTACCGAAAGCTGGTGTACACAGCGGAACAGGATCACATCGCGATAAGAGTCGGGAAGTTTTCCAAGGATCCGCTCAAGGACAGAGTCGCCGGCAAGCCGGCTGACCAGTTTCATAATATCATCCCGTTCATCAGCAAAATCCATATCTTTGATTGGAACCGTAGCATTGGACGTTATTTGATTTTTCCGGTACTGATCGAGGGAAGCACTTTGAATCGTCTGAAGAACATAGGACCGTGTTTTTGCATCTTCCAGATCCCGAAGCTTCCGTATATTCTTAAGCAGCCGTACAAAAGCATCCTGCACCGCATCTTCAGCCTGCCACTCATTCCTCAGAATCGAAAAAGCCACCGCATACATCTTCTGCTCATACAACTCATACAATTGTTCCAACTTCTCACTGTCAGAAAATCCACGCATATAAAAATAACACCTTCTTTCATATCTTTATTGAACGTTCTATAAATAAAGACGAAATACAACCCTAAAATGTGACACTTTGAACAAAATATCCATTTAATGTAAAAAACCAACAGCATAAAAATAAAGCTACCCACTAACATAAAACTGAATAACCTACAATATGGACATCCTATTCCCAAAAGAATTCACTTGAGCCTGGAACTCTTATCCATATATAAAACTTTTCGACAGTACAAGAAGAAATAATACAATAGGGATCACAGACATTTGCAGGAATCCTAAGCATCTTAGTCTGTAGCAGATTTGCGTTAGTAAGAAAAATGACACTGTCTGAGCGCCAGCGAGTTTGTCATTTTTCTTACTGCTTTTAGCAAATTTACTACAGACCTAGATGCTCTTGGATTCCGAAACGTCTGTGATCCCTATTGTATTATTTCTTCTGTCCGTCAGACAACCTTTTACATCTCCGCGTATAATTTCACAAGCTCAACCACAATATCCACAGCCTTGTCCATTCCCTCCGCCGTGATGTGTTCATATGGTCCATGGAATGCATGTCCTCCTGTTCCAAGGTTCGGGCAAGGAAGTCCCATAAAGCTGAGCTGGCATCCGTCTGTGCCGCCGCGGATCGGAAGCACAAGCGGTGCAACACCCGCATTTTCACAGGCTTTCTTTGCATTCTCAATCAGATGCATGCATCCGGCAATAATCTCAGCCATATTCTGGTACTGGCCAGTAATCGTAAGTTTTACAGTACCGTCGCCCCATTTTTCATTGAGGTTCTTCTCAATATGGCGAAGAGTTTCCTTTCTGGCTTCAAACAGATTCTTGTCATGATCTCTTACAATATAATGAAGCTCTGCTTTTGCCGCATCTCCACTCATACCGGTCAGATGGTAGAATCCTTCATAATCCTCCGTTTCACGCGGGATTTCAAGCCCTGGGAGCATATTATTAATTTCAGCAGCAACCAGGCACGCATTGATCATCGTATCCTTGCTGGAACCCGGATGCACAGCAAATCCTGTAATTTCAAAATCTGCCTTGCATGCATTGAAGTTTTCATACTGAATTTCGCCTTCGGTATCGCCATCCAGAGTGTAGGCAAACTGTGCATCAAATTTTTCCACATTAAAATGATCAGTTCCACCACCGACTTCTTCATCTGGTGTAAAAGCGATTGAGATCGGTCCGTGCGGAATATTTTCTTTGATCAGTGCTTCAGCCATGGTCATGATCTCGGCAACTCCGGCTTTATCATCGGCACCAAGAACGGTTGTACCGTCTGTTGTGATCAGGGTGCGTCCGGCAAGAGATGGAAGATGCGGAAAATCTTTTACGGTAAGGGTACGTCCACTTGTGCCAAGCGACAGATTACCGCCATCGTAATTCTTGTGTACGACCGGGATGATGTCATGGTCACAGTAATCGGAAACGGTATCCATGTGTGCGATAAATCCGATAGATGGCTTATTCTCATATCCCGGTGTGGCAGGAATCTTTCCGTATACATAGCAGAATTCATCCAGACTTACGTCAGAAATCCCGAGGGCAGTCATCTCATCTGCCAGAATACGTGCCAGGTCGAATTGACACTGGGAAGAAGGAGAAGTCGTACTGTGTTCATCACTTGGGGTACGGACTACTACATAATTTAAAAGTCGTTCATATGCTCTCATAATCAAACCTCTTTTCATTAACATTTCTTATCCGAGTATAACATTTTGCAGGTGAATATGCAATTTTAAAAATAGATTATTCAACCTGTTACGTCCTTGAAAATGTATGTACAATATGAAAATACGTCCTTAAAAATGTATTATCCATACAAAAATACGTCCTTAAAAATGTTGAACCACACATTTTTTAGTGATAAAATAAAAATAAACAGGATATAATGTTTATAGAATCATAGATCATAAAGCAAGGAGGATGCCAGATGAAGCGCTTTGCATTAGAAAAATTAAAAGAGTGGAAGAAAAAAGCAAACAGGAAACCTTTGATTATCCGTGGAGCCAGACAGGTAGGAAAAACATGGCTAATGAAAGAATTTGGAAGGACATGTTTTGAAAAAGTTGCCTATGTAAACTTTGACAGTAACACAAGAATGCAGCAGGTATTTGATGGTGAAATTAATATAGAAAGAATCATACTGGCAATCAGTGCAGAAACAGGAATTTCCATTGATGTGAAAGACACATTGCTGATATTTGATGAAGTACAGGAAGTCCCGAAAGCATTGTCTTCTCTGAAATATTTTTGCGAAAATGCTCCTGAATATGCAATTGTGGCAGCAGGTTCTCTTTTGGGTGTGGCATTGCATAAAGGAACTTCTTTTCCGGTTGGAAAGGTAGATTTTATGGATCTTTATCCATTGACATTTCAGGAATTTTTGTGCGCATTAGGAGAGGAACGCTTCGTAAATATTCTTCAGGGAACGGATACTGATATGCTGACAACATTCAAATCTAAATATATAGACCGGTTACGCGAATATTATTATGTAGGTGGCATGCCGGAAGTAGTACAGACGTATGTAGAAACGAAGGATTTTAATCAGGTCAGAGAGATACAGAAGAACCTGTTGAATTATTATCAACAGGATTTTTCAAAACACGCCGAGACTTCATTGGTTCCAAGACTGAATCTTGTATGGAATTCGATTCCGATGCAGTTGGCGAAGAAAAATAAAAAATATATCTATGGACAGGTGAGAAAAGGATCAAGGGCAAAAGATTTTGAGCTGGCAATACAATGGCTTTTAGACTGTGGATTGATTCATAAGGTACAAAGAGCAGGGAAAGCTGCGCTGCCACTGAAGGCATATCTGGATTTGGATGTGTTCAAAATATATCTTCTGGATGTGGGGCTTTTGATGGCGATGACGGATATGGATGCGCAGGTAATTATCGATGGAAACCGTATATTTACAGAGTTTAAAGGTGCGTTAACGGAGCAGTATGTTTTACAGCAGCTGATCGCACTGGATCATATAGAACCGTATTACTATTCGACTGCAAATTCCAGTGGTGAAATTGATTTCTTATTACAGGGAAGAACTTCGATTATTCCATTGGAAGTGAAAGCGGAGGAAAATTTGCGGGCAAAAAGCCTGAAAGCTTTCTGTGAAAAATATAAGCCTAAATATGCCGTAAGAACGTCTATGTCAGATTACCGGGAACAGGAATGGATGACAAATATTCCTTTGTATAATATCGACAGGATCAAAGAATATCTGGAACAGTAAAAAGCTGAAAATATGAAAAATTATGGAAATCTATAAAGGTTGAAAAATAAAAAAATTGCACAAAACAAATAAAAAAGTTTGAAAAACAGCAAAAATATGGGCCAAAAAAGATGTGATTTTGGTTAATCTTGATAATCCATGAGTGTTATAATACAGCTGTAACAAGGAAATAGGTACTTTACCAGAAGTCAGTGATTGGAGGAAAAGATAAATGAATACTTTAAAAGCTGAAAAAAGAAACATGCAGACAAAAGCCAAAAAACTCAGAAGAGAAGGTTATGTAACCGGCAATGTATTCGGACGTGAGATTGAAGGCTCCATTCCGGTACAGATGACACAGAAAGAAGCGGAAAAGTTCCTGAAAGCCAATGGCAAAGGAAGCCAGATCATGCTGGATCTGGACGGAGAGCAGATGGATGTGCTGGTAAAAGAAGTCGATTATGATTCTATGGGTTCAAAAGTACTTGAAATAGATTTTCAGGCACTGGTAAGTGGAGAAATGGTACATTCCGTAGCAGAAGTTGTGATCCACAATCAGTCAAAGGTTGTCACAGGTGTTGTTGAGGAACTGCTTAGTGAAATTGAATACAAAGCACTTCCATCTGCACTTGTTGAAAAAGTAATTGTTGATGTTGGGGATTTGAAGGTCGGAGAAACCATTAAAGTCAAAGACCTTGACATCGCAAAAGATAAAGATGTCAAGCTGATCACAGATCCGGAAGCAGATGTAGCAGGTGTGGCTGCCGTTCATAATGATGTTCCGGAAACAGATGAAGAAGAAGCAGCAGCTGAATAAAAAGATTTTGTAAAAAAGGCGGACGCTTTGCAGAAATTTGAACTGCGAAGTGCCCGTTTTTTTGTTTCATAGGAAGTTCCGAAGGAACTTCCTATGAAACAAAAGGACTACGTGCCGGAGATGCGCATTCTTTTTATATAACTGAAAATTTCTAATCCCATTTTTTAGCATGAAATTATAACGGAATATTTACATAAAATCAGGAATCTTTATACAATCTTTATACTAAAAATACTATCATTGATTTGAAAAAACAGGAGAGTAAAAACAGTAAGAGGAAGGAAAGGTTATGTTCGAGATTGAGAGTATTATTTTATTTACAGGGATCCTGAGCTTTCTACTGATCGCCGGCTTGCATCTGATGCGTGAACTCGATATTTTCCTGAAGAAGGATAAAGAAGAGAGAGAGGAAGAAAGATACAGAGGAGAAAGGAAAAGAAACAAATGACAGTATTATATAAAAAGATGACACAGACGCAGATGATTGTTGTCGGGTATTTGCTGCTGATTCTTTTGGGAAGTATTCTCTTAATGCTTCCGGTTTCATCAAGGGATGGAAATATGACATCTTTTGCAGATGCATTATTCACCTCGACATCTGCATCCTGTGTGACGGGGCTGGTTGTACAGGATACGTATCAGCACTGGTCTTTTTTTGGACAGCTTATCATTTTGATTCTGATCCAGATCGGCGGTATGGGATTTATGACACTTGGTGTCTGTGTGGCAATTCTGCTAAGAAGAAAGATAGGGCTTAAAGTCCGCGGAATTTTGCAGGAGAGTATCAATAGTATTCAAATTGGTGGAATTGTAAAGCTTACAAAGAAGATTATTAAGGGAACACTTTTTTTTGAAAGCATTGGAGCCGTATTGCTGATGATCCGGTTTATTCCGGAATTTGGAATAGGAAGAGGAATCTGGTACGGGATCTTTCATTCCATATCAGCCTTTTGCAACGCCGGGTTTGACCTTATGGGAGAGAATGGTGCCTACCAGTCACTGGTCAGATATTCGGATGACTGGCTGGTAAATACAGTGATCATGCTGCTGATCATAATCGGTGGAATCGGTTTTTTTGTGTGGGATGATCTGTCTGTGAAAAAATTTCAATGGAAAAAATATCATCTGCATACAAAGATTGTATTATCAACAACAGGTTTTCTGATTATAGCAGGAGCAGTTTTATTCCTGATACTGGAAAAAAATAATGTACTGGTAGGGATGCCTGTGAAAGAACAGATACTCTGTTCTTTATTTCACTCGGTGACAGCCAGAACGGCAGGATTTAATACAACCGATACAGGAGCGTTGACGGAAGGCAGTAAACTTGTTACTATGATTCTGATGTTCATAGGAGGAAGCCCGGGATCTACAGCAGGTGGAATTAAGACGACAACCGTAGTGGTTCTCATTGTATTTGTGCGTGCAAATCTGATGGAAGCAGCCGGTTGTAATGTATTTAACAGAAGACTGGATGAAACTGCGATCAGAAAGGCCAGTGTTGTAATGTGTACGAATCTGTTCCTTATACTAACAGGAACGATCTTCATGGAAATTATGCAGCCGTTTTCTTTGTCGGATGTGATGTTTGAAGTCTTTTCTGCAATGGGAACAGTGGGAATGTCTGCGGGAATCACAAGAGATGTATGCATGGCATCAAGAATGATGCTGGTATTTCTGATGTTTTGCGGAAGAATAGGAAGTCTGACATTTGCACTTTCACTGAAAGGACACAGACATGAAGCACCGATCCGGAAACCGGTAGAAGAAATTACGATAGGATAGAACAAGGAGTGGAAAAATGAAATCAGTATTGATTATAGGACTTGGAAGATTTGGCCATCATCTGTGTATTGATATGGCCAATCGGGGAAATGAGGTAATGATCATCGATAAAGATGAGAAAAAGACAACGGATTTACTGGAATACGCAACGGCAGTACGGGTAGGGGACTGTACAAATGAAGAAGTATTAAGAAGTCTTGGAGTAGGAAATTTCGATCTTTGCTTTGTGTGCATCGGATCAAATTTCCAGAGCAGTCTGGAGATAACAAGCCTGGTAAAAGAGCTTGGAGCCAAACATGTTGTCAGTAAGGCGAACAGGGATATCCATGCAAAATTTTTATTGAGAAACGGAGCGGATGAAGTCTTTTATCCGGATCGGGATATTGCAGAACGACTGGCTGTAAAATACAGTGCAAATCATGTTTTTGACTATTTTGAACTCAGTAAGGATTATTCGATTTTTGAAATCCAGCCGAAGGATGCATGGATCGGGCGGACGATAGAAGAAGCGGATATAAGGGCAAACTATCATATAAATGTATTTGGAATAAAGAAAAATGCAGAGCTGGTGGTCCTTCCGAGAGCGGATTATGTGATGCATGAGAAGGATCATCTGCTTGTAGTAGGTCTTACAAAGGATATTGACCGTCTGCTTGCAAGTATGAAATAATGAATGATGGGGGAAAGAAAATGATAAAAGAGAGAGTAAAATATATGGTGCACTCGGTTGCGATCATGGCGGTTGCAACATTTTTGTCTTTTTTTCTCCAGAGTTATGGGATTCGAAAAGAAAATATTCTGATGATCTATATTGTAGGTGTACTGGTCATAACAGTTACAACTACCGGTTATCTGTATGGAATGATGGCTTCAGTATGCAGTGTGCTGCTGTTTAATTATTTTTTTACAGTGCCGGTGCATACATTTGCGATGACGGATCAGAATGATGTGGTACTTCTGGTGTTTTTCCTTATCACAGGATTTATTTCCGCAAGTATTATGGTACGATTTCATAATCAGGTGCGTATTGCAGAGGAAACAAGGGCACAGATGGAAAGAGAAAAGTTGAAAAGCAATATGCTGAGAAGTATTTCCCATGATTTCAGGACACCTTTGACCGGAATCATGGGAGATGCTGGACTTTTAAAAGAGGCGGATGATCTGGATGCCGGAGTCAGAAAGGAACTGGCAGGAGAGATACAGGAGCAGTCTGTATGGCTGATGCGCCTGATGGAAAATATTTTGAATATGACAAAGCTGGAAAGTGAAGAATTTGAGATCCGGAAAGACCAGGAAGTAGTGGATGATCTGATCTATGAAGCTGTATCACATATCATAGGACTCCGGGAAAAGAGGAGATTTGAAATTAAACTTCCGTCGGAGCTGATTGTTGTAAATGTAGATGGAAAACTGATGGTCCAGGTGCTGGTCAATCTTCTGGATAATGCGATGAAGCATACAGGGGAAAATGGATGGATCTGTGTAGAAGCCAGATATGATGCAGGGAAAGTGTGGATCAGTGTAGAGGATGACGGAGATGGGATTCCGGAAGATCTGAAAGAAAATATTTTTGACGAATTTGTTACAAGGTCAGATGAAAAAGGGGACAGACAAAGAGGAATCGGACTGGGACTGGCTATATGTAAAGCGGTAGTAAATGCACATGGTGGAAATATTTGTGCAGAGAACAGAAAAGAAGGCGGAGCAAGGTTCATGTTCTGGCTGGAGGCAAGGCAGGTAAGTACAGATGGCAGATAAGCATAAAATTTTAATTGTGGAAGACGATAAATATATTATTAACTTTATCTCGATGAGTCTTAAGAAAGAAGACTATGATTATGTGATTGCGAAGACATGCGGAGAAGCAAATGCACTGTTCTATGCAAACAGACCAGATATGATTATTCTGGATCTTGGACTTCCGGATGGTGACGGGATTGAGATTATAAAAAATGTAAGAGAAATCTCGAAGATACCAATCATTGTGGTCAGTGCAAGACAGGAAGAGAAAGAAAAAATACAGGCACTGGATCTGGGGGCAGATGATTATGTGACAAAACCGTTTTATATGGGCGAACTGCTTGCCAGAATCCGTGTGGCGCTCAGAAAGAGTAACCAGATTCCGGAAGAAAAGAAAGAAAAAATCTTTCAGTGTGATTATCTGAAAGTGGACTGGGAAAAACATCAGGTATTGATTGATGAGAAAGAAGTTCATCTGACTCCGATGGAATATAAGATTTTGAAATTATTGATCGACAACAGGGGAAAGGTACTGACACATAATTATATTCTCAGCCAGATCTGGGGCAGTGCACAGGGAGTAGAAGCAGCCAACCTGAGGGTATTTATGGCAGCACTGCGAAGGAAGATAGAAAAGGATCCCGGAAATTGCAGATTTATTCTGACAGAAGTCGGAGTAGGGTACCGGTTCAGAGAGGCTGCGGAATAAAACAATTTGCAGGCGAGGAAATTAGTTAGGGAAAACAAATGTTATTCTTGAATGACTACCTGCAGGACTGATATGATAATGATATAAATTATCAATAAATGGTTTTGCCAAAGGAGACAGATAGAGGAATGACACTAAAAGAATTACAAGTCGGAAAGACAGCTACGATTCTTTCCGTAGGAGGAAGTGGTGCACTCAGGCAGCATTTCCTGGATATGGGACTGATCCAGGGAACAGAAGTAACGATTGTAAAGTATGCGCCGATGGGGGATCCGGTTGAGATCAGGATCCATGGTTATGAACTTACGATCCGTCTGGAGGATGCCGGACAGATTGAAATTACACCGGCTCATGAGCCACATTATAAGAAGAAGGAAGGCAGACAATCGTTAGGAGATGCACAGCATCCGGGGTATGGAGAAGCAGGCATTTTTCATGAGAAGAAAACAGAGCATCCATTACCGGAGGATACGACACTTACGTTTGCATTGGTTGGAAATCAGAATTGTGGAAAAACAACGCTGTTCAACCAGCTGACCGGATCGAATCAGCATGTGGGAAATTTTCCAGGTGTTACGGTTGACAGAAAAGATGGTGTGATCAAGGAACATCCCAATACCCGTATTACCGATCTTCCGGGAATTTATTCTATGTCTCCGTACAGCAGTGAGGAAATTGTTACAAGAGAATTTCTGCTTCAGGATAAACCGAAGGGAATCATCAATATCGTAGATGCAACCAACATTGAACGGAATATGTATCTGACGATGCAGCTTATGGAACTTGGGATCCCGATGGTTGTTGCGCTGAATATGATGGATGAGATGCGTGTGAACGGAGGCTCTGTGCGTGTGAATGAGCTGGAAGCATTTCTCGGAGTACCGGTTGTACCAATCTCGGCAGCAAAGGGAGAAGGAATTGCGGAACTGGTAGAACATGCACTGCATGTCGCAAAATATCAGGAAGCACCGGAAGAAGTGGATTTCTGTTCTGCTGAAGGTCAGGAAAGTGCGATTCACAGATGCATTCATGCGATCATGCATCTGATTGAAGATCATGCGAAGGAAGCAGGGATTCCGGTCAGATTTGCAGCAAGCAAGCTGGCAGAGAATGATGAACTTGTCCTGGAAAAATTAAAGTTGAGCCAGAATGAAAAGGAGCTTCTGGAACATATCAATCTGCAGATGGAAGAAGAATGCAAGGTAGACCGTTCATCGGCAGTAGCGGGAATGCGTTTTAACTATATCCAGCGTGCCTGTGAAGATACGGTCTTAAAGCCGCATGAGAGCAGGGAGCGGGTGCGAAGCAGGAAGATCGATCAGGTTTTGACAGGAAAATATACCGGAATTCCGGCATTTATCGCAATTATGGGACTGGTATTCTGGCTGACCTTTAATGTGATCGGAGCATTTTTGCAGGATCTTCTGCAACAGGGAATTGACCAGGTGATTGCAGCCTGCAGTCAGGCACTGGATGCAGCAGGAGTCAACAGCGTATTAAAGTCACTGGTTGTAGATGGAATCTTTCAGGGGGTTGGAAGCGTGCTGAGTTTCCTGCCAATCATTGTTACACTGTTCTTTTTCCTTTCGATGCTGGAGGACAGTGGATATATGGCAAGGGTTGCATTTATCATGGATAAACTTTTGCGAAAGATTGGTCTTTCCGGAAGAAGTATTGTGCCGATGCTGATCGGATTTGGATGTACAGTACCGGGAGTTATGGCGAGCCGGACACTTTCTTCAGAGCGTGACCGGAAGATGACGATCATGCTGACTCCATTTATGAGTTGTTCTGCGAAGCTTCCGATTTATGCATTCTTTACAGCGGCGTTTTTCCCCGGTAAAGGTGCAATTGTGATGATCGGTCTCTATTTCTTTGGAATTCTGATGGGAATTCTGACAGCACTTGCAATGAAAGGGACGATGTTCAAAGGAGAACCGGTGCCGTTCGTCATGGAGCTTCCGAACTATCGTATGCCGGGAGCGAAAAATGTCGGTCAGCTTCTCTGGGAGAAAGCAAAAGACTTCCTGCAGAGAGCATTTACTGTTATTTTTGGTGCAACGATCGTAATCTGGTTCCTGCAGAGCTTTGATCTGCATCTGAATATGGTGACGGATTCACAGGCAAGTATCCTTGCAACGGTAGCAGGTATGATCGCACCGGTGTTCATTCCTCTTGGATTCGGTGACTGGAGGATATCAACGGCATTGATTTCCGGATTTATGGCAAAAGAGAGTGTTGTTTCTACCCTTTCAATCCTGTTTGGATCGACAGCGGCACTGACATCGGTGATCAACACAGCCGGTGCAGCAGCACTTTTGATTTTCTGCCTTTTGTATACACCTTGTGTGGCTGCAATTGCCTCGATTAAAAGAGAACTTGGTGGTAAATGGGCAATCGGTGTTGTGATCTTTCAGTGCGTGATTGCATGGATAGCAGCATTTATTGTGCATGGAATTGTATGTCTGTTTTAAAATAAAAAACTTCCGGGAACAGGAAACTGATCCCGGAAGTTTTTTGTTTTATTGTAAATATTTTTGCAAGGCTTCCAGATAAGTTGTTCCTAATCTGCTTAACATTCCTTTTTTATGTGTAATATACCCAATCCGCATTTCGCTTTCGTCGGTAAGTGGAACAGCGATGATATCTTTTCCGTTCAGTTTTTTGTCGATCACACCGCTGCATACCGTATATCCATTGAGCCCGATCAGAAGGTTAAATAAAGTGGCACGGTCCCGTACACGGATATTTTTCTTACGTTCAGATACAGAAAAGATTTCTTCCGAGAAATAAAAGGAGTTGTGCTCACCCTGCTCGAAGGAAAGATACGGATAGGCTTCCAGTTCTTTGTTGGTAATTACTTTACAGTCGGAGAGAGGGTGGTGTCTGCTGATAAATACATGTGGTTTGGCAACAAACAGCTGATGAAAAATAAGTCCGTTAGATTTTAAAATTTTTTCCAGAACCGTTTCATTAAAATCGTTTAAAAAAAGGATTCCGATTTCACTGCGCATTTTTGCCACATCTTCGATGATTTCGTATGTCTGGGTTTCACGGAGACTGAAATCGTATTCGTCCTGTCCGTATTTTTTGATCAGATCGACAAAGGCATTGACAGCAAAAGAGTAGTGCTGCGTGGAGACGCAGAATTTCTTTTTCCCTCCTGAGGATCCTTTGTATTTGTCTTCGAGAATGGCGGCCTGTTCCAGTACCTGCCTGGCATAGCCTAAGAAATCTTCGCCCTCCTTTGAAAGGATAATTCCTTTATTGGTCCGGAGAAAGATCGTGATCCTCATCTCTTTTTCCAGTTCATGAATTGCATTTGTCAGACTTGGCTGGGAAATATAAAGATGGTTTGCAGCTTCGGTAATTGTTCCTGCTTCGGCAACAGTTACGACGTATTTTAATTGTTGAAGAGTCATTATTTTTACTTTCCTATAAAGAATTTTATTTTTGTGTCCGGGATATCAGAAAAAGTATCCGGAAAGGATACATTACCGGAAAAATACTTTAAGTCAGCTATCCTGGCAATATTGTAGCACGAAAGAAGGTTGTTTGAAACTGTTTTTTGATGTTGATATAGTTTGAAACTATGGCAAACTGTATTTTTTTTGTATTTTTCAGGTACAGAATCCTCTGTTATACTTTCAGATATAAAAACACAGGTAATACAAGAGAAAAAGGAGATTATATCATGAGCAAAAATACACCATTTCGTTATGACTATGTAGGAAGCTTTTTAAGACCGGAAACACTGAAAAAAGCAAGGAGAGATTTTGAAGAAGGAAAAATTTCTAAAGAAGAACTGACAAAGGTTGAGGATGATGCAATTCTTGATCTGGTAGAGAAACAGAAAAAAGCAGGATATCATGTGATCACAGACGGCGAGTTCAGAAGAGCAACCTGGCATCTTGATTTCATGTGGGGATTTAACGGGGTAGGACATGAGCCGACCAAGACCGGACTTCCGTTCCACGGTGAAGCTGCAATGATCGATGATACTTATCTGACTGGAAAAATTTCCGTAGATCAGCATCCATTTGTAGAACATTTTAAATTTGTAAAGGCACTGGAAGATGAAAATACAGTAGCAAAGCAGACGATTCCGGCACCGGCACAGTTCCTGGAACAGTTTATTATGCCGATGTACATTCAAAATACGAATAAGTATTATCCGGATGTGGAAGAACTGGCAGAAGATATTGCAAATGGATATAAGAAAGTCATTCGTGATTTATATGATGCGGGATGCAGAAATCTCCAGCTTGATGACTGTTCATGGGGAATGTGTGTAGATCCACATGCTGCAGCAATTTTCGGAACGGACGAAGCAGGACTTCAAAAAATCATGGAACAGCTTCTTGCTATCAATAACCGTGCAATTGAGGGAGCACCGGAGGATCTGGTGATCAACACGCATGTATGCCGTGGAAATTTCCATTCGACTTATGCAAGCAGCGGTGCGTATGACCGTGTGGCAGAAACTTTATTTGCCCGTGAAAATGTAAGTGCATATTATCTGGAATTTGATGATGCGCGTTCTGGTGGATTTGAGCCGCTGAAGAGTGTAAATGGCGATAAAAAAGTGGTTCTCGGTCTGATTACAACCAAGTCATCAAAGCTGGAAGATAAGGAAGACGTAATTAAAAGAATTCATGAGGCTGCAAAATATGTCCCACTTGAAAGACTGTATTTAAGCCCACAGTGTGGATTTGCTTCCTGTGAAATCGGAAATAAGCTGACAGAAGAAGAACAGTGGAAGAAACTTGCACTTGTAAAAGAAATTGCAGAGGAAGTCTGGGGAGAAGAAAAATAATCCGGATATAAAAATTTAAGAAAATAGTAGGTACAGCTCCTTTTGAATCGTGTTACAATAAGAACAGATTTGAAAGGAGCTGAAAATTTATGAATGAAGTTATCAAAAACATGGAAGAGCGCAGAAGCGTCCGCAGCTACAAACCGGATATGATCAGTAAAGAGGATCTGGATGCGATCATTGAGGCTGGAACTTATGCGGCAACAGGAATGGGGATGCAGTCACCGATCATCGTAGCAGTGACCGATAAAGCAACGAGAGATCAGCTCTCTGCAATGAATGCAAAGATCATGGGAACAGATACAGATCCATTTTATGGAGCACCGGTAGTTCTTATTGTACTTGCAGACAAGGCAAGACCAACTTATCTTTATGATGGAAGCCTTGTGATGGGGAATCTGATGAATGCGGCACATTCTCTTGGAATCGGAAGCTGTTGGATTCACCGTGCAAAAGAAGAATTTGAATCTGAGGAAGGAAAGGCTCTTTTGAAAAAATGGGGAATCGAAGGAGACTATGAAGGAATTGGACATTGTGTGCTCGGATATGCGGCAGCAGAACTTCCTGTAGCTAAACCGAGAAAAGAAAACTATGTCTATTATGCAGAAGCATAGGAGTGTGATGTATGGATTACGAAGGACAGATTTGCCGGGCACCGATGGAGAGAAGTTCTTTTATGCTTCCGGTAATGGTTGGATGTTCATACAACCAGTGTAAGTTCTGCAATTTATTCCGGCATCTGAAGTATCGGGAGCTTCCGATACTTCAGATTGAAGAGGAACTTAAGAGAGTTCGTGATCTGAATGGAAGGCCGAAAAAGATCTTTCTGGGGGATGGCAATGCGTTTGGCCTGAAGACGGAGAAATTGTATGAGATTCTGGATCGGATCGCATATTACTTCCCGGAATGTGAAGGGGTCAATATGGATGCGACCGTTACAAGTATTTTACATAAAAGCCAGGAAGAACTGGAAATGCTTGCAGCAAAAAAAGTAAAGCATCTGTATCTTGGAATTGAAAGCGGATTGGATGATGTACTGAAATTTATGAAAAAAGATCATGACCTGGGACAGGCGTACCAGGCAATTGACAGGCTTCATGAAGCAGGGCTGATCTATGATGCACATATTATGACCGGAGTCGCAGGAAAAGGAAGAGGAATGGAAAATGCAGAAGCACTGGCGCAGTTCCTGAACAGGACCAATCCGGCGCATGTAGTGAATTTTTCCATGTTTCTGCATAAAGAAGTTCCGTTGTATGAAGATATACGGCAAGGTACTTTTGTTCCGGCAGATGAGCTGGAAACAATTCGTGAAGAATATCATCTGATCGAGAGGATCGCACCGGAAAAAGCAGGAGCAAATATTTTATATGATGGTTTTCATGACTTTATCCATGTGAGAGTCAGAGGACATCTTCCGGGTGATAAAGAAAAAATGCTTGCCAAATTAAGCGGTATCATTCAGGAATATGAGGGAAAAGAACCGGTTTATTCCTTTGTACAGGGGGAATGCCCGGATCTGGAATACTGTGATGATGGTAAGGCAGTATGGGATATGGACCGGAAGACTTCATAGAATCTGCTGTATTATGAATCGGCAGAAATTGAGCGCGTCATCAGACGCGCTCTTGAATTTAGAACAGAAAATATGTCATAAAAAATCCACTGTATCTGATCTTTCAGCTACAGTGGATTTTAATTTGATCCATCCATTGGATTATCCTCCTTATTCACTTCTTATCTATCTGAAACTATTATCTCAAATAGTTTTTTTATATAAATTTCAATTATTATGCCATTGGTCTGTACCTCTTACTCTCGTTGATTTGATATTGTATAAATTATCTTGCCATTGGTCTGTACCTCTTGCTTTCATCAGATTTGTTCTGGTTTTAAATTATGTTCCTTTTGGTCCATACCTCTTACTTTCATTAGATTTGTTCTGGTTTTAAATTAAGTTTCCGGTGGTCTGTACCTCTTACTTTCTTTAGATTTTGTTCTGGTTTTAAATTATGTTCCTTTTGGTCCGTACCTCTTACTTTCATTAGATTTGTCCGAGTTTTAAATTAAGTGTCCTTTGGTCCATACCTCTTACTTTCTTAGACTTTGGAGTTAAGATTAAGTTTCTGGTGGTCCGTCCTCCTTTTGTTTTGTTGATATTATAATATCGCATAAAATGCAAAATGTCAATAAAAATTCTGAAAAAAATAAAATAATTTTAAATATATGAAATAAATGCGAAATACAGATAAAAAATAGAGAAATATATATGCTAAACAAATGAATATACAGAAAAAACGATTGGTGTTATATAATATCTTTACGGATAAAATCCCAATTGTAAGTTCATGGTTGGCATGATAAGATGATACCATGAATTTACAAAGGAGAAGACTATGAATCACTATACTGGATATGAATTATTGTGGCTCTTTTTCATTTATTCTTTTGGCGGATGGGTATTAGAAACGATATCGGCAACTTTGAAGCAGAAAAAGTTCGCCAACCGTGGACTGGTTAACGGACCGTTTTGTGTGTTGTATGGTCTGACGGCAATTGCGATGACGATCGGCTTGCAGGAACTTCGTGGAGTCTGGCTGTTCATTTTTGCAGCTGTTTATGCGACTGTGGCAGAATGGGTCAGCGGCCATCTGATTGAAAAAGCGTTTAAGGCGAGATGGTGGGATTATTCAAACATCAAATGGAACCTGGATGGATATATCTGTCTTCCGGTTTCGCTGTTCTGGGGTGTTCTGGGTTATCTGACTGTGAGATGGTGTAATGGGATCACACTGGTTTTATTACATATTCTGCCGAAGCTTTTGATGCATATTATGCTGCTGACACTGATTGTGGTACTTTTTATTGACATCTTTGGTTCTTTTATGCTCCTTACCGGAAAGAGTAAGAATCCGGAGCGGTGGATTGCAACCGATGCCGGGATGGACAAGATCAGTGCCAGGATTGCAGGAAAGATTGTCAGAAGTCTGGAAAAACGTCTGAAAAAAGCGTATCCAAAGGCAAGAAAAATCGAAGAAGAGATCCGGGAAGAGGACGAAGAAGAGGTATTCGCAAAAGGATGCGGCTTTTATAAAATCGTGATGCTGTTTATGATCGGTGCTTTTCTGGGAGATATCACGGAAACAATTTTCTGCCGTGTGACGGCAGGGGTATGGATGAGCAGAAGCAGTGTGGTCTGGGGACCGTTCAGCATTGTCTGGGGACTTGCAATCGCACTTGTTACGGCACTTTTATACAAGTATAAGGATAAAGGGGATCGTTTTCTATTCCTTACGGGGACACTGCTTGGTGGTGCGTATGAGTATCTCTGTAGCGTGTTTACGGAACTTGTATTTGGAAAAGTGTTCTGGGATTACAGCAAGATCCCGTTTAACCTGGGAGGACGAATTAATCTGCTTTACTGTTTTTTCTGGGGAATTGCTGCAGTTGTATGGTTTAAAATATTATTTCCGCCAGTGGAAAAATGGATTGAGAAAATACCGGCAGTTGCAGGAAAGCTTTTGACCTGGTTTTTATTAGTATTTATGGTCTGCAATATTCTGGTATCCTGTGTGGCACTGGTAAGATACGATGAAAGAGGAAATGGTGTACAGGCGACGAATGTTGTCCAGAAGTGGGTGGATGTGCATTATGATGATGCGAAGATGAAAATGATTTACCCGAATGCGAAGACGACAGAATCAAAGAAATAAATGAAAACATATTGACAAAATTCTATATGAAGAGTAAGATGCAATTAAAGAGCCGGTGTAAGAAATGAATTGCACCGGTTAAAAAATGGAAAATACATAGAAACATTTCTATATTTCTATGGGAAGGAGAGCAAATGAAAGCAGTAAAGACCGGATGGGATTTTTTTCAGGATCAGATCCTTGGAATGCGCTGGCTAAAGGATCTGGTTGGAAAACTTCTTGCCAAAGCCGGATTGGGAGAGGGGAGATTTCCGGGCGAATTTCTCCATTTTTTCCTGTATGATATCATCAAAATTTTTGTGTTGCTTGCAGTGCTGATCTTTTTGATATCGTATATTCAAAGCTATTTTCCACCGGAGAGAAGCAGGAAGATCATGGGAAGATTTCATGGAATCTGGGCGAATCTGATCGGGGCACTTCTTGGGACGGTGACACCGTTCTGCTCCTGCTCATCAATTCCGATTTTTATGGGATTTACCAGTGCGGGACTGCCGCTTGGAGTTACCTTTTCGTTTCTGATTTCATCTCCGATGGTAGATCTGGGATCACTGGTTCTGCTGATGAGTGTCTTTGGAGGGAAGATCGCATTTGCGTATGTAATCGTTGGGCTGGTCATAGCGGTTGCCGGGGGAACGATCATTGAGAGAATGCATATGGAAGATCAGGTGGCAGATTTTATCCGCCAGGCACCGAATGTGGAGGTAGATTCACCGTCACTTACATTGGCAGACCGTATGGATTATGCCAAAAATCAGGTTGTGGTTACCGTTAAAAAGGTAGCCCCGTATATCGTTGCCGGGGTTATTATTGGGGCAGCTATCCACAATCTGATCCCAGAGCATATCGTTCGCAGCATTCTTGGAAAGCAGACCTGGTATGCAGTGCCACTGGCAACAGCAGTAGGTGTTCCGATGTATGCAGATATTTTCGGAACCATCCCGGTTGCAGAAAGCCTGCTGGCAAAAGGAGCAGGACTTGGAACGATTCTTTCGTTTATGATGGCAGTGACAACCCTTTCACTTCCATCTATGGTAATGCTGTCAAAAGCGATCAAGAAAAAACTGCTTGGAACATTCACTGGGATTGTCTGTATCGGAATAATCATTGTGGGGTATGGGTTTAATGTGATAATATAGGGGAGCAGCAACGCTGCGGAGCAATCCGTAATATTATCAAAGTAGTGAGGAAAATCCAAATATCATTCATGCTTGCATGAAAAGGAAAAGATTTACATTACCCGAGGTGACAGAAAAATGCAGATAGATTATGAAAAATATGCCCGTATATTCAAAGTGATGTCGGATCCGAAACGTCTGAAGATCATCGACATGTTATCTGGAGGAGAATTATGCGCCTGCAAGATCCTGGAGGAATTTCACATCACACAGCCAACTTTATCACATGATATGAAGCTGATGTGTGATCTGGGAATTGTAAAGGCACGCAAAGAAGGAAAATGGATGCAGTATTCTCTGGATCTGGATGTGATGAATGAGGTTTACAAGACGGTTGGGCGGCTGATGATCCCGGGAGATTATGCAGGGCTTTTAAATTGCAATTGTAATACAGAAAAGGAAGAAAAATAAGTTGCAGCTGCAGCAGAGCATATCAGGGTGCAGTTGCAGTATAGAAAAAGGAGAAATGAATCATGAGTAAGATTAAATTGTATTTTCTGACGGGATTTCTGGGATCCGGCAAGACGACGATCCTCCGGAATCTGCTGGAAAATATGGAAGGAACAAAGGTTGGAGTGATCCAGAATGAACTGGGAAAGATCAGTATTGATGGAATCGTGCTTCAGAATAATGATATCCAGATGGTAGAACTGAACAGAGGATCTATTTTCTGCAGCTGTCTGCGTTTATCTTTTGTAGATGCGCTGACACAGATGGCACAGAAAGGACTGGAGTATGTATTTGTGGAAAGTTCAGGATTCGGGGATCCGTCTAATGCAGAAGAAATTCTTGCAGCCACAGAAGTAATGGCGCCTGGGGCATATGACTTCAGAGGATGCATCTGTTTGGTGGACTGTTATAATTTCCTGGATCAGATTGGGGATTCAGAAACGATCGACCGTCAGCTTAAACACTGTAATCTTGCGGTCCTGACTAAGATTGATCTGGTAGATGAGGAGCAGATCGAGAAGGTGAAAGAGAAAGTACGTGAGATCAATCCGGTCTGTCCGATCACGGAGAGTGCCAATGGAAATATTGACCGTTCGTTTTATGATATGGATCTGATGTTGTACAAATGGGCAGAATGTGAAGATACCACGAATTCATCGAAAAATAAACCAAAAACATTTTCCATGGATTTTACGGGAGAGATCCAGAAGGAAAAGCTGGAAACCTTTCTTGCAAGGATTGAACCGGATGTATTTCGTGTGAAGGGTTTCTTTAAAGTGGAAAAAGAAGGATGGGAAAAAGTTGATGTAGTCGGAAAGAAACGGGATTATGCGCCTTACGAACCACAGCCGAAGTCTCAGCTTGTCTTTATTTCCAAAATCGGAATCGCACTGATCCGGGAAATCGCGGCGGCGTGGGAGGAATGTGTGGGACTTCCTATGAAACTCAACAATTAAATCTGGAGGCAGGATATGAATATAAAAGTAATTGGAAGCGGCTGTGAGAACTGTGATAAGACGAATGCAGTTGTGAAAGAATGTCTGGAGGAACTTGGAATCGATACGGAGATTGAAAGAGTTACAGATCTGGTTGAGATTGTAAAACTAGGTGTGATGACGGCTCCATCGGTTATGATTGATGGAAAACTGGTAGTTGCAGGGCAGGTTCCTTCAAAGAAACAGATGATGAAAATATTGAAAAAATAGAAAAATGGGATGGATGCGGAGACTGGAAAGCGCATCCATCCTGTTTTTTCGTATACGATGAGCAAAGTGCAGCTTGTTCGATTATTACGATATAACCGGCGTCAGAAACTCCTTGATGTAATAAAGTGCTGCGCCGATCGCCGGAGTATACTGTCCGTGATTCCCTACCAGAAGCTGGTCTTCGGTCATCCGGAAAAGAGAACCTTCATTGACTTTATTTAGCAGATACAGCATATCTGTTTCCTGAAAATATGGTGCAAGATAGCCGCTGATGATCACCGGACTGTCAATTACAAGATTCAGGTTGCTGATCGCAAAAGCAAGATGATCCAGATAGTTCCGCCAGATCTGCATAAGGTTCGGAGCCTGTGTCTGATGCAGGAGATTAAAAAAATCTTTGATCGGCATACCGGCAGCAGCTTTCAGAGCATTAGCGGAGCAATAAGTTTCCAGACATCCATGATTGCCACAGTAGCATTTTGGACCGTCCGGGTCGATGCAGATATGCTCGATCAGCCCGCTTCGCATATGATTTCCCTGATGGACTTCATGCCCGGTGATGATCGCACCGCCCAGGTTTGGATTCAGCAGAAAGACCAGTGCACTGTCAAGCTGCGGATGATTCCAGAGCTCCAGATCCGCCGCTGCTTTGGAGTCATGTTCCAGATGACACGGATACGGAAGTCTGGAGGAAAAATCCGAAAGCTGCATATTTGCATTTCCCATAATATCGCCGTAGGTTACGGCAGTTCCATCCGGTGAGATGATTCCCTGTGTGGCAATCGAAATTCCCTCAATTTTTTCAGGAGCGTAATGATTCTTCTGGATAAAGAGCTCTACATTTGCAGCAAGGGCAGTGTAGTAAGCATCGCTGTTCTCATATGGGAGTTCAATTGTCTCTGTTGCAACTGCATCTCCATATAAATTCACGGCTACAATATGAAACATATCTTTTAAAATCCCAAGTCCGATCGAAATACGGAAATCTTCAACAATTTTTATAATCTGGGCTTTTCGTCCGCCGGTTGATTCAAAATATCCATTCCGGCTGATCAGACCGTCATTTTCCAGCTCATTCAGATTCTGACTGACTGTAGAAAGTCCCATCTGCAGATCCTGAACGATCTGAAGTTTGGACGTTTCTTTTTTTTGGTAAATATATTGGTACACTTTTTCCCGATTGATTTTTTTCAGGGTGATCGTGGTCATTCCTTTTTCTCTCATGATATTCTCCTTTACTTATGCGTGAATCATACACACAAGATATGAACTTATTCTAATATAGATGTGCGGATAAAACAAGAGCTTTTTGATTTGTTTTGTGAAATATAGATAAAAATATATTTGTAAAATTGTATTTTTTGTCAATAGACAATTCGTTTTGCTGGTTATATACTACACTTACAACTTAGATATAAACGTAAGTCAAAAACATAACTAAAAAGAAAAAGTAAATCAGGAGGTAACAAGATGAAGTTAACAATCGAAGGAATCAAAGACCGTGCGGCATGGGAGAAGGCAGGAATTGCACTTCCGGGATATGATGTGGAGAAGGTATCTGAAAAAGCAAAAGAAGAACCGGGATGGGTTCATTTTGGAATCGGTAATATTTTCCGTATTTTTATCGGTGGAATTGCAGACGGACTTCTGGAGGAAGGCGTACTGGACAGAGGGATTACCTGTGTAGAGACATTTGACTATGATGTAGTAGATAAAATTTATGATCCATATGACAATCTTGGGCTGAGCGTAATTTTACATGGAGACGGAACACGTGAATATAAAGTACTCGGATCTCTTGCAGAAGCAGTAAAAGCACAGTCTTCTGATCAGGCACAGTGGAACCGTCTGAAAGAAATTTTTACAAGCAAATCCCTTCAGCTGGTATCCTTTACAATTACCGAAAAAGGATATGCTCTGCAGAAAGCAGACGGAACATGGTTCCCATTTGTAGAAGCGGACATCAAGAACGGACCGGACAAAGCAACAGGAGCAATGGCAGTACTGGTAGCAATGCTTTATGAAAGATTTAAAGCAGGAAAATATCCAATTGCACTGGTATCTATGGATAACTGTTCCAAGAATGGTGCAAAACTCCGTGAATCTGTTCTTACAATGGCAGAAGAGTGGAAGAAGCAGGGATTTGTAGATGATGATTTCATTACATATGTAAGTGATGAAAAAGTAGTTGCATTCCCATGGACTATGATCGACAAGATCACTCCACGTCCGAGCGAACAGATCGCAGATGATCTTGAAGCTCTCGGTGTGGAAAAAATGCAGCCGGTTATCACCGGAAAGAAGACCTATATAGCTCCATTTGTAAATGCAGAAAAACCGCAGTATCTGGTCATTGAAGACAGTTTTCCGAACGGACGCCCGGCACTGGAAAAAGGATTTGGAGTTTATATGGCGGACAGAAATACAGTAAATCTTTCGGAACGAATGAAAGTAACGGTATGCTTAAATCCGGTTCATTCAGCCACAGGTCCGCTTGGTGTCGTACTTGGATATGATCTGTTCGCACATATGCTTAATACCAATGAAGATATGATGAAGATGGCAAGAATGGTTGCTTATGACGAAGGACTTCCGGTAGTGGCAGATCCTGGAATCCTTTCTCCACAGGCATTTGTGGATGAACTTTTTAATGACCGTTTTCCGAATGAATATCTGGGAGATACAAATCTCCGTCTTGCAGTTGATGTGTCACAGATGGTTGGTATCCGTTTTGGCGAGACGGTAAAAGCTTATGTGGCAAAATACGGAGATGCATCAAAACTGACAGCAATTCCGCTTGGTATTGCAGGCTGGCTCAGATATATGCTGGCAGTTGATGATGAAGGAAACAAATTCGAACTGGCACCGGATCCGATGAATGAAGAAATCGGAGAACAGCTTGGTGATATCGTAGTTGGAAAGCCGGAGACATTGAAAGACCAGCTGAAACCGATCCTGTCCAATGAACGTCTGTTCTTTACCGATCTTTACAAAGATGGTGTCGGTGAAAAGATTGAAGAAATGTTCCGCGAAATGATCGCAGGACCAGGTGCTGTAAAAGCAACGATCCACAAATATGTTCACTAATCAGGAAGAATACGGGAGGAAATGAAAATGTCAGAAACAGTATTTGCAGCAGATCCGGCAAGACTGCTGATCGCTGCGGCAGCGGGAATTGTTTTATTATTACTGCTGATCATTAAATTCAAATTTCATCCGGTACTGTCTCTGCTGATTTCTGCTCTGGTGATCGGACTCGGAGCCGGGATGCCGGTTCCGACTCTGGTAAATACAGTAGAAAAAGGTGCAGGAGAAACCTTACAGGGAATTGTACTGCTGATCGGTCTGGGTTCCCTGTTCGGAGGTATACTGGAAGTGTCGGGTGGCGCACAGTGTGTTGCACAGACACTGGTCAACAGGTTTGGTGAAAAAAAAGCAGGGATTGCACTTGGAATTACCGGACTTGTAGTTGGAACGACTGTTTTCTTTGAGGCAGGAGTTGTAATCTTAATTCCGCTTGCTTTCGGACTGGCAAAGAGAACAAAAAAATCAACTTTGTATTATGTGATTCCGCTTCTTGCAGGTCTTGCAACCGGATTTGCCTTTATCCCGCCGTCAGCTGGATCGGTTCTGGTTGCCAATATGCTTGGAGTAGATCTTGGAATTATGATCGCAGTTGGTGTGCCGACCGGAATTTTATCACTTATTTTTGCCGGAATTTTATGGTCAAAATTTATCGGTACCAAGATCCATACCGGACTTCCAACTACAGTTTCAGAAGTAAGGGAAGAGGAAGAAGCAAATCTTCCAAAATTTTCAACTGTCATTGCGATCATCCTTGTTCCGCTGGTACTCATTCTGTGCAGCACACTTTCGGAATATATTCCGGCACTTGATGGAATACGACCGATATTGGAATTTGTAGGAACACCATTTGTAGCGCTGATCATTGCAGTTCTGTGTGCAATGTATTTTCTTGGAAAGAAGCAGGGATATGACGGGGAACAGCTGAAAAAGATCATGGACAGATCTCTCCGACCGACAGGACAGATCCTTCTGGTTATTACCGGAGGCGGAATCATCCGTTGGGTGCTTCAGGACTGCGGGATGGGAGACATCATCGGACCGGCACTGGAAAAGAGCGGTCTTCCGTTAATCTTAGTTGCATTTCTGATCGCAGCTCTGGTAAGAGCATCGGTTGGAGCGGCAGTGGTTGCGATGACGATGGCAGCCGGAATTATGGCATCCATGCCGGCGGTTGCAGGACTTTCGCCATTATACCTTGCAGCGATGGTCTGTGCGATTACCGGTGGAGCAACGGCATTCAGTCATGTGAATGATTCTGGTTTCTGGCTGGTAAGTTCCTTACTGGAAATTGATGAAAAGACAACCTTAAAATCATGGACGATGATGGAGACGATTATCGGATTTACCGGTCTTATCTGTGCCCTGATTATCAGCATATTTGCTTAGGAGGAAAAAATGATTGCGAAAGTAATATTGGGAACCATGACAAATGCACGGAAACTGGTCAGCATTGCAGAGCGGATTTCCTGTGACGTAGAGCTTTGCAGTGGCAGATATGTGGTCAATGCGAAATCCATGCTCGGTGTTTTAAGTATGCCTGAATTTGAATACGGAGAACTGCATATCCACACGGACGAAGAAAATGAATGCAACCAGATCCTGGAGAGACTGCTTGAAGAAGGACTTCTTGCAGATACCAATGATGCGGCAAAACGGTCGCTTTACGACATTACAACATTTGGTGAGATCCTGATCGATTTCACCTGGCAGGGAGTAAATGAAGACGGGCAGACACTATTTGCCCAGAATCCGGGTGGCGCTCCTGCAAATGTTGCAGTTGCAGTGGCAAAACTTGGCGGACATACCGCTTTTATCGGGAAGGCCGGAAAGGATATGCATGGAGAGTTTTTGAAATCTGTGCTGGAAAAAGAAAATGTGGAAACGGAAGGAATGCTTCTGGATGAAAAATATTTTACGACCCTTGCGTTTGTAAATATTGATGAGAATGGAGAGAGAACATTTTCTTTTGCAAGAAAACCAGGAGCAGATACCAGAATGGAAAAAGAAGAAATCGATGTTGATATTCTGGATAAGACCCATATTTTCCATGTCGGTTCTCTGTCACTTACGGAACAGCCGGCAAGAGATACCACACATTATGCGATCCGGCGCGCAAAAGAAAAAGGAAGTATTATCTCGTATGATCCGAATTACAGAGCCTCTTTATGGAAGGATGAGGAGACTGCAAAGAAACAGATGAGAAGTCTGGTCTCTTACGTGGATATCATGAAAATTTCAGATGAAGAAACAAAGCTTCTGACAGACAAAGAAAGCCCGGAAGAAGCGGCAGAAATTTTATTCCGGAAGGGTGTCAAGATCGTTGCAGTCACGCTGGGAAGCGATGGAGCATATCTGTACTGCAAAGAAGGCGGTGTACATATTCCGGGATTTGTGAGCAAAGCGGTGGACACCAATGGGGCAGGAGATTCCTTCTGGGGAGGATTTTTGTATTGTATCAGCAAAGCCGGAAAGAGACCGGAAGCATTTACCATGGATGAACTAAAAGAGTATGTACGGTTTGGGAATGCGGTGGCAAGCCTTTGTGTAGAGAAGAAAGGCGCGATCCCTGCAATGCCGGAACTTGCACAGGTTGAAGAAAGGATGGGACGTTAAGATGGATCTGAAAACATATACAACAGGGATTCAGCATATCGGGATTCCGACAAATGATATTGAAAAAACAATTGCTTTTTATCAGAAACTGGGATTTGAGATCGCACTTCAGACGGTGAATGAAGAAGCAGACGAAAAGGTTGCATTTCTGAAACTGGAAACACTTGTGATCGAGACTTATGAAAATAAGGCTGCAAAGATGGAGAGCGGAGCAATTGATCATGTGGCGATCAATGTGAAAGATATAGAAGAAGTGTATCGGTATATTGAAGACAATCAGATGAATACAACAAATGACATCATTCATTTCTTACCGTTCTGGGAAAATGGGGTACGGTTCTTTACGATTGAGGGACCGAATAAGGAGAAAGTAGAATTTAGTCAGTATATGTAAAAATTCTGGCGTTTCTAAGTGGGGAAAGGAACGCCAGAGTTTTTGCATATATGATCGGGCAGATAAAAAAACGGATGCTAAGATTCAAAAAGAAACAAACTAAAAGTTGCAAAATGAAACAAAAGGAGGCTCAAGGGGAATCCATTCCTTGAGAAAGCGATTCTGACCGGAATCAGTTCTGCTTCTCCTTCTGGTAGGCTCCCGGCGGCATACCGACAATCCTTTTAAACACCGTAATAAAGTAATTATAATCATCAAAACCACAAGCATATGCAACCTCCGCAAGAGGAAGCTCAGGGCTGTTTAGCAGAAGCTCTTTGGCTTTCTCTATGCGGAGTTTTCTTATGAAAAATATGAGAAGATATTTGAACGGTATAAAAAGGTATATCAGGCGGTCAGACCTCTTGTGTAAAGAAGTTATATAAAAATAAGCATTTCACGGAACAATTGACAGAACAGGAAATAAAAGTTATAATTCAAACTGTTTGAATTATAACTTTTATTTTTTAGGAGAAAACGAGATGGATGAGAGTTTACACTATCTGATCATGGCAAATCAGATGCTGGTGCAGAAGGCTTTGATGGAGAGGATTAAGGATACCGGGCTTACAATTGGTCAGCCGAAAATCCTCGATTATTTAAAGGCGCATGATGGAAGCAGTCAGAAAGAGATTGCGCAGGCATGCTTTCTGGAAGCAGGTTCCCTGACAACGATTCTGAATAAGATGGAGGAGAAGGGATTGATCGAGCGCCGGATCCTCAATGGGAACAGACGTACCTTTCACATTTTTATGACAGAAGAAGGAGAAGAAAAGCAGAAGCTGATTGATAAGAATTTTCAGCAGATTGAAGAAAGAGCTTTGAGTGGGATATCCGAAGAGGAGATGGAAAAGTTTATGTCGGTATCTAAGAAGATTTACTCAAATCTGCAAGAAAAAAGAAACGAATAAGTGCACAAAAGAAAGGAATGACAGAGAAAAATGAACAAATTAAAACGATATCTTTTATTTTTAGTGGGACTGTTTATCAATGCACTTGGAGTCAGCCTTGTGACAAAAGCAAGTCTTGGAACGTCACCGATTTCATCGATTCCATATGTGTTAAGTCTTCATTTCCCATTGACACTTGGAAACTTTACGATCATTTTCAGTATCCTTCTGATCGTATTGCAGATCCTGATTCTGAGGAAGAATTTTAAGATGGAAAATATTCTTCAGATTCCGGTTTCGGTTGCATTCGGATATTTTATTGACTTTACCATGTATCTGTTTGCCTGGATGAATCCGCAGAATTATCTGGTGAAGCTGATCTCGCTTCTTGCAGGATGTATCGTGCTTGGCTTTGGTGTATATATGGAAGTAGTTGCAGATGTGGTTATGCTGCCGGGCGAATCCTTTGTCCGCGCGATCGTGCAGACCTGGAATACCAATTTTGGAACCACAAAGATCATCTTCGATTCATCCATGGCGGTCATTGCCGGAGTACTTTCCTTTCTGTTCTTCGGAAAATTAAACGGAGTGCGTGAGGGTACGGTCATTGCGGCACTTCTGGTAGGATTTATTGCGAGACTGTTCGGAAAACATCTGGAATTTGTCAAACCGTATTTATTCCCAGAAGAGTATGCAGCCAAAAAAGAAGAGCCTGTTGCTGAAAACACTGTAGAGGCAGGTCATAAGAATGTCATCGTCATTGGCAGACAGTATGGCTCAGGCGGACATGAGATTGGAAAAATGCTGGCTCAGAAACTTGGATATGAATTTTATGATCAGGAGATCATCGAGATGGCTGCCGGAACAACCGGAATGACGCCGGAATTTATCAGTAAACGGGAAGAGTCTATGGCAAACAGCCTGCTTTACGATCTGTTCAATCAGATGTATCAGTATGGAAATGAGGAGGAAGAATCTCCGAAAGACAAGATCTATGAGGCGGAGTCAGAAGTGATTAAGAACCTGGCGGAAAAAGGAAAATGTGTCATCATCGGAAGATGTTCAGATTATATTCTGCGGGATAACAGCCGGGTATTGAAAGTATTTTTCACCGCACCGATCGAGAGCCGGATCCGGCGTGTGATGAAACGTCTTGGCGTAGAAGCCAAAGATGCACAGCATAAGATCCACAGGGAAGATAAGATGCGTGCAGACAATTATCACTATTATACCGGCAGGATCTGGGGAGCAGCAGCGAACTTTGATCTTACGGTGAATACGGATCTTGGAATCGAGTATATTGAAAATTGTATTGAACGGATACTGTAAGATAAGTCTGTCAGAAAATAAGTCTGTCAGAAAAAATTTGTTTGACTTTTTGAAAAACAGGAAATATAATAATTGCAAACGAGTAGCAGTAAGCGTAATGATCAGCTCCCTGTCAAGTAGACAAGTAAAAAATCTAAAATAAGGTTACAGATATCCGTCGCATCTGACTCGATGTGACGGATATTCATATTATGAAAATCCCGCAAGAAGTAAATCAGCATAAACTAATTATCCATTTACGGCTTCTAAAGATAATTAACGATACAGTAAGCCGGAATAATTCCTCCGTAGTAAGCAATGTATACACACCAACAATTCCCCACTTGAATACATATGCCGCAAGCAGACACAGTGGAATTCCGATACACCATGTGCCAACAATATCAATAATCATAATGATTTTGGTGTTACCGCCACTTCTTATAATGCCTCCGCCAAGTATCATATTTTCTACCTTGACCGGAGCATACAAGGCAAATACGATAAGCAGTATCTTTCCAAGCTCTTTTACGCTGGCATCAACACGATATAATCCGGTATATACTCCAGCCAAAAGAATGAGCAAGGCCGATACCGTTACTGCACCAAATAAGCCTGCATACATAATCTTCTTTGATTCTGTATAAGCCTCATCATATTCTTTCCTGCCAAGCCTCTTGCCAATCATTACACCGGCAGCCGCTGACAATCCGCTAAGTGCCCCTACGATAAGTCCCTGTATCGGACCGGTAAGTGTATAGGCTGCAAGGTTTGATGTGCCAAGATGCCCATAAACAGCAGATTCCACATTTTGTCCGAGACTCCATAAAAATTCACTGATCAGAATCGGCATGATCATTATCAGATAATCCCAGATTGTGATTTTTTTAAAATGTAGAGATAATACCGGTTTATCGCCATCTTTTCTGATATATAAGATAAATCCGATAACAATAAATACCAGGTTAAACAACTGCGAAATAAGTGTGGCAATCGCAGCTCCTTTTATTTCCATACATGAAAATCCAAATTTCCCAAATATCAGCAGATAGTTCAGTCCTGTGTTTACAATAACTGCTCCAAAGCTTGCCAGAAATGGTATCGTGGCATGCTCCTTACAGCGCAGCCATGAGGATAAAATATTGCTGACAGCCATTGGAATATAAGAAAACGCTACGATTCTAAAATAAACCGCACCAGTATTTATAATGCTCATATCTTTCGTATACAGTCCAAGAATCTGCGACGGAAAAACTCCGGCTGCAAGAAGGAACAATGCTGATATCATAATTCCGCAGATGAGGCTCACATCAAAACTGCACCATGCCTCTTTTGTTTCTTCTGCACCAATAAACTGAGCAATTAATATCTCGGCAACCGTGCTTACTGCACCGATCACCACTGAAAAAATCAGTGAAAAATTACCGCATAATCCAACTGCCGATATATTTGTCTCGCCTAACTGTCCAATCATGATCTGGTCAACAATTGAAAATGATGCCTGCAGCATACTTTGCAATGTGACAGGAATTGCTATTTTACACAACGATTTCATAAACTTTGACATTATAATTTCCTCGTACTTTCCCTTTTTACTAAATCAACCGGTAACACGATTTCTGTCTTATATTCTGCTCCTCTCGCATTGCCTCCAGACATTCAATTGCTGCTTTCGCCCTTAAGCTTGCTTCCTGATGAATCGTTGTGAGGGAAGGAGTGCTTTCCCTGCTGGCCATGTTATCATCAAAGCCGATGATCTGGATATCCTCTGGAATCCGAATGTTCTTTCCTTGTAAAAATCTCATAAACTCAAGTGCATAAAAATCGGACACTGCAAAAACAGCGGTAACACTGTTTTCCAACAGTTGCATATAGTTATCTTCATAAAAACACATTCTTTCCTTTTCTGTCTTGGGTATTTCCCATCTAAATGTTTCTCCCTGTTCAAAGGCTTTGCGAAACCCTTCGATGCGCTCTTTGTCCATGCAGATGAAATTATCTGCTATGCATAATGCTTTCTTATGTCCCAGTTCCTTTAAATATTTCCCAGCCTGATAGCCACCGTCATAATGATCAATGACCAAATTTACTACCTTTGAGCATTTTTCAAAATAGCCATCATACACTACAAACGAAATCCGCATCTGATTTCTAAGGCTTTCATAATCAGCTTCACAAAATCCAATCAGAATCAGTCCATCCATATTCCACATGGATGCAAATACCGGAATCTCTTTGATATCAGAGGTCGTTTTTATCATCAGAAAATATCCTTTTTCATTCACCTCATGGGAAAGAGCATTCAGCGATGACATCACAAATCCATCCTCTAAAACCCTGCCCTCATACTTTTCATGGTCATTCACCACCACCCCAATGATTCTTGAATTATTTCTCGCAAGCAAAATACCAGCCATATTCGGAATATATCCCGACCTTTCAAGTTCCTGCTGGACACGTTTTACCGTCTTATCTGAAATCTTTTCTGTTTTTCCGTGAATCACTTTTGAGACAGTAGCAGTACTAAGACCTAACGCATCTGCAACATCTACGATTCGAATCCTGTTCTGTGCCATTTTCATTCCTTCTTCTACGATATTATGATTATATGGTACATTATAAATGTGGGATTTACAAAGGTTAAGCGCATAACCCATTACAAAATTTGCATTCGATTTTTGTGAATTTTTACTATTATATTACACATTTTCCTCGGGCTACTATTTACCTTCTTGTCTTAGTACCCCCCTTTTTAGCTTGGTATACAAGATAAAAAGTAAAATATAATTGACATTGTGAAAAAGAAGTGTTACTTTATAAATGGAGGTGAACATAAATTGGCAAAAAATATTGCGATTAAAGTGGCAAGGGCTCAAAAGGATATGACGCAAAAAGTCTTAGCAGAAGCTGTTGGTGTTTCAAGGCAAACGATAAATGCTATCGAAAAGGGAGAATACAATCCCACAATAAAACTGTGTCGTAAAATTTGTCGCGTATTAGATAAACGTTTGGATGATTTGTTCTGGGAGGATGAAGAGGATGAAAATTAGAAAAATGAAAAGTAATTTAGATGAACGCCAGGAACTAAAACTTCTTAAAATTGAACATAATGGATGTTGGATTGCTTTTTGGGGATTGCTGATTGTAATGGCAATACAAATGATAGTTGGGAATGACAGTATCAAGAATCTTGCCGGAGAATGGGTTGTATTTATGAGTCTTGCATTATATCTTTCAATTGATTGTATGCGAAATGGAATTTGGGATAGAAAATTGAAACCGAATCTCAAGACAAATATCATAATCAGTAGTATTGCGGCAGTATTAGCAGGAATTATATGGTTTAGTGTTTCCTATCGGAATTACCATAAACTTATTGGTTCAATTGCAACCGGAATTATTATGTTTGTGCAGGTGGAAATCTTTTGCTTATTAGCATTAATGATATCTTCTAAAATATATAAAAGAAGAGTACAGAAACTTGAGGAAGATGAGTGATATATGAAGTAGAAGGTTGTGGAGGAATTACTTAAGAATAGTGATTATGTTTCCATGCATTGTCCATTGTCAGAAAGTACAAAACATATGATCAACAAAGACACTTTATCACTTATGAAGCCAGCGGCTGGTTTCTATTTTGGCAGATAATATAAAGAAGTTTATAGAAGCGAATCCAATCAATGTTGTATCGGGACTATAGTATCTGACAAAAATCTGTTTTGATTGACAATTACCGAGCTATTCCAGTATATTTAATTCATAAAGCAGATAGAAACTCCCAGATGTGCAGGTGAACAGACATGAAAAATATCCATAGCATTGAATTTTATACTGGAAGCAAGGAAGAATTGCTTCCCGGTTTTGAAAAAGATTTTCCCTATATCGCTTCGAGGGCAGAACTCGACAAGTATATAGGGGGTTATGTACCGTGGCACTGGCATAGGACAGTGGAACTTTTTTATATGGAAAGCGGCAGCATTGAATATGATACGCCAGGAGGAAAAATATTGTTTCCTGCTGGAAGCGGCGGCATGATAAATCCCAATGTACTCCATATGACAAAAGCAATATCGCAGAGAGAAAAGAATGTACAGCTACTTCATATTTTTGATGTTTCCTTACTTGCCGGAGAACAGGGAAGCAGGATTGAACAAAAATATATTTCACCTGTCATAACAGCCCCGCAGATAGAGGTAATCCCGCTCTTTCCGGGCAATGCAGAAGAAGAAAGGATTTTGAAACTGCTTGCTGCTTCATTTCGTTTATCAAGTGATGAATTTGGATATGAAATAAAACTGCGGGAAGCCCTAACAAAAATATGGCTCATGTTTTTTGAACTTTCTCGTTCTATGCGTGAAAAGAAAGGGGAATATAACAGAAGCAACGATAAAATAAAGCTGATGATGATATACATTCATGAACATTACAGAGAAAAAATATCTATTCCGGAACTTGCTGCTGCAGCATATCTAAGCGAAAGGGAGTGTTATAGAGTGTTCCGTGACTGTCTGCACATGACACCCGTAGAGTATATAACAACTTACCGGTTACAAGTTGCCTGTCAGATGTTGGCAAAGGGGCAGGAAGCGGTTACTGTTATCAGTCATGAGTGTGGTTTAGGGAGCAGCAGTTATTTTGGAAAGGTTTTTCGGGAATATGTACATTGTTCACCTATAGAATATAGGAAAAAATGGCAGAATAGTGATAGGTAATGGCGGAAAAGAAATATTTTTCCTATGTCTTTTGCATTATAATGATACCTATAAAGTGAATCAGCAATTTACAGGAGGTGGCAGCATGAAGTATAAGCATATTGTTTTTGACATTGATGGTACTCTGATTGATACGGAATATGCTGTATTACATTCTTTACAGGAAACTATAAAGGAATTGTCCGGGAGAAAGATACCATGTTCTGAACTAAGATTTGCGTTAGGTATTACAGGAACAGACGCTTTGAAAAAACTTGAGATAAAAGACACTTCCTATGCGATAGAATTATGGGATAAAAATATGCGTAACTATACAAATACCATTAAAGTATTTGACGGAATCACTGAATTATTGAAAAATCTTCTAAGCCTGGATTATGAAATGGGGATTGTCACATCAAAGACAAGGGAAGAATTTACACATGATTTTTGTCCGTTTGGTATCAGCCATTATTTCAAAACAATCATATGTGCAGACGATACACAGGAACATAAACCCAGTGCCGCACCGATTTTGAAATATGTGGAATTATCAAAAACAGACCATAGTAAAGTGCTTTATATCGGAGACAGCAAATATGACAGCAAATGTGCAGAAAATGCAGGAATTGATTTTGCTTTGGCAGTATGGGGCAGTCATAATAAGCACATAAAAGCAGATTATTTTTTAGAAAGACCTGCCGACCTGTTATCTGCTATCACTTCAGAGAAATTGTATTGGTGATGAAAGACCGGACGAAAATGACTCTAGCGGTTAAAATGTTCATAGAATATTTAAAATATAGAAATATGGATTAAGTAGCCTGTATGTGAAATAAAGCATACAGGCTACTTGTTATTTACAATTTCAATCAGTTCACCGTGTTCCTTTCATTTTGTGTTATACTGTCTTATCAGAATTCGTAAATACTGGAGGTACTGTACAGGTGCTCGGAAAATGAGGGAGGATGATGTTATGAAGAACATTTTTAAAACAAAATTAAACACAGCAAGCCTGGTATTGATCCCGGCACGTCTTGGCAAAATGGAAAAAATCAGTGGTGCATTACTGACTGCATTGGCCGGCGGTTTTGCAGCAGTATTGATTTCTACTCCGTTAAATGTTCTTTTCTGGGGCGGTACAACAGGAAATGTCTGGGGCGATGCAGTATTCGCAGCAACACAGACAGCAAATCTTCCAGTTGTATTAGGCTCTCTCTTAGATGAAGTTATTGTTGATGTACCGGATAAGATCATTACGATATTAATTGTGTTTGCAATTTTAAAAGGACTTCCGAAAAAACTCATTGCTCTTTATGATGTGAACGACAGTGTGGAGAGTTTAGACTAAAAAATGCAAACTTAATGTTTCAGTTAGGACCATTAAAGTTCTATTGGGAAGGAATGATGTACGCGCTTCGCATCAGCTGCAACATTTTAATTAAGGCATATCTGCCGGAGATTCCAGTAAAAGTCATTGCTTCCTGCTGCGCAGGTGTCACACCAAAAAGTCATGAAGTAGCATTGACCACGATGAAAATGTGCCAGGTGCAGGTGGAGTAAATTGAAGAGAGATGAAGTTTACGAATCTTAATATAAAATGTAAAAGCAGCTTTGCCGGCTGCTTTTACTATCTGATATTGTTCCGTGAATAATTCAAGATACACATTCTTTATTTCCCTTTCGATAACAATCCGGCGTGATGTTATATTTTTTCCGGAACACATTCTGAAAGTAAGACTGACTGGAAAAGCACAGATAATGGCTTATCTCTGAGAGACTCATATCTGTATAAGTCAGAAGGCTCTTCGCCTCTTCTAATTTACACCGCATGATAAATTGTCCAATCGTAATCCCTAATTCCCTGCGGAATAATTTCATAGCATAAGAATCGCTTCGGTTGATATGTTTTGCAACATCAGAAATGGAGATGGATTCATTCACATGGTTTCGGATAAAATTGATACATTTCATCAGCTCCGGATTGCCCTTAAATGGAGCAGAAGCTTCTCCACATAATTTACAGAAATCGAAGAACATTGTGCGCAGCAAAGTACCAACTTCCTCAATGGTTCTTAAATTCTCACAGTTTTTAATATAAAGGTTAGTCAGGCGGCTTGCATCTACTGCGGAGACACCTGCCGGAATGGCAGACATTGAGCAGAGATTGGAAGCAGCTACGATAAAAAGATTCTTATAATGTCTTAATTCAGAAGATGCGAGCTTTCCAACATACATACTATTATCAGTAAAAGTACACAGATAATCTTTCAGTGAAGTAATGTTTCCGGAGGAAACAATATGATAAAGCTGTTTCTCATAAGAAAAGAGATAGGCAGTTACTTCATCATCTGATTCTATATGGAAAACCTTGGAAGGGAGAATATCCTCTGGGTGAATGCCATATATGGATTCGTAAGATATTTTAGTCTCATTCACGCAATTATTGATAAGAACCATGTGCTGTGCAAGCTGGGAGCGTGTGATGTTTGGAATATGCATAATATATTCTTTTAAATCCTCCCGGTGCTCTGCGGAGATGACTTGTTCACGCATCAGATGGTCGAAAAGTTCTTCTGTAATTCCAGTTGGAAAAATAGGCCCGATGTAAATGTCTAAGTTTGTGTCATTGACAGGAATACGTCCATATTGGATATTGGGATGCCCGGAACAGAACTCAGGACCATTCCGGTACGGATTGTACAGATAGGCATCCGGTTCACAGCTGTGTGAAAGTCCCATGGCTTCCCCCTGGGAAGAATATAGAGCGACACTTTTATCCCGCAGGGAAGTAGGGATAAGTGTTGCATTGGAATAATCATGGCAGAAATCAATATATTTTCGGATAAGCTGTTCTTCTTCGTGGCACATGAAATCATTGCTCCTTTCCTATGCATAAATCATTCAACACTTTACGGAAATGAAATATTTAAAAATCTGTCAGAAAAGATGACAGTATGCAAAAGTGTGATACAAAAATTATATATATTGTATTTTACAACCATAAACCCAAAATTACAATACATGAAAGGGAAAAATAGGTATGATAAATAGGAATTAACGGAGTTCCAAATTATTAAGAAAGACAAAAACGTGATACCAATGTAAAAATTGGAAATGAAATTGTGAGGAGGAGAGGAAAAATGAGCTGGTCGAAAGATATGATTTTCGGCGCTGCCAGTGCTGCTTATCAAGTAGAGGGAGCCTACAATTGTGACGGACGGGGACTAAGCATCTGGGATGCACTGTCAGATGGATATGTGAAGCACGGAGATAATGGAAATACCGCATGCGATGAATACCACAGGTTCCGGGAAGATATTGCACTTATGAAAAAACTGAATCTGCAGGCATATCGTTTTTCTGTGAGTTGGCCGCGTATCATTCCGAAAGAAGGAGTGGTGAACGAAAAAGGAATCCGGTATTATCAGAATCTTGTGGATGAAGTGCTAGCGCAGGGGATGATCCCTATGGTTACTTTGTATCACTGGGATCTTCCGATGTGGATGCATGGGAAGGGAGGCTGGTATGCGGATGAGATTGCAGATCAGTTTGCATCCTATGTGGAGGTGGTTGTAGATGCTTTATCAGACCGTGTGAAATACTGGATGACAATGAATGAGGCTGCAACATTCATCGGAGCCGGATACTTAGAGGGAGTGCATGCACCTTTTGAGACAGTAAGCCGTGATGCGGAGGATTACGAAGAGAAGGTGAGCGTGCTCACAAAGCATGTATTGTTAGCACACGGAAGAGCGGTACAGATCATCCGGAAGAAAGCGAAGCTACAGCCTGTGATCGGAATTGCGATGGATGGAAAATTCTTTCTGCCGGATTCGGAAGAAGAAAAGGATATCGAATATGCAAGGCAGGAAACGTATACGGAAGATGTGGACTGCCACAGGATCAACTGGTGGTTAGATCCAATCTGCAAGGGAACGGTAAATCCTGTTCTTCAGAAGAAAATCAGTGCAGAGGAGATGGAAGTGATCCACCAACCGATTGATTTTATCGGATATAACTGCTACAAAGCGAACAATTTTGATGATGATGACGGCAGAAATCCGAGCGTAAAACCGGGAATGCCAAGAACCGCAATGGGTTGGAACATCACACCGGATGCCTTGTACTGGTCAGTCAGATTTTTACATGACAGATACGGTCTGCCGGTGCTGATCACAGAAAATGGAATGGCAAATATTGATTTTGTGATGAGCGATGGCAAGGTGCATGATCCACAGCGCATCGAGTATATGAAAATGTACTTAAAAGGGCTTAAGAGAGCGGCAGAAGAGGGATATCCGGTCATGGGCTACCTGTACTGGTCGATTCTTGACAATTTTGAATGGGCAGAAGGATATGATAAGCGTTTTGGATTGATCTATGTGGATTATGAGACATTAGAGCGTATACCGAAGGATTCCGCAGTGTGGCTTGCGGATTATATCAGAAGGGCGAGTAGACATGAGACAGAAGTATAAGATTAGTGCAGTCAGACCATCACAGGGAGCATTGGATTTCTCTTATTTGCTAGATGCACCTGCGGGAAAACATGGGTTTGTGACTGCAAAACATGGACATTTTTATTTTGAGGACGGTGCAAGAGCAAGATTTATAGGTTTTAACCTTGCAGCCAGATCAAACACTCCAGATCATGCACATGCTGAAAAACTGGCGGAACGTTTTGCAAGCCTTGGTGTGAACGTGATAAGACTTCACGCAGCGGATGCACCGATCAGTGATGAACCGAGAAGCTGGGCAAGCTGCAGGGAGACACCATTGCTCGATTATGACAGGGGAAGTGGACGATTCTTCCATACAGAGGGACTGGATCGTTTTGATTATCTGGTCGCAAAACTGAAAGAAAAAGGAATTTACTTACATATTGACCTGATCGTTGCAAGGAATTTTGTGTCGGGGGATGAGCTTTCTTATCCGGGAGATGCTGGAAACTGCGTAAAATGTTATCCGATGTTCAATGAACGCATGATAGAATTACAGCAGGAGTATGCGAGAGAACTTTTAACCCATGTGAATCCGTATACCGGACTTGCACTGGTGGAGGATCCGGCAGTGATGACTGTTCAGATTAACAATGAGGATTCTGCAATTAAGGGTACAATGGACAGTGACTGGAACCCGGTCATGCAGCCATACCGGGACGAGGTGAGAAAGCGTTGGAATGACTTTTTATTGATGAAGTATTCCGACAGGGAGCATCTGGAAAAGGCATGGACATGGGAAGGACAGTGCGCATTAAAAGAGACAGAAGATCCGAATGCAGGAACAGTGGAGATTGTAAAAGGAAATTTCTATCAGCCTGCAAATGATCCGATGGGAGAATGGACTGGTGATGTTTCTCCGGTGCGGTATGCAGATTATATGGAATTTGGAATCTGGCAGAACCGGAGATTTTATCAGAGAATGAAAGCATTTTTATTAAGTATCGGAGTGAGGGTCCCGATCAATGCAAGCAATCTGGTTGCCGGTGCAGCGGATGTTTATGGACATATTGACGGCGATGTGATGGAGAACAACAGTTATTTCAATCATCCATTGTTTCCTCTTACACCAGATGGATACAATGTACCCGGACCATCGGATTATGTGAAGGTAAATCCATTAAAAATTCAGACTGGAGTTGGAAGCATGGCGACTACTATTTTATCCATGGGTTCGATCGCAGCTGTGGAAGGAAAACCTTTCCTGCTCAGTGAATGGAATGAATATGGACTGAATCCGTTCCATTCAACATCCTTTATGCATACAGTGGCATACGCCTGTCTGAATGACTGGGATGGATTGATTTTGTATAATTATCAGACATCAGAGAAGGAAAATGAGCCGGAAGATGAGATTTTAAGTGTGTTTGATGCTTATAATGATCCGTCACTGATCTGTCAGTGGGGGATGATGGCAGAAGTATTCTTAAAAGGGCTTGTTGCACCGGCAAAGCATCAGGCAGATTTTGTGTACACGCAGAGAGATCTGAAAACGCTGCCTCCGATGATGGCAGCACCGGTTATGTATCTTCCGTATATTATGAAGATGCGGAATGTATTTCTGAACGGAGATAGCTATTCCGGCAGGGCAGATGTGGCAGTGAATGCAGGTTTTGTGGATAGTGGTAAGCTGGAAGATGCAGAGCACGCAGTCTATTATGCATGGTCAGATTATGTAGATGCATGCCGGACAGGCAAAAATCCAAAGCGATTGAAGAATGCAGCGAAGAATAGCAGAGAACTTTCGGAAAGTGTACATATCAGTGAACATGCACTCGTGTTTGACAAGATGAGGGAGCTGGCAGGAAGCGGTGATTATGAACAGTTTGCTTCTTATCTGGATCAGGCACTTAAAGAATGGCAGATCATAAAAGCAGATCAGGGACTGACAGACGGTGCACTTGTGTCAGATACCGGTGAATTGACTTTCACACCGGATGCCGGAAAATTCCGGATACAGACAGAACACTTTTCCTATTTCAGCGGAGTGCCGGATGAACAGATAAAGTTGAATGATATTGTGAGTGTTGCGGCAAAAAATGAGGAGATTACACTGGCACTGCTTGAAAGAAGACAGAGTGAGAACCAGAAAGAATATCTTCTGACTGCACTTGGCGATACCGGTATGGATGAGACGGTGATGGAAGCAGGACCGGATCTTTACGGAATACCATTAACGCATGTGAAAATGAAAGGAAAACTGTATATCAACACATTGGAAGGAGAGCTTTTTGTACAAGCGAAGGAAGCATCTTTGGAGGTGTTGAATCAGGAGGGAGATATCCTTCGTGTGTTAAAAGGGGAAGCAGATGGTGACAGGCAGAGATTTGCACTGTCAGGAGAAGATGCATCTGCACAATACAGATTGATCATCAGTTAGGAGAAAAGGAATATGGGAAGAAAGAAAAATGACGGACCAAAGTATGATGATAAAGGGATCCGCATGGTAATGAGAAAAAGAGATTATATGGCAGATATGGGAGGCCAGCTGGCGTTAGGCCTTATGGCAAACCTTGTAGGCCAGCTTACGTATTTTTACACAGATAAAGTAGGAGCAGCAGTTGGCGGCGTTGGAGTTATGCTTCTGATCGCAAAGATCCTAGATGCCTTTACGGATGTGATCGTAGGAAATATGGTCGATCATTCCAAGGGTGGTAATAAGAAATACTATAACTGGATGATTCGTCTGGCAATTCCGACAGCAATTGTGATCATAGCAATGTTTACAGTGCCAAAGAATACAGGAAGTGCTGTGCAGTTAGGATATATTCTCATCACAAACCTGTTAATTTCTGCTGTTTTATATACCATGATCGCAACACCGTTTGCGGCAGTTATGGTTGTACGTACCAATAGTAATAAAGAGAGGAGTGTTATGGGAACATTCCGCGCAATTGGAAATTATGGGGCTGGAATGTTGATTTCAATTCTTACTATCCCGATTACCAATATGCTTGGCGGAACACAGCAGGCATGGATCAAATATGGAGTTGTGATCGCACTGGTATGCCTGCTGCTGTTTCTGATCTGCTACCGTAATGGCGTCCGTACCAAATTTGCTTCTGATTATGAGAACGAAGCATTTGTAGAAGAACAGGACGAAGAGGAAGAGAATGTTCCATTTAAAGATGCGATGGGAATGCTGTTTCGGAATAAATACTGGATCATTGTCCTTTTATTTAACCTGATCACATCTATTTCAACAAGTGTTGCTGCATCTTCTGGCACTTATTACTGTAAATGGATTTTTGGCAATGACAATCTGGTATCGTTGATCGGAGCACTTGGAATGCTTGCAACGGTTGCAGGATTTATCCTGGCGCAGCCGATCATAAGCAAAGCAGGAATTCAGAAGACCGTATATTTTGGACTGATCGGAGCAGCTGTGATGGCAGGAATCCGTTGCTTTGTCCCGGAAAATTTTGCTCTCTATATTGTAACAAGCCTGATTGGAAGCTTTGTACAGATTCCATTAATGTGTCTGTATGGTGTACTTACAGCTATGACAATTGATTATAATGAGTGGAAATATGATAAGCGGATGATTGCCATCTCTGGTGGAGCAGTCAGCTTTGGAAGTAAAGTAGGAGCAGGGCTTGGAGCAGCAGTGCTTGCACTGATCCTTCAGGCAGGACATTACGATGCAACATTAGCAGCAGCTACGACATCCATGAAATACTCCATTTATGCATTTTCCAACTATCTGCCTTTAATCATGAATCTTGTCATGTTTGTTGTTTTTATGAGATTTGATCTTGAAAATAAACTTCCACAGATGAAAGAAGAGGTAGCAGCGAGAAGGGCAGCACAGCAGAAACAGGAGTAAAAAAGATATGTTTGAAATAAGTGATATTTTTATTGAGGAAAAATCTGTATTAAAAGAAGGAAAAGAACTTTTGATCACAGATACAGACAAACCTGTCATTTCATTTCAATTACAGAGTGACCGAAGAGAGACTTCTCTTCGGTCTGCCTGTATCCGGGTAAATAACTGGATAGCAGAAGTGAAAGAACAAATTGGGATAAAATATGAAGGAGAACCATTAAAACCATTTACCCGATATGATGTGGAGATAGAGGCGGTGGATGATCGTGGAAACAACAGTACAAAGTGTGCAGAATTCATGACGGGAAGAAAACGTCTGCCATGGAGTGGAAAGTGGATAACGGATGAGATGCATGTGACAGAAAAGCCAAACTCTCCGCGTCCATTATATTTCCGCAGAAAAATCCATCTGGAAAAAGCAGTGGAGGAGAGCTGGATTGTAGTGACTGCGATTGGAATTTTTGATGTCCTGCTAGATGGCAGACGGATCAGTGAGGATTATTTTTCGCCGGGATTTACCGATTACGAACATAATCTCCAGTATTGCTGCTACCGGATAGGCGAATTACAGGAGGGAGACCATGAACTCTTTGTGACAGTTGCGGCAGGCTGGGCAGTTGGAAGAACAACGAATATTTCGAATACAAACCAGAGCGTTTCATTATTGACTGCAGACCGACAGGCACTGCTTGCAGAATGGTATATTGTATATAAAGATGGAAGCAGGGAAGTTGTAAGTACCGATGGATCATATGAGGTGACGGCAGATGGACCGTATCAATATGCGGATTTCTATGATGGAGAAATTTATGATGCAAGGTTTAAGGAGACGGATTGGAAATGGAGAAAAGCAGATGTGATAACGCCGGATATCCATCCGATGATTGAAGCAAGGTACGGAGAGCCGGTGACCGGCCATGAAATTTTTGCTCCCATCTCCTGCGAAGAGGTTTACTCAGGAGAGAAGGGAGAGACTGAGATTATCTATGATTTTGGACAAAATCTTTCCGGAGTTGTGGAATTTGAGGCAGATGGAGAAACGGGGCAGATCATCCGGATATGCCACGCGGAAGCGTTAGAGCATGGAAAACTGTACCGGACAAATCTTCGTTTGGCAAAGCAGGAAATCTGTTATTACTGCAGGGATGGAAAGCAGACGTATGCACCGCGCTTCACCTATATGGGGTTCCGCTATATTAGTGTCAGCGGAATAGAAAAAGAGAAGATAAAAGTACAGGCAAGAGCAATCTATTCAGATCTTACGGTCACGGGTGATTTTTCCTGCTCGGATGAGCGATTGAACCAGCTGCAGAAGAACCTTGTATGGAGTGGAAAAGACAATTTTGTGGATATCCCGACCGACTGTCCGCAGAGGGATGAAAGACAGGGATGGACGGGAGACATTGCATTGTTTGCAGGTACGGCGTGTTTTAATTTTCAGATGAACCGGTTTCTTGGAAAGTGGCTCCGCGACATGAAAGCAGAACAGGGAAAATTAGGTGCGATTCCTTTTGTTGTCCCGGTGCGGAAAGGCGTAACTCCAAGCATTACAACAAGCTGCTGGGGAGACAGCTGCATTCTTGTGCCATATGCCATCTACTGGTCAACCGGAAACCGGGAAGTACTTCACCAGATGTATCCTGTCATGAAAAAATATCTTGCCGATGTGTCAAGATGGGCAATGGCAGGTTTTATTAAGAATCATTCGCGGTATATTTTCTCATTGCCGTTTCAGTTTGGTGATTGGTGTGCACCTTACGGGAATCCAAAGGACTGGCTTGGAAAAGGTCCATGGACAGGAACCGCATATTATTACTATGCGTGTCAGGTGATGAGTGAGATCGCAGAGGCACTTGGAGAGAGGGCAGACTGTGATTTTTACAGGAAAAAATCTGAAAAAATAAAAAAAGCCTACAGGATAAGATTTATGGATGGAGATGGGACACTGAATGAGGAATTTCAGACTGGGTATGTACTGCCGCTTTATTTTAAAATGGCAGGACAGAAAGAAGCAGAAAAAATGGCGGATAATCTCTGGAAACTGATCCGAGAGAACGGCGGTCATCTGAATACCGGATTTACAGCAACACCGTATATTCTGTTTGCACTTGCGGACAATGGACATTTGAAGGAAGCTTATCAGCTTCTGATGGAAGACACGAACCCATCATGGCTTTATCAGGTAAAAAAAGGAGCAACAACCATGTGGGAACAGTGGGACGTGATTGAAGAGAACGGTCAGGTCAAAGAGGCGTCCATGAATCACTATGCCTATGGAGCGGTAGGAGATTTCTTTTACCGGAGGATCTGTGGATTAGAGCCGGTGGAGGCAGGATATAGAAGATTCCGTATAAAACCGATGCCTGGTGGCGGTCTGACAAACGCACAATGCTCCCATATCTGTATTTATGGAACAATCCGCGTCGCGTGGAGGATAGAAGAGGGCAAAATGAAGCTTAAGATTTCTGTTCCTGTCGGAACAACTTGTGAAGTGGAGCTGCCGAATGGAAAGAAGGAGGAGTTAGTCAGTGGAAACTATGGATTACAGGAATGATAAGCTCTCACCAGAAGAGAGGGCATCCCTGTTATTACAGGAGATGAGTCTGGAAGAGAAAATGGCACAGGTGAACTGTGTATTTCCGTTTGATAAAACATATCTAAATTGTGACTGGATCAAAGAACAGGTTCCATACGGAATCGGAGAGGTCAGTACGCTTGAGATGAGGAGAATCAAGTCTTTGCAGGAAGCAGCAGACTGGCAGAGAAGAGTCCGGCGTATTGTAATGGAGAACAGTCCACATGGAATTCCTGCAATTTTCCATATGGAGGGATTATGTGGAGCATTTTTACAAGAAGCAACAAGTTATCCATCGGGGATTGCGAGAGGAGCCGGATTTGATCCGGAGCTGGAAGAAAAGATTGGAGCAAGTGTGGCAAAGCAGGAGACCGCCTGCGGGATCACACATATTTTGGCACCGGTTTTAGATATTTCCAGAGATTCACGTATGGGAAGACAGGGAGAAACCTATGGAGAAGATCCGACACTTGCAGCAGCGCTTGGAACCGCTTATGCGAAAGGCGCAGCAGGCGTGACTGTGGATGGCAGGACACCGGACTGTGTGGCAAAACATTTTCTGGCATTCCACAATTCACAGGGAGGTATCCATGGAACACACAGTGAGACGGCAGAACGTACCTTACAGGAAATCTATGGAAAACCATTTCAGGCGGCAATCCGTGATGGAAAACTGAAAGGCATCATGCCATGTTATTGTTCCATCGACAATGAGCCTGTCTCTGTGTCAAAAAAGCTTCTCACGGATCTTTTGCGAGAGAAGATGGGCTTTGACGGAATCTGTGTCAGTGATTATGGTGGAATTGGAAACAGCCATACCGTACAGCATATCGGAGAGACACTTGGAGAAACCGGATATCTGGCAATGGAAGCGGGAATGGATATTGAGATGCCAAGCCAGACAGGATATGGAAAAGAGCTGATGGAGGGATTTTCGGATGGAACGTATGATATAAGTGTATTAGATAAAGTAGTACATAGGGTGCTCTGTGTAAAATTCCGTATGGGATTATTTGAGCACCCATTTGCAATGGAAGGAGAGGCGTTAGAAAAAGAGTTTGCAGAAGCAGATGAAGGAGGAAGCCTGTCTTTGCAGTCAGCTTTGGAATCTATGGTACTTCTCAAAAATGATGGCATTCTTCCATTGGATAAGAAGAAACTCAGAAAAATTGCGGTGATTGGTCCGCATGCAGACAATGCAAGGATGTTTTTCGGTGGTTACACGCATATGTCCATGATGGAATCTGTATATGCAGTGGCAAACAGTATCGCTGGGGTAGCAGGTATTGAGAACAGAAGTGGAGAGGAAATCCCTACCGTGCCAGGCACTCATATCCAGCTTGACACAGGAAAAATATATGATGAGATTTTAAAAACACAAAAACCGCAGTGCAGATCGCTTGTGGAGTATTTAAGAGAAATCCTTCCGGATACAGAAATTGTATCGGCTTTCGGTTATCCAATCGCAGGGGAGGATGAGTCCGGTTTTGAAAAAGCCCTTAAGACGATGGAAGGCGCAGATATTGTACTTCTTACTTTGGGCGGAAAATATGGCACCTGTTCCCTTGCATCCATGGGTGAGGGAGTTGATGCGGCAGACATAAATCTTCCACCTTGTCAGGATCGGTTTATTCTGGCAGCTTTGGAGAAAAAAATTCCACTGGTAGGTATTCATTTCAATGGAAGACCAATCTCAAGTGATGTGGCAGATATGCATTTGAATGCAATTTTGGAGGCATGGAATCCGGCGGAAATGGGTGCAAGAGCAGTATATGAGGCTTTGTTTGGAATTCATAATCCATCCGGCAGACTGCCGGTTTCTGTGGCATATAGTGCCGGACAGATTCCGGTATATTACAATCATCCATGGGGTTCTGCAAACCATCAGGGAGAGAGTATCGGATTTGTCAACTATCTGGATATGCCGCATACACCGAGATACTGTTTTGGATATGGACTGAGTTATTCGGATTTTGTCTATTCTGATTTAACCATAGAAAAAGAAGAAGTACTGCCGACAGAGGCTGTTTCTGTTTTGATGAAGGTCACAAACCAGTCAGAAACTGCCGGAACAGAGATCGTCCAGCTTTATCTGTCCGACCGCTATGCATCGAGAACAAGACCGGTGCAGGAGCTTGCCGGATTTACAAGAGTATGGTTAGAGCCGAAAGAGAGCAGAACTGTTATTTTCAGGATACAGCCTTCACAGATGGCATTTCTGGATAAAGATATGCGATGGAAAATTGAAAAAGGTACGGTTGATGTGAAAATTGGAAGCTCCAGTGAAGATATCCGATTGAAAGGTGAGTATACCGTCCGGGAAAATCAGTGGATTGAAGGAAAAGACAGAGCTTTTTGCGCGGAGGTGGAAGTTTTATGAGATATTACTGCAATCCGATCAATGTACCATATGCATACCAGTTTAAGAAAGATCCAAGAGATAAATATCAGCTCACTGTGAACCGGGAAGCTGCAGATCCTTCCATGGTGGAATATCATGGAAAATACTATCTGTTTGCATCAATGAGCGGATCCGTGTGGGTATCTTCGGATATGGCACACTGGGAAAGCTATCCGCTGCCGGAGAATGTACCTGCCTATGACTATGCGCCGGATGTGCGCGTGTTCGGTGACTGGATGTATTTTACAGCATCTGGCAGGGGTGAGGCGTGCGATTTCTACCGGACGAAAGATCCTATACATGGTCCCTATGAGAAAATCGAGGGTGTGATGGATTACTGGGATCCGAATCTGTTTGCAGATGAGGATGGCAGAGTTTATTTTTACTGGGGATGTGCCAATGCAACACCAATCTGGGGCGTGGAATTAGACCCGGATACGATGCATCCAATCGGAGAAAAAAAAGAACTAATCTTTGGAAATCCGTGGGAGAACGGATATGAGAGATTCGGTGAGAACAACAGTGAAAATCCGAAAACAGAAGAAGAGATTGAAGGTCTGTTCGCTGCCTTTTTGAAAGAGTGTGGGGAAGATGCGAAAAATCTTCCGGAGGAGAATAAGAAAATCATCCGTGCAACATATGCGGGAATGCCATACATCGAAGGTGCGTGGATGACAAAATATCAGGGAAATTATTATCTGCAATATGCGTGTCCGGGAGCAGAATTGAATGTTTATGCAGATGGTGTTTATGTCGGAAAATATCCATTAGGTCCGTTTCATCTGGCAGAGAATAATCCGTTTTCCTATAAACCGGGCGGTTTTCTTCCGGGAGCAGGCCATGGTTCTACGATGGAAGATATAACCGGACATTTCTGGCATACGGCAACAATGAGAATCAGCAAAAATCATGTGTTTGAGCGGCGTGTAGGAATCTGGCCGGCAGGGTTTGATGAGGAAGGAAATCTCTTCTGCAACCAGAGATATGGAGACTGGCCGCAGGACGTCGAAAAATTCAGAATGGATCCGTGGGCAGAGCCGGAATGGTTTTTGTTAAGCTATGGCGCAAAGATGACAGCATCCGGTTATGAAAAAGATCACGAGCCATCGCTTGCAGCAGACGAGAATGTACAGACGTGGTGGATGGCAGATACCGAAGCACCGGGAAGTTTTCTTACAATGGATCTGGACACCTGTGCAAACGTGCATGCCATCCAGATTAATTTCGCAGATGATCCTTCCAGTCAGATAAAGTGTCCGGGGGAATGGAAGAAAACACCGGATATGGAGCGCTATATAGACCGGAAGGCAGGGTATACAAGATGGATGTTAGAAGGATCTTTAGATGGAGAGATGTGGTTTGCACTGGAAGATAAGAGAAATGCAGACACTGATTTAAGCCATGATCTTGTTGTGTCAGAAGAGGGATGGAAGCTACGCTTCCTGAGACTCACAATAGAAGAGGTGCCTTACCATGTGAAACCGTGTATTTCAGGACTTCGTGTTTTTGGAAGGGCAGAGAGAACACTTCCGGAAGTGCCGGAATATGAAGTCAGACGGACAGGATATCTTGATATGGAAGTTTCCGTAGAAGAGCAGAAAGCGGTATCCGGATATCTGATCCTGTGGGGAAATAAACCGGAACAGTTCTATCACAGCTGTATGGTTATGGGAAACTGCATAAACTACCGTGTAGGAGCTCTGGTAAAAGGAAAAATGTACTATGTCAGAGTGGATGCTTTTAATGGTTCCGGAATTACACATGGAGAAGTAAAAAAGCTGGAGGTATTTAAATGAAAAAACAGTTATTGCGGCAGGCAGATGGATCACCATGGATAGCGATTGCCGGCGAAGCTCATAATTCGAGTGCATCAGATGCCGTTTACATGAGCGGAATCTGGGAAAAGGCAGAAGAACTGGGATTGAATACACTGCTCCTTCCGGTGAGCTGGGAACTGATCGAGCCGGAGGAAAACAGGTTTGAATTCACGTTGGTGGATGAGCTTATCATGCAGGCAAGAAATGCGGGCATGCATATTATTTTTCTGTGGTTTGGAACATGGAAAAATGCACAGTCAACTTATGTACCGGAGTGGGTGAAGAAAGATTTGCAGCGTTTTCCGCGTGCGGAGCTAGAACAGGGAAAACGGAAAATCATTCTTAAAAATTTTTATAATATGCCATATACAACCCTTTCTTATCTGGGCGAAGAGACAAAACATGCAGATGCGAAAGCATTCGCAGGATTAATGCGCCACTTAAGGGTAATTGACGGGAAAGAGCGGACAGTGCTTGCAGTCCAGGTGGAGAATGAGACTGGAGTGCAGGGAAGTGCAAGAGAGCATTCCACATTGGCAGAACAGCTGTTTGCAAAAACACCGCCGCAGGGGCTTGTGGATTATCTGGAAAACCATACAGATGAGATGGATGAATCTTTGAAAAATGTATGGCAAAATCAGAATGCCGGGGCAGAGAGAAAAATAACTCCAGACAGTGGGCAGGATGGTATGGAAAAATGCGGAAAAGAAAAAGGATGGAGAGAGGTTTTTGGTCTGGCAGCAGATGAAATTTTTTCTGCATATCATATTGCAAGTTATGTAGAATATGTCGCAGCTGCCGGAAAAGCAGAGTATGATCTTCCGATGGCGGTCAACAGCTGGCTGACACAGGGGACAGAGCCTGGAGTATATCCATCCGGTGGACCGGTTGCCAAAATGATGGAGGTGTGGAATTATGCAGCCCCGTCCATTGATATCTATGCACCGGATATTTATGTACATAATTTTACCGATATCTGCGAGGAGTATACAAAGCTTGGCAATCCACTTTTTATTCCGGAAACGGCAACACATTCCCACTGTGCGCCAAGGCTTGTGTATGCAATCGGACATTATCATGCAGTCTGCTTTGCACCGTTTGGCTTTGAGGATATGGGAAAACCGTTCAACTCTGCCACAGCACATCTCTTCGGGGTGGATGTGAAAGACCCATTACTTTCCATACCACAGGATGTAAAGGAGTACCATTACTGTGCGTCAACGTTAGGAAGCATGATAGATCTGTTTTCGGACAATTATGGAACAGACAATCTTCAGGCAGTGATTGCAGAAAACTGTAAAGATGGTACAGGAGAAATGTTATTTGAAGATTACAGATTCCGCGTGCAGATGGCGGTTTCAGGGCAGGGAGAACAAAAAGGCGTATGTCTTATTTTAAAGGCAGAGGAAGATACTTTTTATATGTTTGCAAATGCATGCCAGATAGAAATCTGTTCGAATGACAAGACGCGGGAGCACTGTGATATTTTATCTTATGAGGAAGGAGCTTTTTCGGAAGGCATCTGGGTGGCAGGCAGAAGATTAAACGGTGACGAAGCAGCAGCGATTACATTTGAGGAATACCGGCTGGTGAAGATAAAACTCTTTTTATATGGAAATGAATAGAAGATGAAGCTCTTACGATATAGGTATAAATAAAGAAATAGGCGAGAATAAGTAAAAACTGATATCAGATTGTACTCTTCAGAAACCGTACCTGCTGTGGTATAAACCAGAAGCCGTTGTCGTACAATGTGGTAAGAAAATCAAACGAATATATTTTTTCCAAAGATTTGTCGTAAAAATGTGGTCAAATCAAGAAACCTCCGTGCGAAAGCAAGTGAAAAATCCCTGTGAAGCTGTGAGATACGCCATGCACAGCTCGGGAAAGAATTCCCTTGCTGCCAGGCTGTCGCCCTATAAAATAGCGAAAATAGACGCCTTTGCAAGTAAACTTGCAGGGCGTTTTTTTCACCATTTTGCATGGCTGGTAGCGTTCACACAATCTTCACAAAATAATTAGCACTCACCTATTGTTATTGTGACGTTGGTTTTGTCTAGTTTCATATAGTCCCGTAACGCCCTATTTACAAGGGTTTCACGGATTTTGAAAATTTGTAGCTGTTCATCAAAAATCGTCATTTTTCAGAAATTTGGGGTCAAAATTGGCGTCAGATAGCACACCAGAGAAAAAATTAAATATTTTATAGACTACGGAACGTACACTTTTGTCGTTCCTTTTCTATTTCCAGTCGTTCAGAAATGGACGGCTTTTTTCATACCCAAAATCGAAAGGAGAAAGAGAAAATATGAATAAGCTAGTAAAGCGATTGCTGACAGGAACGCTTGCTTTTGCAACCATTCTCACAGCATTACCAGTGACGGCGGTTCATGCTTCCGGCAATCAATACTGGACAGAATCAGCAGAACGTGTCGGCTACATTGAACACGTTATGAATGATGGTTCTATCAAATCTACGTTCAATGAGGGACACATGAAAGTTGAGGGCGAAACTGCCTACTGCGTGGACATCAACACCAATTTCAAGAATGGATATAAAACACGCTCTGACGCAAGCTCCCGTATGAGTAGCGATCAAATTGCGGACGTTGCTCTTTCCTTAGAGTACGTCAAGCAATATACCGCTTCTCATACGAACTTGAATTACAAACAGGGATACTTGCTGGAACAGTGTGTTGTCTGGCAGAGATTGAGTGAACAGCTCGGCTGGCAATGCGATAACGTTAGAGCTTCTTATAATGAAATCTCACAGGCAGTACAGAATGAAGTGTACGCTGGTGCGAAAGCATTTGTGAAAGCAAACAAAGGACGCTATGAATGTGGCGGTTACATCTACACCGGCGAAGGTCAGGACATCGGACAGTTCTGGGCGAAGTTAAATGTAGGAAATGCAAAGGTCAAAAAGACTTCTTCCAATCCCACGGTCACAGATGGCAACGCCAACTATTCTTTTGAGGGTGCAACATTTGGTGTCTATTCTGATAAGGGGTGTAACAGCCAGCTTGCCACACTTACTGCCGATGGAAACGGCGATACCAAAGAAGTTGAGGTAAAAGCCGGAACAGTTTACATCAAAGAGCTTTCTGCTCCAAAGGGTTACAAGCTGGATTCTACTGTCCATGTCTTAAATGTGGAAGTTGGAAAAACAGCGACATTGACTGTTGCCGATACTCCAAAGGTCACAGAAACTTTGATTGATTTATTTAAAATCGACATGGAAACAGGAAAATCTACTCCACAGGGAAATGCTTCTTTAGAGGGTGCAGAGTTCACATGGAGCTATTATGACGGTTACTACAATGCAGACAATCTTCCTGCAAAGGCTACCCGTACATGGACAACGAAAACATTTATGTCCTATTTGTAACAACAATTGGAATTGTCAAGAAAAGTGTAGTCGTTAAAACTCACTAAATTCTATCAGTTCCTAAGCTGCAGGAAGATCTTCTTGCAGCTTAGGAACTGATAGAATTTAGTGAGTTTTAACGACTACACTTTTCTTGACAATTCCATAGACATAACCACGTCATGAGAACAAAAAGGAGGCTATTACAGAAAGGAATGTTTCTCATGGCAAATAGCAGAAAAGACCATAAAGGAAGAAAATTAAGAGAGGGCGAAAGCTGGCGTAAAGATGGTAGATACAGTTACCGTTATACAGATATAAGAAGCGGAAAACGTCTGACAGTATATGCAAGAGATTTACCGGAATTAAGGGAAAAGGAAAAGCAGATTGCAAAAGACTTGGAAGATAACATTTTAACTGATGGAGCAATCAAAAAACTTACTCTTAATAAATTGTTTGAAAGATATATGTCTACTAGGGAGCTAAAAGAATCCACTAGAGCAAATTATCTGAAAACATGGGAGAATCGTGTCAAAGATGAAATTGGAAACATCAAGGTTGTTCAGATTTTACCATCACACATCAAATCATTTTACTCAAAACTTTCTAAAGCAGGATATGCATATTCTACAATAAAATTTATTGACAATATGATTTGTCCGGCACTGGAAATGGCTGTTGATGATGATATTATCCGCAAGAATCCAGCAAAGTTTTCTATCAGTGATTATGGTAGACAGGCAGAAGAACGTATTGCTTTAACAGTTTTACAACAGGAAAAAATGCTGGAATTTGTGAAAAATAATCAAGTATACAACACCTACTATCCAATGCTCAGAATCATGTTAGGAACTGGTGTAAGGTGCGGAGAATTGATTGGATTGACTTGGGAAGATGTAGATGTCAGAACAAAAGCGGTAAGTATTGACCATCAGTTGATTTATAAAGATTTAGGAGATGGCTATAAATTCCATATTTCCACGCCAAAGACGGATTCTGGAATCAGAACTATCCCTATGACATCAGATGTACAAAGAGCATTTGAAGAACAAAAGAAATTAAACTTCATGCTTCAAAAAGGAAAAGATGTTGAGATAGACGGTTATAAAGGATTCATTTTCATGGCGAAGTCCGGCAGACCGCTCATGCCTAATGCGATAAACAATATCTTATATAATATTGTAGACGCATATAACAAAAAAGAAGTCGAAATTGCAAAGACTGAACATAGAAATGCTGAATTGTTACCAAAGGTATCTGCTCACATTATGCGACATACGGCTTGTACCAGAATGGCAGAAAAGAGAATGGACGTAAAAGTTCTTCAATATATTATGGGACACGCCCACATAGACGTAACGATGGACGTATACAACCATGTAAGTGAGATGTCCAGAATTGAGAGTGAAATCACAAGGCTGGAAAACGTAGCAATTAGCTGACACCAAAAATAAAAAATTGGTGTCAAAATGGTGTCAAATCAAGAAAAAGTGATGATTATAAGGAAGAAAAAGAGTTGCAAACCCCGTAAAATCAAGGTTTGCAAAAAAAATCTCAAAAAATTAGCACTCAAGGGTTGACAGTGCTAATAATGCGTGCTATAGTACAGATAGAACAAAGGAAGGGGAACAAAAAGAAAGGTTTGCTTTCCAGTGTTCCGAACGTATTATGAATGTTTGAAAGGAGACAGGACTTATGTTAATGCCTAGTATTTTTAATAATAATTTATTTGATGATGATTGGTTTGGATTTCCGTTTTACGGATATGCAGATAAAGCAGAGGACAGAGCAGAAAAGAAGCTCTATGGACATCATGCGAATAATCTGATGAAGACAGATATCAAAGAGATGAAAGATGGATATGAGCTTGAGATTGATCTTCCTGGATTTAAGAAAGATGAGGTTACTGCAGAATTGAAAGATGGTTATCTGACAGTCAGTGCAGCGAAAGGCCTTGATCAGGATGAACAGGAGAAAGAAACCGGCAGGTATATCCGCCGTGAACGTTACGCAGGAGCATGTCAGAGAAGTTACTATGTTGGTGAAGATATCACAGAAGAAGATATCAAAGCAGAATTTAAACATGGTATTCTGAAACTCTTTGTTCCGAAAAAAGAAGCAAAACCAGCGGTAGAAGAGAAGAAATATATCACAATTGAAGGTTAATATAGAAGATAAATTTTCCCCGGAGAGCAATCTCCGGGGTGTTTTACAGGCAGGAGGTGACAGAACATGGCAGCAAAGCGGGATTACTACGAGGTGCTCGGAGTAGCAAAGAATGCAGATGAGAAGACAATCAAAAAAGCTTACCGGAAGTTGGCGAAGAAGTATCATCCGGATACCAATGCCGGAAATCCGGATGCAGAAAAGAAATTCAAAGAAGTAACAGAAGCTTATTCGGTACTGAGTGATCCGGAAAAGAAGAAGATGTACGATCAGTTCGGACACGCTGCATTTGACCAGTCTGCAGGAGGCAGCTATCAGGGCAGTGGATTCGGAAATGGTTTCCAGGGATTCAAAAGTGGTCCTGGAGGCTATCAGGAGTATCATTTTACCGGAAATGCAGATGATATTTTCGGAGATATGTTTAAAGATATATTCCATGGAAATGGCAGCAAAAGCACAGGTGGTTTCGGAAGCCAGGGCTTTCACAGAAGCAGTTTCTATGACGATGGGTCCGGATTTGGCGGGTTCGGAGGATTTGGTGGCCACGGATCAGCAGGCTTTGATCAGAAAGGTCAGGATCTGAATGCCAGTGTATCTGTTACATTTGATGAGGCAGCTTTTGGATGCGATAAAAGGATCACCCTGCAAGATCAGAGTGGAAAAGCACAGACGCTGGAGGTACACATTCCGGCAGGAATTGACAGTGGAAAGAGCATAAGGCTTCGTGGAAAAGGAATGCCGGGAACCGGAAAGGGCGGGGCAGGAGACCTTCTCCTGAAAGTAACTGTTCAGCCGAAAGCAGGCTATGAACGAAAAGGAATGGATGTTTACACGACAGTCAATATTCCTTATACAACAGCCGTATTTGGTGGAGAGGCAAGAGTGCATACCCTGTATGGCGATGTGATGTGCAAGATCAAAGAAGGAACCCAGTCAGGAAGCAAGATACGTTTAAGAGGAAAAGGAATTGTTTCGATGAAGGATGCAAATGTCCACGGCGACCAGTATGTAACGGTACAGATCCAGGTTCCGAGACATTTAAGTGCAGAGGCAAGACAGAAACTGATGGAATATAAAAAAGCCGCTGCCGGAGGAAGATAAAGAATCCGGAGCGTTTTATATAGACAGGACTCAGACAATGAGTCCTATGATTTGACAGAGGAGTAAAAATATATATAGATTTAGCACTCGGCTCTTGACAGTGCTAACAACACGTGCTATAGTTCGGATAGAACAAAGATAGCAAGGCAAAGGAGGGACTCATGTTATGAATATCAATAAATTTACACAAAGTTCTATGGCAGCAGTGCAGAACCTTGAAAAGATTGCAGCAGATTACGGCAACCAGGAAATTGAGCAGGAACATCTTCTGTATTCTTTGCTTACAATAGATGACAGCCTGATTCTCAAGCTGATTGAGAAGATGGGTATTACAAAAGAGACGATGATGAACCGTGTTGAAGAGCTTTTACGGAAGCGCCCGAAGGTGCAGGGTGGTCAGATGTATATTGGCCAGAACCTGAATAATGTGCTGATCCATGGTGAGGATGAAGCAAAGCAGATGGGTGACGAGTATGTATCCGTTGAGCATCTGTTCCTTGCACTTCTGAAATATGCGAACCGTGAGATAAAAGGTATGATGAAGGAGCTTGGAATTACAAGGGAAAGCTTCCTTCAGGTGCTTTCTTCCGTAAGAGGTAATCAGAGAGTAACCAGTGATAATCCGGAAGCTACTTATGATACTCTGAATAAATACGGAGAAGATCTGGTGGAAAAAGCCAGGGAACAGAAGCTGGATCCGGTCATTGGACGTGATGCAGAGATCCGGAATGTGATCCGTATCCTGTCACGTAAGACCAAGAACAACCCGGTTCTGATCGGTGAACCTGGTGTAGGTAAGACAGCAGCGGTAGAAGGTCTGGCACAGCGTATCGTGCGCGGTGATGTACCGGAAGCTTTGAAAGATAAAAAAGTATTTGCTCTGGATATGGGAGCACTGGTTGCAGGTGCGAAGTATCGGGGTGAATTTGAAGAGCGTCTGAAAGCAGTTCTGGAAGAAGTCAAGAACAGTGATGGAAACATCATCCTGTTTATCGATGAACTGCATACCATTGTAGGTGCCGGAAAGTCAGACGGTGCAATGGACGCCGGAAATATGTTAAAGCCAATGCTTGCCCGTGGTGAGCTGCATTGTATCGGTGCGACAACTCTGGATGAGTATCGCCAGTATATTGAAAAGGATGCCGCTCTGGAACGTCGTTTCCAGCCGGTCATGGTGGATGAGCCTTCAGTTGAGGATGCCATTTCTATCCTTCGTGGATTGAAAGAGCGTTATGAAGTATTCCATGGGGTCAAGATCACAGACAGTGCACTGGTTGCAGCTGTTACTTTGAGTAACCGTTATATTTCAGACCGTTTCCTTCCGGATAAGGCAATCGACCTGGTTGATGAAGCATGTGCATCCATTAAGACAGAGTTGGATTCTATGCCGACAGAGCTGGATGAACTGAACCGTAAGATCATGCAGCTGGAGATTGAAGAGGCAGCTCTGAAAAAAGAGGATGACCGTCTGAGTAAGGAAAGACTGCAGAAACTGCAGGAAGAGCTTGCCGAAGAACGGGAAAAATTCGCAAAGCAGAAAGCACAGTGGGATAACGAAAAACATTCTGTTGAACATGTACAGAAGATCCGTGAGCAGATTGAACAGCTGAACCGTGAAATCGAAGCAGCTCAGAGGAGCTATGATCTGAACAAGGCAGCAGAGCTTCAGTACGGACGTCTTCCACAGTTGCAGAAACAGCTGGAAGAAGAGGAAGCAAAGGTAAAAGATGAAGATCTTTCACTGGTTCATGAAAGTGTTACCGATGATGAGATTGCCAAGATCATTTCCCGCTGGACCGGTATTCCGGTTGCAAAATTAAATGAAAGCGAGAGAAGTAAGACACTGCACCTTGCAGACGAGCTTCATAAACGTGTTATCGGACAGGACGAAGGCGTTACGAAAGTAACTGATGCAATCATCCGTTCCAAAGCAGGAATCAAAGATCCGACCAAGCCGATCGGTTCCTTCCTCTTCCTTGGACCTACCGGTGTAGGTAAGACAGAGCTTGCAAAAGCACTTGCAGAGAATCTGTTTGATGATGAGAACAATATGGTGCGTATCGATATGAGTGAGTATATGGAGAAATACTCTGTATCCCGTCTGATCGGAGCGCCTCCGGGATATGTCGGATATGATGAAGGCGGCCAGCTTACCGAGGCTGTTCGTAGAAAACCATACTCTGTTGTGCTTTTCGATGAGGTCGAAAAAGCACATCCGGATGTATTTAACGTACTTCTGCAGGTACTGGATGACGGACGTATCACGGACTCACAGGGACGTACCGTTGATTTCAAGAATACGATCCTGATCATGACATCCAACATCGGATCCTCTTATCTGCTGGATGGTATCGATGAAAATGGCGATATCAAGCCGGATGCAGAGGCAATGGTCATGAATGATCTGAGAGCACATTTCAGACCGGAATTTCTGAACCGTCTGGATGAGACGATCATGTTCCGTCCGCTGACGAAAGATAATGTCTACTCTATCATCAGCCTGCTTGTCAATGATATCAATAAACGGCTTGCAGATAAAGAACTGAGGATCGAGCTTACCGAAGCAGCCAAACAGCTTGTAGTAGAAGGCGGATATGATCCGACCTACGGTGCAAGACCATTGAAGAGATATCTTCAGAAGAATGTTGAAACTGAGGCAGCTAAGCTGATTCTGGAAGGAAATGTCGGCAGCGGAGATACGATCCTGATCGATAATGTGGATGGGAAACTTACTGCAAGGATCAAGCAGCACTTAAGAGAAGTATAAGAAATGTAATATATAAAGAATCTGCAATCGGCAGATCATCGAATCCAATCATGGTGACATCATCAGGCGCAGGACGGTTTATGACCGCTTGCGCCTGTATTCGTTTGGGGTCATACCAAACTGTTTTTTGAAGGCAGTCTGGAAGTGGCTCTGGCTTGAAAAACACAAAAAAGTGCTGATTGTACTGATCGGTTTATTTGTGAACTGAAGCAGACGGCGTCCCTCCTCGAGCTTGCACCGGAGAATAAAATCGCTGACAGTAAATCCAAGATTTTCCTTAAAGTAAGCTGAAAAATAGGATTTGCTGAAGCCCGTATATCTGGCGACATCACCTACCGTAATGTGCTGATTGGTATTTTGTTGGATGTACCGAATTGCCTTTTGCAGGCGCTCATCTGTGGAAAAAGGGGTCTGTGCCTGGGCAACCTTCTCAGCAAAGGTGTAGGATGTTTTGTCTAAGATCTCGTATAGTATATCGGGATTGTCCGTCTGCTCTGCAAGCTGGATAAAATAGTCTGAAAGCTCATAGGCGGTATCATATTCAAGACCACCATCTATAGCGGCACGGGTACAGAGAGTCGTGTTTATAATGATATTGTTTTTCAGTTGCCGGATAGCGTTATTACTGGTAACACCTATGTGAAAATTGTCATTGTTAAACTGCAGAGAGTGAAAGCCCTCAACATTTCCGGTTCTGACAAGCTTTGAAATAGCTTCTTCGATCACATATGATTTATTGTACACGTAGTTTTCTTTTTTATCGTAGTTCATCTGGACAATCTCAGGAGACAGAGTCTTGGGTGAAGAATTGCTCAGGAGAAAATCAGATGGATTCTTCACTTCTTCATAAATACAGTAATTTAAGAACATCAGCTTTGAAATCAGTGACACCTTGGAAATATGTGGAATCCCTTTTAAAAAATCATGAAACTCATCTTTATTTTCATTCGAAATCACATAATCGCGATACATGTTAAGAAGAGCATCCTTTGAATAGGGCACATTTGAAACAGGACCGATTATAAGATACTTAGTAATGTCAAAATCTAACCGCAGGCATCCAAAATAAACCCCATAATCTGTGGCACAATATAATATTCTGCCAGGCTTGGAGATAAGAATATCAATATATTTCTGAGGGGGAAAGGTCAGTGAAGTCTGTTGTGGAACACAGGTGTCAAAAGTATGGTCTGCATAGATATACATGGGAATATTGTGATCAAAATAGTACATTTTTAAAAAGTCTTCCATATTGTCTTTCAGATTCATGGTATTGTGCTCCTTCTATTCATTTGTATTTATAGTAATAAAAACAAGGTGATATGTCAATCAAAAACAGTTTGAAAATGAAAAAAATAGTTTAAAAATGAAATATATATAAAAAAATAACAGTTATAATTTCATCAAGATCAAACGAGATTGAGATGTGAATGGAGGTAAAGCATGACAAGAGAGGAGATACAAAATCTGATTTTACAGATGACATTGGAAGAAAAAGCCGGAATGTGTTCAGGAGCAGATTTCTGGCACCTTAAGGGTGTCGAACGACTGGGGATTCCGTCTGTTATGGTCACAGATGGACCGCATGGACTCAGGAAACAGGCTGAGGGCGGAGATCATCTTGGAATTAACGAGAGCGAGAAAGCAGTCTGTTTTCCGGCAGGCTGTGCCACGGCAGCAAGCTTTGACAGAGAGCTGATCAAAAGACAGGGAGAAACGATCGGATATGAATGTCAGGAAGAACTTGAATATATGTCTCTGGAAAAACAAGTGACAGAATATATGCCGCCATGTTTCTTGTGGCAGACGGCGACAGATGAACTGGTTCCGGTTCAGAACTCATTCTTATTTGCACAGGCTTTACAAGAGAAAAAGATTCCGTATGCATTCCATGTATTTTCCAAAGGGAAACACGGATTGTCACTTGCTGATGAAGCATGGGCGAATGAAGAGTTCGGAGAACCATATACATTGGAACAGACTTTTGCACTGGGGCAGGCAGTGAATGATGGAACATTTCCTGTGCCGGAAGAGGCGAAACAGGCTTTGAATGAGATGGCGAAAATGTTTACCGGACAGACTAAGCGTGAGAAAGAACAAGCGAATGAAGAAGTAAAACAGTGGCCGGAGCTGGCGGATGAGTGGATAAGGACTACGCTTTAAAATGGCGAGATGTATTACTGGACGCATATAGTGTGAACAGCAACAGTTAAGTGTCACATGTCACGATTCTCCAGCATCCTTACTTGGCAGAGAATAGGATTCATGCTATCATTAAAAACAACGATAGCATGGATCCTATTTTAGTTGAAAGGGGGATACAAATGGCTGAATTAAAGAAACTTCCAATCGGAATTGAAGATTTTGAAAAGATTCGACAGGAAGATTTTTATTATGTAGATAAGACAATGCTGCAAAGATCCGTAAAGAAACAGGAATGCTGACGATCGGTGTCGGAAGAATCAATACACCACAGCTTGCAGAACAGATTCTGGAAGATGGTAAAGTAGATATGGTTGTGATCGGACGTGGACAGCTTGTAGATCCTGACTTCTGTAACAAGGCAGAAGCCGGAAAGACAGAAGAAATCGATTACTGTGTTGGATGTAACCAGGGATGTTATGATGGATTTGAGAGTAAAGATTCTCCGTGCATCACTTGTCTTCGTAACCCGGCAGTCGGAAGAGAGAAAGAATGTGAACTCATCCCGGCAGAGAAGCCAGAGACAGTTCTGATCGCCGGTGGTGGAATCGGTGGACTTGAAGCGGCTATCATTCTGAAGAAGAGAGGACATAATCCGATCCTTTGCGAGGCAACTGACACACTTGGCGGACAGTTCTTGACAGCAGGAGAGGCTCCGAGAAAAGCAGAGATGAAAGCAGCAGTTCTGTCTATGGCAGAGAAAGCAAAACGCCTTGGTGTTGATATACGCATGAATACAAAGGTGACTCCGGAAATGATCGCAGAGATCAAACCACATACATTTATCAATGCAATCGGTGCAGCACCGATCGTACCTCCGATTCCGGGAAATGACAAAGCATTTGTTGTAGATTCTCATGCAGTTCTTGACGGCGAAGCAAAGGCAGAAGGAAATGTTGTAGTCATCGGCGGCGGAATGGTCGGCATGGAAGTTGCAGAGTATCTTTCAGAAAAAGGAGCTAAGGTTACAGTCCTTGAGATGATGAAAGAATTCTGTGCAGATATGGGAAGCACAAGAAAAATCTGTGTGACAGAGCAGATCTATCAAGATGGAATCACTCCGGTAACAGAAGTGAAAGTAACAGAGATCCAGGACGGCAAGGTCATTGGTGAAAAAGATGGAGAAAAAGTTGAATTTCCATGTGATTATGCAGTGATGGCTGTCGGAGCAAGAAAACGTGACGGAAGTGCATTAGAAAAGGTGTGTAATGATCTTGAGATCGGTTACTATGAGATTGGTGATGCCGGAATGGCAAGACGTGCACTGAACGCAGTAAGAGAAGCATTTGACGCGGCACTTAACTTTGATAAAGAGGAAGAACATAAATATGTAAGTAAGCCGAAAAAGGTTGTATTTGTCACAGGTGCAACAGGAACAATGGGACAGGAGACAATGAAGCAGCTCTTATCCACAGAAACAACCGTTTCAAGACAAGAATCCTGGCAAGACCATCAGAGAAAAACCGCCAGCTTCTGAAGAAATATATGTGTCCGGCGCTTGAAGTTGTCTGGGGAGATATGGCAGATTATGATACGATCAAGAAATGTGTAGACGGAGCTGATTATGTACTTCATATCGGTGCAATGGTATCTCCTGCAGCTGATAAATATCCGGAGAAGACATTGTATACAAACATTGGTTCTACATTAAATATCATCAAGGCAATCAAAGAGCAGCCAGATCCGGACAAGGTACATTTTGCATATGTCGGAACAGTTGCGATGACAGGAAGCAGACTTGATCCGGTACAGTTTGGCCGGATCGGAGACCCGATGAATCCGTCTATCCATGATTACTATGCAGTATCAAAAGTATTTTCAGAGGCAGCAGTCTTTGAAAGTGGACTGAAATACTGGGTATCCATCCGTCAGACAGGACAGCATCCAAGTGCAGAAGGTGCAGGCGAGGAGCCGATTGTATTCCATCAGCCGGCAAATAACGTACTGGAGTGGAGTACAGCACTTGATTCCGGTATCTGTATGGCAAACCTTTGCGAAGATTGGGTTGATGAAAGCTTCTGGCGTAAGGCATACAATTTAAGTTCCGGTAAGGATTATCGTCTGGCAACCTGGGAGATGGCAGGACTTTCACTGGAACCAATGGGAATTAAATATGAAGATGTGTATGATCCGCAGGATGTGGCAAGATTTAACTTCCATGGACAGTATTATCTGGATGCTGACAAACTGGAAGAGCAGCTTCATTTCCGTCAGATTCCGGCTAAGATTTACTGGGGCGCTGTAAAGAGCGAGATGGAAAGAATGATGGCAAACCCAATGATCGCAGCTATGATGCCGACAGCTGAAGCAATGCATGCACATAATAAAGAAATCGCAGCGAAGAAGACAGGAACGATCTGGATGGAAGAGAACATGGAGATGGATTGGATCAAGGCATTCTTCGGCTCTCTGGAAGAAAAACAGAATGCGAAACCATTTGAACTCTACCACCCGGCAGAAGAACCGGAAAGACCGCTGGATCATGGTTATGATGAAGAAAAAGGAATTGAGAATCTGGATGTAGATGATCTTGAGAAGGCAGCTGCATTCCGTGGAGGTTCTTATGAAGAAGACCATGCAGGAGACATTTATACACCGGTAGAATGGAAGTGTGCATCCGGACATAAGTTCAAAATGTCAGTCAATGCAGTTCTTCATGGCGGCCACTGGTGTCCGGAATGTATGAAGAATTCCTGGGCATATCCGAAGATGGCGAAAGAGAATCCATTCTACGCACAGGTATGGAATCCACAGCACAGCCCGGAGGAAGATTATGAGATTCCGATGCAGTTCAGCGCATATGACATCGAGGAAGAACTGAAAGAGAAACTGGGGCTTTAACAGCAGATACATTTGCATGATTAAGAACGATAGTGGAGATATGTTGTAAGAGCATAATATAGTTGAGTAATGTACGGTGTTGTGAGAGGACGGCGGTTAGTCACCGCCGTCTACTCGATTATTGGTTTTGCTGCAAATCCTTCAGCGTCTGGATAAGTTCCAGATCTTTTTCGGTAACACGGAAATTCGTAGTGTAATTCCGTCCTTCCGGAGATTTGACAGAGATTTCGATGATGCTGTCTTTGCGGAATGCATCTCCTTTTACTGCATGAATAAAAGGCATAAATTTAGGATGCTCCTGCTGAAAAGCGGAAAATGCGGATTTCAGTTTTGCAAGCATTCCAAGCTGTTGAAAGTTAAGCGCCATAAAATACTCCTTTATAATTCAATATATCCATTGAACCCTCCAAGGGTGTAATATGCTTTTTTATCTTCTGGTTTCAGATAAATGGAGAGAGCTTCCGGATTTTCTACGGCGTGTCCCTTTGCATTGCAGTCAGCGATCACACGTTCTGTGATATCGGCTACAGTATATTCTGCACTCTGGTACTGAACATAGAATGCAGGATTTTTGGCAGGAACTTCTACCGGTACTTTGACTTCTTTTACAACTTCTTTTATCTCTACAACAGGAGTTGATGTAGTCGGTGCTGATGATGTAGCTGTAGCAGTTACTGCTGATTCAAGTGTTCTTTTCTGCTTTTTCTTATCGATTCTTTTATTCATTATTATTACCCCTTCTTCAAATTGTACAACATTTATTATATTACTTTTATATGGAGAAGTCAAAATGGCATTTATCACAGATATTTTGCAGAAAATGAAAAAGGGTTGCGCATAATGGTGAGATATGCGTATAATGAGTAGCGTGTAATTGGAGTATAATCGGGAGGAAAAGGTAGAATGAATAGAGCAGCATTATTTTTTGATATTGATGGAACCGTACTCGGGAGTTTGACAGTTAAATATTAGAAAAAGTACTCGCAGGCCGCATAAAACCTGCTTTTTTGTGTCAAATTTTTGGTTTTATTTTATAGTATTATATGGCATTTCTTCGGGAAATGTGAT